>Ga0314774_1000271_pt1 | contig 45705 bp, 41 predicted proteins | sample MetaGCBIA2018_FD_204515 | JGI IMG/M metagenome (GOLD analysis project Ga0314774, IMG submission 204515) | Cryopeg brine microbial communities from Beaufort Sea near Barrow, Alaska, United States - CBIA 2018 | ecosystem: Environmental > Aquatic > Marine > Coastal | place: USA: Alaska | collected... | reverse complement strand
GAGCGAGATAAAATTCATCTTTAAGAAGAAGGAGAATTATGGGGATCTGCTTTCTAAATATTTGGTAGAAAAGATCTCGGGGAAAGAGATAAAATGGGTTCATCCTAAAAAACAGCCCTGGTATAAATGGGATAAAACAAATTATGTCACTCTAGGAAGTGTTATTCACCACGCTTCAAAAGACAGTATTGTGTGGGGAAGTGGAATTATTGATAAGATGCAAGCCTTGGCTAAAGCAGATTTTCGCGCGGTTCGCGGACCCCAAACAAGGAAATTTTTACTGGATCTCGGTTATGAGTGTCCTGAAGTTTATGGGGATCCTGCATTGCTGTTGCCAAAATATTATCATCCGGAATTTGAGAAAAAATACAAATTAGGGATCATTCCGCATTATCAGGATTATAAATTGGTTTCAGAAAATTATAAGAATGATCCTGAAATCCTCGTGATTGACCTTATGACTCTGGATGTGGAAGAGGTTACCCGGGAAATAATGAGTTGCGAAAAAACAATTTCGTCATCCTTGCACGGAGTGATAGTTTCCCACGCTTATGAAATTCCCAGTATTTGGGTGGAATTCTCAGATAAAATTTTTGGTGACGGAATTAAATACATCGATTATCTGGAGGCTGTAGAATTAAGTGTTTACAAACCGGAATTTTTGACAGGAATTGAGTCTGTTGAAGGATTAGAAGTTTTGATCGAAAGCCTTCCAAATTTGCCGGAGAGAACAAAAATAATTGAATTACAGGACGGGTTGATGAGGGTTTGCCCTTTCATTAATAGTAAAGGAGGAAACTAAGTGATCCAATGAGGAAATTGAGGACAGAAACCTAAGAATGAAAATTGGAATTGTTTTGGGTTATGAGTTGAATGCCCTTGGAGAAGATCTAATTAAATTTCAATTAATAAAATTTAGAAATTTATATTAAATATGTTAACACACTTTTATTGGCAGCATTAATCCAAATTTGGAATGGAAAATAAAATAAGCAAAATTTAAACGAGAATAACGTAAAACCGGAGGCAAACATTAATAAAGATATGCGAATTACATATGACCAATAAAAAATAATAAATATCTACATATGAAATTAAAATATCTTCTCAATAAAAGCACTAAGAAAAATATTAGATCAGTTATAAGGTTTATCAGGAATATTAACAAAAAAAAATATTCAAAATTTAATAATTACTGGATTCAATGTGTAAAAATTAAATCGGTACCTAACCGAATTGAATATTTTAAAAAAATATGTACAAACAAAAAGATCATTCATTTTGGGTGCACAGATTGGCCGATTTTTAATCCAAACAAAAATTTACATATTGAATTGTCCAAATGCACTAATCTGCTACACGGGTTTGATATTGATCTTGAAGGAATAGAGAACCTAAGACATCATGTAAATCAGGATTATTTTTCTGATTTTTCAGAAATCCCAAACATACAATATGATGTGTGTTTAATTCCAGAAACCATTGAACATGTTGATAATGTAAAATTATTTTTGGAAAACGTGTCTTTGATTAATGCGAATATTTTCGTTATCACTGCACCTAATTGCTTTTCTAAAGAGCATATTACCCGAAATTTTTATGGAAGAGACCAATTTATAGAATTGGTTCATCCGGACCATAATTGTTGGTATAGCCCTTATACATTAAAAAATCAGATTGAAAAATATTCTAATCTTAAAGTAAGTGATGTAATTCTTTTAGAAAAGGACACAATTGTGTGTTGCATTGCAAGGAAAAATGGTGAAATTTAGATGAGTTAAAAATAAATATTTTTTTTGGGATACCAACAAACCGGTTGGTGCTTATGCGAACAGAATTGATTGATTTTAAAAAATTTAAGTAGACTTTTTGAATATATACCAAGACAAACCGGCATAATGATTAAAATCAGTACAAATCTTATTTTTTAAATGGACTTAGAAACCAAAACATACCAAAAAGAAAATAACAGCAATATTGGGAAGCTAATAAAAGAAAGCTTTAGCGATATGGTATGCTCCCGTTTTTTGGCAAAGCAATTGGCGCTGCGTGATATTAAAGCGCAATACAGACAATCGTATTTAGGCATTATTTGGGCATTTATTACACCGCTAACCACTGCATTTGTTTGGATTATTTTAAACAAGACAGGAACCATTACGCTATCAGATACCGGAATTCCTTATCCAGTTTACGCATTTTCGGGCACCTTGCTTTGGTCTATTATCACAGAATCTATCAATTCGCCTATGAGCAACACCAATGGGGCGAGGGGCATCCTAACTAAAATTAATTTCCCTAAAGAAGCATTGTTGGTTTCTGGCGTTTATAAATTGTTGTTTAACAGTGCCATAAAAATAGTTTTGCTATTGGTATTTTTGGGCATATTTGGGGTAGGGTATAATAATTCCCTTTTACTGTTTCCTTTGGCATTTTTAGGCGCCATATTTTTTGGGACTACAATAGGCTTATTTATCACCCCCATAGGAATGTTATATAATGATATTGCAAAAATAATAAGTATGGGCCTAGGTTTCTTAATGTATGTAACCCCTGTGGTATATGCAATCCCAAAAGAAGGACTCATGAAAACGCTGATGGAAGCCAATCCCCTTACACCAATAATTTTAACTGCCAGAGACTTTGCAGTAGGGCAATCCCCTGAATATTTGATCTATTATTTATGGATCATGTTGGCTTGTATTCCTTTGTTTTTTGTGGGATTGGTGTTTTATAGAATTTCAATTCCAATCATTGTAGAACGAATGAGTGCGTAAGTCCCCTAACCTCTGCCATACCGGTAGACAGGCCCGAAGGGGGAATTTAAAGGTTAAAGGATGAAAAGTAAGAAGTTAAATATTAAAAGTTGAAAACATTAAACTCCCCTGTTGAGAAGCATGTCCCGTTATTAGAACGGGAGGTCTAGGGGTGCGTAAAACTGGAATTTAAGAACGTGTTTCTCTTTAAAGAAAATAGGAAACAGAAAAAGGTTAAAAGAAAGACCGCACGACTGCACGACAACAAAAATAAAAGAATGGATGACAATGAAGTATTGGTAAAAGTGGAGCATCTTTCAAAAAAGTTTTGTAAAGACCTAAAAACCAGTTTGTGGTATGGGGTAAAAGACCTCTATGCCAATGTACGTGGCAATAAAAATGAGCGTACCTTACGCCCAGAAGAATTTTGGGCGGTAAAAGACATTAGTTTTGAATTACGACGTGGCGAATGTTTAGGCCTCATTGGCCATAACGGTGCAGGAAAATCTACCTTGTTAAAAATATTGAATGGACTCATAAACCCAGATGAAGGAAAAGTAACCATAAAAGGCAGGGTTGGCGCTCTTATTGAATTGGGTGCCGGTTTTAACCCTATTTTAAGTGGCAGGGAAAACATTTATAACAACGGCGCTATATTAGGGTTTACTAAAAAGGAAATTGACAGTAAAGCAGAGGAAATTATAGATTTTGCCGAAATAAGGGAGTTTATAGATATGCCCGTGCAAAATTACAGTTCTGGAATGAAAGTGCGTTTGGGTTTTGCCGTAGCGGCACAGATGGAGCCCGATGTATTAATTATTGATGAGGTACTGGCAGTGGGAGATTTGGGCTTTGTGCTCAAATGTTTTAAAACCATTGATACCATTTTACCAAATACCGCCATTGTATTTGTATCGCACAGTATGCCCATGGTATCCCGTATTTGCAGCCAAATTATTTTAATGGAAAATGGGTTGTCCAATTTTCAAGGAGAAAACGTTTCAAGGGGAATAGATTTATACTACCATAAATTTATGACAAATGAAGATTCACAGGTAGTATTTACAGATAACTCTATTGAATTAAAGAATGCTTCTGTTGAAGGTGTTAATAAAATAAATAATATATATAATATTCCTTGGGGAAATACCGTGAATTTGAATTTTACCATTAAAAACAACAACTTGTCAAAAGTCCCTTATATTTCATTGGCTATTTATGACAAAGAGCAAAGAGGAATAGCAGAGGTATTGCCAGTTGATCAAGATTTAAAAATAATTAAAAACAAGAAGGAAGTCACCTTTACTTTTCAGTTAAAAAATATTTATTTATCAAAAGGTATTTATAACATTACATTCACTGCTTCAGAAGATTCTGGTAAAAATGTTTATTATAAAATTCATAAAGCCATAACAATACAAATTGAGCATGACAAACAAATATGGACGCCTTTTTTAATGGACTCAAAGTTAATTGACACGAAATTTTAATAATGAAAAAATTATTCAAAAATACAATTAAGAAAATATCAAATAGGTTCGGTTGTAAAATCCTAAAAAATGAAAGTTATAATCAATTAATTGTAAATAAAATAGGTGTTAAATCAAATACATATGCTAAAAATAATTTATTGGATAACTTTTTTACGAATATATTAACCATGGGTTTTACCCCAAAGCATATTGTTGACATTGGTGCCAACCATGGAACATGGACAAGAGAAGCACTAAAATATTTCCCTGAGGCAAATTATACTTTATTAGAGCCTCAGAAATGGCTGAAAAAGTCATTTCAGGATATTTTAGATACCAATCCTAAAGTTCAGTTTTACCCAGTTGGTGCTGGAGAAGATGAAGGTTCTTTTCAATTTACCATTGTTGACAGAGATGATAGTTGTTCTTTTAGATATACAACAGAGCAAGCAAAAGAAGCCGGATTTAAACAAATTGAGATTCCTGTAGTTACTTTAAATAAACTGCTTGCTGACAGCATTATACCAATACCTGATATTATTAAAATTGATGCAGAAGGTTTAGATCTTGAGGTATTGAAAGGAGCTTCAAATTTCTTTGGTAAAAGCGAAATATTTATGGTTGAAGCAGGCGTTGTAAATAAAATATTTGATAATAGTTTTTTGAAAGTGATTGATTTTATGGATGAAAACAACTATCGCTTATTTGATATCACCGATATAAACAGGCCGTTTCAACCAAAAATTTTGTGGTTGGTTGAATTGGTTTTTATAAAAAAGGATGGATATATTGATTCCCAAATAATTGTAAAATGATTAACGTAACCAAAACATTTTTACCTCCGCAACAAGAATACAATGTTATTCTAAAACGTGCCTGGGATAATAACTGGATGACCAACAGAGGTGTTTTGGTGCAGGAACTGGAAGAAAAGTTAATAAAATATTTAGGAGTACCTAATATTATAGCTACCACAAATGGAACCTTGCCGTTGCAGATCGCAATTAAAGCTATGGGCTTAAAAGGGGAAATTATTACTACGCCTTTTTCTTATGTAGCAACCACTTCCAGTATTGTATGGGAAGGGTGTAACCCAATATTTGTAGATATCCATCCAGATTACCTAACTATAGACGAAAGTAAGATTGAATCTGCTATTACCAAAAACACATCGGCTATTTTAGCTACACATGTATTTGGAAACCCTTGTGCGGTGGATGTTATAGAAGCTATTGCAAAAAAACATCAATTAAAGGTGATCTATGATGCTGCTCATTGTTTTGGAGTAAAATACGAGGGGCAATCTATATTTGAGTATGGCGATATAAGTACCTGTAGCTTTCATGCAACTAAACTATTTCATACGGGTGAAGGCGGGGCTATTTTTGCCAATACTAAACCGCTTCATGATCTTTGCTTTCAGCTTCATAATTTTGGACATAAAGGACAAGAAGATTTTAGCGGACTAGGCATCAATGCTAAAATGAGTGAATTACAAGCTGCTATGGGACTAGCGGTATTGCCGTACATGAATGATGTTTTAAAGAAACGAAAAAAAGTGATAGACTTATATAATGAAAATCTCAATTTTTCAGGGGTTCAAAAAATTAAAATAAGAGAAGGTACTTCATGGAATTATAGTTATTATCCATTTATTTTTGAAAGTAAGAAACAGTTGTTAAGAACAGAAAATGCTTTAAATGAACAATGTATCTATCCAAGACGTTATTTTTACCCAAGCCTAAATCAATTACCATATTTGAAAAAAAAGGTGCTTCCTATTAGCGAATCTATTTCAAGTAGGATTTTATGTTTACCCTTGTATGGAGAACTCAGAAAGGATGAAATTAATCAAATTTGTAGTATTATTTTAAGTAATTTATAAAAATAATATTTTAAATTAAGCCATACAGTTGTGATTTTTTAATTAACAAGCATAAATTTAAATGTGTAGAATTCTTTTAATAGATACTAACATATCTTCTTTGCCGATATATAATTATTTAGTAAAAAACAATGAAGTATACGTTGTAGGAGCTAAGTATGATGATTATTTAGCAAAAATTGCAAAAAACTATATTAATATTGATTATTCCGAAATTGATCAATTAAAGGCTCTGATCAAATCACTAGATATTGAATATATTGTTCCTGGATGCAATGATTTGTCCTATCAAATATCAGCTGAATTGAATTCTGAACTGCAATTTTTCGGCTTGGATACAGTTGAGGTGACATCCATATTAAATAATAAAGAAAAATTTAGAGTATTCGCAAAAAGATTAGGTGTACCTGTTCCCAATTTAATTTCTGAGACTGAAATTGAGAGTGTAATTCCTAATATAATCAAACCAGTAGATTCATATAGTGGCCGTGGTGTAACCATCATACATGGACCTGATAAAAGAATAATTGATGCAGCTATTAAAAAAGCCAAAGAATATTCGCGTTCGAATTCCTGTATTGTAGAAGAATATGTGGAAGGTCAATTATATAGCCATTCGGCATTTATACATGAGGGGGCAATTTCGACCGATTTTATTGTTGCAGAGTATGGAACAGCCAACCCATTCGTTGTTGATACCAGCTACATAGTTAATGATTTTCCCATAGAAGCCTTGAATAATATAAGAGAGTGGATTGTATTAATGATCAAAGAATTGAATTTGGTAGATGGACTCGTACATACCCAATTTATTAAAAATCGAGATAAAGTGTGGTTCATTGAGATTACCCGCCGCTGTCCTGGAGATCTCTATAGCCTTTTAATAGAAAAATCTACAGGATTTAAATATTCTGAGACCTATACAAGGCCATTTTTAAACCAAAAAACAATAAAAAGTGAAATTTCACTTGAAAAACTAAATGTTTTAAGACACACAATTTCTTTGCCTAATGAAAGGGTTTTTAGTTCTTTAAAATATAAGTTTCCAGTCCAAATTGAACTATATTTCCCCCTAACTATAACTGGGACAAAAATCCAAGCCAGTCCATTTGGACGGATAGGTTTATTATTTCTTATTTCAGATTCAAAAAGTGAATTTCAAAATTTAATTAATAATACACTTAAAAGGGAATTGTATGAAATCTATTAAAAGCCTCAAGCATATATAATCTTTTATTGAAGTAGTAATATTTATATTGAATGAAGAACACAAAAAATACATCTAAACCTTTATCTCTAGGATTTATAGGAGGTTCAATAAATTCTGCAGTTGGTTATACACATTTCGTTGCATCCCGAATGGACAATTTGTGGGAGTTAGTATCTGGATGTTTTAGTGAAAATGCTAACACAAATACAGAAACTGCGAAAATATATGGGATACCTGATGATCGTCTTTATCTAAATTGGAAAGAAATGCTGGCGGAAGAAAAAGACAGATTAGATGTTGTAGTAATACTCTTACCTACAACAATTCATACCGAGGCCGTTAAAGCATGTCTTGAAATGGGGCTTGCGGTTATTTGTGAAAAGTCCATGGCTATGAATAGTTTGCAAGCAATGAAAATTTTGGAGTTACAAAAAAAACATAAAAGCTTTCTTGGTGTCATATATAATTATTCGGGCTACCCGATGATACGTGAACTACAAAATAAAATCCAGAAAGGTGAATTAGGTAAAATTATTCATTTTCAAGTTGAAATGCCTCAGGAAGGATATATAAGAATAGATACGAATGGAAATAAACCAAAACCACAATCATGGAGACTAACAGATGGAACTGTGCCAATAATACATTTGGATTTGGCTGTTCATTTACATCAGTTAATATTCTTCCTGACAGAGCAAAATCCTACTCATGTAATTTCTGATCAAGAAAGTTATGGATGGTTTTCAGATGTTATAGATAATGTTAATTGTCTATGCAGATATACGGAAGGGATAATGGGTAATATTTGGTTTAGCAAATCTGCGCTAGGGCACAGAAATGGTTTAAAGTTAAGAATTTACGGTACAAAAGGATCGGCAGAATGGTTCCAGGCAACACCTGAAGAATTACAAATATCTCATTCTAATGGACAAAAAGAAATAATAGATCGTGCCGCAGCAGTTGAAATAACAAATCTAAAAAGATATAATAGATTCAAGGCTGGTCATCCGTCAGGTTTCATTGAAGCATTTGCCAATCTTTATTATGATTTTTCAAATTCCTTAATTGAATATAAAAAAAATGGAAACTGGGAGGATGAAAAAATGTATGGAACTCAATTATCAGTAAAAGGATTACAATTTCTTGAAGCTATGAACAAATCTGTATCCAGTAAAAAATGGGAGACTATATAAAAGGCGAGGGACCCTAAATAATTAAAGTTTGATAAATTTTAGAAAAGATTAGAATGGTAGATTTGAATTTCCTGCTTGAAGCTAAAAAGCCTTCAAAACAAATTAAAGATCTGGTAGAAACATTTATTTCACCTGATGGGGTTGGAAGACGATATCTCTTTGGTAGAAATGAACATTCTGTCCTATTATCAAAATTGTTCGAAATAGACGGTTTTGTAGATGACTTTGCAGAATCAGGAAGTTTATGGAAAGGGAAAGCCGTTTTTCATGGAGATGAAGTGCCCAAGGATGCTATAATGGTCAATTGCTCGATGTCAGTTATGCCAGTTAGCGCATCTAAAAGAATCGATAAACTTCAAGTATTCGGAAGTTTTGCGTATCATGATTTCCTTGAATTGTTACCAGGATTGGTTGGCTTGCCAAATTTTATAGATGAAACCTGTTATGATTTCAAAGAAAATATTAAGGAATGGGAAAAACTTGAGAACTCTTTATTTGACGACGAGTCTAAGGAAGTTTTGCGGAGTATCTTAAAATACCGCTTAACTGGAGATTATTTATATATGGAACAGTTCTCCTTTAGGCCAAAAGATCAATATTTTGAAGACTTTTTGAATTTTGAATTAAACGAAATATTTGTTGATGCCGGAGGGTTCGATGGAGATACTACAGAAATATTTTGTGATAAAAATCCCGATTATGATAAAGTTTTTTTCTTTGAACCGGATATTACTAATTTAAAAAATGCGAAAAATAGATTAAAAGACTATAAAAAAATAGAATACATACCATTAGGAGTTTCAGATAAACATGGAACGCTTTGGTTTAATGCAAATAATGGCTCTGCAAGCTCAATTGGAGACTCGGGAAATACCGAAATCAACGTAACAACTATAGATAAGCATATACAATCTAAAGTAACTTTTATTAAAATGGATTTAGAAGGTTGGGAATTAAAGGCCTTAAAGGGTGCAAAAAGACATATCTTGGAAGATCATCCAAAAATGGCCATTGCAGTTTATCATCATCCGTCAGATTTTTGGAAAATATTTAATTATATATTTAGTTTAAGGCAGGATTATAAGGTTTTTCTAAGACATTATACAGAAGGCTGGTCTGAGACTATAATGTACTTTGAACCTAAATAATTCACCTATTTGAAAATTTTAAAAGAAAATACAGCGATGGTTAGTGTTTGCATGATAACCTATAATCATGAATTATATATAAGGGACGCTTTGGATGGGGTTGTAATGCAAAAAACAAATTTCAAAATTGAACTTATTATTGGGGAAGATTGCTCTAATGATGAGACAAGAAAAATATGTGAGGATTATGCCGCCAAATACCCAAAATTAATTCAATTATTACCTTCAGATCGTAATCTAGGAATGTCCCAAAACGGAATAAGAACTTTACAGTCCTGTAAAGGGAAATATATTGCCCTACTTGATGGTGATGATTATTGGACAGACACCTTAAAATTGCAAAAACAAGTTGATTTTTTGGAGGCGAATGAGGAGTATGGTATTTGTTTTCATAACACAACTCAATTAAACACATTTGATAATTCTAAAAATAGTATAATTCCAAATACTGTTGATGATATGGATTATTCAATTGAAGATTATATATTGAATAATAAAACAGCTACCTGTTCAATAGTTTTTAAAAGTGAGTGTTTGGGAACTATACCAAAATGGTTTAATAACTTGCCATTTGGCGATTTAGGAATTGTACTTTTGGTAATGAATAATTCTAATAAAATTGGTAGGGTTTTAAGCGATGTTATGGGGGTTTATAGAATTCACGAGGGTGGTATTCATGGTAGTTTTCATAAAAGCGACAATGGATTAATAATTGCTTATTTACAGCATATTAAGTTTAATAAAATTATTTCAAACCAATTTTTAAAAGAAAAAAAACACAAAAAAGCGATTTTTAAAAAATATTCAAATACCTATAATGTATTAGGTAGATTGTACAAAAGAAATAATAAGTTGCAATTTATTAAAGTTATGTTTCTGAAATCATATTACAAGTTATTAATTAAATTTATCTAATTGAAAAAAATCCTCTTCATATCACACGAAGCTTCAAGAACAGGTGCGCCATTAATATTGTTGTTTTTGCTAAAATGGCTGAATAAAAATATTAAAAATATACAATTTGATGTGTTGTTAATTAATGGTGGGGCAATAGCCAGTGATTTTGAAAAAGAGTGCACAAATACATTTGTTCTTTCAGAAATTCATAAACCATTAAAATTTTCAGAGGTCATTGTAAAAAAGATTTTGTCCAAGCTGGGCATAAAACAAAAGGAAAAGGAATTGTTTTTTTTTGAAAATATAGCATTAAATAACTATGATTTAATTTATGCAAATAGTATTGTTTCATTACCCATAGCGGTTAAGATCAAAAATAGTCATCCAACTACAAAGTTATTGGTCCACGTGCACGAGTTAAATACCATTATAAAAACAATGCTTCCCAATTTTAACAATTACATAAATAAAATAGACAAATATATTGCCGTATCAAACCTGGTGAAAAGTAATCTTATTCTTAATCATAATGTTGATAAAAGTAAGGTAGCTTTAATCTATGAATTTGGCGCCGTGAACGAAGCATCTATAAATAAAAATAATGAAGTATTTACGGTGGGCGCATCGGGCTATGCACAATGGCGTAAGGGAGATGATATTTTTATACAAGTGGCACATTATATCACTAAAAATTATCCTAACGCAAAAATAAAATTTGTTTGGGTAGGCAATAATTTAAATAATAAACACATAATTGAGGCCGATATAGAAAAATTAGGTCTAAACGAAGTAGTAAGCTTTGTGGGAGAACAAGCAAACCCCATAAATTATTATAAAAATTTCGATATATTTTTGTTGCCATCGCGGGAAGATGCTTTTCCGTTGGTTTGTATTGAGGCAGCCAATTTAAAAAAACCCATTCTATGTTTTGAAAAAGCATCAGGCACTGCCGAGGTTATAGCAAGAGGCGGCGGTTTTGTAGTGCCATATTTAGACATAGAGGCCATGGCTAAAAAAGTGATTTTTTATTATGAAAATCCTACCAAGTTAGAAGTAGATGGCGCACACGCACAAGAATTGTTTTCAGATTTTACCCCCGTGAAAATATGTCCGCAATTGTATGAAAGTATGGCGTCGTTGTTTAAATGATTTTTAAAAAAAATTAAAGTTCTATTAATTTCCAGCTGTATCCCAACCTTTAATGGTGAACAATTTATCGTTGAGGCAATGGAGTCACCTCTAAATCAAAGGTAAGATTTAAAACAAATTTAGATCAAGAATTTTATTACCGAATTTTGAAGAACAAACAGATAGCTGTTTTAGAAAAAGAATTGGTTAAATTTAGGTTGTACCAAAAACAAGCCCCCCATCTAAACAGATGGCATGATGTTGATGATTACTTGAAATATGATAAAATTAAATTAAAAATATTGCTGCATTGAATTTGTACATTATCATAGCAACTTACAACGCCATACCTTGGCTATCAAAATGTTTGGAAAGTACCAACCCTTATTCTGTGGTTGTGGTTGACAATGATTCATGTGATGATACTGTAAGTTTTATTAAAGAAAATTATCCAGATATTGCGCTATTACAGCACAACAAAAATTTGGGATTTGGGCAAGCCAATAATATAGGCATGTCTTATGCCTTAAAACAAGGTGCTGATTATGTATTTTTATTAAATCAGGATGCTTATCTGGAAAAGGACACTATTGAAAAATTAGTTGAAGTACATAAAAAAATAGACAATTTCGGAATCTTAAGTCCAATTCATTTAAATGGAACCGGAACGCGGTTGGATAGGAATTTTTCTAATTATGTAAATTACACCGGTAATAGAGATTTCTTTTCAGATTATGTGCTGAATAAGTCAATAAAACCTATTTATACAGTGCCATTTGTAAATGCTGCCGGCTGGTTAATACCAAGAGAATGTCTTGAAACTGTAGGTGGTTTCGAACCTATATTTTTTCATTATGGCGAAGATGATAACTACTGCCAACGGGTAAATTATCATGGTTTTAAAATTGGGATAGTGCCGGATGCAAAACTTTTACACGACAGGGAAAATCGAGATGGTCAGGAAATATCATATGGTGGCAGTAAATATTTTCAGGCAATGGAAAGACAACTGAAATTGAAATATGCAGATATTAACAAACCCTGGGATCCGGAATTTGATGATTTAATACGCCAAAGAAGAAATGCCTGGATAAAAACAACAATAAAACTGGATTTTAAAAGAGCTTCTTTTTTCAGAAATGAATATTTAATCCTTCAACGCATAAAATCCGAAATATTACTGAGCCGCGAAACAAATATATTACCGGATTTAAATTATTTGAAGTTTAAAGAAAAATAATACGGTTTGATTCCACAAAATCGCCAAAATTGTTTTCCTATAAAAAAAGCACCTTATATTTAAACTCAGAAATTCGTTTAGCTGGAATTAAAAAGGTGGATATTCAACATTTATTAAAAGGACTTAATTAAGTTCTTTTAAAGGCAATCCCGGAAACTTTTCCTTTATTACCACTTATTCATTTCAAAAAACGTTTTTATGGAGAGCGAAGATACCACTCCGTCACATTATAAATTCGTCACTGGATCACACCATCACTTCGTTACAATTTCTTTCTTATCTTGCAGGCCTAAACCAGACTGCCAATTGCAACCACTTGTCTCCATCATTATTCCTACCTATAACCGTGTTCATCTTATTGGTGAAACTTTGGATTCTGTAGTGAGGCAAACCTATTCAAATTGGGAATGTATTGTTGTGGATGATGGGTCTACTGATTCTACGGATAAGTTAATGGGGTTTTATTGTGAAAAGGATTCCAGGATTCAATATCATCACAGGCCAATTAATCGACCAAAAGGAGCAAATGCTTGCAGAAATTTTGGGTTTAAATTATGTAAAGGTGAATTTGTGGATTGGTTTGATAGTGATGATATAATTGATTCAAACATTTTGTCCAAAGCCATAGAAATCTTTCAGTTAAATAATAAATTGGACTTTGTTTTTTTCAATTACCAGGTGTTTGATGGAATATTGAAGGATATAATCATTAAACAAGTTAACAAAAGTGAAGACCCCTTCATAGATTATTTTCGAGGAAAAATTAATTTAGCAACTTCTTCAGTGCTTTGGAAAAAAAAAGCTATCATTAGAAATAAATTCAACGAGAACTTAAAGAAATCACAAGAATTGAATTTTATTTTTCAATTATACAAGGAAGGATATAATACTTTGGTAGGGTTTTATATAAATGAAAATGGATATTTTCTTCGTAAGCACAATAATTCTATAGTTAACAAATTTCAAAAAGCAGAACCTGGTTATTTGTATTCCAATATTTTTGTGAGAAATGAGATTTTAGAATATTTTTCTAGAACGCTTCATACAGATGTTCAACAATACAATAAATTGGATTTTCAAAAATCATTAAGAATATATATTAACCATTCAGGTTTCTTAGATTTTTACAGGATATTGTTTAAAATATCCTGTAAAAATAAATCCTTGGCAAATATTAAATCCAGGATTTTTATATACAAAATAATCCTTATTTTTTCATCCCGAGATTATCGGTTAAATGAAGCAATTAGTGAGCTATTTCTTGAAGAATTTCATTTAAATTTAGATTAATGATAGCAATTGTAATTCCTTATTATAAACTAATTTTCTTAGAAGCTACGTTAATATCTTTGTCTAATCAAACAGATAAACGGTTTAGGGTTTATATAGGAGATGATGCCTCACCGAATAACCCAAAAGGATTAATTGATATTTATAAGACCAAGTTAAATATTACCTATAGGAAATTTGATGAAAATTTAGGAGGAACTTCCTTAACAAAGCAATGGGCAAGGTGTATAGAATTGACAAAAGATGAACCATGGATAATGATTTTAGGGGATGATGATGTGCTTTCAAAAAACATTATTGAAGAATTCTATAAAAACCAATTAGAAATTAAAAATTCTAAATCAAAGGTAATCAGATTTGCTACACAGGAAATTAACGATAAGGGAGAAAAAACATCAATTATTTATAATCACCCCCAATTTCAGAATTATAATGACGTATTTCATTCCAGATTTTTTAACAATTCTCGGAGCTCGTTGTCTGAACATATATTTAGTGTAGTCCAATATAAAAAACATGGTTTTAGGGATTTACCTTTAGCCTGGCATGCAGATGATCTGGCTTGGTTGGAATTTAGTGAATTTGGTTCAGTGTACACAATAAATGAGGCGGTCGTTTATTTTAGGATTTCACCTTTTAACATATCCCGGCCTAATTATCTTTTAAAACAAAAGCAGGAAATTAGCTATCTTTTTTTTTCTATCCTTATCGATGAATATTTAAAAAGATTTAAAAAAACTACAGCTGATGCAATAATTAAGAAATATGAATTAATGACTTACTCCCTGAATAAAGGCAATTTTAATTTTTGGATCAGGATTTCACCTATCTTTTTAAAATATTTTGGTGTATTGGAGACCATAAAATTTTCCAGAAGAGTTTGTCTTAATAGAAATTGATGCCTAAAAAAGTCTCTATAATCATTCCCACTTATAATCGGGCGCATCTCATTTTAACTACTCTCGAAAGTATAAGAAATCAAGATTATATAAATTGGGAATGTTTAATTGTGGATGATCATTCAACGGATAATTCTATTGCAGTAATTTCAGAATTTATAAAGAAAGATAATCGATTTAGTTTACATATTCGTCCAGCGAATCGTTCTAAAGGGGCGAATGCCTGTAGAAATTACGGGTTTGAATTAAGCAACGGTTTTTATATACAATGGTTTGATAGTGATGATATAATGACCCAGAATCATATTAGTTCATTAATTAAAGCAATAATTGTAAAAAAGCTTGATTTTGCAATAGGGGATACTTATAATTTTATTGAAGGCAAAGGATTAGTTGGTAAACCCTATAATTTTGACAGACAAGGATCTATTTTAAATGCTAATAATTTTGGGAAACAATCTATTGGGTGTATAACAGATGATTTTTTGGGTAAAAGGGAAATTTTAAAAAATATTAAATTCAATGAAGTATTGACAGATGGAGATGAATATAATCTTTTTATCCAACTTTTACACGAAAACAAAAACGGCGATTTTGTTAACTCAGTTTTGACCTATAGAAGATTACACAAAAATACACTTAGTAATAGGGAAGGTCTGACGGATATGGAATATTATATTAAAGTAGCTACTATTAAATATCTCACCTTTCAGGATATTGAAAAATATCAAAATAATGAATTACTTTGTTGGTTTCTCGCTGGTTATATGCAGTATTCATTTAAAATTTGTTTAGAAGGTGAGTTTCCTCCTTTTATAATAAATTCTATAATTCAGATATCAAAATATTTCGGAAATATAAAGGCAGCAAATTTTTTAACTGCGATTATTTTTGGAAGATATTCTGGGAGGGGCTATAAATTTTTAAAAAAAGCAACCCGATACTAATGGATCAAAATAAAGTTTCAATAATTATCCCTTGTTTTAATGATGCTGATTACATTCAGCAATCAGTTCAATCTGCCCTGGATCAAACATATGTCAATAGGGAAATAATTGTGGTAGATGATGGATCCAATGAAGAAACAATAGCAGTTTTAAAAAGGCTTGAACCAAAAGTTAATCTTCTTATTTCTCAAGAAAACAAAGGAACAAGCGCGGCAAGAAATACCGGAATTGCTATGGCCTCCGGGGAATACATTTTGGTTTTAGATAGCGATGATTATTTCGAACCTACATTTTGTGAAAGAGCAATTGAAATTTTTAAAAAAGATTCAAATATTAAGATGGTTAGCTGTTTTGCACGATGGTTTTGGAATAATGAAGATTTTCAGGTTTTTAAACCTTCTGGAGGAGGGCTCAAAAATTTCCTGATAGCAAATTCTTCCTTAGGAACTATTTTTTTTAAAAAGAACTGGAAAGAGGTTGGAGGTTATGATGAAATGATGGTTAATGGATTTGAAGATTGGGAGTTTTATATCCGGCTTCATAAAAATGGAGGTAGAACGCATGTGATTCCTGAGGTATTATTTCACTATAGAAAAAAAGTTAAATCAAGAACTACATTGGCAAATGTGAATAAATATGGGTTGCTGGAATATATTTACCTGAAACATTCCGATTTATATAAAGAGAATTTTGAATTATTTACAAAACATTTATTGGATAAACTTAAAACAGAAGAAAGGGAAAAAATAAAGAACATGAAGCGAATAGATTTTAGATTGGGTAGTGCTATTTTAAGACCAATTAGATTTATAAAATCCTTGATAAATTAAAGAAATGGCTAAAATAAATCCAAAAGTAACTATCATCATAGCGACTTTTAACAGAGCTGATTTCATTGGTCTCACTCTTGACTCAGTGCTCAATCAAAAATATCCTTACTATGAAGTCATTATTGTTGATGATGGAGGTAATGACAATACCAGGGAGGTTTTGGAAACCTACTTAAAGGATTCAAGGTTCAAATTCTTTAAACGGCCTAAAGAGTTTCCTAAAGGTTGTCCCGGCTCCCGAAATTTTGGACTTACAAAAGCTACCGGTGAATTTATTTGGTTTTTTGATGATGATGATATTGCCCATCCAAATCTGTTGGAAAGTAGTATCTCAGTGTTAAAAAACACAGAACATGATTTTTGTAGATTTGAAAGAACTGTTTTCTATGATTTTGAGAAAATAGAATTTGATAAAATCGAAAATACTAAAACAGATGCTGTTTCCAAAAAAAATCTAAAACAATTAATAATTGGTGAATTGCCTTTTAATTCTTGTCAGGTAATATGGAGAAAGGCATCATTGGGCAAGGAACATTTTCGGGGTGATATTATTTATGCCGATGATTGGGAATTCTATTCACGTTTATTGTCAATGGGGCTTAAAGGTGTCGCTATAGATAAAATATTTTTATTTGCCCGCAAGCATCCGGGATCAGCAACTCATAAATATAAAACCGGAAATAAGGACATTCAGAATTCTGTTATTTTGGCAAATTTTAGCGTCATTGATATTTCAATCAAAGAGAAAATAATGGACAGGCAGTTGTTTAAATTTTTTTATAGACAAGCTATTTTCTTTAATTCATATCCAATTGTTAAATATCTTGTTGAAAAAAGCAATTTAAATTTTATTAATACTATAAAGTATAAAATTGGTTTTTATGCCTATCCAGTCATACGCCCTTTTTTTAATCTCAAATCTAAACTCAAGAAATCTTGAAAATCCTCGTTTGTTTTGGCACCCGCCCCGAAGCTATTAAAATGGCTCCTGTTATCCAGGAACTTAAAAAACAAAAATTAGATTTTAAAGTTTGTGTTACCGCGCAACATCGGGAAATGCTGGATCAGGTACTGGATTTCTTTGAAATAGGGCCGGATCATGATCTGGATTTAATGCAACCAAACCAATCATTAAATGAACTTAGTTCAAAAATTCTCAAAGAAATAGACCGGGTTTTGCAAAAGGAACTGCCAGATGTTGTTTTGGTGCAGGGAGATACCACAAGTGCAACCATGGTTTCCCTTGCCGCTTTCCACCGTCGGATAAAAGTTGGGCATATAGAGGCTGGCTTAAGAACTTATAATAAAACTGCTCCTTTTCCCGAGGAAATAAACCGGCAACTTACGGCCAGGATCGCCGATTTTCATTTTGCGCCAACAGCAAAAGCAAATTCCAATTTATTAAAAGAACAAATCCCAAAAGAGCAGCTTTGTATTACGGGAAATACAGTGGTAGATGCTTTGCAGTGGGCAATTGCGAAAATGGAATCCGAGGCATTAAGTGAGGATATTCAGAAAATAAAAACCTTACTTAACCCGAATAAAAAACTGATCCTTGTAACAGGGCATCGCAGGGAGAATTTTGGGGTAGGACTCATTCATATATGCGAAGCATTGTTGGAACTTTCAGAAAGGGAGGACGTAGAATTAATCTATCCAGTGCATTTAAATCCCAACGTAACCGGGCCTGTACAGGAGTTGCTCAGTCACAAAAAGAATATTCACCTTATTGCCCCGGTTTCTTATCCCACCATGCTTTGGTTGATGCAAGAGTGCAGCCTTATTATTTCTGATTCCGGCGGGATTCAGGAAGAAGCCCCTACTTTTAAAAAACCGGTTTTGGTAACAAGGGAAGTTTCTGAAAGAATGGAAGGAGTGGATGCTGGATTTTCTTTTTTGGTGGGAACAGATAAAAATAAAATCGTAGCTGAGGCAATTCGACTTTTAGATATTGTTACTGATTTTTCAGGAATTGAGAATCCTTATGGAGATGGAAAAGCAGCTTTTAGAATTGTTGAGTTTTTGAAAAATAGATTTCAGTAATTAGTATTGAGAAAAGCGGAGTCGAAAATAGAAAATTGAGAAAAGAAAAAAGACTTTTAACGTTCCCCTTACTTAGATTTCCTAAAATTGCATAGTTTTACAACAAACCATAAATTAATACCCCTAATTCCAAAACCCAAACAACAATTTGCCAACCCCAAAAAAAATATTAGTTGTTGTAGAATCTATTAATGTGGAAGACAGCAGTGGCTCCAAGGCAAATGTAGCGTTGATCCAGAATTTGCAAAAAGCCGGATTTGAAGTTTTGGTGTATCACTACACCCGAAAAAAAATTCAGTTATTCGGAATAACCTGTGTGGACATAAAGGAAAAAAGGTGGAGTGCTCTATTCTTCCTGAGTCGGCTTGAAAGGTATATTCGCACTTTTCTTAAAATAAAGCTTAATAAACCTCTGGAAAAAGTATTTGGATTTTCCTTTACTCTTTTTAATGACCGAAACAGTATAGTTGACGCTTTGCAGGAAATGGAAGGCTTTAAACCCGATCTTGTGCTAACTCTTAGCAAGGGAGGAAGCTTTAGGCCGCATCATGCTTTATTGAAGATGCCTGAACTTCATAAAAAATGGATGGCTTATATTCACGACCCTTACCCAATGCATTTTTATCCAAAACCTTATACCTGGACTGAAGCAGGAGCTCGTCAAAAAGAGAATTTTATGAAAGAAGTTGCATTAAAAGCGGAATTCACTGCTTTTCCGAGCAAACTTTTAATGGAATGGATGGGGAGTCATTTTGCTCCTTATCAAAACAAAGGAGTCGTTATACCACATCAATTGGAACCTTTTGAGGAAGGGAATGATGAAAAACTGCCCGAATATTTTAATCATCTAAATTTCAACCTGGTACATGCCGGAAATTTATTATGGAGACGTGATCCCACTGGTTTAATTTTAGGATTTCAGAATTTTTTAAAGGCAAACCCGGGTGCCGTTAGGGATGCGAGGCTGATATTCTTAGGAGGTATAAATCATTATTCTTCAGAACTTTCAGAGTTTGAGAAGGAGTTACCCCAGTTTAAGGTAAGTCCCGATTATTTACCTTTTAAAATGGTTCAAGCCATTCAAAAAAGAAGTTCCATAAATATTATTTTAGAAGCTTCATCAACAATAAGCCCTTTTTTACCCGGAAAATTCCCTCATTGTGTAAGTGCAGATAAACCAATTTTATTGTTAGGGCCTTATTATAGTGAATCCCGAAGGCTGTTAGGAGACGATTATTTATATTGGGCGGAAATTGATGAGATTGATAAAATTGCAGGACATATTGAAAATCTCTATTTTCAATGGAAAAAAGATCCAACCCAATTAATACTTAATCGACCGGATTTGGAGGCGTATCTTTCTGTAAAATATTTAAAAAAAACAATTGAATCGAATATTAATTAAAAATAAATAATGAAAATTTTATTCGTATCTGTTTTTGGATATCATTTTTTTAATTGGGTCCTTCAACTTAAAGAGTCTGGACATGAAATTTATTGGTTTGATGTAAATGATGCAAATACCTATGTGAGAAAAATAGATTTTGTTCATCAAACCGTAAAATGGAAAATTAAAGTGGATTATCCAGGTAGGCATAGGGTCAAGAAAAATTTTTCTTCTCTGAATGAACTTATTAAAAAATTTAATCAGAGGGAATTTATAGATGCTTTTCAACACAAGTTCGATGAAATCCAACCTGATGTAGTACACAGTTTTGAAATGTATTCTTCTTGTGTGCCTATATTAGAAATAATGAAAAAACATCCTAAAATAAAATGGATTTATACAACTTGGGGAACTGATTTATTTTATTATCAACACGAACCTGAAAAATTAAAGGGGATCAAAGCTGTTTTTAATCGCCTTGATTATATGTTTGCAGATTGCTCCAGGGATTCTTTAATTGCGAAAAAACTCGGGTTCAAAGGGAATTACTTAGGAACTTTTCCGGGAGGGGGAGGCTATGAATTGCATTCATCTAATTCCTGGGTGAATGAATTTGGAAACAGGAAAACTATCTTAGTTAAAGGATATCAAAATAAATTTGGAAGGTGTATTAGTGTTTTAGAAGCTCTAAAAGAGATTGAGGATCAAGTCAAAGATTATAGAATTATTGTGTTTGGGGCAACTGAAGAGGTTTTTAATTTTGTCGACCTTCCAAGATTTAATAAAATGAAAAATTTAAGAATAATGGGGCTCATTGGACGTGGAGAAGTATTAGAATTAATGGGGCAATCTTTAATTTATATTGGCAATAGTATTTCTGATGGGATGCCTAACACACTGTTGGAAGCGATAATTATGGAATCCTTTCCAATCCAATCAAATCCAGGGGGCGCTACCGCTGAAATTATTGAGCATGGTAAAAATGGATATTTAATTGAAAATCCCGAAAATAGCAATGAAATTGCAGCCTTGATCAAAAAAGCAGTCCAAAACCCCGGCTTATTAAAATCGGGAATTGAGTTTAATTCAAAACATATTAAACCAAACCTGGAAAGGGATTATATCAAGGAAAAAGTTTTAAATAGATATGAATTAATTGAACGGAATTTATAAAAGAAGTTTTAATGAAAATCCTAATGGTCTCCATATTTGCACCACATTTCTTTAACTGGACAGAGCAGTTAAAAGATTCGGGACATGAAGTTTATTGGCTGGATGTATTTGATTCCAACACCAGGGTAATGCAAATAGATTTTGTGGATCAAATCATTGGTTGGAGGTATAAATGGAATTATCCGGGAAGGTATTTTGTGAAAAAGGAGTTGCACAAACTAAATAAATTTATAAATAAATTTAACGAAAGGGACTTAGTAACAGTTTTTGAAAAGAAGCTTGAGGAAATTAATCCCGATGTGGTACATTCTTTTGTGATGTATCTGGGCACTGCTCCTATTTTGGAGGTAATGAAAAATCACCCGGAAATAAAATGGATCTATTCTTCCTGGGGAAGCGATTTATTTTATTACCGAAATCAACCCAAACATTTAAAAGATATGAACCTGGTTTTTCCAGATCTGGATTTTATGTTTTCAGATTGCCAAAGAGATTATTTGCTTGCTAATGAACACGGGTTTAAAGGAAATTTTTTGGGAGTATTTCCGGGCAGGGGTGGATTCAATTTTAAGATGTCTGATCCTTTATTAAAGTCTTTCGAAAAACGAAATACACTTTTAATAAAGGGTTATCAGGGAAAACATGGGAGATGTATTCCTGTTTTAGAGGCGATCTTAAGATTAAAAACTGAGTTTCAGAATTATAAAATAGTTGTTTTTGGGGCAGATATTGAAGTGGCCGAATTTGTTGAAAATTCTGAAATGGAAAACTGGAACAACTTAGTTATCCTTAGAAAGATTAGCGAACTTGAGGTTCTCAAATTAATGGGGCAATCATTAATATACATTGGAAACAGCCTTTCAGATGGGATGCCAAATACATTACTGGAAGCAATTATAATGGGAGCATATCCTGTTCAATCCAATCCGGGTGGCGCTACTGAGGAAATCATTGTAAATGGTAAAAATGGCCTTTTAATTGAAAATCCCGAGAATGTTGATGAAATTAGGGATTTGATTCAAAAAGCAATCAGTGATAAAGAATCTTTAAAAAGAGGAATTGAATATAATTTCAAAAATATAAAGCCGCAATTGGAGAGAGAAACTGTTAAAAAGCAAGTGCTTAAAAAATATAGGCTAATCGAAAAAAATCTAAAAAAATAAGCTTTGCTCACACTTATCTACCCATACCGAAATCGGGAATTAGAAAGATTAAAGAATTCTTTAGATTCTTTGAAAAACCAGACTGATTCAGAATTTGAAGTTTATTTTGTCGATTATGGTTCGGAGGAGAAAAAGGCAAAAAGAGTAGAATTAATTTGTGGAGAATTCGATTTTGTTACCTACAAGTTCTATTCAACTCAATTCCAGCCTTGGAACAAATCCAAATCATTAAATTCAGTAATAAAAAATTTGGAAACAGATTTTTGTTTTGTAGCCGATGTAGATATGATCTTTCATCCTCAATTTATTGAGAAGGCACTAAAACTTCAAGCTAGTAATAAAACTGTTTATTTTCAGGTTGGTTTTCTAGGGCCTGAAAAAGGCCCGGGAAGTAAAGAATTCGAGGATTATGAAAATTACAGGAAAAGCACTTTTGAAGCAACTGGGTTAAGTATGTTTCCTGTAAGGATTTTAAAAGAACTGAGAGGATTTGATGAGTTCTATCATTTTTGGGGTGCAGAGGACTCCGATATGCATGTACGTATAAAAAATGCCGGTTATGAGGTTGAGTTTTATGATGAAGAAGTTTTGATGTTGCATCAATGGCATCCCAGTTATAGAAGTTCTGAATCCAGCGATTTAAGTAAGGAATTGCAAATAAGCGGAATTGTGCAGCTCAACCATCAACATGTTAAATATGCAGTTCAATATAAAACTACCAAAGTTAACCGGAAAAATTGGGGAGAATGTATCTCCTTAGAGGAATTTAATGAATTGGAAAAAGCCCCCGTTAATTTTGTTCTGGATAACGAACAACGAAAAATTGATCATTTGATGTTTGTTCTAATGCCCCGATGTAAAGACGAAATTTTGAAAATCACAATTCGAAAAGATCCCTTTCAAAATTCTCCTAAATCCAGTGTAAAAAAACTAATGGGAAAAAAGGTTCCTGAATATTATTCCTTAAAGGAAATTAACGATAAAATTTTATTGCATCTTATTTCATTTTATAGAAACAAAGCCTATACCTATAAAATCACGGAAGATCTTAAAAGTATTGAAATGGCTGTGAAATTGTAATAGAAGTGGAAAGAGAAAACAAGAGACAAGAATAAAGGAACAAGGAACAAGACTAAAAAAGTTAGAAGCAGGAAAATTGAAAATAGGGGTAAGAGGAAAAAGTCCTCCTACGCTTAGGTTATGGAAGATGAAAAAAAATGTCTAAATGAAAAGAAAAGATCAGCGAACTAATTTATATCGAATTTTTTGTGAAGCAGAAGGGAATCAGTATATAGCCAGTGAATATGCAATTGAGAAAATTAATGGGTTGGTAGAAAAATTCCGGATTAAAAGAATTCTTGAGGTTGGGTTAGGAATAGGAAGTATATCCGGGATACTTTTGGCTATAAACAGAAATAAACCTGATCTTGACTATACCGGAACCGAGGCCAACGATTTTTGTTTAGCGGCCTTGCCTCAAAATTTAAAGGAAGATTATAGGAAATTGATAATATATTTGGATTTAGCCGAAATGCCTGCCGATAATAAATTTGATCTTATTATTATTGACGGGAAGGATCACAACCTAAAGGCAGTAAAGAATTTGATTTCCGAAAATGGCATAATAGCCATAGAGGGAGACCGGATGCCACAACAGGATTCGCTTCAGGAGATTTTTCCAAATCACAAATATGTTCATTGCATCAGTAGAGAGAAAAACAAAAGTTACAGCCCATTCCCAGCGGCGCATTGGCAGGGAGGTTTGAAAATTATCTTCATAAACCCAAGTGTTTCTCAGAAATTATGGTGGATGCGGGAGAGGATTTCTTCTAAATTGAAGTATTGGTTTAGGAAAAGAGACAAGAAAACAAGACTAAAAAAAGTTAGAAGTTAGAAAAAAGAACATAGAGGAAAGAATAAAGAAACAAGACAAGAATCAAGAGGCAAGAAACAAAACTAAAAAGTTAGAGGTTAGTCCTACTACGGTTATTCTTCGGAGGATAGAGAACAAAAATCGGTAAACAGTAAACGGAAAACAGAAAACATGTTCATAATTACAGAAATTGCACAAGCCCATGACGGGAGTATAGAATTGGCTCATTCATACATTGATGCCTTGTCTAAAACCGGGGTGGATGCGGTGAAGTTCCAGGTTCATATCGCCGAAGCAGAAAGTAGTATTCACGAGCCGTTTCGGGTGAAATTGGCATCGCAGGACAAAACGCGTTTCGATTACTGGAAACGGATGGAATTTACTTTGCAACAATGGAAAGATTTAAAAATACATTGTGATGAGGTAGGAGTGGAATTTTTGGCTTCGCCTTTCAGCAATGCCGCCGTTGATCTTTTGGAAAAAGTGGGAGTTAAGCGTTACAAAATTGGCTCGGGGGAAGTGAATAATTTTTTATTGCTGGAGAAAATTGCCCGCACTGGAAAACCGGTGATCCTGTCTTCGGGAATGAGTTCGTTTGAGGAACTGGGCCACACCGTGGCCTTTTTAAAAAAAAGAGAGGTGGAAATTTCAATCCTGCAATGCACCACGGCTTATCCTACCCAACCGGAAAATTACGGGTTGAATGTGATAGGGGAATTAAAGGAACGATATGGAGTTTCGGTTGGATATTCAGATCATTCCGCAAAAATAGAAACCTGTATTGCCGCTGCTGCGCTGGGTGCTGAGATCCTGGAATTTCACGCTATTTTTAGTCGGAACAGTTTGGGCCCGGATGCGAGCTCTTCCCTTGAAATGGAGGAGATAACTCAATTGGTGGAAGCTGTGAGGAATATAGAAACTGCTTTGCAAAATCCGGTTGATAAGAGCGATAATTCCAAATTTACCGAGTTAAAGAATATTTTCGAAAAGTCTTTGGCGGTGAATAGGGATTTGAAAGCCGGGCACGTGTTGAGGTTTGAAGATTTGGAAGCGAAGAAACCTAAAGGTTTTGGGATAGAGGCTTCGAGGTTTGAGGAGGTGATTGGCAGGAAGCTGAACAGGGATTTGAAGCAGTGGGAGTTTTTGAAGGAGGAAAGTTATAGCCTAGACAACGTGGAAGGGGGGTGAGAGGTAGCATCATGTTGGTAACTTACATTCATGAGTTTGCCACGCTTCGGTCGCAATGACGTTCGCTTCGCTCCGTTTTCTCCGCCTTTTGGAACCGTCATTGCGAGGGAGCTTTTTCAGCGACCGAAGCAATCTCATGTAGGCGGGAGGTAGCATCATGTTTTGCGCTTTTGTTCATGAGTTTGCCGCGCTACGCTCGCAATGACGTTCGCTGCGCTCCGTTCCCTTCTATTCACGGGTTTGCCGCTCTACGCTCGCAATGATGGTTCTGCGCTCCGTGGAAAAACACTACATTTGAAAAAATCTCAAATCGATTAAATGATACAACTCATCCATAAAAAAGCACGCACGGTTGTTCGGGTTTTAAAAGATGAAATTGAAATAAAGATCAACAGCACCGAATGCACATCTGCAATTTGGGAACTGGCAGAAAAATTCCCGGAAGAGATCATTGCCTGGTGTGAAGAAAAATATAGTACTGATCTAAATATAGAGCAGTGGTCGCAGGTATTTCACCAGGATCTTATTATGGCTTCCTATGCTATTGAAAACGCATTTCTTCCAGATAGTATAGGCTATATAGACCAGTTGCCCTTCGTAAACGTAAACAGAAAAGTTTTGTATGCAACCTGGCAAATGAGCAGCGATGTGGGGGGAATAAAAGGGGAAACACTTCTAAAATTCAAATCCCTTTTTGAAGGAAACAACGACTTTGATTTTTTGTTGAATTCCATCGCAAAGATCGGGCAGCAAAACGGATTGTTCTGTTATTCTGCTCCCGGTTTGGTAAGCCAGACTTCAGATAAAAAACCCAAAACCACAGCGACTTCAAGTCAGTTGTTTTCCTTTGTTTATCGATACTACAATACAATCTGGACCTCGGTTTTGTTTTGGTGTCACTGGAAATATGAGAACGAGTTTTCTCTAAAGGCTTATTTACAGGCTTTCCTAGAAGAAAAGTGCTTTTTGCAAAAGGTAGATCTGTCAGCAATTAAGATTCAATCCAATAAAATATCCGAAACTTCCACTTCCATAGATGTGATCATTCCCACCATGGGCCGGTCAAAATACCTGATGCAGGTAATAGAAGACCTGAGTATTCAAAGCCTGCTCCCAAAGAAGGTAATCGTGGTGGAGCAAAATCCGGATGTGAATTCAATTTCAGAATTACCGGAGCTGCAATCTAAAACCTGGCCTTTTGAAATTACACATCATTTTATCCATCAAACAGGAGCCTGTAATGCACGAAATATTGCTTTGAAAGAAGTAGTTGCCGATTGGGTGTTTTTTTGTGATGATGATAATAGAATAAAGCCAGAGGTTTTGGCTAAATCATTATCAGAAATTAGACGGTATGGTATTCAAATGTTGAATACAGCTTATCTTCAACCCGGGGAAAAAATGATTTTTAAGATTGTAAAACAATGGGGGACTTTTGGTACGGGAAACGGAATCATTCAAAGAAAATTTATTGAAAATTCCATATTTTCCTCAATTTATGAACACGGCTACGGAGAGGATGCCGATTTTGGAATGCAGTTACGAAATGGAGGTTGTGATATCATTTACCATCCCGAAATTGAAATTCTGCACTTAAAAGCGCCAATGGGAGGTTTTCGGGTAAAACCTGTATTAGCCTGGGAACAGGAAGAGCCGCTGCCCAAACCTTCACCAACACTAATGGCTTTTGCCCTTAAATATTATACACCTCAGCAAATCAAGGGTTTTAAAACTTCCCTGTTTTTGAAGTATTATAATAAACAATCAGTGAAAAACCCCTTTTTATATATTAGGGAAATGAGAAAAAGATGGAAAAAAAGTGAGGTATGGGCGGGGACGTTGATGAAGGAGGAGTCCAGGGGGCAAAAGGCGATAGTGGATTGGGAGAAAAGAGGAATGGGACTTTGAGATGAGGTGACTGAGGGTCAACAGGAATAAGGAGATTTTGGGAATATGGGATAGGGAGAAATAAAGAAAAGAACAATATCACAGCATCACTCCATTCAAAGGTCGCTTCGCCAGATTGAGATATTTATCAAACCAAACCTGTATATTTGCTTTAATGACATTTCAATTGAACTTTGGTAAAAATGGGATTAAGAATGAAAGATGAAGTTTAGCCTTATTATTTGTACTTACCAACGACCGGAAGCTTTGCTTAGGCTTTTAAAGTCAGTGCAACTGCAAAGTCTTTATCCCGATCAAATATTGGTTATAGACGGTTCTCTTGATACCTTTACTGAGGAGGTATTGAAATCAAAGGAATTTTCCAATCTAAACTATTATAAAGTAGGAGAACAAGAGCGCGGACTTACAAAACAGCGCAATTACGGAATCCAAAGAGTAGCTGAGACTTCTGAAATTGTTTGTTTTTTGGACGATGATATTGTTTTAACCCCGGATTATTTTAAAAATATTGTGAGCACTTTTAATGAATTTCCTGATGCTGTTGCGGTAGGGGGATATATCCTGGATGTAGTGCAATGGAAAAGAAATTCGGTTACAAAGGCTGTGCAATTCGATGAATTTGAAAAGGATGGCTGGGTTAGAAAGTTGGGCAGTAGGAATGTGCTTCGGAAAAAACTGGGCTTGCTAAGCGATCAGGCTCCCGGTATAATGCCGGAATTTTCCAATGGGTTGTCCATCGGATTTTTTCCACCTTCAGATAAAACCTATCCAGTGGAGTTCTTTATGGGCGGGGTAGCTTCGTATCGGAAGGAATTGTTCAAAAAAATAAATTTTTCCTCCTATTTTGAGGGTTATGGACTTTATGAGGATATGGATTTTTGCCTACGGGCTTCTAAAATTGGACAGTTATACGTGAATACAGCCGCACAGTTATATCATTATCACGAGAAAGCGGGAAGACCAAACCAGTATATCTATGGGAAAATGGTTGTTAGAAATGGTTGGTATGTTTGGCGGGTCAAATTCCCAAATCCAACTTTTAAAGCGCAACTTAAATGGCATCTCACTTTCTTAACTTTGACACTTGTACGTTTTGGGAATAGCCTGACCACCAAAGAGAAAAAGGAAGCGTTTACAGAAAGTCTTGGGAGAACAGCAGGATGGTGGAGTCTTATGTGGAATAAACCAAAAGTGCAGAGATAATATGAAATGAGCATAACGCAAATGCGATACAAGCACCGATAAAGATATGCGAATTACATATGACCAATGAAAAACAATAAGAATCTACCTATGAAAAATAAGATCTTTATTTCTTTTGGAATCATAGTTCTAATGGGGATTTTGATTCTTATAATTTTTAATTACCGATACCCGTTTGTCAGCCCTCATGGAGGGCACTGGTCTGTAGGTTTTACAGGCTCTTCTAAAATTTTTCCGGTTGTTGAGGTGAATGCTGAGAATATTATTACCTATACAGCCATAGACAGCCTTATTCCTGAAGCCATTGATTATATAGCAGATCCTTTTTATCTCAAAGAAGGTGGTGTCTTTTATCTTTTTGTAGAACTGAAAGGAGAAGGAAATGCCGATATTGCCTTGTTGACCTCCACCGATGGAGAAAATTATCGGTACAAAGGAATTGTTCTGGATGAAGACTTTCACCTTTCCTATCCGCAGGTTTTTAAACACGAAGAGGAATTTTATATGTTACCGGAAACCAGTGGTTCGAACCAGGTTTTACTTTACAAGGCAGAAAATTTTCCCTACGATTGGAGAATTAGCGATACCCTTATTAAAAATATAGGTTTAAAAGATCCTTCCCTGCTGTTAAGCGAGGAGTTAAATTTGATCGTGGCCGTTGATAACGATCTAAAACAGTATATGTTTACAGCCGATTCCCTGAACGGCAACTGGACGGAAGCAAAAAATTACAAACAGCGCTGGGGCAATGAGACCCGACCGGGAGGAAGGTTTTTTAAAGTGGACAATAACTGGTACCTTCCCCTGCAAAATCGCTCTTTGGGTTATGGTACGGGGATCTCGCTTTATAAGCTGGAAACCGAAAATGACCGGCTGGAATTTAAACTCGCGGAGAAGATGTATTTAGGTCCGCAACAGGAAATAGAATGGTTCAACAGGGGAATGCACCAGCTTGATATTCAAAAATACGGGGATGAATATTATATGGTTTATGACGGGGACCGGAATCTAAACAATGAAACGGCATTTCAGTACAAGAGAACCATTAAATTTAATTTGATAGATATTTATAATTATTTTAGAGATTAGAGAGGCTTCATTTTTAATTATTTAATAAGGCAGAATTCATAGAGATGCTAAAAACTTTTAGAACCGATTTGCACAAGTATAAGCGCTATAGTGGTAAAACTGCGATAAGTTTAATTTTAACTCAACAAGGTCTTTGGGCAATTTTGGTTTACAGGATAAACAATTCTATTTTTCGCTCTAATATTCCGAATATCCTAAAAAAATCGCTGCTTTTTATTGGTATGTTCTTTCAAAAATTGATAGAAATTATTGCGGGAATATCAATTCCGTATTCAGCACAAATAGGAGATCATTTTTATATTGGGCATTTTGGGGGAATCATAATTAATTCCAAAGCAATAATCGGTAATAATTGCAATATATCTCAAGGGGTTACAATTGGGATAAGCGGAAGAGGGGTGAGAAGGGGAGTTCCTATAATTGGAAATAATATTTATATAGGTGCCAATGCAGTGGTTGCCGGAGCTATAAGTATAGGGGATAATGTGGTGGTAGGTGCCAATTCCCTTGTAACTGAATCTGTAGAATCCAATATTACAGTGGTTGGTGTACCGGCAAGAAAGGTAAGTGAAAACAGTTCAGAAAATTATATCTAATGAAATTTTTAGTTGTCACAAATGCACCTACCTTTAAGACAGACGGAAAATATGTTGCCTATGCTCCTTATGTAAATGAAATGGATATTTGGTTTGAGAATGTAAAGGAAGTAGGGATTATTTCTCCTGCAACATATCCTGAATCTGTATTTGTAAGATCTTTTGATCGTCAGGATATTAAATTTTTTAAACTTTCTTTCTTAAAGTTATCTAATCCGTTTCAGATACTTCGTTTTTTGCTTTTTATACCATTATTAAAAATTAAAATTATCCGTTCATTTATATGGGCAGACCACATTCATTTGCGCTGTCCCGGGAATATCGGTTTAATTGCTTCTGTCCTTCAAATATTTTTTCCAAAGAAACCAAAAACGGTAAAATATGCGGGGAACTGGGATCCCAATTCCAAACAGCCCCGGAGTTACAGGCTGCAAAAGTGGATACTTGGCAATACTTTTTTAAGCAGGAATATAAAGGTGTTGGTGTATGGGGATTGGCCGGAGCAATCAAAAAATATTATTCCTTTTTTTACGGCTTCTTTTTCGGAAACGGAAAAAGGCTTGCATAACAAAGACTTTACTTCCCCATTCAAATTCATTTTCGTGGGCAGTTTGTCCACAGGGAAAAGACCATTATTCGCAATTAAACTGATCGAAGCACTTATGGGAAAAGGCATTCCGGTAAAACTTGAGATTTACGGAAGCGGGGTGCTAAAAAATGAGTTGCAGGAATATATTGCCACAAAAAATCTGGATCCGTTTGTAAGGCTGATGGGAAACCTAAAACTTGAAGAACTGAAAGAAGTTTATAAAGCTTCACATTTTTTGATTCTGGGATCACAATCTGAAGGCTGGCCAAAAGCGGTTGCCGAGGCTATGTTTTTTGGGTGTATTCCGGTAGTAACTTCAGTTTCCTGTGTTCCTTGGATGGTGGATTATGGAAAAAGAGGAATTTTAATTGATGAAAACGTAAGTTCGGCTGCTGAAAAAATTCAACAGGAAATACGAAACCCGGAGAATTTGAAAGAAATATCTATTGCCGCTCAAACTTGGTCACAAGAATATACCCTGGAAAAATTTGAGGAGGGAATAAAGAGAATTCTATACGACTCAAATTAGGAAGGAATAAACGAGGAAATGAGTTAGGAATTAGATTTTAGTTCACCCCTGCACCCCTAAAGGGGAAGGATGTTTTTGAGAATTTCAGAAGAGAATCAAACTCAGAATTTTTTTTTCCGGCACCCTTTAGGGAGGGGTAAAGCGGGAAAAAATTCTGAAGGGAATCGAATTCAAGGAGGATTTAGAGCGAAAACGAGCCAAATAGTTGATAATCAATGAAAAAAGATCATCCATATCACGATGAAAGCATGTATAAGGGAGCTCCTCCAGATAGTTTTGCAAAGGCAAAATTTTTAAGGGATAATATGACTGACGCCGAAAAATTACTTTGGGAGAAACTTAAAGATAATAAGTTAAAGGGATTTAAATTCAGAAGGGAGCATCCGATTCATATTTATATTGTAGATTTTTATTGTCATAAATTAAAATTGATAATTGAAATAGACGGCGGTTACCACGATTCAAAAGAGCAAAAGTTACTTGATGCAGAGAGAAGTGAAATATTAAAATTTCAGGAATTAGAAATTATTAGATTTGCCAATGAAGAAGTGCTTGGAAATATTGAATTTGTTATAAGGAAAATAGAGGAAAAAATTTGATTTGATTTCACCCCGGCACCCCTAACGGGGAACTAGATTTTTGAAGTAACAAATTCTCGTGTTAAATTGAATGCTTTTTTCGCTACTCTTTAGTTGGGGTAAGACGGAAAAAAAGTTAGGAACTTGATTATAGTTCACCCTTGCACCCCTTATGGGGAAGGAGATTTTTGAGAATATAAAGAAGAAATGATGTTAGAATTTTTTCCCGCCACCCTTTAGGGAGGGGAAAAGCGTAAAAAAATTCTAAAGGGAATCGAATTTAAGGAGGTGCAGAGGTAAAGCTTAAAAAGAGCTAGGAACTTGATTAAAGTTCACCCCTGCACCCCTAAAGGGGAATTAGATTTTTTGAAGTAACAAGTTCTCTTTTTAAATTGAATACTTTTTCCGCTGCCCTTTAGGGTTAGGGTAAGGCGGAAAAAGATTAATGTAAAAGGATTTTGTTTCACCACAGCACTTAGTTTAACGTTCAGGGTTCAACGTTTATAGTTAAAATCCACCTTGAACTGACTTTGGAGAGAATCCCAAACGTTAAATACAAAATTATATAAGTTGAGAGTACTACAAATAATCGATAGTTTGCGTCCCGGTGGAGCCGAGAAGATGGCGGTGACCTATGCCAATGCTTTGGTGGGGCAGGTGGAAGGATCCTATTTGTGTTGTAGCAGGATGGAAGGGATGTTAAAAGAGAGTCTGCTGCCAGAGGTGGAGTATCTTTTTTTAAACAAAAAAAGTAGCCTGGATATAAAAGCGATCTTAAAATTGAGGAATTTTATAAAATCCAGGCAAATAATTATTGTTCACGCACACAGCACCTCCTATTTTCTTGCCGTTTTATTGAAATTCACCGGATTAAAATTTAAGCTGGTATGGCATATTCACAATGGTGCAAGTGAATATTTAAGTTATAGAGAATATAAAGTTCTTTCTTTTTTTTCCAGATATTTTGAAGGTGTTGTTTCAGTTAATACAAATTTAAAAAAATGGGCTATTAGTCAATTGAATTGTAATAATGTGGTTGAAATTAAAAATTTTATTCCTGATGATTTTTTTAGTAAAAAAAGAGGTTTAGAATTAAAAGGAAAGGAAGATGATTTTAAGATAATTTGTGTGGCAAACCTCAGGCCAGAAAAAGATCATTTCAATTTGATCAAGGCCTTTGAAAGCCTTGATCATCAATTCCGGTTGAGTCTACATCTTATTGGGGCGAATTTTGAAGATCAGTATTCGGGATCTGTTTTGAGTGCCGTCAAAAATTCTCCGGTAAGCATTCATATCTTTTACTACGGGGCTCAATCCGAAATTTCCGGACTTCTTACACAAGCCAATTTAGGGGTCTTGAGTTCAAGATCTGAAGGTTTGCCGGTAGCATTGCTTGAATATGGAATGGCTGGGTTGCCGGTAATAGTTACAGAGGTGGGACAGTGCAGGGAAGTGGTTGGGGATTTTGGTTTGCTGGTTCCTCCAAACGATCCTGAGGCATTAGCTGAAGCGATTACTTCTTATTTTAAAAACCCGAAAAAGCGAAAGAATGATGCTTTTGAATTTCAACAAAATATATTTAAAAATTATTCAAAAAAATCAGTGCTTTCAAGCCTTATAGAGTTCTATAAAAAGTTATAATTTTAAACTGAAATATGAACAGGAACATGTTAACTTCAGAATTATTAAAGATCTAACCAATATATCTTATTTGCAAATACTGTTAGTCCATGTTTTAATTGGATTCATAGTATACTTATACAGGCCTTCTGCTGCAATTTTGCTGCCGGGCACCCTGATTTTTCTTCTGTTCTTTGTGATCCTTAGGGATAATAAGAACAATGAAGCTCTGATGGCTGCCGCCTATATAGCCGGAGCTGAGGTGTTTTACAGGATGACCGGGGCTATGGTGTTTTATGAAACCGGAAAATACACTGTAATTTTATTTCTACTTATCGGGATGTTTTATAAAGGCACTTCCTCCAAAACAGTTCCCTATTGGATCTATCTTCTTATTCTGATCCCCGGCATAGTGGTAGCTTCCATTACTTTAGATTATGATGTGGTATTCAGAAAAGCCATCGCATTTAATTTAAGCGGCCCGGTTTGCCTGGGGGTTTCCGCGCTGTATTGTTATTATAAAAAAGTATCGACTGCCCAGTTTAACCATATATTAATGATGTTGCTGATGCCATTAGTCGCCACCACTGCATACTTATTCTTTTATACTCCAAGTATAGGTGAAACTTTAATGGGCGGGACCAATGCCAACTATGCGGCTTCAGGGGGATATGGGCCAAATCAGGTCTCGACCGTAATGGGGTTGGGAGCATTTATTTTAGCAACCAGGTTATTCGTGATAAAGAATAAAGTAATTAATATGATCGATTTGGTTTTACTGGCGATGATGAGTTTTAGGGGGATGGTTACTTTTTCCAGGGGCGGGATGATCACAGCAGTGGTATCGATAGCTGCATTTTTAATTATTTATTATCAAAAACAACAGGGGAGAGCCCAGTCAAAAATGCTTCTTAGAATGGGAGTATTAGTTGTGGCAGGATTTTCTATCTGGATATTTACATCATCAAGCACCCAGGGCTTACTCACTAACAGATATCAGAACAGAGATGCCGCAGGGGAGCTCAAAGATCATATTACCACCGGAAGAGCGGAGCTTATTGAAACCGAATTGGATGCTTTTTATAATTATCCTGTTACAGGGGTGGGAGTTGGGAAAGCCAAGGATTACCGATTTGATGAAACCGGGACTGTATCGGCTTCCCACAACGAAATAAGTCGTTTATTATCGGAACACGGTTTGCTGGGTGTATTTGCATTACTTATACTTATATTTGTTCCCATATTATTTTGGACAAAGTTCAAAAATAACTATTATTTTCTGGCGTTTATGGCTTTCTGGTTTTTGACCATCAACCATTCTGCCATGAGAATTGCCCTGCCTGGCTTTGTTTACGGGCTGGCTTTATTATATATAGTGGATGAAAAAAAGGATCCTGTACATAGGAAACGACTTAACAATTAACAGCTTTACGGCAACGTATATTTCCTTTTTCAGCATCGTGCTCAAAAAGGAAGGTTACAATGTGCGCACGGCTTCCAATAAAAGCAATAAAGCTTTGCGGTTGCTGGAGATGCTGGGGCTTATATTGCGCTATCATAAAACTACCGATATTGTACTTATAGACACCTACGGGGCGATGAATTTTTACTATGCCTACCTGGTGGCTAAAGCTTGCCAATTCTATAAACTGGATTATATCCCCATCCTGCACGGCGGGAATTTGCCGGACAGACTTGAAAAAAATAAACAATTTAGCAAAAGCCTGTTCGGAAAAGCAAAAATGAACGTGGCGCCATCCCTGTTCTTATATAATATTTTCAGGGAAGCGGGATTTACAAATTTACAGAATATCCCAAATTCCGTTGAGTTAAGCAAATACACTTTTAAGCAGCGCAGTGCATTTGCGCCAAAGTTGCTTTGGGTGAGAAGGTTCCAGGAGAGGTACAATCCCATGCTTGCGGTGAAGGTGCTGGAAAAGTTGATGAAGGAATATCCGGAGGCAAGTTTATATATGGTAGGTCCGGAGAAGGATGGCACAATGTCTAAATGTAAGGCCTATGCAAAAGAACACAATCTTCCTGTGCAGTTTACAGGGAAACTCAGTAAAAAGCAGTGGACAAAACTCTCTGTAGATGCCGATATATTTTTGAATACCACCAATATAGACAATACCCCCATAAGCGTAATTGAATCTATGGCCCTTGGTCTTGCGGTAGTTTCTACCAATGTGGGCGGAATGCATTTTTTAATTGAAGATAAAAAAGATGGGGTTTTAGTGCCCGAAAAGGATGTGAACGCGATGACGGAAGCCGTGAGGACTTTGGTGGAACGTCCGGAAATAACTTCAAAAATGACATTGCAGGCCAGGGAGAAAGTGACCGGCTTTGACTGGGAAACGGTAAAGGTGAAATGGAACCAATTACTCGGGTAATGGGGAAAGCGATCCTATATATAGGCAATAAACTCTCCAGGTCCAAAAAAAACCCCACCACGCATGAGGCGCTGGAGCAGGGTTTAAAAGCGGAGGGGTTTACAATTTACTCGGCTTCCCATCTTCAAAATAAATACCTGAGGCTTGTCGATATGCTTTGGTGTTTTTTTCGGAATTACCGGAAAGTGGATTTTGTACTGATAGATGTGTACAGCACCCAGAATTTCTGGTATGCCCTTGCGATCGCGCGGATGTCGAAAGCCTTTTCAAAAAAGTATATCCCCATACTTCACGGAGGGAACCTGGAAAAGCGTTTTAAAGATTCTCCCGCCAAATCTGCACACCTGTTAAAAAACGCCCATTGCATCATTTGTCCGTCGCCCTATCTTAAGGGGCAGGTTGAAAAGCTGGGGTATTCCGGGGTACACTATATATCCAATCCGCTATTTCTCACGGAGTACACATTTAAACCCCGTGCAAACCTAAAGCCGAAGCTTTTGTGGGTGCGGGCATTCGACAGGATCTACAATCCCCTGCTCGCCCTGAAAAGTCTTGAAATTTTAATAAAGTACCATCCCGAAGCCCAACTTTGTATGGTGGGCCCGGACAAGGATGGGAGTATGGAAACCTGCCGAAAATATGCCGAAAAACACAAATTGCCGATCAGGTTTACCGGGAAATTGAAAAAAAAGGAGTGGATAGCTTTAGCTGAAAACTTTGATATTTTTATAAATACCACCGATATTGACAATACCCCCGTGAGTGTAATTGAGGCGATGGCATTGGGAATTTCGGTGGTTTCCACGGAAGTGGGTGGAATCCCGTTTTTGATCGAAAATGACAGATCGGGGTTGCTGGTGCCGCCGAACGATCCCGTTAAAATGGCCGATTCAGTTATGAAACTGCTGGGAAACCCTTTGCAGGCGCTGGAAATGTCCCGCTGTGCAAGGGAGAAAACAACTAATTTTGACTGGCCTGTTATAAAACACGAATGGAGTAAGGTTCTTGGGTAAGTGAGCAGTTCATAAATTTTGAGTACATAAATTGCCTTAAGTAGGTATTTCTTTATTTTAAAAGTGAAATAACCTTTACATACGGATGGTTATAGACAGAATAATTATTCAATGGGTTTATTCCAAAAGATATAGAGGTTAAAGCCCAGTTCATTTCAAATCTTTAACCTAGATGAAATCAGGGACAATGGATGGTAAATTTTAATCTCTAAGGGTTTAATTCCCCGATGCTTGCATTGTATTTTATTTTTTTTTTGGAATTTGGAATTTGTTTTTTTTGGAATTTGATACCTCCGGTTGCAGTCTCAGGAAAGATTATTACCAACATTTGAACTTTCCCGTATTGAGTTGTTGATTTTTAACTTTAAGGATTGATTCGTTAGGTTCTTAGGTGATAATTTTTATCTTTAAGCATAAATAAATTCCATGCCTCCAAAGTCTTTAGTACACTTCGATATTTCTGAGCGCAAGGTGCTGTTGCGGTTTATGGATATTATGAGCGTACTGTTTATCCTGAGTGTTGTGGGGATCATTTTTGAGTTTGATTACTTTCATATTGCAACTTATAACTGGGGTTGGACCCTGGTTTTAATCCTTTATCTCAGCATTTTTGCCAGCATCTTTGAACTTTACGATCTGCAGAAAGCAAGTAAATTTGAGATAGTACTTAAAAATGTGGTTTTCACGGGTTCGGTTACAGTGTTATTCTTTATGCTGACCCCGATATTCACCCCCAGCCTTCCGCAAAACCGGTTGCAGATACTGTTCTTTTTCCTGTCTATAATCGGGGCGCTTTTGTTGTGGAGATATGCATATATCACCCTTATTTCGTCTCCCAGGTTTTATAAAAGAGTGCTGCTAATAGGCGATGAGGGAGAGTTGGACCTAATGGTGCCCGCGCTTCAAAAGTCGGATCCAAATTATGTTATCGTGGGGTATATCAACACTAGCAGAAAAGATAAACTGCCGCAATACAAGGCCCTGCTTCAGTTTAACAGTTCGAAGCTTCCTGCAATAATAAAGCAACATCAGGTAAACGAGATTGTGGTGGCCGGTTCCGCTGCCAATAAAAATGAAGTCTCGGTTGCGCTCCTAAAGCAACTAAATAATTTACTGATAAAAGGTTTTCCAATAAAGGATTACACCCAGGTTTATGAGGAGATCACTCAACGGGTTCCCGTACATCACCTGGGGAATGATTTTTACAAATATTTCCTGTTTAGCCGGAACAACCACAACAAGTTTTATATATTTTTTCACCGGGTGACGGATGTGTTTTTCGGGGTTTTGGGATTAATGGTCTGTGCGGTATTGATCCCTTTTATCTATGTTGGAAATCTCATTGGAAACAGGGGAAGGTTGTTTTATACCCAAACAAGGGTAGGTAAAAATGCTAAATTCTTTAAGATCATAAAATTCAGGACCATGCCCGATAATTCAGAACTGAACGGGCCGCAATGGTCGGGGAAAGACGATATCCGGATCAGGGGTTTCGGAAAATTTATGCGCAGGGCAAGACTGGACGAATTTCCCCAGTTCTACAATGTATTAAAAGGGGAAATGAGTGTAATTGGACCCAGGCCGGAACGTCCTGTTTTTGTAAAGAAACTTTCAAAGTTAATTCCGTTCTATAAAACACGTCATATCATAAAACCAGGATTGACCGGCTGGGCACAGGTAAAAGCCGATTATGGCAGCAGCAATACCGACAGCCTTGAGAAATTGCAGTATGACCTATATTACATCAAACACCGGGGATTGTTTTTGGATATGGATATTTTGGTGAAGACCTTTAGTACTGTGCTGTTTTTTAGGGGACAGTAGATTAGTATTGAGATATTAGTATTGAGAATTGAGAAAAAAGTTCAAAGTTCAAGGTTTAAAATTCAAAATTTATTCCTTCCTTAAGTCCGATTCCTTTAGATTTTTTTTCGATTAACCCCTTCCTACCAATCGGGCTAAAGATCCGAAAAAAATTCTGTTTGTTTTTTGTTGTTTGGGGTTGAAAAAAGTAGAAAATTATTGGTGGTTTGGAATTTTGAATTCAGAATTAATTCATACCTGAATAAGGTTTTGTTTTTTTATTACCCCCGTTCCCAAAAGCTATCGGAAGCGCAGATTTTCGCAGTGGATTATTCTGAAATCCGCCTTTTTAGTCTTGATTCTTGTTTCTTGGCTCTTTTTTCTCTTCTCTATTTTCTCCCGACTTCCGTCTTCAGTCTCCGGTCTTTTTCACCTTTTCCTCTTAAACTTCACTATCGCGAACAGAAAAAGGAACAATGCCATGAATTGTGCGACACGGGCGATATAATCGCCGTGTTGCACATAAAAAGTGAGTTTTGAATTCAGGGTGATGTTGTTCTTTATGCTGCCGGTTTCTTTATAAGCCAGGCTTTTTACGATATCGCCTTTTTCATTTATAAATGCCGAGATCCCGGTATTGGCACTTCTCACAACAGATCTCCTGGTTTCTATGGCCCGCAGTTTGGCGTAACTCAAATGTTGTTTATGACCCTGGGTGTCGGCCCACCAGGCATCATTGGTGATGATGGAGAGGAAATTGGCTCCGTTTTTTACGTAACCGGTCACATAATCGCCGTAAACCGATTCATAGCAAATAATGGGGGCGGTGTTATAATTATTAGTGAGATGAAAGACCGCTCGTTTTTCCTGGGTTGTTTTCATAGCTACCGTTCCGCCAAGATCTATCATAATATCCCCTAATATGGGACGAAGTACATCCTTATAGGGGAAATTCTCGACACCGACCACCAGTTTTGATTTGTGATAAAATTTCGGTGAGTCCTCATTATTCATAAAAAATGCCGAATTGTAATCGTTGTACCAGTCGTTCGGGCCAATTTTATTGCTTTGGGTGCTAACCTGTTCAGGATCGCTAAAGCGCTCGAAAAAGGAAATTCCGCTTAAAAAATTGAGCTTTGGATATTTCAGTAGCAAGTGCCTGCCGAAGAAATCTGCTTCTGAGCGTTGGAATCTTGACAGCACGGTGCCATCTGCAAAAACGGTTTCCGGGGCGACCAGGATGGCGGTTTTATCGGTCACTTTTTCCTCGCTCAGTTCCAATAGCAGTTCTCCGATGCGGGTATCATTGATATTGTATTTTTCGGTGTAGGGATCGATATTTGGCTGAAGGATAACGGCTTCGAGTTGTTCTTTACTTTCGGAATAATTGTTCAAAATGAGATAGGAGATCCCAATGGGAATCAGGATAATCAACCCGATTTTTATGGATCCGCGAACCAGGATCTCGTTTGTGCGATGTTCCCTGTAAAGCAAGATCATTTTAAATACGGCGATATTTACTAACAAGACCCATAAAGTTCCTCCAAAAGTCCCTGTGTATTCATACCACTGTATCCAGTGATGGTAATCGGAAAATGCATTTCCAAGATTTAACCAGGGCCAAGAAAACTCCCAGGAGAGGTGGATCTTTTCGAATACTATCCAGATGCTTATCAGGAATGCTGAAGCTGCTTTAAAATCGGATCTTTTTGCCACGTTGTGATACAGCAGGAACACCAGGGCCATCAGGAGCGAATTCACGAGTACTGCAAACGCACCGCCGAAAGGGGTGGAATAATAAAGCCAATAGGTGGTGATCAGGTTCCAGATCAAAAAACTGAGATAGGACAATCCCAGGATCTTGGTTTTGGTATATTTTGATTGGGAGGTGCGAATCTTAAATTCGGCATATAAAAGGGGAACAAACCCAAAAAACAACAGTGCCGGAAATCCGTAGGTGGGCCAGGCCATCGCCAGTAAAATTCCGCTTAAAAGTGCGTAGAGGAGGTTTTTCATAAAAATAACAATTCTGTTCAAAAATAGGGAAAATATGTGGTTTGTGGTTTGGGGTTTGTAGTTTGTAAAAAAAGTCGCAAGACTGAAGATGGGAGTCCGATGTTTTGGAATAAAACTGCGATGAGGAATAAGTTAGAGTCGGAAGACAAATGAAGTGTGTCCGAATTTTTTTAGTCTTTGTTCTTTGTTCTTGGCTCTTGATTCGCTTTTTCACTTGAACCCTAAACAACAAACAACTTTTAGCTTTCTTCTAATTTTCCCAGTCTTCCGACTTCGGTCTTCCGTCTTCCGACTTTTTTCGCAGAAAACAAACTTTACTATTTTTTAGCAACGACCCACACCTTCTTCACTTTCCTCTCGAACTATAAACAACAAACAACTTTTCTCTTTTTTCTAATTTTTCCAGTCTTCCGACTTCGGTCTTCGGTCTTCCGACTTTTTTAGTATTTTTACAAAAAACATTCCTATGGTCATAAAACGACAAATTCCAAATTTCATCACGATCTTAAACCTGCTTTGCGGTGCGCTGGCCACTATTTTTGCCGTTCAGGGAAACCTGGTTATGGCAGCGTTGTTTGTTGGTATGGGTATTTTCTTTGATTATTTTGACGGGATGGCAGCCAGGATCCTGGATGTTAAAAGTGAGATGGGCTTGCAGCTGGATTCCCTTGCCGATATGATCACCAGCGGACTGGTTCCCGGAATTGTGATGTTCCAGTTGCTGATAAGGGCCTTGCCAGGTGGAATAAATTCCACTTCTGAATGGGATTCTCACAGTACCTGGTGGGAATGGAATTTCCCGGTGTTGGCTTTGATAGGCCTGCTCATTGCCGCTGCCTCCGGGTACAGGCTTGCAAAATTCAATGTGGACGAACGCCAAACCGATTCCTTTATCGGTCTGCCAACTCCTGCTAATGCCTTGCTTATTTTAAGTCTGCCGCTTATAATGGCCTATCAGCCGCATCCAATTGCGGTGAACCTGATCTTAAATGAATGGTTTTTAATAGGATTGACCCTGGTGAGCTGTTATATGTTGAATGCAGAAATCCCGCTTTTTGCCTTGAAATTTTCAGACTGGTCTTTTAAACCGAATAAACTCCGGTATTTCTTTATTGGCTATTGCCTGTTGCTGGTCATTCTTTTCCAGTTTATCGCGATTCCGGTGATCATTGTCAGTTATGTAGCGCTTTCTCTGATCTTCAGGGGTAAGAGGATTGAAGAATAGTTTTTGTAATTATGAAGCATTTTTCAATTGCTTATTGCATAAAAAATATGGGGCTATAGCCCTTTTTATTTCAAAACACCCATTGCCCCTGACTGAAGTCAGAGGCAATGGATATTTTGAATCGATGCTTTTTGATAATTCCCGTTGGTGAGAAGTTAGGTTATTGTGAATATTCACGATAAACCTAACAGGTTTTTAAAACCTGTTAGGTTTTAATCAAAAATCTTCTTTTTTCTCAGCTCAAAATTTTGTCCTAAATACACTTTGCGCACCATTTCATCTTCGGCGAGTTCTTCTGGTTTTCCGTGTTTTAGGATAGTTCCTTCAAACATAAGGTAGGTCCTGTCTGTGATGGCAAGGGTTTCCTGTACGTTATGATCGGTAATAAGGATCCCGATATTTTTGTTTTTAAGATCGGCAACAATACGCTGAATGTCTTCCACCGCAACAGGATCTACTCCGGCAAAGGGCTCATCCAACAGGATAAAACTGGGGTCGGTAGCCAGGGCACGGGCAATTTCGGTTCGACGTCGCTCACCTCCGCTTAAAAGGTCGCCGCGGCTTTTTCTAATATGGCTTAAACCAAATTCTTCAATTAAAGTCTCCATCTTGTCATGGCGTTCTTTTTTGGAAAGTTTGGTGAGTTCCAGAACGCTCATGATATTGTCTTCTATACTCAGTTTCCTAAAGACAGATGCCTCCTGTGCCAAATAACCAATTCCGTGTTGTGCCCTTTTGTACATGGGGGATTTGGTAATATCGTGGTTGTCGAGGAATATTTTACCGCCGTTAGGTTTTATAAGACCTACGATCATATAGAAACAGGTGGTTTTACCCGCACCGTTAGGGCCAAGCAGGCCAACGATCTCCCCCTGGTTTACTTCAAGGGAAATGCCTTTTACAACTTCCCGCCCTTTATAGGATTTTACTATTTTTTCGGCTTTTAACTTCATAAGATAAATTGAGGCCTAAGTTAAGGTTTTTATGAATAAAATATCAAATTCCAAATTCCAAATTCCAAATTCCAAGATCAAAATTCACCCTGATGCATCGGGGTGAATCTCAAATCTCAAATCTCTTCTCTCATATCTATAGACTCCAGTTCATCCCAGAATTCGTACGCTTTTCTCAGATGTGGAATCACGATGGTGCCGCCAACCAGGGTTGCTATTCCCAGGGCTTCCACTACTTCTTCTTTAGTGATACCTTCTTTATAGGAGGTTTCCAGATGATATCTGACGCAATCGTCACAACGCAACACCGTTGAGGCGACCAGGCCCAAAAGTTCCTTCGTTTTTACGTCCAAAGCTCCCGGTGCGAAAGCATTTGTGTCGAGATTGAAAATGCGTTTTAGTATTTTATTGTTATCTTTTAAGATAACATCATTCATCCGTTCACGATACGAATTAAATTCCTCTACCTGATTCATTTATTTTTCTTTAATATTTTTGCTTCTTTTCTATATACGATGCGCGAGATCAAAATACTTACTTCATATAAAATAAGCACGGGGATCGCGACAATAATCTGACTTACAATATCCGGCGGGGTGATAATTGCTGAAAAGATCAATACAATTACCAAGGCATATTTGCGGTATTTTCTCAAAAAGTCGGGAGTCAAAACCCCAACTTTGGTAAGGAAATAGATCACAATGGGAAGTTCAAAGATCAATCCGCTGGCGAGAACGGAGGCTCTCACAAGGGCAATATAACTGCTCAAATCGAAATCGTTAAACACATCGTCACTCACCTGGTATTTTCCAAGGAAATTGATGGAAAGCGGCGTTACCAGGTAATATCCAAACAATACACCTAGAAAGAACAAAGCAGATGAAATAAAAATAAATCCCTTAGAACTATTTTTTTCAGTGTCCTTCATCGCTGGCGCCACAAATTTCCAGAATTCATAGATCACGTAGGGAAAGGCAAGTACGAATCCGGCAGTTATGGAAACCCAGATATGGGCCGAAAATTGACCGCCCATCGTCCGGCTTTGAACCCTGAAGGGCATCTCGTCAAAGCAAAATCCACTTTCCATTCCCAGCCAGGTTGTAAACCTGCATAGGATATCATAAGTCCAGAAATCGGAGTGTCTTGGACCAAATAACAACACGTCAAAAATAAATCCTTTTGCAAAAAAGGCAATGGTAGCTGCTATTATTATTGCTAAGGACGCTCTTATTAAATGCCAGCGCAAATCTTCTAAGTGATCCAAAAACGACATTTCTTCGTTGGTTGATTTCGCTTTTTCCATTATAAAATTCCTTCTCTTATCAGGTTATGAATATGTACTACTCCTGCATATTTGCCGTTTTCCTCAGCGAGAAGTACAGATATTTTGTTTTCTTCCAACATTTCCAGGGCATCTACTGCCATAGCATCTGGGGCAATGGTTTTTGGATTTTTGCTCATAATTTCGGCAGCGGTAAGATGGACAAAACTGTCGTTATTTCGAAGCATTCTTCGGATATCCCCATCGGTAATAATCCCGACGATCTTTTCATTTTCAATTACCGCGGTTACACCTAGCATTTTTTCTGAAATTTCCACAATCACGTCTTTTACATTGGTATTGGGAGAAACCTGTGGTTGCTGGTTTTGAGCCGTAATATCACCTACCCTTAAATATAATTTTTTGCCCAAAGCGCCACCGGGATGGTACTTGGCAAAATCTATACTGGAAAATCCGCGCAGGTTCAATAAACAAACAGACAAGGCGTCGCCCAATACCAATTGGGCAGTAGTACTTGTTGTAGGTGCGAGGTTATTGGGGCAGGCTTCCTTTTCTACAAAGGCGTTTAACACAAAATCTGAGTGCAGTCCCAGAAAAGAATCTACATTCCCTGTAATTGCGATAATTTTATTGTTGAAGTTTTTTATAAGCGGTAACAGAACTTTAATTTCGGGTGTATTTCCGCTTTTGGAAATACAAATCACCACATCATCCTTTAATATGGTACCAAGATCTCCATGAATTGCATCGGCGGCGTGCATAAATACAGCCGGCGTACCGGTAGAGTTTAAAGTCGCCACAATTTTACTTGCAATAATGGCGCTTTTTCCAATTCCTGTAATAATCACCCTGCCTTTTGAGTTATATATACATTGAACTGCATCTGCAAAATCCTGGGTCAGTAATTTTTCAAGATTAGCAATGGCTTTTGCTTCAATGGAAATGGTTTCTTTAGCTACGGAGAGGATATTTTCTTTAAGTTTCAAATTGTAGAATTATGAATTGCAATATATTAAAGAAACATGTATCTTTATATTCTGCAAATGTATGTAAAATTGTAACATAATTGAATGAGTTCTGCGGAAATCGATTTACACAAACAACTTAAAAAGCACTTTGGATTTAGTCAATTCAAAGGTCTTCAGGAACAGGTAATAACCAGCATAATTAAAGGGCATAACGCTTT
>Ga0314774_1000270_pt1 | contig 45971 bp, 41 predicted proteins | sample MetaGCBIA2018_FD_204515 | JGI IMG/M metagenome (GOLD analysis project Ga0314774, IMG submission 204515) | Cryopeg brine microbial communities from Beaufort Sea near Barrow, Alaska, United States - CBIA 2018 | ecosystem: Environmental > Aquatic > Marine > Coastal | place: USA: Alaska | collected... | reverse complement strand
TGATCCATTGACCATTCAAGAACAGTTTTAGATTTTAAACCTTTCTTGATCACGATATCATAGGCTGCCTCAACATCATAATCTACTATTGCACTTTTGGCAAATTGAGCTCTCATTTCGGGAGGCATCACATATTTAAATTCCCGTTCAATTTCTTCATCACTAAGCAGGTTTTCAAAATAGAAATCGGGAGAACGAAACAGCTGTCTCCAATCTACTGCAGCGCTCCAATTTCCAAAACGCACAACATTGTTCCCCAGATCGATTACCGTAAACTCAGATTTCTTTGGAAGTACCCTGGAACCCCGGCCAATCATTTGAAAGTATAAGGTAAGGGATTTGGTAGCGCGGTTCAAAATAATAGTTTCTACCGAAGGTTCGTCAAAACCGGTAGTTAGAATACTCACGGAGGTTACTATTGCATCAGGAGTGTGTTTAAACCATTTCAGGATTTGTTTCCGATCCTGTTTGCTGGTGGTATTATCTAAATGACGAACAGAATATCCGGCATTTCTGAACGTTTCGTAAACTTCTTTCGAGGTATTGATCCCATTGTTAAAGATCAGGGTTTTTTTTCCGCGTGATCTCTCCAAATAAGTATTGAGCAACTTTTCCTGCATGCTCAGGTTGGAATACAATTCTTCCGAAGATTTCACCGTATAATCCCCATTAATCCCAACTTTTAAGGATTGCAATCCCACATCGTAAGAATAAACCACTGCTTTTGCCAAAAATCCTTTGCCAATTAAAGATAAAATAGAATCCCCCACAATTAGCTCCCTGTAATTGTCCTTCATCGGGAGTTTTATATTGGAACTCAGTGGCGTAGCGGTAACTCCAAGAATAAAGCATTTTTCAAAAAATTTAAATAATTTCCTGAAGGAGTTGTAATGGGCCTCATCAATAATTACAAGGCCAATATCATCAATTTCCAGTTTCTCATCGTGCAGCCGGTTATTAAGAGTTTCAACCATAGCCACAAAACACATATAATCTTCCTGATCCGGCAATTCCTTGACCTTGGAATTAATGATCTTATTAAGAACCCCAAATTCAGAAAGCATCCGGGATGTTTGTTTACACAGTTCGATACGATGAGTAAGAATGAGCACTTTTTTATTTGTGCGCTGAATATATTCTCTTACAATTTGAGAAAAAATCACAGTTTTACCCCCACCAGTAGGCAATTGGTACAATAAATTGTAATGGTTTGGGTGGGTATCTATAACCTGAAATATCTTATCTATATCTACCTGTTGGTAATCATAAAGTTTTTTATCATTTTTCTTTTCTTCCAGTCCAAACGTTTCAACACCCATATCTTCTATATTCAGCAAGTTTGCAAAAATAGCTGATTTTTAAGATAAAAGAAAATGTTTGTTGGTATTAAAATTTAATATTTCATTTTGTGGGGTTTTTCAAAATTTGATTAACTTTATTATACTAATTTTTTATGTTTAAAAAGACCATTTCTTCTGTTGCTAATGTTAAAATAGTTGGAAGTTAAAAATAGAAATATTAAAACCAGTCCAATCTTCAATTGGCTAGTTTTCCCTCCTCGCTAATTTTGATAAATCTTTTTTTATAATATTAAAATGGAGCCTATAGATACCAGCAAATATGTGAAGGTATTAAAGAATTGCTACCTACTCAATAATATGGACAAAGAGTCCTACAATGGCTTATTGTCCAGGTTTCATGAGGAAATATGGCCTAAAAGCACCTGTGTTTTAAACCAGGAAAAGTGGTTTCACAATTTTTATATTATACTTTCCGGCAGGGTGAAAATGTACCAGGTGGACCCAAAAAGTGGAAAAGAGATCACCTTATTTTTACTTTCCAGGAACGACGCTTTTGACCTATTTTGTCTTTTGGACGGATGCGAGCATAAGGTTTTTTACGAAAGTTTTGACAGGGTAAAAGTATTGGCTGCGCCAATGGTAGATGTTCGGGAATGGTTAAACAAAAATCCACAACACTATCCAAACCTTTTACATTATGCGGGCAATCAAATGCGAATGCTTGAAAACTTCGTTTCTGATATTTCCTTTGTTGATATTCCTACCCGATTGATAAAACTTTTGATAAGAAATGTAAAAAAAGATTCAAATAATCTTGAACTTATCAATGATCTGCCAAACAGGGAAATTGCAAATTTAATAGGTTCTACAAGAGCGGTTGTAAACCGTCATTTACAAAAATTAAGAAAATGCGGTGCAATTGAAATTTCCAGGAACCACGTGGAAATTAAAAATCTTGGCCTGTTACAGCGTTTATTGGAACTACAAAAATTTCGCAATCCAGGACAATAATAAAATCCTTTTCTTTAAAAATTAATTTGTTAAATGTTGAATTTGTGCTACTTAAGTAGTATTATTTATAATTAATCTTAATTAATTTTAAGTATTATTAACCAATTAAATTATAAAGCCATGAAAACTCTAATTGTTTTTTTGCTAATTATGTGCGGGATGGGCATAGGAAAAGCTCAAGTAGTTACCCAGCTAAAGGAAACCAAAGTAGAATATGCTCCTTATACCATAATTCCCACTGCAGATTTGGACACTTATAAAGTAATTGTAAATGAAAGGCATAAAGGACAATTTTCATCAAATGCTTTTAAATTTGTCAAAGAAAACTTTGATGTCAATCAACTTATTCAAGCTATAAATAACTCTGATTTAGATAATTATCTTATTAGTTTTAGAAGTAGCAAAGGATATTTAGATGCCAATTATAGTAAAGATGGCAAATTAGGTTATTCTCATCAAATGTTTAAAGATGTTTTATTACCATTAGAAATACGAAGGGAGCTCTATAATAACTACAAAGGTTGGACAATGGTTAAAAATAAATATGTTGCCAGTGGCAATGGCGATAAGCTAAACAAAGAAATATATCGTATCAATCTAAAGAAAGACGATAAAAGTCAAAATATTAAGATAATTCCAAATAGAATTGGAAGCGACAGGGTTGTAAGTAATTAAGTCCCCAATTACCGCCCCAAATTTGAGAAACGGTGAACAATTAAAATCAATTGTTCACCGTTTTTTATTCAAACAAGTCTGATGATAAATATCTGTCTCCCCTGTCACAAACAATGCTCACCACAATTCCTTCTTCTAGTTCGTCACAAAGCCTAACCGCCGCTGCCGCTGCTCCCCCACTGCTCATTCCAGCAAATATCCCTTCCTGTTTTGCAAGATATTGTGTCATTTTTTTTGCTTCTTCTTCGCTTACTTCCATAATGCGATCCACTTTTTTGGGAATAAAAATTTTGGGCAAATAAGCTTCAGGCCATTTCCTTATCCCCGGAATTCTTGAATCATCTGTTGGTTGTACCCCTATAATTTGAATATCCCTATTTTTTTCCTTTAAAAAGGTGGAAGTCCCCATAATTGTACCCGTGGTTCCCATGGAAGAGACAAAATGAGTGATCAATTTATCTGTATCTCTCCATATTTCAGGGCCGGTAGAATTATAATGCGCTTTCCAGTTATCTTCATTGGCAAATTGGTTGATCATAAAAAATGTTCCCTCTTTTACTTTTGCTTCCGCATAATCCCGTGCACCTTCAATACCACTTTCTGTTGAAGTCAGGGTGACTCTCGCGCCATAAGCCCTCATAGTTTGTACCCGCTCAATAGTAGAATTTTCGGGCATTACAAGTTCAATATCAAGTTTGAATATTCCCGCGATCATGGCCAAAGCAATGCCTGTATTTCCGCTTGTGGCCTCAATTAATTTAGTTTCCCTGTTAATTTCCCCTCGATCCAACGCGCTTTTTATCATATTATAAGCAGCGCGATCCTTTACACTTCCGCCGGGATTCTGGCCTTCCAGTTTAAGTAAAAGTTTAACTTTCGGATTTTTTATCAGCGTTTGGGTTTCAACCAAGGGTGTATTCCCAATTAAACCTAATATTGAATTACTCATTTTTGACTGTGTTTTTAATATTGATTTGAGGCGTATGCGAAACCATAGAGTTTTCGGGAACCGATTTTGTAAGCCAGACATTTCCTCCAATTACGCTATTAGCTCCTATTACCGTGTTTCCACCCAAAATAGTGGCATTGGCGTAAATTGTGACATTTTCTTCAATCGTGGGATGCCTTTTTGTGTTTCTCAAAGCCCGGTCTACAGACAAGGCCCCTAAAGTCACCCCCTGGTAGATTTTAACATTATCCTTTATCACTGTAGTTTCCCCAATTACAACACCTGTAGCGTGATCTATAAAAAACGGAACTCCAATTTTCGCTCCGGGATTTATATCGGTTCCCGTAAGGCGGTGGGCATATTCAGCCATTAAACGAGGGACAAGAGGCAATCCAAATTTAAATAATTCGTGGCTCAATCTGTAAATGGCAATAGCAAAAAAGCCGGGATAAGCAAGGTAAACCTCTTCCAGGGAATTTGCTGCCGGATCATGCAAAGTGATGGCCTTGGCATCGCAACTTAATTTTTCCAAAATTCCGGGAAGCATATCCAGGTATTCATTCCAGATCTTGCCGCAAGGTTGCCCGGCTTCCCAGCAAACCAGTGTTACCAATTCCTGAAAATCCTGTTCCAATCTATTAATATTCTCCTCTACGGGAGTAGCCTCATCAAATAGGGTATAAAACAAGCTTTTTGTAAAAGCTTCGGTTTTTTCCTTGACGGAATATTTCAGGTTAGGCAATTGCTTTTGATCCTGAATTTTTTTGATGATTTCCTTTCGGTTCATTGTAAATTTATTTTCAATTATATATCAATTCAGTAAGCTATGAAGAGTTGAGTCGAAAGAAACCCCAATAATAACACTTTCTAACTTCTGAATTTCAAATTTAGGCAATTGCACTGCAACCGAAGCTGAAATTCAATCAGAAAAAGAATAAAATTATCGCAGTTAAAATAACATTTTCAATAAGATAATTACGTAGAAATTTTAACAAGATATAAGTGTTAAAAATATGCTAATCAGTTTATTAGACTTTTATTTTTGTTTTAAATTAGTTCTATTATTAACCATTTAAATTTATTTATCATGCCACAAGGACAAAATCCAAAAAAAGGACAGCCTACTAAACAAGAACCAAGAAAGGAAGCTCCTAAAAAAAATGAACCTAAAAGTGAACCCAAAAGGAAAATGCGTTAATCTTTAATGTATTTTCCTTTATTTCTAAAGCCACCTTTATAAGGTGGCTTTTAAATTATACCCTGTTAAGAATAAAAAACATAATAACATTTAAAATGACTTGCAACCTTACCTTTGTCCCCAATGTTTAAAGCCGGTTATATTGATTGATTATTATAGATTTTTTAAAACTAATTTTAGAAAAGTAAGTTTTGGATGGTTACTCACTTTTTTATCCAGTTTTGGGCAAACCTTCCTTATCTCCTTATATGTCCCTGAAATTGTAGCCTCTTTTCAAATTACCGTCGGTACTTTTGGGGCTATTTTTGCCATTTGTACCATAGTTGCCTCGTTTATAATGCTCACGGTTGGGCACATGGTAGATCATAAATCTGTAAAAAAAGTGACCTTTTTTACCGTCATAGGATTAGCGCTTTCCAGCATCTTACTTGGATTTTCCTACCATATCGCCTTTTTATTTATTGCTTTAATTGGATTGCGATTAACAGGACAGGGACTTTTATCCCATATAAGTATGACCATAATCTCCAAATATTACGATGAAAATAGAGGAAAAGCCCTGAGTATTTCATCTCTTGGATATTCTATGGGAGAGGCTTTTTTCCCGCTTATCATCGCGTTTGTAATAGGTTGGTTTGATTGGCGAATAGCGGCAATAGGAAGTGGGGTTGCTTTATTAATTTATTTGCTTCGATTAAAGTTCACTAATTTAATCGATTTTGACAAACAACTTTCTACTGAAGGCCGACCTTCCAGCCTGAGCTTGATAAAAGATTATAAAAAAGTGGTTTTCGACAAGCGGTTTGCAGTTATGATGCCGGCAAGTTTCGCGCTGAGTTTTGTGTCAACTGCAATTTTCTTTTATCAATATGTTTTTGTTGAAAACAAGGGCTGGTCTTTGCAGCTTTACGCTACCTTTTTTACAGTTTATGCACTTACAAGATTCTTGTTTTCTCTTTTTGGCGGGCTTTGGGTAGATAAATACACTGCTAAAACAATGTTTAGATTTTATTTGATCCCAATGTGTTTGGGATTAATTCCTTTTGCCCTAATGAATAGTATTATGGGAGCCTTTATGTTTTTGATAATGGCAGGGATTACCGTTGGGCTTTCCGGAACCGTAAAATCATCCCTGATAGCTGAAATTTACGGTACCAAAAACCTGGGAGCTATCCGAAGTATATTTACTATGTTTATGGTAATAAGTACCGCGCTAGGCCCACTTTTTGTAGGTTTTCTGATAGATATGGGAGTAGATTTTTCCTCCATTATTCTTCTCCTTATGTTTTTTATGGCTTTGATAGTCCTTAATTCACAAAGGATCCGATCTTTCTGAAGTTATCTTTTCAAACTAAAGTGGCCCTTTATTCTTTTATAATCTTCTATATTTATTTCGTACCAATAGTCGGAGCCCGGAAGATCTTTTCCGTTAGAGGTTCCGTCCCAGGAAAAATTTTGCCCCTTCCCTGCAATCAGTAATTTTCCGTAACGATTAAAGATCCTTATTTCTGAAGAATTAAAATATTCCACTCCTTCTAATTCAAACCTATCATTATAACCATCGTTATTCGGGGTAATAAATTTTGGAACTACTATATGCGGAAATTCTTCTGAAACCGTATTACAAAGCTGCAGATTGCGCATAAAGGCTGTGTAGATCCCCCCCGGGACCATTTGAAATATATTTGAAAGCTGAAAAGTGACTCCATCCAATGAATATTCAAATACCCCTGGATTGGCAGGTTTTATGATCACGGTACTTTCTTCTGAAGTAATAGTTTCTATTTTGGCAACATCAACCCCTTGAATTTCAAAGTTTTTAGTAACACTGCAACCGGTATTTGTTGTTATAACCACATTGAAATTCCCTTGTTCTGAAATTGTAATTCCCCGTGAAGTTTGCCCGGTAGACCATTCGTACTGCATATTTTCTATCCCGGCATCCAGTTGCAATTCCACGTTTTCACAAAGCTGTAAAACTTCATCCTCAACCTGTGGGGTTTCATTTATTGTCAAACTCATTGAAGTACGCATACTTCCGGTACAGTTAAATCCTACTTTAACGGCTTCAGCATAAAAAGAACCCTGATTATCTGGAGTAAATGTAAGCGTCCCGGCAGCAATTTGGTTCCCTCCTACTTCTGCATCATACCAGTTTACCGTTTCACCGGCTTCAACCTGTACAGAGAATGTGGGAAATACTTCCCCACTACAAATCACACTATCTCCATTACCCAAGGGAGCTTCAGGAGTATCTACAATATTGATAAAAAAGTCTTCAGAAACCGAACTGCATAAATTGTCCTTCAAATTAACCGCTGCTTCAGCCACTTTTACCCGATAATATTTGGATGAATTTAGAGGCGGACTGGTAAAATCCGAATTGGTTTCCCCCGGAATATCCTGCCAGTTCTCATTATCATTACTTTCCTGCCATTGAAATGCGTGCGAAGTGTAAACCGATAAATCCGGGGTCGCAGTCAGTGTCAGGCTAACAGGAGCTTCAGCTTCGCAAACCACAAATCCGGGTTGGCTATTTCCGGGGGAGGTGATTTTGGTTAAATCGCCGCAGGACCTGAAAATAATATCGTCAATGGCGAGATCATTTCCACAACCGCCAACCCCATTATTAAATATTTTCAAAATAACAGATTTCTGTCCTGGCTCTGTTTGGAATGTAAGCGCGTATTGCTTATAAACAGGGCTATTGGTGGACGTAATATCCCCGGTATCTCCCTTTTTCAGCAAATTCGTATCGGTTTTATCCCAAATTTCAAATCTCACATTTATTGGGATTCCACCATCTATATCTACACAGCCAAGACTTGTCCGATCATAAATATTCATCAAAAATGCCGAAAATTCGTAGGTAGTATTTTCACAAAGTCCTGTGATTTCAGTGCGGTAAAATTGTCCGGATGTATAACTGGCATTTACTATCAATGCCCGGCCGTTGGAAACAGTTGTTTTTGGCAGAAAGGAATGCCATGAACCGATTTTTTGTGAGATTTTGTCAGAAATTGTGTATTCTCCATCCTGGGGATCACCAATTACATACTTGTAAGTTGTGGTCCCTGCCGGGAGTTGAGGTCCGCTGGAAGTACCCGAACCAAAATCTTCATGAAAAATGGCATCCCCTTTACTTCCCGGGCAAAATCCCAATTGAGAAAAAACAGGATTGGAAAAAAGAAAAATGAGTAAAAGAAAATTTATTTTCATTACCCAAATATAAGTATTTGAGGAATCAAATCGGGTTTTAATCGAATTGGTCTGTTATTTTTTCAAATTGATATAAGTTTGGCCACTTTTGCACCTCCGCTTCATCCTTAATTTTATAAATGCGATTGATAAATTCTGAGGTAAGTTCATTTTGAAGAATGTAATTTACGGCTTGTTCAAAGGACCTGAACATACTTTTGCTGAAGGCTTCCGCAACATTATGCTTATCTGCAGAAAAAGTTTGTGCGATCTCAATGTTGAAGAACATCACACCGGCAATTAAAATTGGGTCTACTCCCAATTGTAAAAAATGCCTGATCTGGTTTTGTGCAACAGAGCGTCTTGCTTTTGCCTTTCGACGGTTTTGAGGGAAATACTCTTTGGAGATCTTGAATTTAGCTTCCCCAATCAATTTATCTTCCTTCGGATCAAAGGCGAAATTGTAATAAGTCTTTACATTGTCAAATTTGTTGTAAAGCTCGAGAATTTGTTCCTCCAGCCGAACTTTTTCAAGTGAACTCAGATATTTTTTTAAGTCTTTCTTACTCATTTAGAATAGCTATTGAAACCTGGTTTCGGCAATGATCTTTTGAAGCTTGTTTGAAATATCCATGAGCCATTTTAACTGTTCAATAATCAATTGCACCTCCTGGAGTTCTTCAGCAGTTTTGGAATTTAACTTTTCGGAAGGATCAAAATTTTCTGAAATGCGGGTTAGACTAAGGTGTTTTTGATCGAAAAATTTTTGAGCTTCCAATTGTTTTGAATCTTCAGATAGTTCTTCTAATTCCTGATCATCCAGTAATCCGATGGCCCTTTCAAGATTTTGATTTATACTCTCCACAAAGGTTTTAAAATGCGCCGAGGCCTCAGTAGTGGGATGGTTTTGAATATAGGTGCCCATTGAGGCGAGGGATGACAAAAAGGTGTGATTTAATACAACCAGTTCATAAACCTTTTCGAGATTTTTCTGCTTCGATTTAGGTTCCTGTGTCATTCTCTGAAAAGCCGAATTCAAGTTTCCGGTAGCCAAAAATGCCTGTTTTCGGGTTAATTTATATGAAGTAAATACGGTTCCTTTGTTTTCATAATAGCGGGATATCTCATTAAGATGTGCCTTATTCGCCTTAATACTTTCCGAAATAACCGATTTAATACCAAAAAATTCCCAGGAAGGCCATAATAAAAGGTTTCCCAAAGTAGCAAGTCCTGCACCAATAATCGTGTCTACTACCCGAAACTGAATTACATCCAACACATTCGGTTTTAAAAGGGCATAGATAAAAACAACGCTTAGGGTAATAAACGTAGCCGAGGTTTTAAAGTTTTTTTGCACCATAGAAAAAGCAAGGATCAGCGAAACAATTGCCAGGATTCCGTATACCACAAGGTCTTGAGTAATTAAAACAATTCCCACGGCAATTGCCGCGCCTATAAGGGTTCCAAATGTCCGCTGTTTGGATCGGCTTTTTGTAAGGCCATAATTGGGGCGCATAATCACAATGATTGTCAATAAGATCCAGTAGGAATTTTGAAGCGAAAAATAAACACCAATGGCATAACCAATCATTACAACGAGCGCTATTCTCAAGGAATGTTTAAAAATGGGTGATGTCAAATTAAAATTCTCCAACAGGATTTTTGGATCGTATTCCTGAGTTGTTATAAATCGTGCGGCTTCGGCTTTTTTTATAAAACTCAGTTTCCCTATGTCCGGATCGCCCAATAGCCGCTCTATTTTTTGAATTTTCTGGACCTGCTTTTCCTGATAATCGAATAAATTCTGAAGCATAAGGAAACCTTGGTCTATTTGAGTTTTCGTTTCCAGTTTGAAAGATTGCATACTTTCTTTAAAAGCATTCAGGGAAGCTTCCAGAGATTCTGTTTTAGTAAAACTTTTTTGGTTTAGGATCGCTCCGGAAATAAGCTTCAACCGATTTGCCATGGCAAAAATAAGTTGCTGAATTTTTTCTACTTGTTCCTGGTATTTTAGAAAACACAGATCCATTTTTTCATAATCCACAGGATTTGCCATTGCCAGTTCCAGCACATCCACCAATTGGATGAAGATCAGCAGTCGTTTACGTTCGTAATTTGAATTTCCCGAAGATTTTCTGGAAGAGAGCAGGATGTCCCTCAACATTTCGTGTTTTTCGTTTAAATCACCTTGAATCTTCAACAAATCCAACTGTAATTCCTCCCGGTTCTCTTTCTGATTCAGAAGTTTGGCCCTGGTTTCCAGATATTGTCCTGAAAGTTCCAGGCTCTGCGACAAAAATTGTTCGGTTTGTTGTTTAGGATTTATCTTTTGTCTGATTACGGCAAGAAGTAAATACCAAAGCCCACCGAGTCCAATAAAGAACGCGCGTTCATAAATCTCAAGAACATTGGATATATTCGCGAAACTTAGCACGATAGCGAATAATCCGGAAAAACTGACCAGGGAGGCCCTGAAACCATATACCGACAGATACGAAATTCCGAATATGGTAATCCCCAAAACAGGAATCAACAACCAGGTGTCGAATGCGAGGTAACCGCCCATAAGGCTGGCAATAACAGCAATTAAAGCAGAAAGTAAAATCCCGTTTTTTTTATGCCTGAAACTACCGCTTATATCACTTGGAGAACTCAATAAAGCTCCCAAAGCCAGTGCAAGGCCAATTTCAAAGATTCCCAGAGAAACCCCCAGAGCTATAGGAATGGCAATTGTCAGTGCCACAACAAATCCCTTAGAAAAATCGGTACTCTTCAAAAATTGGAAGGTTTCCTGATAAAGTCCGGAAAAAAAAAGTTTAAGTTTAATCAAAAATATTAGTTGTTCGATTTTTGCAAAGGTAGCTGCTATGATCTTCATCAGCGTTAATCTTATCTCAAAAAATCAATAATACAATTTGGAATTTTTCTGTTAAATAAAATCCGGTAGTTTTATAATAATTGAAAATTTAGGTGTAAATTAAACGTAATATTGAATAAACAGGCTTCAAAATGAATAAAACCATATTACTTAAAAACAGGCCAAATGGCATACCCACTTTAAAGGATTTCGAATTTGTAAAAGAAGAAACCCCACATCCGAAGGAAGGTGAAATCTTGTTAAAAACAAAATTTGTTTCAGTAGATCCTTATCTACGCGGAAGGATGCGGGAGGAGGAATCATACATTCCGCCTTTTAAACTAGATGAACCTATAGAATCCGGAATTATTGCCGAGGTAATAGAATCCCGGAACCCACATTTCAGCAAAGGAGATTACGTAAACGGAATGCTTAAATGGAAGGAATTTCAAACTTCATCAGGAAACGGGTTGAATAAAGTGAATAAAGAACTCGCTCCCCTAACCGCTTTTCTTGGGGTTCTGGGATTAACCGGGATCACGGCTTATTTAGGCCTGGAAAAAATAGGGAAATTAAAAAAAGGGGAAACCCTTTTGGTTTCTGCCGCTGCCGGTGCTGTAGGAAGTGTTGTAGGCCAAATTGGAAAAATAAAAGGCTGCAGGGTCGTGGGAATTACTGGGAGCGATGAAAAAATTGAGCGAATAAAAGGAAAATTTGGGTTTGATGAAGGGATCAATTATAAAACTACTGATGATCTTAAAAAAGCAATCGCTGAGACCTGCCCGGATGGTGTTGATGTTTATTATGATAATGTGGGTGGGGAAATGCTGGATGCAGCAATGGCAAATATTAATAAATATGGAAGGATAATAATTTGTGGAGCTATTTCTTTATACAACAAAAAAGAAATACCCTTGGGGCCAAGACATGAGGGAACTCTTATCAAGAAAAGCATTTTGATGCAGGGATTTACCGTTCGAGATTTCATAAAAGAATTCGGACCGGCTATAAATCAGCTATCTTCCTGGTATAAAGAAGGTAAACTCACCTATTCTGAAACAATAGTTGAAGGTTTTGACAATGTTCCTCAATCTTTTTTAGACCTGTTTGAAGGGAAAAATAAAGGTAAAATGATTGTGAAAGTTTAGCAACTTTAATAAATAAATTTATTAAATCTCTCCCAGTTCAGGGAGGGATTTTTTATTACCAAAAGGTCCGACTAGCCCTAAAATCATATTAATATTCCATTGAAACCAGCATTAATTCAGGTTCAGCCAGAACGGGGCGTTCTATCTTTTTTTCTGCCCCAAGCAGGTACAATATATAACCCGGGCCAGATCTAATCCTACCAACTTCCCATTCAAAATCATCTTTATTATCAAGTTCGTTTATCAGGTTTTTCATTTCCTTCACAGAATAAGTCCTTAGGGAGGAAACTATCCCATCCCACCAAACAAACAATGGAACCAGGGGAATTAAATAAGTGAATAACAGCTGTTTCAATTTGAAAGGTTTTATAAATAAGGTGGTCAATAAAACCGAAATAGGCGAAAGAAACATCGCCAGAAAACTTGCAAAACTTCTTTCCTGTCCTTCAAATATCGCGATAGCATTTCTGGAATTCACAGCATTCTGCAATATTTTTTTGGCATCCTTAGGCTCAAAGTGATGAAAAGTGAGAAAAAGGGTCCTAAGTCCTTTCAGGCTTCCGGGAACATTCCTCGCATCAACAGGAGTTTTTATATAGTCGATATTGTCAGTCTTTTTTTTCGCAAGTTCAAGGGCATCAATATTTGGAAAATAATCTGTGAGTAAAATTTTAAGCCCGGGATTTTGCTTTTTCAAGTCATTATTTAAATCCAGGATTGGACCTCCCCCACCGGAACCCAGATCGATAATTTGGGTTGTTCCACTTTTTTCCAAAACTTTTTGAAGGATGGGTATAATAGGATGAAACATATTTGTAAGGTTGGATAAAAACTGCAAAAAGTCGGTTCCATAATTTCTCAGGAAATCAGGAAACCAATCCAGGTCTTCAAATTCAAATAAATGTATTCTTCCCATTTCTTTATTTTCAAATTTCTATTTTAGGGGAAATAGGTTATTCCTGTTCATAAATTATTTTTTTCCAATATTGTGGAAGTTCCTTCAATTGTTCCAATACCAAAACCTTAATTTTCTCAGGATCAGATGTTATATTTTTTAGTTTGATATGAAGTAATTGGGGTTCATTTATTGGCTTTCCGATTTGTGATACTATAAAAACATTTGCTTTCTCTGAAAAATTATTTTCCACGATTAATCGGCTCAGATCCCTGGCAAAATAATTGTAAATTTTCCCGATGTGGCTAACCGGGTTTTTTCCGGAGGTCGCTTCCAGGCTCATCGGATGATAGGGAGTTATCAATCCATTGATGCGATTGCCGCGGCCTACCTGCCCATCATCCCCGTTTTCGGCACTTGTACCTGTGACCGTCAAATAAATGCTTTCACGACTGTAATCATCGGCCGTATTGATATCAATGATCACATCTTTTAAATTCAGGCTCTTTCGAATATATTCCCTGATCAGGTTAATTTTTAATACATAATCCTCAAGGTTGGAAATATATTTATCGACCATGGCAATTGAGATGGTAAAATTGGTTTTATCAGGATTTTTCACTCCCATCACCTTGATATCCTCGCCCACGAACGGAAATTTTTCTTTTGTATCGGGATAGTTTAACAGAGTTTCAATTTTAATAATTGTATCCTCCAGAATTGAAGTAGGATAATACCCTACGCCAAAGGAAGTATCGTTCGACAAAGGGATCTCGCCTTTTCCAAAACGATTGAACAATTCCACCAGTTCATTGCTTCCCATCCTGATTTTTGAAGTGATTTCTATACCGGAATGCGTATCCAGGTTCCTTAGGTTTTTTCTCAACCACTTTTTTGCTGTTTCTACCGCAATTTCCTCAACAGGTATTTTTTTGTCCCCCACCTGGTACGTGGCTCTTCCGGCAAATATCAAAGAAATAGGAAGGATTATTTTCCCGCCTTTATAAGCGGGTTGGGATTGCCCTCCAATTAAAAGGGCTTTATCAACATTGTGGTGCATGATCGCACCAAATTCCTTCAGATAATATTTCGAGAGTTCAACAGAAATCTGTTCGGTGATCAAATCGCAAATCGTATCGGGATGCCCCAAACCTTTGCGTTCGGCTATTTCAATCCCTTCCGCAGTTATACTTTCAATTAGTATCCCGTTGTGGCTATGCATGTTGATATTGCTCTTCTTATTCATAAAACTGATGAATAAAGGATCTTGAAAAAATATATCTCAATTCCTAATATTCATTTAAGTTACTGAATTTCAAACAATATTGTAGTTAATTAGGGATTTGTTAATTTGGCATTCGTCCAAAAAATATTTTTTTTCGGAATAAAAAAAGGCCACAAATTTACCTGCCGGTAGAGACAGATTCGTGGCCATTCTTTTATCTATACATTAAGCTTTTTTTATACAACTCTAGTCTCGGACTCTATATTCTTTTTTCTATTGTCTTGGTTCTTGATTCTTGTTTTTTTGAACTTTGAACTTTGGAATTTGGAATTTTAAAATTTTAATTTTGTTATCCATTAACCACTGTATCCTCAAGAGTACCATCAAATTCGGTAAAAGCAACTTCTTGCTTCTTTAACAGGTTTTCTGCTGTAGTGATTTTAAAATTGATATTATCTGAAGTCTTTAAATCCCAGATAATATTTTCGGCTTCAGGAAAATCTGCCCTTTGATTCATTTGCTCTTCAAATAAGCGTTTAATGATATTCCTATCTGACAGTCCATTGTTAAATAATCTCAACACCATTTCTTTGGTTAGTTCAACATCGGCATTTTTATCCAAAGGGGTAATGGAACAATCTATTATGGTAGCACTCGCGCTTGGAAAAGTACCGTTGTAAGCTTTAAAAAGTAGTTGATTGACGTGAAACAATGTACTTTGCAGCTCCATCTCGGGATATTCTTCACATACGGTATCAATGAGCATATCATTGGAGATCTGTTCAATTTGACCGGTAGCCAAATGATCGCCCAATTTGTATTCCAACACAATAATAGCGGCTTCTCCCGGTTCAAAATCGGAAATTGCCATAAATAACAATTCCCTTAGGTTTTCGTTATTGGGATCTTCGGCATTGGGATAATTAAATTTTTCCAATAATTGAACATAATCATTGTTTGTCCAATACTCTTTAATTTCATCAACAACACTTACTCTATTAATTTTTATATGATATTTCATCTTTTTATTTTAATTTGATTTATTCATTACACTTTGTAATGTACGGGTTTGTTAGAACACTTTTCAATGAATCACAGTTCAGAAAAGCTCATTTTTATTTTATCCAAAAATTTTCCCCGAGGTTTTTAAATTGAAATTTCAGGATCTCCTGAAATGAGAATTACATGGCAGCAATCTGCACCAACCATATAATCTGAGTTAATAATTTCCTGATTGTCAATATATCCTTTAAAATTTATTTCAACTTCACTATTACTAAAATCCCCGGCATATTCATCCCCAAATAAAGGATAAACCCCATTTTCACTCATTGTTTCAAATTCAACATTATCAAGTTCCCTTGTGAGGTCACCTCCGTTTTCAAGATTTGTAACTTTAAAACTGTCCAATACCACTGGATTATTTTCTGAATCTTTTATGGTTACCACAATTGTTTTAAATACCTCGGTGCAGGCTTTATTTGCACAGTCTGATGTGTCGTTATTCTCACAACCGGTAAAACAAAGGAACACTAATACTAAGTAAACTGAAATTTTCATTAATGTTTTAATTTATATAATTTCAATTGGTTTATATCAGCACAAAAAGCTTTTAAGCAGGGTTATATTTGTAAGATGATTTGTGCTAAACAGCAAATACCTGTCCAAAAAAACACTTCTTTATTCCCACTTTAAATTTTCTCAATCTCCGCGATTAAATTCTTAGATTACTTGAACCAATTATTTACGATCTCTGTTTCGATTGGCCCGGCGGTTTTATGAATAAATTCATTTTTTGAGGTGTTGTATTCGTAGTCCTCACCCCATTCCTGAAAATTTTCAGTAACCTGCTTTATACTTTCACATACATATAAAATTTCAGTGTTCAATAAAGTTGGATGAATGGACATTCGGATCCAACCCGGTCTTTCCATTAAACAACCTTCATTTATTTTTTCTTCAATGCTTTTTGAAGTGATTTGATCTACGTGCAGTAAAAAATGTCCATAGGTTCCCGCACAGGAACAGCCACCTCTTGTTTGCACCCCAAACTGGTCGTTTAACAGTTTTACGATCAAGTTAAAATGAGCGTTTTCAACATAAAATGAAAAAATACCCAACCTGTCTTTATGCTGCCCGGCGAGTATTTTCAGGCCTGCTATTTTCGTCAATTTTTCGAATACCAGTTCGTTGATTTCATGTTCCCGGGCCAGAATATTTTCAACCCCCATTTTTTCCTTCAACTCAATGGCCAGGGCTATTTTAATTGTTTGTAAAAAGCCAGGGGTACCGCCATCTTCCCTGGTTTCAATATCATCAATATAATCGCGGTCTCCCCAGGGATTTGTATAATTTACTGTTCCTCCACCAGGGTTATCCGGGATCATATTTTTGTAAAGTTTTTTATTGAAAATTAAAACTCCGGAAGTTCCCGGACCTCCTAAAAATTTATGAGGGGAAAAGAAAATAGCATCTAAATATGATTCTCGATCTTCCGGATGCATATCCATCTCTACATAAGGCGCGGAACAGGCAAAATCCACAAAACATAAACCGCTGTGAGAGTGGATCATTTTTGAGATTTTATGATAATCGGTCCTAATTCCGGTTACATTGGAACAGGCGGTCACCGAGGCTATTTTTATTAACCTGTCTTTATATTTAATCAACAACTTTTCAAAACTTTCAAAACATATCAAACCCGATTCCTGACAGGGGATAATTTCAACATTCGCTATAGTCTCCAGCCAGGAAGTTTGGTTGGAATGATGCTCCATATGTGTAATAAACACTATGGGTCTTAATTCTTCCGGAACAGTGGTGAAATCTTTTAGGTTCTCTGAAACTTTAAGTCCCAAAATACGCTGAAACTTATTGATCACGCCGGTCATCCCGGTTCCATCGGTAATTAAAACATCATCTTTCCCGGCATTTACGTGCTGTTTAATAAGGTTTCTCGCCTTATGGTAGGCCAATGTCATCACTGAACCCGTAATGGAGGTTTCCGTATGTGTATTGGCAATAAAAGGACCTATCTCATTGAGTATTTTATTTTCTATAGGCCGATATAATCTTCCGCTGGCAGTCCAGTCGGTATAAATAATTTCCTGCTCCCCGTAAGGAGATTGAAACGTTTGATTTATCCCGACAATATCTTTCCGGAACTGCTGAAAATAAATTTCCAATTCAGAAGCCCGCCTTTTAGCAGAACCTTTAATTTCGTGAGAAGCGGCGTTTGAAATAAGACTCATTGTTCTTTTTTAGTATATGAAACTCCTGAATTCAAACTTTTAATATCGTTTAGACATCTTGCATATCCTTCAGTAATACAAAGGTACATAATTGAAATCCTTTAAAGAAGTACAATAAAAAAAGTCAGCTTGAGCTGACCATTGCTTTATGAGAAATTCAATTAAAAATAGTTTATATTTATAGAAACAAAAAAAAAGGATCCGGTTTTTAGACCAAATCCTTTTTTTTTAATTTAATAAGAGTGCTGAATTAAACTGATTCCATAGTTGTTATTTCAACCTGAATTTCAGCACTTAATACTTTTATTATGGCTGGGTAACTGTACTTTTTTGAAGAGTTGCAGCAGTTTGTGCCAATAATCTTCCGTTTATTGAAGCACCAGTCCTTAAATGAATCCCAGTTTGACCTAAAACATTTCCTTCAAAATGGCTGGTTGTTCCAAAAGTAACCGACCCGGCAACTTGCCAGAAGATATTTTTGGCTTGTGCACCACCGCTCAAGGTAACATTCACTGCAGAACTCATATCAAGATTTCCGGCAACCTGAAATATCCAAACATCGTCCGGTCCACCTGCAAGTGCAATATCGGTTGGGATATTTACTGAACTTGTAAATTTATACAATCCAGGGGTAAGGGTTTTTCCTCCAATATTTCCGGCTCCTAAATTTACGAAATCCGGGGTAGTACGTCCGGCTGCGTCAGTATATGCAGTTTGCATATTGCTTATTCCTGTTGTTAACATGCTTGCGCTAGTGGTTTTGCAAGCAGGACCTGCGGCATCTACTGAGTACACATTCCCTGTTACTTCATCACATTCCAGAACCATCGCAGCACCAGTAATTGGACTTGTTCCAATATCACCGGTAACAGAAGATTTATAAACACTGGTAATTCCTGTTTTTGTCAGAATTGCAAAATTTCCTGCAACCCCAAGATTTACTACTTTCAATGTTCCCTGTTGTTTTGTATCATCTGATTTCTTTTTTGAAGAATTATCAATAGATAGATCTGCTGTATTTTCGACTGATGCATTCAAATCAGCTGAATTGTCATTCAATTCATCTTTTTCACAACTGGACATTAATCCTATAAATACTAATGTCAAGGCTGGTAATATTATTTTAAGTTTCATAAATAATTACAATTATTTTGCGACTTTATTATCACATCGTAAAAGTCAGCATTTGGATGATCGAAAGTGTTACATAATTATTGAATTATGTTATATAATTCACACATTTTAGTGTATTTTAAATAAATTTTAAGATTTAATTAAGGGAAAACACAAAGAAATACTAATTTAAGAAGGTTAACATGAACTATCATTAATAATTCGGATTTAACATTACTGGCTTTCTATTTTTTTAAAAAACCGCCATTATCGGGATGAAATGGGATCAATTTAAAATTCTATGAAGCAAAAAAAAAAAGGATATGGTTTTACACCATACCCTTTTTTATAATTTAAAAGAAATTCCCTGTTAACTACAAGAGAACTTAGTTGGCCGGAATAAGATCAATTACAACCGTACGGTTATAAGCGCGTTCCTCCGGAAGTTTATTTCCAAAAGGAGCTGATGCTTCATCCTCACCAGATCCGTACACTTCAAATGCCACATCATTCCTTTTTGCATTGGACATCGCTTTTCCAAGAATTTTCTTAACATCGTTTGCACGTGCCAAAGATAATTTTTGGTTGTTATCACTTTCTCCAATAACATCGGTATAACCGTGGATAATAACTTTTCCGTTTTCAGGAATTTTTGGAGCTACGATCTCGGTAAGATATTTTTCATACATAGCGATCGCTTTGGAGTCATCAAATTCATAAAGAATACTGAATCTCATTCCTTCTTCCAGTTCAGACGGAGTCCAGAGTACAACGTTTATGTTAGATTCTTCAGTTACAATCCCACCATCTTTGGTAGTACCTACCATTTTAACTTTGTAATCTCCTTCAGTGTCGGTTCCTAAAATGGTCTTTCCGGGAAGCCTCGCTTCATCTTCTGTATAAGGTCCAAAATTTTGAACTATTCCATTCTCATCTGTAAGCTCCAGTTTCCATGAAGTAAATGCTGCTTTTGCTCCTTCAGCTTTAAAAGTCACATAGCTTTCAACAGGTGCTTCCTGAATACCTTTAATTTGTACCGGTTTCAAGGGTGCATTAGGACCGCTTTGGAATTCCATAAGTAAAGCCGGAGAATTACTTTCTATAGAAACCCTTCTGTCTCCTTCACGAAGAAGATCCAACTCACGTGTTCCACCTGGCTTCTCTGATGGGATTTTTGGTTTGTTTCTTCCTTCAACAGCAATTCTTGTTGCATCGATTCCAAATACATCTACCAAATATTTCTTAACAGACCCTGCCATTAATTTTCCATCTTCCGGACCTTTTTCTGATGATCCAACCAAAGTAATGGTCGAGGAAGGATTTTTTTCCATACGGTCACCAAGAATATTCAATACATTATAATAAACTGCCATTTCACGTTTTGAACGTCCGGACAAGTCTTTAGGAGTATTAACTTCAACCTGATCTTCTTTAAAATCTTTTACATTGTCTTTATTCAACAACACATAACGACCTGGAATCTCTGTAGATTGTTTTTCAAAAAATACATAATTACGCAATGGGAAAGTTTCGGTTACCAAACGTTCACCGGGAATGTTCTCAGGAGAATTAACAGTAAATCCTACTACAGGCGTTACTACTTCCGCTTCTTCAACTATCGATTTACGTCCCTGACCAAACTTAAGTGCTGCACCAACTCTTACAGTAGTGATGTTCCATGATTCTGTTGCACGTGAGTTCTGACCAAAATATGGTTGAAAAGATACAAAAGGAGAAAGCACAAATTGTGTTTTCTGGGTATTTGAAGAAAGAGGTATATCATATCCTGCTCCTACCTGCATTGAGACAATAGTGTTCTCTACATTACCAAAATCCTCATTGACATCAGGACCTGCAATTTGCGCAGGAACATCAGGGTTGGTTCCTTTCTTGTATGTGAAGGATTTATCTAAATTGAAAGCCACTCTTGGCCCACCATAAACATATAAACCGTTTTTGAAAGGTGCGATTCGCAAACTTGGTTCAACAGTAATATAACTAAGGTCTGTAGAAAGATCCATAGGACAGTTACATGGGGAAATTACCTGATCCCAATCTGCCTGACGATTGTCATATCCTGTTTGTAACATGATTCCCCATACTGAATCCGGGAAATGATATTCTACAAGAGGCGCTGCAAAAAGGCCAATTCCATCACCATCATGAAAAGCCGTTGGAACGGTTAGATTGTCATTTAACCTTTGGGTAGTACCGCGATAGAAATTAAAGTTTGCACCGGCGGCTACACCAAACAACCAGGTTGGTTTTTCGTATTGAGCTTCCTGTGCCATAGTAGACATTTGGAAACCTAATGCGATTAAAACAATAAATAGTATTTTTTTCATATTTGGGTTATAAGTGGGCTGTGCCAGGCACAGCCCCATTTTATAATTAATTTTGTATTCCTAATTCTAAAAATGAATTATGGTTTTGTAACTGCATTGGAATCTAAGCTAATCGCTCCAGTTCTGGTCAATGCTCTTCCGTTCAAGACTGCACCGGTATTTAATGTAATGGATATTTCAGCAAGAATATTCCCATGAAAAACAGAGGTTGTTCCAAGGGTTGCTGAAGTACCAACTATCCAGTAAATGTTTTCGGCTTTTGCACCACCGGACAGAACAATGCTCGTAGCTGGATCAGTAACTAAAGTGGAACCCATTTTGAAGATCCATACCGCATTTTCATCCCCATGAAGTGTTAAGATCCCTTGAGGTCCTGTTCCTGATATTCCGGTTGAGCTAGAATTAACGTAAAGACCTGGAGTCAAAGTAAGACCGCCAAGTTGTCCTGGCAATGAGATGGCATTTAATGATCTTGCTTGAGCATCATTATATGCAGCAGTCAAATCAGTTTTTGCTACTCCTACTAAAGGATCGGCAGTGGTATAAAGTTTTCCAACCACATTTGTCTGATCAAGGCCATTAATTGTAGCCGTAGGAAATGAACCAACATCACCAATAAGCTTGGTAGAAACTGCAGTGTTGGTGATTCCAGATCCCGAAAGAACAACAAAGTCTCCAGCAGATCCAAGATTTATCCCTTGAATATTAGGATTATTTACCAGAGTAAAGTTGGCAGTAATATTCTTGTTAGAATTCATTAACACTGTTAATGGATTGTCAGTTCCGGTAGCATCTCCACTCCATGATGTAAACTCATACCCTGAATTTGGTGTAGGAGTAAGTTCTACTGAATCTCCATCATTGTAAGTTACATTATCAGGATTTTTGCTTACAGAGCCGTTTTGTGCAGTTACATTTAAAGTAAAAGCGGTCACTATTAAACTAAAGTTTGCAGTAATATTTTTATTACTGTTCATAGTTACGGTTAGAGGATTGTCAGATCCTGTTGCATCACCACTCCACGATGTAAATTCATATCCGGTTGCAGGGGTAGCAGTAAGAACTACTTCAGCTCCGCTATTGTAATTTTGCTCATTCGGAACTTTTGCAACACTTCCGTTTTCAGCAGTTACATTTAATGTGTAGGTTTTAACCTCAAAATTAGCTTCTAAAGTTTTGTTTGCGCTTATCGCAAATGTATAACTTGACTCGGTTGAAACTTCTTCTCCATCTACAGTCCAGTTAACAAAAGCATATCCATTATTCGGGGTTGCTGATACAGTTACGTTTTCTTCCGCAGCAAATGAACCAGATCCATTTGTTGATCCACCTGCCGAAGGATTTGCCGATAAGATCACAGCAAATTGATTTTCAAGTACAAGACTATAATTTGCAACCAAGGTTCTGTTTTCGGTCAAAATAAAAGTATAGCTTGGACTGGTAGAGGCGATAGTTTCACCTTCTGTCCAGTTAACAAAAACATATCCCGTATTTGGCGCGGCTTCAACAGTTACTGATGAATTTGCACTATATTGTTCCGATCCGGTTGTAGTTCCTCCTGCAATTGGAAGTGACGATAGATTAACAGTTAAATTTCCTGCTACTACAGCTGTGAAGTTTGCCATTAATTCAGTATTCCCATCCATTTCAAACTGATAGCTTGAACTTGTAGAAACAACAGTTTCACCAACTGTCAAGTTGGTAAATGTAAAACCTTCATTAGGTATTGCAGCAACTGTAACTAAAGATTCATCAGCAAAAGTACCTGCTCCGTTTAGCGTTCCTCCAGCTTCCGGACTTGCAGATAATGTTACTGCCGGGATAGTTGTAAATGTCCATAGATAATTCTCCTGTAATGCATTTCCCATAGGATCTTTAACAGATGTAGTCACCATTCCTGTGTAGGTAGTGTTTGGCGCAAGATCTGCAGAAGGCGTAAAGGTTGCGGTGGCACCTGAAGATGTAACGGTTCCTACTAATTGAGTAGGCCCATTCACTGTAAAAGTTTCCTCATTAATTGTTTCAGGATCTACCTCTTCATTAAAAGTTACTGTGATCACCTGATCAAGTGTTACATTAATGGCATCGGTATCGGGAACAGTTGATAATACAATTGGACATACTCCAACGATCTCAACGACCTCATCTTTGGCACAACCGGTTAGTAAAATAACCAGTGCAAAAGCAAAGGCTGCGGGTAATTTTTTTAAATCCATATAATTGTTTTTTGTTAATATTTCTGGTGGGGCCAGTTGTGAAAGAATTTTCACGGCACAAAGTTGCTTAACCATATAATGCAAAGTGTTACATAACTATAAAAAAGAGTTATACAATTCCCACATTTGGCACTAGTTTAACTAAAAATATCCACCAAGTAGGTCTTGACTCAATTCAAAAAGGCAATAAATTTGATTGCAGGTCTTAGAGAAGTTGGGCCATGGAAGACAGAAGAAAAATGGATTTGGGATTATCAAAACAGGTTTTATTTTATCTGATAATTATCTGTGTGGAACTGCGCTCCAAATATCGGGAGCGGAAAATAGACCGGTTTGTTCTAAATGAATTTTTTGAATAGGTCGACATTTTTCGGGAAAATTCAACCTACGATTGAAAACAAGGAAGAGAAAACCAAAAACAATTTTTCTCAGCAAATAATTACTATTAAATGGAACCCATTTTTACTTTTGTTGCTTCTCGTTTTTTCTTCATCTCTTTATAATAAGAAGGGGAAAAACCTGTGACTTTTTTAAACTGTCCCGATAAATGTGCCACACTGCTGTATTGAAGTCTATATGAGATCTCGGTAAGATTGAGTTCATCATACAAAAGCATTTCTTTTACCATTTCAATTTTATTGAGGATAATATATTGCTGTATGGTTATACCTTTTACTTCTGAAAATATATTTGCCAGATAGGTATAATCATAGTTTAATTTTTCACTGATATAATCGGAATAATTCACCTTAGAACTACCATCAGTATATTGGATCATCTCGAGAATTGTATTTTTTATTTTTTCGATAAGGATGCTCTTTTTATCCTTGTGCAGTTTCAGTCCAAACCTCATAAGATTCTTTTTAAGTTGATTGCGCTGTTTTAATGAGATTTCTTCAAGAAGTTCAACCATTCCCAGATCGATCAATCCAAATGGTATCTCAAGCCTTTCCAGCTCTTCTTTAACCAGCATTTTACATCGCAAACTGACCATATATTTAATATATAACCTCATATCAATTTTATTAAGTCCGTAATTCGGTTCTTCAAACTAATTCCCATAATATTTTCTCCTTCAGTATATGGGAAGATCAAGAACAATTGTTGTGGACTTAACAACTTTTGGGAATAAACCTTTTTTACAATTATTCCTGATTTAAAAAACAAATACTTAATTAATGAAATTATTTCCATATACCATGATCTCTCACTTGCTTCACTGATATATCCGGATATGACATTTAAAATAAAACACCACTTCTTCAAAAAATATCCATAGGGGTGTGTGGGGCTGCGTTTAATTGAATGAAGCGGTGATTTTTAATAATCATAAAAATTACGAATTAATTAAGATTGTGGAAATAGTACAAATCGTGAAAGACTTGTAGTGTTTTGTACTACAAAAATTTAAACCAAAGAGTTTATCTCAATGCATACCGTTTGTGTTCTGCATTGTTTTATGATAATATTACTGATAGGACCAGGTGTGAAATAATTTTCAAGGCACAAAGCGCTATATAACAACTGAAAAATGTTATATAACTCACACATCTTGAATTAAATTACTCTCAAAACCAGCAAGTAGGTCTTGACTCTGTTCAAAAGCCAATAAATTTGATTGTAGGACATAGAGAAAATAGATGATGGAAGACTGGAGAAAAATGGACCTGGGATTAACGAAAAAGTTTTTTATCTGATAATTACCTGCGTGGAACTACGCTCCAAATATTGGGAGCGGAAATTAACCGATTTGTTTTAAATGAATTTTTTAAATAGGTCAACATTTCCAGGAAAGTTCAGCGCACGATTAAAAACAATGAAGTGAAAATTAAAACAATTCTACAATATCAATGCCCTCATTCAAATAATTTCTATTGATTCCTCTTGTTTTTGCTTTATTTCTTTATAAATGGATGGCGAATAACCGGTAACTTTTTTAAACTGACCAGATAAATGTGCCACGCTGCTGTAATGAAGTTTATAGGAGATCTCGGTAAGATTGAGCCCATCGTACAAAAGCAATTCCTTTACCCTTTCAATTTTATTGAGGATAATATATTGCTGTATGGTAATACCTTTTACTTCTGAAAATATATTGGCCAGATAGGTATAATCATAGTTTAATTTTTCGCTGATATAATCGGAATAATTCACTTTAGGACTACCATCAGTATATTGGATCATCTCGAGAATTGTGTTTTTTATTTTTTCTATAAGGATGCTCTTTTTATCTTTGTGCAGTTTCAGTCCAAATCTTAAAAGATTCCTTTTAAGTTCATTCCGCTGTACAATAGATATTTCTTCAAGAAGTTCAACCATTCCCAAATCTATAAAGCCAAATGGTATCTCAAGCCTTTCCAACTCTTCTTTAACAAGCATTTTACATCGCAAACTAATCATGTTTTTAATATATAACCTCATATTAATTTTATTAAGTCCGTAATTTAGTTGCTCAAACTAATTCCCATAATATTTTCGTCTTCAGTATTGGGTGTCAATATTTACAACTATGATAAACAAATAGAGAGATAAATGACAGATTTTTCTTACATCACAAAGTGTTTATTACAGGGTAAAACTAAACCTATTTAATGAATGAGAGTAGTAATTGGGATAGTCATGGGAATTGGATTTTTGACCTTTTGTCGACTTTAACAGTATTTTTATCGTTGTCTAAAACGTTAATTTTGTCGATATTATTTTTCCAAAAAATAGTTACAATTAACTCTTTAACAAGGAATTAAACCAATTTTGTTCCACTTATGATTTTTGAAGAATTTTCCCAAAAATTTTTGAAGATTTACATCATTTAATGGTGCGATTTTAAGAGAAATTAATTTTAAGAAAACCCCATATTTTAGTCAAATACTACATAAAAACCTGTTTATTCTTTTTCAAACCCTATTGTTTTCTGAAAAATAGGTGCATTCAAAAAAGGAATCCTGACCCAATTACAAACTATTCTAAAATACCGGGATTGAAAATAATGCTGTACTTAACAAGTAATAATTAATTCATTTCTTCTTAATAATTTCAACTTTAAATCTTTAATTATTATAAGTAAAATTATTGTTCTTTAAGCAGGAATGGTGGGTAGCGCGAATGCTATCGACCTTTCAAAAAAATATCAGGAATGTGTTTCTGTATAGGTTTACTCTGGTTTCTCCAGTGCCGACTTTAAATTGGTGATTTTATTGATTATTGTTGTGGGTATAACTCCCCAGGGGTCAAAAACAGCTTCTGGGGTGCGTTGGACCCAGGCAGAGCGCATTCCATAAGAAATTGCCCCTATTACATCAAATGGATTGCATGAAATTAACCACGAATTTGGTATGGCAGAATTTGTCTTTTTATTAAAATGCGCATAAACCAAAGGGCTTGGCTTGAACATTTTTACATCCTCCACACTCACAATTCCATGAAAATATTCCATAATATTGGCATTTTTTAAAAGTCCGGATATGGCACTTTCACTTCCATTTGAAAATGCATATATCTTATAGCCCGATTCCTTTAAGCTTTGTAATCCGGCTTGTACATCAGGAAATGCTGGTAACACCTTATACTCTTCCATAAGAGCAGCTTTCTGACCGGGACTTAATTCAATCTGAAACGTGAGACAACAGAATTCCAAAGCGTGTTTGGTACAAATAGAAAAGTCGGCATATTTATTCATTAAACCTCTTCTAAAGGAGTACTCCAGTTGCTTGTTTCTCCATGCATCCATAAATGGTTTTGCGTTTTTATCCATAAATGTCACCAACAGATCATAAACTCCTGAAGTATTTATTATTGTTCCATAAACATCAAATGCCAATGTGCTTTTCATAAACTTTTTTTTTGAAAATTACCTTAGTACCAACTCTCCTATTCAGATTTTATCATAATCAGGAGCATTTTATATTTGCTTAGTGCTTCAAGTGCGTGAGGCTCATTTGCGGGTAATATAACCATCTCGCCCTTTTTTACAATAACAGCCTTGCCCGATATTGTAATTTGTGCTTCTCCATCCACCATATAAACCATAGCGTCATAGGGAGCCGTGTGCTCGCTTAAACCCTGATCTTTATCAAAAGCAAACATAGTAACCGTGCCGGCTTTTTTACCTATGATGGTTTTGCTGACTACAGAATCTGTTTGATAATCCATGAGGCTTTCCAGATTATTGGCCTTTGCAATGAAATTTTCTTTTATTGTTTGTTTTTTCTCTGCCATGATTTAATTGCTTTTTATTATTCTGAATATTACTATAAAATGATTTTGATAAAGCTATGAAATGAGCATAACGGAAACTCGATGAAAACACCAATCCAGATATGCGAATTACATATGACCATTAAAAAGCAATAAATATAAACATATGAAAATATTATTGCGTTCTAAAAACCTATTTCTATAGCTCCTGTTTGGTTATGATTTTATTTAGTTTCAGCCTTCGCTTTTTTAAACCTGATGTATTTTTTTAGGTCGGAACCGAGAATTTCCATCAGTTCCTTCTCGTTACCATATTTGGTTTCTGTGAACAAAAATCCAAAAACTGAATATTCATTCAGTTTAATTTTTCTTAGATCCAGGGGTTTTTCAAAATCCTTTAATAATTTTTCATAATCAAAGGACTCTATTTCACCTTCCTCAAATCCCGAATTATTATCCAATACAATAATACTGTACTTTTTTTCTTTTCTGGTTTCAAAGATTTGTTCCCAATCTGGTTTTTTGGATTGGAAGAAAGCTTCATAGGAATTGATCCCGTAAGCATACCAAGATAAATCTCCGGTAGTGCAAAATCCTCCAAATCTCAAAGGATTTACTTCAATGGGATTTATTCTGCCTTTTTCATCAATTCTCAATTCTACGTGAGCAGGGAAATTTCTTAATTTTGCTTTCTCTCCAAGTATCTCCAGAAAATCCTGAATCTCATCCTTGTATTTTTCTATTATTTCTTTTGAAGTTGAATAAACCCTGTCACTAACATCTTTATCTGATGAAAATATGTGATGAAGGATATTGAGCACAACAGGGTTTCCTGTTTTATCAAAATAACAATCAACTGCATACTCATCGCCTACTATATATTCCTCAATAATAAAATCGGCTATATTTAAAACTTCCGTGGGATATAAGTCCTTAGAACTTTTATTCTCAGAATCTATTTTATCCAAAACCTCCAACCATTCCGCAGGATTATCGACCTTGTGAACAGCGATACTAAAAAAACCAACCGCAGGTTTTATAATGAACGGGAATTTAAGTTCTTCCACATTTAATTTTCTCAGATCTTCAAATCTGACTCCTTTAAAAAAATAATCCGGGAAAGAATCTTTTATCAGTTCCCTGAATTTTATCTTGTTTTTGAACACCTCAATCTGACCGGGGAGATTTGATGAAACCGCATTGTTTTGGATCCAGCTGATCGTGTTTTCCGAATTGGTATAAATTGGAGTTTCCGGATCCTTTTTTAACCTGATCTTTGCTTCTTCCTCAGTTATCCAATTCAAGGTTTTATCAGCGATCATATTTCTCGCGCTTGCCGTGGCAACAATTTCAAAATTGTTCTCTTTTATGGTTTTAACCAGAAAATCTGAAACATAGGGTTTATCAATTACTATCATTTTATAATTACATTTCTTTCCACAAATTTACAGGTGGGCATTAATAATTTATTCGGTTTCAAGTCCACTTTTAGTGAAATTTGATCAGCGGAAAAACTTCAATCACTTAGGAACTTTAGAATTTTATTCAATATAATATCGAACCATAGGCCTGTTTTTGGATGACCGGTCCACAATTTCAAAACCTGCACGTTCAAAAGATTTATATAGCCCTATCCAGGCAAAAGAATCGGGAAGTTTTTCCTGGGTAGGAATTGTGGGATAGGCTTCAAGTATCTTTATCCCTTTTTCTTTTGCGTAGTTCACTACCCCTTTTAAAAGTTCCACCGAAACCCCATGCTTTCTGAATTTTTTATCGATGAAAGTACAGGGAATTGACCAAACAAAATTATCGCCTATTGGTTTATGAACACGGGAACCCGCAAGTTTTAAAAAGTCTTCCCTTGGGGCAAATGCAGACCAGGCAATTGGCATCTCTTCATAAAAACCGAGAAGTCCCGTTGGTTCGCCTGCCCAAACAAGTTCTTTCATTGCATTTTTGTTGCCTTCCTCCACTTTTCCTTCCTGAAAGTCACTTTTTTTAAGTCTAAAATACATGCACCAACAGTTTCCGCAGGCACCTTTCTCTCCAAAAAGTTGAACAAATGCATTCCAGTTCTTCTTAGTTAAAGGCTCAAATTTTAGTGAAGCCAAAAAGTCTGTGTCAAGGTTTGATGTTGTCATTAGAAAATGCAGGGGTTTTGAATAAGGGAAATGTTTATTTTTTTTGAGGCGGTTGTGAAGGCCTCACCTCTATTTTGCTGGGAAGCGTACGTGGGTTCATTTTCAATAGATCTACTACCAATTCCCCAATGTCTTCAATCTGGATCTTCCACGCATCCTTTTCAGAAGGCTGGTGATCATTAAAATATGTTGATACGGATCCTGGCATAATTGTACTCACTTTTACTCCATATTTTCTCAAATCCAGCATCACTGCCTGTGTAAATCCGGTAACCCCAAATTTACTCGCGTTGTAAGCTGAAGCTCCTTCAAAGAAATTGGTGCCGGCCAAACTGGAAATTGTAATTATATATCCTTCTGTTTTTTTAAGGGCTTCCACAGTAGATTTTATACTATAAAATACTCCGCTAAGGTTGGTATCAATTGTTTGTTGCCAATCTTCAACGCTAAGTTCATCTATCGGCGCAAAATGACCAACTCCCGCATTTGCTACCAACACATCAATTTGTCCCCAGGTATCCATCAACTTTTGAACTGCTTTTTGCTGACTATTAAAATCCCTCACATCAACTTCAAGGCAAAGCACCTCCCCTTTTCCTATCTCTCTCAGTTCTTTGGCAGCTTTTTCGGCCGCATCTATTGATCGACTTGTAATAGCCACCTTCATATTTAATTTTAGTAAAGCCTCGGCAATACCATATCCAATTCCCTTACTTCCTCCTGTTATTAATGCAACTTTTGAATTAAATGATTCCATTTCTTATATTTTTCGATTCGGATAAAACTACTAAAGAACCACTGATCCTTAAAATTTTTCAATCTAATATATTGTTAATTGTTCCAATCAAAACAAGAATTGGCTAAAAATGAACGCATTAAAAACAATTCATAATCTTTTATAAATATTACCTAAAAATGTTTTGAAAAATTTATAAAGCACTAACTTTGAAAATTCAGGATAAGCGCGAAAAAATCGTGGCGAAGTCAATAAATTAAGTGAAATTACCATAAAAACAGGAACAATTGAAAAATCCAAAAGGTCTTAAATTACTAAATAATATTCAGCGCAATTTAATGCGTAACGGAATAATCATAAACACCATAGTAGAAGATTTAAAAGAACTTCGGCCCTATGCTGTTGAAGATGAAAATCCGTTACTGGCAAAAGTAATTCGCCTCACATATGAGCATATTGAAAATTATCAAGCCTTCAATATTCCAATCCCTGAAGATGAGCCTTTAGACGAAAATGAAGAAGTTTCTGCGTCTTCAGAATTCGATCCTCAGGAAAGTCTGGATTACCTTTTGTCTATTATGCTTGATACAACTATAAAGAACAATCAAATGGATTTAAGGGAATACAGTAATGATCTACAAAAATATGCTGAGGAAAATTAATGAATTTTCCCGGTCCTGTTTTATACTATAGGATTCTTATATTAACTCATTTCAATTGGGAATCTATTTAAATTAAGGTGAATGAAAAGGGATGCGAAATCTAAAAAGAAGTCTCGATTGCGTTTGCTGCACCAGTATTATAGCTATACGGGGTTTTACAAATTTGTAGGCAGAAGTGTAGGAAAAGCGATCGTTCCCATCTTAATTGTTGTAGGTGCAATTTTCGCTATAGATTATTACGTATTAGATCTAAACAAGGCATTGGTTACCTTTACGGAAACCTATTCCCCCACCGGAATTCTGTCGATGTTTTTTGTTTCAGAATCTCTTTTAGGCCTGGTCCCTCCGGAGATTTTTATTGCCTGGGCCGGAAAATCGGCATTCCCGATTTTTTATTTATCCCTTTTGGCTTTAGCTTCTTACTTAGGCGGGATCGTTTCATATTTTATTGGGGTTGGCATTACCAAAATTCCCTCAGTTCAAAAACAAATTGAAGTGAACCTGGGAAAATATATTAAAAACACCCGAAAATGGGGTGGTTTTTTAATTATTGTGGGAGCATTGCTCCCCATTCCCTATTCCTTAACCAGCATTGCGGCCGGTGCAATCCGGTTTCCGTTTATGAGTTATTTAATGTTTGGATTATTCAGGTTTGTCCGGTTTTATCTTTATGCACTGGTAATATTTGAGATGGTTTAATCTTTTCAGGTTTAATTCCCCGAGGTCTGCCTCGATATGCTTTTTTTGGAATTTGGAATTTGTTTTTTTGGAATAAACTACCTCATTACATTTCGTTTACCAGCTTCCAATAATTTTAAAATAACAGAAAAGACAAGGCCTTAATAATTTCTAATTCAAGAAATTATTAAGGCCTTCTTATTTTTGAGTTTCAGGGAATTATTTGATCCTTAGAAATTTTATTTTAAGCTCTTTTTCTAGTTCCCAGATACGTTTAAGTTCTTTTTGATTCACCAAAACCAATGAGATCCCGGTTTTTCCGGCACGGGCCGTACGACCGCTTCTGTGAGTATAATATTCTATCTGGTCGGGGAGCTGATAATGCACCACAAAGGCCAGATTGTCTACATCTATTCCCCTGGCAGCAACATCTGTGGCCACCAAAAGGCGTAAGGTTTTGTTTTTGAAAGCACGCATGACCTTGTCCCGATCCTTTTGATGCATATCACCTTCCAAAAGCCCGACTTCGTAATTTTTTGCTGCCAATTGTTTTACCAAAAGTTTCGCTGCAGATTTTGTTCTTGTGAAAACAATTCCCCTGTTTTTCCCCTGGGATTTCAGAAAAAGTGCAAGGGTGTCCAGTTTGTTGTTATCATCCCCTGTGACAAACTGATGCTCAATCCCTGTATTTACTGCTTCATCTTTATCTATATTAACGCGAAGCGCGTCCTTGGAGACAAAATTGGTGATGATCTCATTTAAATCTGATGGCATTGTGGCAGAAAACAGCCAGATTTTTCTATTGCCTTCGGTGTTTTTTAAGATTATGTTTAATTCGTCCTTAAAACCCATACTCAGCATTTCATCTGCCTCATCAAGCACCAGCGTAGATATTTTTGAAATATCCAATGCCTTTTTGTTCAACAAATCAATGAGTCTTCCCGGAGTTGCCACAACAATATGGGTAGGCCTTTTTAAACGGGTCATTTGAATATCAATTTTCTCCCCGCCATATACTGCCTCGGTATAAACCGGTTCTGTATATTTTGTGAATTTGAATAGCTGTTTAGCTATTTGCTGTCCCAATTCTCGGGTAGGCGCCAAAATCAATGCCTGTATATACTCTTTTTTGGGATCTATTTTAGATAAAATAGGCAATCCAAATGCCGCAGTTTTTCCTGTTCCGGTTTGAGCCTGTCCTATAAAGTCGATATTTTCCCGGGACAAAACCGGAATGGCCGCCGTCTGGATTTTAGTAGGGGTAAAAATTCCCAATTCCTTTAATCCTTTGGCGATCTCTTTGGAAACACCTAATTCAGTAAAACTCATTGCCTTTATTTTTTTAAAAGGCAAAGATACTTTTTTTGTAACAAGCATTTGCCTGTTTATAATCTGGAAATCAAAATCTGATAAAAATAATTATCCTGACAGTCAATCTCAGTCAAACTAAAATATTTGCTGAATTAAAGATCCTTATAATCAAGACCTTAGATTTAGCGTTAGGATATAAAATAAACCGGCCTGAAAATTATTTCTCAGGCCGGTTTCTATTTCTTCGAAATTAGAATTATCTATTCTTCCTTTTCAACTTGGGCTACTCTTTTTTCCCATTCCCATGCGCTCTTTAAAGCTTCATCCAGGCTGTATTCTGCTTTCCAGTTAAGTACTGAATTCGCTTTATGGGTATCGGCATAAGCGGCTGTAATATCGCCTTCACGCCTATCTACTATTTTATACGAAAGTTTTTTTCCGGAAACCTTTTCAAATGATTCTATCACTTCCAATACAGAATTCCCCCTTCCTGTACCTAAATTAAAGGTATCGTAATTTTTCTCCAATTTATCTTCCAACAGGCTTTTTAGAGCAATCACATGTGCCCTGGCGAGATCCATAACATGAATATAGTCACGAACGCAGGAACCATCAATTGTTGGATAATCATTGCCAAAAACAGAAAGCATTTCTCTTTTTCCTATAGCAGTTTGTGTAATAAAAGGAATCAAATTTTGTGGGGTCCCAATTGGTAATTCGCCAATTTCACCGCTTGGATGAGCGCCAATTGGATTAAAATAACGTAAGGAAATAGCACTTAATTGAGGATAAACCTTACAGGCGTCCTGAATAATCTCCTCTCCTATTTGTTTGGTATTGCCATATGGGGATTCAGCTTTTTTAACCGGTGCATTCTCACTTATTGGCAAGCTATCAGCCTGACCATAAACCGTACAGGAAGAGCTAAAAATAAAATTGGCTTCGTTTTTCTGACTGAGCTCCTTTAATATATATATTAAACTTGCAAGGTTGTTTTCGTAATACAACAGCGGATTTTCAACACTTTCTCCCACAGCTTTGGAAGCCGCGAAATGAATGACCCCAATTATTTTCGGATATTTTTCAAAAAAACTCATAACAGCCTCCTTATCCCGCAAATCAATATTTTCGAATTCAGGCGAGATTTGTGTTATTTTCGTGATCCCGGCCAATACATCCAGGGATGAATTCGATAAATTATCTATTATCACCACATCAAAGCCTTGTTCCTGTAAAGCAACAACTGTATGGGAGCCTATAAAACCAAGACCTCCGGTAACTAATATTTTTGATTTCATGAATGTTTTTTTCTTATTTAGTGCAAATTAGGAAAAACGCCAAAATAAGGCCCTATAATTAGAAATAAGTTTGGGTTATTTATAGATAAATTTTAACATTCCGGCTAGAACTGCTATTTCTTTTAAATATCCTTTTCCTGCAAAAATTCTCTATATAACATTTATATTTGCACAAATTAATTTTTTTATGGACTTTGATAATCAAATCAAAATTTTTAGATGGATAAGTATTCTGGAAGGAATATCATTCTTGACCTTGTTATTTTTGGCCATGCCTTTAAAGTATATTTTTGGCTTGCCTCAAATGGTCCAAATCGTTGGAATGGCCCATGGAGTTCTATTTATAGCCTACCTTATTGGAGCTGTGATAATGTTCAAACCCATGAACTGGACCTATAAAACCTTAATTACTGTTATTGCTTGCTCGGTGCTGCCTTTCGGTCCATTTTATGTTGAAAATAAATACCTGAAAGCATGAAAGAGTTGATGGATTTTAAAGACATAATCTGTATTCTTGAAAATTATTTTATCAGCCAGGGAATGAATGTGGTTGTGGCAAGTTATCTCAATTTAGCCATCAATATAAGTCTACTGGTACTAATGGTTTTACTGATCCATTACCTGGTAAAAAGATTTGTAGTTGAAACTTTTAAAGCCTTCACCACAAAAACACAAACTACTTTCGACGATTTTTTGGTCAAAAGTAAATTTCCAAGACATATAGGGCAAATCGTCCCTATTGCATTGATATATTATGCAATTCCCTATATCCTGGTTGACCATGAATATAGCCTTAAAGTTGTTCATTTTGTCCTCAATATTTATGTTATTATTCTTGTTGTATGGATTTTCCGAAGTTTGTTGCGCACTTCAAAAAATTACCTGAGAACCAAAGATGAATTCAAGGATAAACCAATAGACAGTTACATACAAGTCCTCATGATCTTTGTTTGGGTTGTAGGCTTTATGTTCATATTTTCTGAAATAACAGGGAAATCTGTGATCAATTTTGCCATTTCACTGGGAGCCGCATCAGCTATTTTACTTCTTGTTTTTAAAGATACCATCATGGGCTTTGTGGCCTCCATCCAGGTTTCGGTAAATGATATTGTGAGAATTGGAGACTGGATCACCTTCAGTAAATACGGGGCCGATGGGAATGTGACTGAAATAAATCTCGCCACAGTACGTGTTCAAAACTTCGATAATACTTTTACAACAATTCCCACCTATAGTTTAATCTCTGATTCCTTTCAAAACTGGCGCGGAATGCAGGAATCACCGGGAAGACGAATAAAAAGGGCAATTTTTATCAAGCAGAATTCTGTGAAATTTATTACTCCTGAAGACCTGGAAAAACTAAAAAAAATCTCCCTTATCGCCCCTTATTTAGATCACAGGCAAAAGGAGATCGACAGGTTTAACACCAGCCATAATATCGATAAGGAAATGCCAATTAATGGAAGGAATCAAACCAATTTAGGGATCTTCAGAAAATATGCTGATGCTTATCTACACGAACACTCTGCAATAAATAATGAATTGTATATGATGGTGCGCCATCTTGCTCCTACCCCACAGGGAATTCCGGTAGAAATTTTATGCTTTAGCAGGGATAAACGCTGGGAAAATTTTGAATATATCGCAGCCGATATTTTTGATCATTTAATCGCCGCTGTGCCATATTTTGATCTGCAGCTTTTCGAATCTCCTTCAGGAGACGATGTTCAAAAGTTTTCTGCAAAATTCGATAAAAAGGAGAGTGAATAAAGTTGTGTTTTTTATTTCTATATTTAATAAACAATCATAACTAATGAGATTAAAGCCCTTTTTGCAAGGTTTTGGCATGCTGGCAGTGTTATTGACACTTCTACCAATAGCTGTAGCAGATTTTTGGTGGATCAGGATATTCGACTTTCCGCATATACAGTTAACAATCTTAACCTTTGTGGCAATTGTTATTTACTTCATTAAATTTGATATCAAATGGCTACAAGACTACATTTTCGTCACCGTTCTTATATCATGTTTTATTTTTCAGTTGGTAAAAATATATCCTTATTTACCACATTCAAATTTTGAAGTTGGCGGTTCTTCGTCAACTTCAGATAAATCTAACAACATAATTTTTTATTCTTCAAATGTGTTTCAGGATAACACGAATTCAAGCTTATTGGTTCGGGAAATTGCAATTAATGATCCAGATGTTTTATTGTTGATGGAAACTAATAAACGTTGGATGAATGATATTTCAGGGGCTATTTCTAAATATCCATACAAAATTGAAGTACCTCTTGATAATACCTATGGAATGCTGCTTTATTCAAAATTAAAAATGAAGGATGCAAAGGTGCAATACCTGGTAAGCGACAGTATTCCATCTATTCACACAATATTGATATTAAAAAATGGAAAAGAGATAAGTTTTCACGCCATACATCCTACTCCGCCAATGCCGCAGGAAAATCCTTCATCCACAGACAGGGATGCCGAAATGATGCATTTAGCGGTAATGGCTATGGATAGGAAATTGCCGGTAATTGTAGCAGGTGATTTTAACGATGTTGCCTGGTCTCAAACTTCGGTCTTATTCAAGAATGTTAGCAGGTTACTGGATGTACGTATTGGCCGTGGTTTTTACAACTCCTTTAACGTATCAAGTTTTATTCTTAAATGGCCTCTGGATCATTTTTTTGTTTCTGAAGAATTTCGGGTATCAGAAATTAAAACAGGAGAAAGTATAGATTCTGATCACTTCCCCTTTTATATAAGCTTGAGCCTGGAACCTGAAAAAGCAACTGAACAAAAAGCAAAATATCCTACTGAAAATCAACTAAAACGAGCTATTGATCAAATTGAACAAGCTAAAAAAGCTCGAAATGAAAAAGGAATGGCTATTGAATAGGCCTATTCCAGCCTGTCCCTTACAAATTCAATTTGAATTTTTCCATGTGGTTTGGGTTTCCCATTCACATCCAGGCCAACCAGTACAATGTTCTCTATACTAATTAACGTTTGCCTGGACATTTTATTCCTGACTTCAGATCTCAAAGTAATTGAGGAATTCCCGAATTTGACCACATCAATCCCAATCTCAATAATATCGCCCTGGCAAGCGGAACTCACAAAATTTATCTCACTCATATATTTTGTAACCACCTTTGGATTTTCCAACTGAATGATAGAGTATAACGCACATTCCTCGTCAATCCACTCTAAAAGCCGTCCTCCAAACAAAGTGCCATTGGGGTTTAAATCCTGTGGTTTTACCCATTTTCTTGTATGAAATCTCATTTATTTTTATTTTGAGTATTTAAGTTTTAAGAACTAAAGCAAATATAAATTTAACTTTTTATTTTATAGTCAGATTTAAAGTTAACTATGTTATTTTAAATTGCAAATATCCATTTATTTTTCTTCTAACTCTAAGTTTTTAACACTTCTTAAAATACCCGTTGGAAATTCCAATAATTTATAATAGAGAATTTGCCTCAGAAATAATGGCGCGATGGTCAAAAGCCAGATCCGGCAAATCATTCAGGTTAAACCACTTGACATCCAAAGCGTCATCATTTGCTTTAAGCTTTGGCTCTGCATTAATTAAACTGACAAATGCTATCGAGATCGTCCTTCCCCGGGGATCTCTCCCGGGAGTTCCAAGTGCACCAACTTGCTGTAATTTTTCTAGCTTAAGCCCGGTTTCTTCCTCTAATTCCCTTTTAGCTCCTTCCTCCATGGTTTCATTTTCTTCCAAAAATCCCCCGGGCAATGCCCATTGATCTCGAAAAGGCTCATTTTTTCGCTTGATCAGTAATACATTTAGATTTTTTGCTTTTCTAAAAAATATTACTGTATCTACTGTAATTGCTATATTTTGTGTTCTCATATCAATTCAATATTTCCTGAGTATTAATTCAAATTATATTTTTAGCATTGGTTTTTCAAATAATCTTATGTATTAGTTAGAAAATCAGTTTGTTCTAACCAAACCGATTGAAATAAATTGGGAAGATGAACCCTTCTGTAATAATAAACTGGTCTAAAATTTTAATATTTATTAAAATATACGGTTTTCTTATTTACAAACTCCTGGATCCCATGCAGAGAAAGTTCCCTTCCATAACCTGAAGTTTTTGTGCCGCCAAAAGGCAATCTTGGGTCGCTCTTTACCAAATCATTTACAAATACGGCTCCGTCTTCAAACTGTGGCACCAACTCTTCCGCATATTTTAAATTTTCAGTGAATATAGAAACGCCCAAACCAAAAGCGGAAGAATTAACCAAATCAACAGCTTCTTTTTCAGTTTTAAAAATACTCACGGAAATAACCGGACCAAAGGTTTCTTCCCTAAAAACTGGCATTTCGGGAGAAACATCGGCAATTATGGTAGGTTCAAAATAGGTGCCGTTTCGTTTTCCTCCCAATAAAATACGAGCTCCCGCCTTAACCGATCTTTCAATTTGTTCTGATAGGGCTTCAGCTAAATCTTCCCGAGCCAAAACCCCAATATAAGTATTTTCGTTCATTGGGTCCCCGCTTTTCAGCTCTCTTACCTGTAAAGTGAACAACTCTAAAAATTCTTTTGCAATGGATTCATGTAAAAGCAGCCTTTTCCCCGCGATGCAACTTTGCCCGGTATTTTGAAATCTCGCCTGTACACAGGTTTTAACCGTTTTCTCTATATTTGCATCTTTAAAAACAACCAAAGCATTGCTGCCGCCCAATTCCAGGACCGATTTTTTAATTTCTTCCCCCGCTACAGAAGCAACGGCACTTCCTGCGGGTTTACTTCCCGTAAGCGTTACCGCTTTAATGCGTTTATCGCGGATAACAGCCTCCACCTGATCGCTTCCAATTGGCAGATTTTGAAAACAACTTTCAGGAAAACCTGCCCTTTCAAAAACTTTCTGAATATTATTGGCAGATTGCATCACGTTGCTGGCGTGTTTTAAAACACATATATTTCCCGCCATTAACGCCGGTGCAGCAAACCTTATAACCTGCCAAAACGGGTAATTCCAGGGCATCACCGCCAGGACTACACCAATTGGTTCGTATGAAATATAACTTTTGTGAGCATCCGTTTTAATAATTTCCCGGGCCAATTGTTTTTCGGCATTTTCAGCATAATATTCACATACCCAGGCACATTTCTCAATTTCGGCAATAGATTGTGAAATCGGTTTTCCCATTTCCCTGGTAATGGTCTCGGCATATTCAATTTTATTGTTTCTAAGTTCTATAGCTGCATGCAACATCAATTCAGACCGATAATTAAAAGCGGTTTTTTTCCAACTTTCATAACGGTGATTGGCAGCGTCCAGAGCACTTTCTATCTCTATTTTCGTAAATTCTTTTACACTTGCAATTTCTTCTCCTGTGTATGGATTTATTGAAATAATCATATAATTAAATATTGTTTTTCTAAAGATAAAGAGAAGCCAATAAAGTGGGGAACGATTAAGAGGATTTTAACTGATGATAATTTTGTTTATAACTAGTTTAAAAGTTGAATCTGAATGGTAAATTATCGTTTGATTATTTTATTAAATTTAAGAAACTCTACAATTATGAACCAACGTGATCTAAACTTGCTCCGGCTAAGACCTGAAATTCCTTCGGCAAGAGTTTCAGAAAACATGTGCAGTGATGAGCAGTTTCAAAACAAAACATTGCGCCCTATTGCAAAGCTTCAGAACGATTTATTCGTGGAGGTTTTTAAAAACTACATTAAAAAATATAAAAATGCCTTTTATGAATTCCCTGTCGAAAAGAAATTGGCCTTTATAGAGAATGCCATTCAAAGGGATATTAAATTCAGAAATAGTTTAAAAGGGATTATGATAGGGCAGTTTACCATTGAAGAATACAGGATGTACACCGAAAATTCTTCGGCCTTAAACAAGCGAATGATGAATATTGTGAAAGAGCGAATGCTTGAAAATATTCAATTGTTAGAAAACGAAGTAATATACTAAAAGTCCAAGCAGGATTGTTATTGCAAAACTCATAAGTGTGCCTATAAGGACATATTCAGTTTGTTTACGCGCTCCTGTATCAGTCTTATCGCCAAACCTTAAAATGGATTTTGCAGCGATTAAAAATCCAATGGCCGCGAAATTATCGGTTAAGATAAAGGTGAGAACCAGGATACGTTCAAAGATCCCTATAAAGCGACCGGCAGCTTCGAGACTATTATTTTTATTGGTGGCTTCAATTTCATCCTGCCAGCGTTTGGTGCCTTTTCCTATTAGAAATCCAGCTGGGAATATCACTATTAAATAGGCCGCGATTACCGCTAAAATTTCAGGGGAATTTAGAAGATCCAGGAGAAAAGGAATCAACTTTTCAAATCCATGTATTAAATATAACCAGGCGATAATAAGCACAATTAAATGAAATAATTGATCCAACAGAAAGTATTTTAAATTGTCTGTTTTTTGAAGTATTTTCCACCAATCTATAAAATAGTGAGTTAGGCTTATAAAAAGTGCCACGTACCACCAATTTGCTGTTTGTAAAAATAAGTAGGTTAAAAAACCGGCTAATAGGGCATGTAAGATTAATTTATAAGATTTGCCTTTGTGTTTTCGCTTGTGTTCTATCCAGCTTTTTGATTGAAATACAAAATCGGTTAAAATATGTGCCAATAAAAGTTGAAGTAAAATAATAAGGCTATTCTCCATCGTTAAAACGCTTAGTGATTACATTTCTGTATCTGATTAACAATTCTGAAATAGCTTCCCAACCGGCTGCCTTTTTACGTTGGTTTACGGCAGATTGGCTTATATTGATTTCTGTAGCTATTTCCCGTTCTATTAAACCACTCAATAAGTAATATACCACTTCTGCTGATGCGGTACTCCACTTATCGGTTATCGTATCCATGAGAAAAAATGAAGTGTTGAATTCGGCATTTACATCCTCCAATTCGGTTTTCAAGCGGGTTTTTTGGTTTTCGGTTTTCATTTCGTCCAGAGTACGTCCTGAAAATTGAAAAGCCTGCCCATTGGATTCAGAGATTGCCTCGCGTTCAATATTTTGGGTTCCTATACCAATGGCAATTTTAAAATCGGCAATTTTTGAATAAGCCTTGTTCTTTTTTGTCTTTTTTAAATGAATCCGATTCACGGCCGCCTTTATTTGCAAAGCTATTTTTAAAGCTTCTTCAGGTTTTTTTATTACCCCCTGAAAACTATCTCCCCTATAAATTTTTAACCGGACATTGTCTTCCCCATAAGTATCCCTTATGTGGGTAAATTCTGCCTTTAAGGTATTCAAAACCTTTTCCAGCACCTCTTCTTCATATAAAGATGACTCTACCAAATCTGCTGTTAAAACTGCTACCATATTTCAAATATAGTTAAATATATTAGTCTACAACCTTATAAATACTAAATATTAGTCTGTGGACTTATAAATACTAAATATTAGTCTGTGGACTTATAAATTAATAAATATTAATCTATGAACTTATAATTACTGAACTATCAGAAATAAGTATTAAAATTTTGCAAAAAATTATTTCAAATGCAAAGGGATAATTACATTTAAGTTAAAATCAAGATAATGATACAAACCAGGAAAGAACTTTTCAATAAATGCCTCAATAAAATTAACGGGCAAATTGAAAAATATAGAGAAAGTATGAAGGGGGTAAAAGAATCCATGGATGCGAACGATGTGCATACAGATTACGATGAGGAAGGCAGCAAAGGAGAGTTATTATTAGCTTTTGAGAAATATGCGCAATACTTGGATAATGCGCAAAAGATAAAAGAAACCCTGATTAAAGTAGATCTGGAACGTTACGCCGAGCAAATAAAATTTGGCAGCATAGTGGATACCAATAAACAAAACTACTTTATTGCAGCCGCTTTAGGGGAAATAAAAATGGACGATGGAAGTATGGTTTATGTAATATCAACCGAGGCACCCATTTTTGAACAACTGAAAGGTAAAAAAGCGGGGGACACCTTCAAACTTAACAATGAGGAGGTTGAAATTTTAAAAGTCCATTAAAATTATTCCGGATATTCTACCCTTAAATGAAAAATGTTTTTCAGCTTTTGCTTCAGCACCTTTTTGATGAGTTGAATTTCCTTCAAGGTAATATCTGCATTTAAAAATTGACCCTCATCCATTTGTTTATTGATGATTTTTTCAATGAAAACATCAATTTTTCCGGAGGTGGGTTCTTTTAAACTTTTACTGGCAGCTTCCACGCTATCGCACATCATTAAAATTGCGGTTTCCCTGCTAAAAGGAATTGGCCCTGGATATCTAAAATCTGCTGAAGAGGCATTTTCGTCAATTTCCTTTTCTTTCATATAAAAGAAATAAACGGTAGTGGTACCGTGATGGGTTCTTATAAAATCAATTACTCTGTCTGGAAGGTTATTTTTTCTGGCAACTTCAATCCCTTTTATTACATGCCCAATAATAATTTCTGAACTTTCTTTTGGAGAGAGTTCGTCATGAGAATTTACTGAGCTTGATTGATTTTCAGAAAAGTAAGTAGGACTTTCCATTTTTCCAATATCGTGGTAGAGCGCTCCAACCCTAACCAACATAGCATTTGCTCCAATTTCATTTGCAGAGGCTTCTGCCAGATTGGCAACATTTAATGAGTGGTGAAAGGTACCCGGAGCTTTTTCGGATAGTTCTTTCAACAATTTTGAATTAGTATCTGAAAGTTCCAATAGCGACATATCTGAAACCAGGCCGAATAATTTTTCGTAAATATAAATGATAGGTTGCACAAAAAGTGTGGCTAAACCTCCAAGGATAAAGGACAGGAACATTTCCATATCTAAATCCTGAATACTTCCTTCCTGAATTACGGTAAAAGCAAAATACACCAAAATATAAACAAAGGTAATTTGACCTACCGAAATAAATAAGCTGGCCCTTTTGTATAATTCGGAAACGGTTAAAATAGTGACGATCCCTGCCGTTATTTGAAGGAACATATATTCGTAACTATCTGGTACAACAAAGCCTAAAATTAAAACCGTGATTACATGGGTAAAAAGCCCTAAACGTGAATCAAAAAATGCCTTTAAGGTCAGCGGCATAATACACAAGGGGACGATGTAAACGTATTTTGGTTCAAATTTTACCACCAAAGTGGTGAGAAAAATCATCAATAAAATGTTGAAAAATATAAATGTGACTTTAACATTATTTGCGTAGATATCCCTTCTGTATTTTCTGATAAAAAGGAGCAGCATCAACAGGGCAAGTCCTACCAGTAAACTATAACCAAAAAGGAGCCAATTATAACTGGAAGCACTCCACACCTGGGACTCAAATTCGGTTTTAAGGGAATTTAATATGTCCAGTTTTTTACCCTCAACAATTTCACCCCTTGAAATAATTATAGTCCCTCGTTCTATGCTCCCACGAGTATAGGAAATGGATTTAAGTTTGTCATCGAGTTCTTTTTGGGTAAGATTATCATCAAAGGTTACATTGGGTTCAATAATATTGTAAAAGAGTTCGAGTAGTTCGGGTTCAAGGGATTTAAGATTATTTTGTTTTATTTTATCGGTTAAGAATGGGCGAATTTCATCTTGCGTGAAAATTTTACCATAATCAACTTCAATTGCCACATTCCCTTTTTTTAAATAAACCAACCTGTTGGGTTCAGATCTTCTCTCCTCCTCCATGATGCCAAATTGATAAAGGGAACTTATCGTTTCCTCTGCAAAAGCAAAAAGAAGCTTTCTTTTCCTGTTCAAAGTGCTATCAGAAAATATTTTATTTATTTGTTCAGGAGCTTCAGTTTTTACCTTTTTTACAATTTTTTCCTCAAAATTATAGTAAGGGACATGATTGGAAATGATCTGATCCTTTTCTTTAATAATTTCCTCATTGGTTTTTAAAATTGCAAAATCAAAAGGGGCGTATAAATTTTCATATTGCCATGGTTTGCCCTTTGTAATTTCATATTTAAACTTTCCGCTTTTGGGAAGGAGGTAAACAATAACCGCGGCAGTTAGTATAAACAAGCAAATCTTGTAGAATAATGCCTGGTTTTTATAGAAATTGTTAATAATATTCTTCATTTACTTACCTAATATTTTCCAAATGTAATAAAAAACATCGGGTGATTGGAACCTTGCTTTGTTCTTTATAAAATCACTAAATTCGCAATGAGATAAATTCAAAACAAAAGGTTATGAAAGAAGTTGTAATTGTAAGTGCCGCCCGGACTCCGATAGGCAGTTTTTTAGGAGGTCTATCAACTGTGCCAGCAACAAAATTAGGTTCTATTGCCATTCTTGGAGCTTTAAATAAAATAAATTTAAAACCAGAAATGGTAGATGAAGTTTTAATGGGAAATGTGATTCAGGCCGGAGTTGGACAGGCTCCTGCAAAACAAGCTTCCCTTGGTGCGGGAATTCCGAATACAGTTCCCTGTACTACTATAAATAAAGTTTGTGCAAGTGGAATGAAAGCGGTTATGCAAGGTGCACAAGCAATTATGCTGGGTGATGCCGAAATTGTTGTAGCCGGAGGAATGGAAAACATGAGCTTAGCACCTCATTATTTATATCTTAGAGGTGGGCAAAAATTTGGACCTGCAACAATGATTGACGGGATCCAAAAAGATGGGTTGGTAGATGCTTATGACAATAATGCAATGGGCGTGTGTGCTGATCTTTGTGCCAGTGAGTACAATTTTTCACGTGAAGATCAGGATGCCTTTGCCGTTCAATCTTATAAACGTTCTGAAAAAGCCTGGAAAGAAGGAAAATTTGACAATGAAGTAGTTCCCGTGGAAGTTCCACAAAGAAAAGGCGAGCCTAAAATAATTAAAGAGGATGAGGAGTTTAAAAATGTATTTCTGGATAAAATCCCTTCTTTACGACCCGCATTTTCAAAAGATGGCACAGCAACCGCTGCCAACTCTTCTACAATAAATGATGGTGCCGGTGCTCTTATCTTAATGAGCCGGGAAAAAGCCAATGATTTAGGATTAAAAGTATTGGCAAGCATCAAGAGCTTTGCCGATGCGTCTCAAGCCCCGGAATGGTTTACAACATCTCCATCCAAGGCAATTCCTAAAGCTTTGCAAAAAGCTGGAATTACCAAAGATGATGTGGAATTTTTTGAATTTAACGAAGCATTTTCCGTGGTGGGTTTAGCCAATACGAAATTATTGGGATTAACCGATAAAAATGTGAATGTGAATGGTGGCGCTGTTTCTTTGGGACACCCACTGGGATGTTCAGGAGTTAGAATTATAATTACCCTTTTAAGCGTATTGGAACAAAACAATGCTAAAATAGGCGCAGCTTCTATTTGTAATGGAGGCGGTGGCGCTTCAGCAATAATTATTGAAAGAGACTAATTTAATTTTGGCAATCTTTTTTTGATGCAATACGGAATATGTAATCTTAGCATCGTACCGGTTCGTGTACAACCGGAGGATGCCTCTGAAATGGTTACCCAACTTTTATATGGTGAACATTTTAAAATTCTTGAAGAACGGGGAAAATGGAGCCGGATACGCATAGCATCCGATTCCTGTGAAGGCTGGGTAGATAACAGGCAGTATCT
>Ga0314774_1000266_pt1 | contig 46149 bp, 37 predicted proteins | sample MetaGCBIA2018_FD_204515 | JGI IMG/M metagenome (GOLD analysis project Ga0314774, IMG submission 204515) | Cryopeg brine microbial communities from Beaufort Sea near Barrow, Alaska, United States - CBIA 2018 | ecosystem: Environmental > Aquatic > Marine > Coastal | place: USA: Alaska | collected... | reverse complement strand
TTGTTAATGTGTTTATCAAAAATAATGAAGTTTATCACGAAGTGGATAGCTTTCCTGAGGATGAAGATGTTTTATGTACGCTTAATTGGGAGCGGCGTGTTGATCATATGCAGCAACATTGTGGCGAACATATTTTGTCAGGCGTGTTTTTAGAGTGTTATAATCTGCGAAACAAAGGCTTTCATCTGGGTGAAGATTATGTGACAGTGGATATGGACACTCCTCAGATAACGAAAGAACAGATAGACAAAGTTGAGCTTTTAGCCAATCAAGCTATCTGGGCAAATCACCCAATTGAAATCAAAACAGTGATGTCTAAAGATGAGGCAAATCTGTTCCCGTTGCGCAAAATACCTGATGTTGATGAAGAAATTCGTATAGTGTTGATTAATTCAGTTGATACAGTCGCGTGTTGCGGAACGCATCCGTCATCAACCGGTGAAGTAGGGATGATCAAAATCCTGAAGTGGCAAAAGAATAAGGGTATGACACGAGTTTTCTTTAAATGTGGTGATCGTGCTCTTAAGGATTATCAACAGAAACATCAATTAATAAACCAAATGAATGTAATGTATTCGGCAGACGTTAACACGCTTTTGCCTAAAATAGAAATAGATAATCAGAAGAAGAGAGCGTTAATGGATGAATTGGCAGCTGTTAACAAAAAGTTAAGTGTAATGGAAGCTAAACAATTAATAAATGATGCCAACAACAAGATTATTACCCATCTTTATGAAGGTGCATCCGTTGAGATATTAAGACTTGTCGGGAATATCATTAATGACTTAAATGAAGGATATATCTGTCTTTTGGGTTCTGTTAAAAACGGGACGATTATATTATCCCATGATGGCAACGCAGATATTGATTGTGGGAAGATAGTTAAGGAAAATATTCCCAAAGAATCAGCAAAAGGCGGTGGAAGTAAAACCAAAGCACAGGTGGTATTTACAGATTCATTAATACTACGTGACTTCTTTAAGTCGGTTCATCTAATATTTCAGGATGAATAGTTTCGACAACTATACGGATGGAATACGGGAGAAGCTTCTACAAAGAAGATTTATACAAATGATCCATGTGCAAGTGGTAGCGGCAGAAATATAAGAAATGTTGTGGACATTGAAAGAGGTAATTAATAGTGGGAAAATTTGAACAAATATTAATAGACATTATTCAAGAGCAACAAATTAAGTTAGGTTATATGAAAGAAACGTTGAGATTATATTTTCCTATTAGTTCTCTAGGATATTTATTAGAGCTAGATATAACGGATGAAAAAGCTGTAGTTGATCAGAAATTGACTAATGAATTGAGTAGAATTAAACCTTATTTTGGAGATATACGATTTACTTCAAAAGATAATCGATATGCAATCATAATTCCACCAGAAGGAAGTGCCTACGTATATGAAAACGTGGGCAAAAATATTTTTCTCGAAGAGCTGATACAGTTATTTAACTCACATCAGGTTAATATCGAAAAGGTTAGGTCTTTGTTTAATAAATTTGATCCTAATTATATATGTGAAAAATCAGAGGATATTGAATTTGACTATTTATTATCTTTTACAAATAATGATAAGGACAATTACTATTATTGTATTAAGTTTGATGAAGGACATGGAAGCTATCACAGATTTAATGAACATGATATTAAAGATGTTCTGTAAACGACGCATCAAGGATTAGATAGTAATCGGATGGATATTCAAAGTATTTTCAACTGTCTGCGATGAAAAAAGAGTATCAGCCTAGTGAATAATCACAGGCTGATACTCTTTTTTGATTTGAAAATGACGAATTCTTCTATTTCATTAAATGCCTGCATCTAATTGGTCCAGGATTCACTCGAACTTAATGACTTATTGTTATCAGTCAGTTGCGATACCGTTATATTGACATTTGATGTCAAATTGGCGTAGGGTACAAGCAGTGTCTGATTATCTAAGAAGAGGGTATCAACTTGTTCATTGTTTATAAACACTTCACTCCACATTGTGAAATTTTGACCGCTTACTATTATAGCTTCACCTTTATCTTTAACATCTGAGATGATAATTGGTTCAACGCCCATTTTCATGTCTTTCTCTTTGAATGGGTTTATACCATCGTATACATTCTTATCACCATATAACATATCATATTGAAGTAGCTGAAGCTCTTCTTCATAATTTTCGTCGTCTTTCATTGTTTGGTGAAAGCGATTTAGAAGACCGTTTTTATAATCAAGTCTTTCCATAATTGTTGCACCCATCTGATAAGCCATTAAATCTTGATTTGTCTTCTCAAGTCCCATATTGTCCCACATAACATACTCTATCTGAAAAGGTGTGCCATCTTTTAAGTCCTCTTCTGTGATATCTAAAGTGGGCATATGATCACCATAGAATAGGACGATAATTGGTTCAGGGAAATCTTCTAGTGTTTGGATTAAATCACCTACAAAAGCATCTGTCTCATAAATTTGATTCACATAGTAAAGGTATTTATTATAAGTGAATTCTTCGAGGGGCTCCTCGGAAGGAACTTCCACTGTAGGGTCCGTTATCTCTTCAGGATATGAATCATTGTCATTACTATTCATGGTTGGTGCACCGACCACGTTTGAAGGCACTATGACTGGGTTATCAATAATGCTTTCCTCGGGATATTTGCCATGTGGTTGCACAGATACAGCAAAGATAAAATCTTGTTCCTGGGTTGCTTGAAGGGCTTTAGTTATTTCAGGAATGAGTACTTTATCTTTAGCCCATTGGAGTGGGTTGTAATCAATATCATTCATATATTCTATAGAACTAAAACTATCAAAACCTAATTTGGGATATACACTGTTCCTAGAATAAAAAGTACCCGCATTGTTATGGATGGCATGATTGTGGTAGCCCAATTCGGTAAGTACGTAGGGGAGACTTTCAACCGTCGATTCTTCTAAAATAGTTTTGTAAGGGTATTCACCTGCACCAAAATAATCGAGGCTCATTCCACTTAACATTTCAAATTCTGTATTAGCAGTACCCGCGCCTATGGATGGGACCGTCACATAACCGGATGAATAGTTTTTAATAAGTTTTGTCATGTTAGGTATTGGATTGGCATTAAACTCTAATCCTTTAATTCTGTTCACATCAAAAAAGGATTCAAGTTGGATAAACACGATGTTTGGGGTTGTATTCATTTTCACTTCTTTACTAGGTTGAGTCAATGCTTGCATAACTTTGTGATCTTCGTATGTTTTGTTGAGATCTATATAAACGTTTTTTATTAAAATATTAGCAGTTGAATATTCTTCCGCAGACAGCAAGTCAAGTACTTCACCAACAGTTTCGGGGGAATAAGTTTTTGGCCTTTTTATACCTTTATCAATCACGCTTGTAGAAAAACTATAGACAAAACCATAATCAAGGAATGCATCAGCGATGTTACCAAAATTGCTTGTGACAGCATTTCCTTTTACTGCAATATTGTAACTGCCAATAAGTAAGAAAAAACACGCTGCTATAGTTATAATACTTCGACGGAAGTATATTTTGGTTAATGGTAACTTACTACTAACGAAGATCAGTGAAGCAATAACGAGAAATACAACGAGAACAACGAGAATTATTTGAAAAGTGTTCACATAATGATCGATAATAGTTATTACAGAGGAAAACATTTTGAAATCATTAGCAGTTAGCGGTGTTGTTCGAAAGCTTAATAATATGAAGTTAGTAAAACCAAGCGAAAGCCATAAGGTACTAACCAAAATATAACCAAAATGTCTTTTTGACAGTAATAAAGAAAATGCTAAAAAATAACTAAGATAAAAGACATTACAAAAGAACATGAGTGGGTTTATAAATGGTGTAAGCATACCGTTGATGAACGATCTGTGCCCCAAAATCTCGAGTACTATCTGTAGGCATATGGCTATGAGTAAAAGTTCCTTATAGACCATACTTGGGGTGGAGGGTATAGGGACTATGTCTTTACGTTTTGTAAAGATTTTATGTGAAATATCTTTAATATTCTTTTTAATATTCATTTGTATCACCTTTTCATATGTTAAGTGTGTGTTCGGGTAGTGTGAAATAGTAGATTTGATTATAGCATTCATAAGTTTTAGACGCAATGTGAATAAGAACGAATTTTAGCTGTTGAGTAGCTGTTTTTGGGCAATTTAGCACAAAATGACTATTGCTGGTTGATAACTAAGTAGGCATTAATACCTATAAACGGTGACAAGCTCCAGCAAACACCAGCAAGCACCAGTACAGAAATAAAACTTTTGTTGCGTACACTTTATCCAATAAAACGCCGAAACTTAAGTCTAAGTTTCGGCGTTTTATGTTTACTATTGAATTACACAGTTAGCATGTGTTAAAGCGGGGTTAAAAGATTATCAAAAAAGCGCTAAAATACATACAAAATTGTTGCGAACATATGACATGATGGGTTATTATATTATAAGAAAGAAGTGATTAATAACAATTCAACACTTGACAAGTATATTTCATGTCATGTAGAAACTAAATCGTTAGACCTCGTGAAGTGTAATCTATCCAGAAAGAGTATAGGGTGAATAGAGATGAAGAAAAAGATTATTATAGGAAGCATTTGTTTCATTATAATAGTAGTTATGTATAGCTACTTATCTTATCCAGGGAAAAAACTAAACGATAACTATGTTGAAGTTGTATCAATAAAGGATGGGGATACTTTTGAAGTGTATGAATTATTAGATAAACAGAAAGATGAAAATGAAATATCTGAAATATCTAAAGAATCACAAAAAGCAGAAATATTAAATCGGGTACCTATGATTGGAAGACGATTGATGTTCGCGGTAATATTTATGAACTCTTTGAACCGGAAGGTCTTTATTATGGTGTTTCATCAGTAAACCTGGAAGACAAATATGGCTATTTTAATATTGAAGGTAAGTTAATTACCCCTTTGATTTTAGATCTTCATGATTATTCAATTGCTGTTGTTAATCACCGTATTGTTATTGATGGATTAACGGATGATATGGGAAAGACGTTTCCTATAGTTCTTCTTGAGGGATTGAACTTTGATTTTGAAAGTTATGAATATGGTGACTATACTATTGAAAAAGTTCCTTTAAAGGATATCAACTAAAGATTAATAGACATTAAAAATGCAATAATCGGAAAAAATAGTTATGATTTCTTGCTTCTTTTAACACATTTTTGACACATTAGCAGGGCATAATGAGTTCGCAGACTGTATCTATGAAATTTTGGAGGGAAGAAATTGAATTCTAGTAAACCTAAGAACACAAAAAACACAAAAAATACAAAAAATACGAAAAGTACAAAAAGTACAAAAAGTACAAAAAATGCAAAAAAGACAAAATCAAAATCGGCTAAATTAGGAAAAATATTCAAGTCTAAATCTTTTAAAGCATTTGCATTTATAACTATTTTATTGATAAGTATAATAATGATAATTGGTATAGTTAAAGTCAGAGCTATTATAGAGGATGAACCTCAATTAGATATACTATTAGCAGACGTAGAACCTGAAGGTTTTAAATCATTTATTTATGATCAAGACGGCAATGTATTACAGGAGCTTCATGGTTCAGATGCGAATAGAGTTTATGTTGAATATGATCAGATACCTGATTATTTAGGTTATGCTTATGTTGCCGTGGAAGATGAAAGATTCTTCGAACATAAAGGGATTGACTTAAAAGGTGTTATGCGAGCAATTTTTTCGAATATCACAAAGAAAAAGTTTTCGAATCCGGAAGGTGCAAGCACAATAACGCAGCAGATAATTAAAAATAATATATTAACGACTGACGTTACATTTGAGCGGAAGATACAAGAGATGGATCTTTCGTTAAAACTTGAAAAATATTATACTAAGGAAGAGATTCTTGAATTGTATATGAACACAGTGGCAAATGGACGTGGTACAAATGGTGTACAAACAGCGTCTAACTTATATTTTAATAAAGATGTTTGGGATATTTCTATCGCTGAGGCGGCAGTCTTGGCTTCAATTACAAATAATCCTACTAAATATGATCCTATAAAAAACCCGGATAACAATAAAGAGCGGGCGCAGCGTATATTGAAGAAACTGTTAGAACAAGGTTACATTAACGTTACAGAGTACAAAGATGCTTCTTTGGATGATGTCTATAGTGAAATTCAGAGTATTAGCCAGACACAAACTTCGAATTCATCTTATTCATATTTTGTGGATGAGACAATACAAAGCGTTGTTGATGACTTAGTTACACAACTCGGTTATTCACAGACACAGGCCTATAACTTGGTTTATAGAGGTGGATTAAGTATATATGCAACTCAAGATCTTAACTTCCAATCTGCCATGGATGGGGTATTTACAAATGAAGAAAATTTTCCACCTGAATTAGAAGACTATGCATTATTGTTGAAATATAGTTTGACAATATATGTTGATGGGAAACCTATAAATAAATATTATGAAGATAAGTTTGATAATTTTGAATTGGCTAATGACTATATTAGACAAGTGAAAGAAGATTTAGGACTTAGTGATGAAGATTTTGAATCGAAGAATGCTATAGAAAAAGCGATTTTTATTCCGCAGCCTCAAGCAGCAATGGTAATCATGGATTCATACACAGGATATGTAAAAGCACTAACAGGTGGACGTGGTGAAAAGCAAGGGAGCCAAACATTTAATAGAGCTACCCAAGCATTAAGACAACCAGGATCAACCTTTAAGGTTCTTGCTTCGTATTTACCTGCAATTGACGCCAAAGGTTATAATCTGGCTACGGTTATTGATGATGTACCAACTGATATTGTACAACAAAATGGTAAAACATATAGTCCGGGAAACTGGTATAAAGGGTACAAAGGTTTATCTACAGTTCGAGAAGGAATTGTATATTCTATGAATATTCTTGCAGTAAAAACAATTGCAGATATTGGAATTGAACTAGGGTATGATTATCTGTTAGATTTAGGTTTTACATCATTACAGGACCATAAAGTTGTTAATGATCAAACCTTTACAGATAAGACACTTTCTTTACCACTGGGTGGATTGACAGATGGCGTTTCTCCACTTGAACTTACAGCGGCATACGCAGCAATTGCCAATGGAGGAACCTATATGGAACCGATATTTTACACTAAAATATTGGACCGTGATGGAAATTTGATTTTATCTAAAGAGCAGGAACAAAGACCGGTAATGAAAGAAACAACAGCATTTCTACTTACAGATGCAATGAAAGCTGTTGTTGATTACGGAACTGGAAAAGCAGTTCAGTTTAAAGATAGTGATATGACTCTTGCAGGTAAGACGGGTACGACGACCTCCACAAAAGATTTATGGTTTGCAGGGTATTCGCCGTATTATACTGCTGTTGTTTGGATGGGATATGATACTCCCGAAAAGATGGCATATGTTGATAATTATCATAAATTCATATGGAGAGACGTAATGGAAGCAATTCATAAAGACTTACCTTCTAAAGATTTTGAGGTTCCAGACGGAATTGTAAGAGCAGCAATTTGTACAGAATCAGGTAAACTTGCAAATCCGGAACTTTGTGAATTGGATCCAAGGGGAAGTACAATTAGGAACGAATACTTTGCTGCCGGCAGTGTACCTACTGAGGTGTGTGATGTTCATATTAAGGTTGAAATATGTGAAGTTTCTAATCTATTTGCTACCGAGTTTTGTCCATTAGATACCGTCGTATCGAAGGTTATGATTCAAAGACCAGAGCCGTTAGACGTTGGAATTTTATCTGAGGAAATCATGAATCTTATTGAAGACTACAAATATGAAATTCCATATTCTATGGTTGGTGAATTTTGTAATATCCATGGGACGGAAACTGAGTTTATAATAGATCCAGAGACAGGGTTTAAAATAGATCCGTTGACTGGGATTAGAATAGATCCTGAGACTGAGAATGGAATGGATCCGGAGACTGGGAATGGAACAAAACCGGGAACTGGGCATGGAACAAAGCCGGGGACTGGGACTGGAACAGAGCCTGAGACTGGAACAGAGCCAGCAACGGGAACAGAGCCAGAGACAGGAACGGAGCCGGAGACGGGAACAGAGCCAGCAACGGGAACAGAACCAGCGACAGGAACAGAACCAGCGACAGGAACAGAACCAGCAACTGGAACAGAGCCAGAACCAGAGAGTGAAATTATAAATTAAGTAATTTTTCAAGGGGGACTGTTTGAATCCCCTTGAAAAACATTAGAAGAATAGAATTGAATAGATATACAAAAAGTCTTTCCTTGCGGGAAGACTTTTTGTTTCGTTACGCCCTGCATGAGTATAATCTAATGGTTGTAAGTAAGATGGGTGCCAGGCACGCCTATGAGTCCGAATGTCGTTAATCGTTCTAATTATTTGTGACATATTAAACTTCTGAAAATCATGTTATAGTAATGATAGAAGTTAGATGAAAAGGAGGCTAATATGAGTATAAAAGTTAGAAATTACACAAATATCCCAGGGATAACAGAAGACTATTTTCTTGTTCGAGAATTTTTTGCCAAAGTAGGATATGGTGAATATACATATGCTAGATGGGACTGGATGATAACCCATACATATCTTGATAAAGAAACTGTAGGGGAGATGAGAATATGGTTAGATGAAGGGGCAATTGTCGGAATTGTTGCTTTAGATGGATCATATGGAGATACTTTTTGCGTTACCTTATCAGGTTACGAATATCTTAAGAAAGATATGCTTACCTATGCACATGAAAAATTCCAAAAGCATAATGACTTTGGCGTATTGATTAGTGATGCTGACTTAGAATTCAAAAAAACAGCGGCTGAATTAGGTTTTATAGCTACAGAACAAAAAGAAAGCGATGCGATTTTTTATGTGGATGAAACATCAATTAAGTATACTCTTCCCGATGGTTATTCTATTACATCGATGAAAGAGTGTGAGGACTTGGCGCAATACGGACAGGTGTTGTGGAAAGGTTTCAATCATGAATTAGATGGCGAAGGACCATTTGTTATGACAGAAGAAAAAGAAAAGGCATTTTCTAATGAAATGTACAGAGAAAACGTCAACCTTGAATTAAAAGTAGCCGTCGTTAATCCGGAAGGGAATTTCGTTTCATACTGTGGGATGTGGTACGATGAAGAGGCAGGGTTTGCTGTTATAGAACCGGTGGCAACCGATCCTAAATATCGTAAAATGGGATTAGGAAAAGCGGCAGTTCTTGAAGGCATAAAGAGAGTCGCTAAACTTGGAGCTAAAAAAGTCATAGTTGGTTCATCTCAGCAATTTTATTACAGTATCGGAATGAGACCCTATAGAACAGCTACAAAATGGATATATAGGACTAAAGGTAACAGTGAGTCATCGTAAAATTATTTAGAAGCATTACGAGAAATCGGGATGCTTCTTTTTTAAAAACATTAGTTTATAATTAATTAGAACAGCTATAACCGCTTCACCATTTACCACGTTCAAACTATGTCTCGTATCAATGTATCATCTAAATCACTTCATTTACCTCTTTCGGAATATGGCTTCTATTGAAGAAATAAAGAACAAAGCTATATACAACAGCAATGCCAGCGACAAGGATCAAAAAGTTGTAGAAGGCTTCCATTCCATAATCATCAATAAGAATTCCACCAAACACATTGGCAATGATTGATGCAATTCCAAAATAGGTTGAGGCTGCTATGGTCTGGGCACTAGCTAACAGGTAAATGGGGGTTATTTCTGCGATGTAAATTTTGAAAGTGCCAAGGAAGATGCTAAAGGTCAATCCCTGAATTACAGCTGTTAATATTACACCCACGTATGATTGGGATTGTGCCAGAAAGTAAACACGACAAAATGAACCGATGGCGACTCCAATCATTAGAAGCATTGGATTGATTTTGTTTTGAAGTTTGCCTCCAAAGTAAAAGCCGAATATTTCTGAAAAGGCTGCTGCGGCAGCGGCCAGACCTATAAGACTTTCATTGCCGCCAACACCACTGACGATATAAATATAGAAGTTGTTGATGCCCATATGTCCGACAAAGATTAATATACTAAAGACAAGGATGGCTACATATTTTGTGTTGGAGAGTAATTGACGTAACTGTGTGAGTCCCATCGGGGTTGGAATTTTTGAGGTATGTGTCTTTGTTGTCAGCGCGAGAAAAAAGAGCAGTGTGCCTGACAGTACAAAGGCAATGGGGGATATCTTAAAGCCAAAACGAACAATCAGACTGCCAAAGAATAGTGTAATAACAGAAAAGCCAAGTGATCCACCGGAACGAATGCTTCCATATTTTGAATGAGGCAAATCGTCTGTTGAGAGAATCCAACTGTCAAGAAGCGCCTCTAGTGGCATCCAAGTGACTCCAAAGAAGATCATAATCAAGATGACTAAGGAACTATACTGAACAAAAAATATGAACAGGGTGACCGTCAACATCATAGCAACAAGAAGGCCTAAGAATATGGTTTTTATTTTGGAAGTTAAATCGCTGATGTAGCCCCAGAAATATTGAGCGCCTATACCGCATATAGTCGATAAGGTAAGACCCAAAGCGATGAATTTGCTTGAATAACCCAGTTCTCTTATGTAAGCAATGTAGAAAATTCCGAAGGTACCAAAGGTAAACCAAAGAAGAAATTGCATAAGAGTAAATCGTAGTTTGACCTTTTTAATATTCATAAGAACCCCCGTCTATGTTTATATGTTGAACTTTTATAATGGTTATATTTATTTATTGTCATACCATTATTGCATGAAATAATGTAAAAGTGAAGTTGCTGATTTGAAATAGAAATTAGTTACCTGTTAACAATACAAATTCTCTAAACTGAACAATAGATAAAACTAACTCTATATAGTATACTTATCAATAACAAACCACAATAACTCACCAAAGGACTCGGAAATGCAGGACTTAATAAACCGAATCAAAAAATTCAGAGACGACCGTGACTGGGGGCAGTCAACATGAACCTTGCATCTATGGTGAAATGAGCAAAAAAGACTTGAAGTTCTTTTTGTAACTGATATAATTGAATCATGTAAATACGAATGAAATAAAAACAAATGTAAAAGAGGATAAAATGGATATTCAAAAAATGCGAAACATATTGAAACGGATCATCTTTATTTTTATTGGCACACTTATTCTAAGTATAGGCGTCAACGCACTGTATATTCCGAACAATATACTCGCAGGCGGTGTTACAGGACTTGCGATTCTAGTGCACCTGTCACTGGGAATAAACATTTCTCTGGTAATTATCCTTGTAAATATTCCTCTTTTTATCATCGGGTACAAGTTTCTAAACAGAGAATATATTTTTTACAGTTTAATAGGCATGATTTCACTGTCCTTATGTCTGGCTATGACAAAAGGAGTGACTTTTCATTCAGAACAAATGCTGACAACAATTCTTTTGGGAGGTCTTCTGAACGGTGTTGGTATTGCCCTCGTATTTAAGTCGGAAGGTTCAACCGGTGGAATTGACATTATCTCGAAAATAGTCCACAAGCGTTATATGTACAGCATTGCATCTTTGAATTTTGGGTTCAACATCATCATCATCAGCCTGTCGGCAATCTTCTTTGGTATAGATATGGCTATTACGACCTTGGTGGCAATGTACGTCACTTCTGCAACAATTAAATATTTGACAGATGGTTTGAATTATAGAAGGACTGTGTTTATTATTACCAACAAGGAACAGGCAGTTTCTAAAGCAATCAACAAGGAAATGACACGTGGATGTACAATTATCCAAGGAACCGGCTCCTATACAAAGAAGACGACCCATGTTCTATATTCGGTCATCAGCATTGGTCAGCTGGGCTCGCTCAAACGTATCGTCAGTGCAATCGATCCAAAGGCAATGATTAATGTTATGGAATCGCACATGGTCTTTGGAAATGGTTTTCTTAACATCGAAGAGTAGTAGTTTTGCCAATCATGATCATTATTTTGCAATAAGAAAGGAACACAAATGGGCATAAAAGTATCGCAACTAATAGAAGTTTTCAAGTTAGAAGTAATTAATGAAGGAGAGGCTGATTGTGAGATTACAGCAGTGGAAAGCAATCGATGTGGTCTACAATTAACAGGTTTCTACCGAAAGTTTGCAAGAAGAAGAATTCAAATTATCGGGAATGCAGAAAGCGAATACTTACAGTCTTTAGATGAAACAACCTACGAGAAAGCGTTAGGTAATATCATCGATTGGGAAGTACCGTGTATAATAATAACTCATGGCAATAAGCTTAAGGATAATATTATTGAAATGGCAAAAAAGAACAATAGATGGTTGCTAAGTACTGAAAAGGCTACCTCGAAGTATTTAATTGATCAGACAATTTATCTGCAACATCAGCTAGCAGATACTATTACCTTACATGGTGTTCTGATGGAAGTTTATGGGGTAGGGATTCTAATTACTGGTGATAGTGGTATTGGTAAAAGTGAAACAGCCATCGATTTAATTCGTCATGGTCATATTCTAATAGCCGATGATGCCGTGGAAATAAAGAAAATCAGTTCAGAGTTGCTTATGGGTACATCTCATAAATTAACAAGAAATCTTATTGAATGTCGTGGTATAGGTATTGTGAATATCAATTCATTGTTTGGGAAAAGTGCCATTCGTTTAGAAGGACCTGTTGAAATCATTATGGATTTGGTTAAATGGGATGATACGGTAAATTATGATCGATTAAATGGTGATTATAGCACTAGGTCAATTATGGATATTGATGTGCCAGTGGCTCAAATTGCTGTTAAACCAGGACGAAATCTTGCAGCTATTATAGAAATCGGTGCGCTGAACTTCAGACAGAATCAGATGGGATATAATACGGCTAAAGAATTAAACTTAGCAGTACAATCATTGAATAAATAAGGAAAAGGGACGTTATTGACACATGTATTGCAGAAAATACTCGGTTTTCTAGTAATGATAGATTATTGCAATGATAGTATAGGATATTTTATGATGTTTTTGTTTCAGGAGGTTGACAGATGAAGAAGCAGGATTATTTAAACCATAACACTTATGGTGAGTTAGGAATAATAGCAATGGATAACTGTACAGAGCTTGCCAAGCGGATTGACACTTATTTAGTTGATGCTAGGGAAAAGAGTAAGAGTGAGGATGAAGAACTTTTAACTACTTATTTGATTGAAAAAGATGAGATTCGTTTCTCTAATGGTGAAGGAAAGATAGCTATTAATGAATCCGTCAGAGGAAAAGATATTTATATTATTACCGATGTAGGAAACTATAGTTGTACATATGCAATGCATGGGTTAGAGAATCATAAAAGTCCTGATGATCACATTACAGACATTAAGCGAGTTCTGTCGGCTATGGCCGGTAAAGCACGTCGAGTGACGGTTATTATGCCACTTTTATATGAATCTAGACAACATAGTCGAAAAGGAAGAGAATCACTAGATAGTGCTATAGCTCTTCAAGAGTTGGAGCATTTAGGTGTTGAAGATATTATTACATTTGATGCTCATGATCCTACCATTCAAAATGCAATTCCCCTAATTTCATTTGAGAACTTATATCCAACATTCGATATAGTGAAAACCTTTTTGAGAGATGAGAAGGAAATTTTCAATGATCCGTCAAACATGCTTATCATTAGTCCGGATACAGGTGCCATGGACAGAGCAATTTTTTATTCAAGCTTTTTAGGAAGCGACATTGGGCTGTTCTATAAACGTCGGGATCACTCTAAAGTTGTAGAAGGAAAAAACCCGATTATCCAACATGAGTATATTGGTAGAAACGTAGAAGGTATGAATATTTTGATTGTGGATGATATGATTTCTTCTGGTGAATCCGTATTTGATATTGCGCTGGAACTTAAAAAACGGAAATCCGGAAAAATTTTTGTGGCTACAACCTTTGCGCTTTTTACAGAAGGAATAGAGAAATTTAACCAATATTATGAAGAAGGTTATATTAATAGAGTGTATACTACGAATCTTTCCTATATTCCTGAAAGTGTTAAACAACTACCTTGGTTAAATGAGGTGGATTTGTCAGAATATATTTCGCGCATTGTGAATCGAATGAATTATGATATGTCAATTAGTAGTATGATGGATGCTCGACAAGGTATTCGGGAATTGATTGAATATAAGAATATTTTACAGTAGTATTTAGAATATTACTGGTGGATTTAAACAGGATGGAAGTTATGTTTCTATTTATAAGACGGATTAATATGACATATGGAAAAAGGAGCATATAAATGTTAAGAAATCTCATGGTTTACCTAATCACTATCATCGTATTTTTTATCACTGACATTATCTGGTTGGCATTTGTCGCCAAAAAAGTTTACCGTGAACAAATTGGTTTCATCATGGCAGATAAGCCTAATTGGATTGCGGCAATTATTTTCTATGCAGTTTTTATATTAGGCATGGTCTTTTTTGTTATTAACCCGGCAATTGAAAAAAGCAGTTGGAGATATGCTCTTTTTGTAGGTCTGTTTTTTGGATTTGTTACATATGCAACTTACGATTTGACAAACCTTGCCACCCTAAAAGACTGGCCAATTAAAATTACGATTATCGATCTGATATGGGGCACATCTCTTGGTGGATTTGTTTCCTTGATTACATATAAACTTGTAGAACGATTTATGTAGGAATAATGATGCGTCGGATAATGTGCTATGGTTAAATATTGATGGTATTGAGGTTAGCCGATTAGCAGAATAAAGGTTTATAAGTAAAGGAGATTATAATGAATCATAAGGAGACAGAACGGCTGAGAAAGAGTCGAATGACTATGAAAGCCAATTTTTTGGAGTTAGAGGAGTTTGAAACGGATCAGGAAAAAGGTGTGACACAACCTCCGTTAGTAAAGGCAGTCGATGGTGAGCGGATTTTGTTGCCCTCATGGGAATCATTGGATGAAAGGCAGTTGTCCTTAAAAACGTTATTCTACAATCGCGCTAGCAGGCGAAAGTTTTCGCTCGAGCCATTGACTCAAGAGGAGCTGTCCTGGCTTTTGTTTTCAACGCAAGGCATCAAGAAAAAAGTCAATGATAAGGCTACATATAGACCGGTTCCTTCAGGTGGAGCAAGACATTCGTTTGAAACTTATCTTGTGCTGTTTCATGTAGAAGGGCTAGTGCCTGGGCTATATTATTATGATCCGGTTGAACACGGACTAGTGCTGATTGAAAAAGGTGAATTTGGCCAGGCTGCCATTGAAGGAACCTTGGATCAGGATTTTGCAGGTAATGCGGCGGTTACTTTTGTATGGGCATGCATTCCTTATCGCAGCGAATGGCGTTATCACATCAGCGCACATAAGACCATGCTTCTAGATGCGGGACATATTTGTCAGAATCTGTATTTAGCTGCTGAGAGCATTGGATGCGGCACATGTGCTATAGCTGCCTATGATCAAGAAAAGATGGATCAGCTAATTCATGTGGACGGTGAGGATGAATTTGTTGTGTATGTCGCACCTGTAGGAAGACGGCCCGAGAAAAACTAAGTAATGCTATCATAAAAAATATTCCAAATATTCTCATAATGCTGAGTGACATCATGCGGATGATAAATAAGAACACTTGATAATAAGCCATGGACAAGTGAAAAGAACATTAAACTAATTTCTTCTGTTGAGTTTGGCTTAATGATACCTGCATCGATGTCTTTCAATATAAGATTTTTAACTATTTGATATCTTTTTTCAGACATCTGTGAGATCCTAGTTAATAAACCTTCATCAATAGAAGGTGAAGGCAATAATAAGAGTCGTTTCCAAAAAAACAGTTTAGTTGAAGAACCGTTATAGTAGTCTAAAAAGCCAAAAAATATTTTTTTTAAATCATCATTTTCTTGATTGATTTCGAAGAAATATTTTTTTGCTTCTTGATCAATAACATCGTAAATGAGTTTCTCTTTGTTTTCAAAATGAGCATAGATAGAAGCTTTTTTGATGCCAACTTCATTTGCAACTTCACTTAAAGAAAAACTAATGCCTTTAGCAGCAAATAAATTAAATGCGGAATTCATTATTTTTATTTTAGTATCCAAGGGTTTGCTCCAATCACAGTTATTTCCAACATTGTAGCAGGTTGGCGCTTAATATATTCAGTCAATAGTACATTAGTGTTGCTTACTCGGGTTTGATTTTGCCTATTAAACGAAGTAATCCGTCAAGTGTTGTCAATGGATTCGGAGGACAGCCTGGAATGAACAGGTCAACAGGAAACAGAGACTCCACGCCATTTTCGACGGCATCATGACCGAGATATAGACCTCCGGAAAGTGCACAAGTTCCAACTGCAATAACAAACTTCGGATCGGGAATGGCAACATAAGCTTTTTGAAGAGCCAACACCATATTTTTTGTGATGGGACCTGTTATCAAGAGGCCATCTGCATGTCTTGGAGAAGGCACAAATTCGATCCCGAAACGGCCAAGATCCCACCCGATGGTACCGAGCACATTGATATCTGCTTCACAGGCATTGCAGCCACCGGCACTGACTTGCCTAAGTTTCAATGAACGTCCAAAAACTCTTTTCATTTGTTTGTTTAAGCCTTCAGCCAAGTTTAAAACTTGTTGGTCTTCTGACATCAGCAAGTCTTCTCGTTTGCTTACCGCCATTCGATACTCTTTTGAAAAATTTATGGCATTATGGTTGCAAGCAGTCATGCAATCTGAACAAAATATGCATTTGCCAATATCCAGCGTTTTACCTTCTTCAGCCTGGGTAATGGCACCCGTTGGGCAAGCCTCTATACAGTCGCGACAATCCGGTGGACATAGGTCCGACTTAATAAGCGGGAGTCCGCGGTAACGTTCGGGGAGAGCAGGTGGTGATCCCGCAGGGAATTTCATTGTTCGGTGACCTTGTTTAATACGAATAGCAATTTCCTTCAACATTCGGTTATGCCTCCTTGTTTATAAATCGTGTCCGCAATACGATAAGTTAAAACTCTTATTGCAGATCGGGAAATCAGAAATACCTTGATTCCTAAGAGATAGAGCCAGTCCCATCCAGTTGTGAAAAGAGGGATCAACAATTTTATAACGTGAGAATTGTCCTCCTGAATTGGTGATCGCCACATGGCAAATCTCACCACGCCACCCTTCGTTGACAGTCACAACAAATGAATCGGGCATAAGTGTTCCTATAGGATGGCGAATAGGTCCCTGTGGCAAACTATCTATCTGAGCTTTTATGAAATCAATCGATTGCTGAATCTCAAGCCAACGGACATACGCTCTTGCAAAGACATCACCGGATTCATGGGTGGAGACGGGGATGCTAGCAGATTTATAAACACCTGAAGGCATATTTGAGCGTGCATCCAGAGTCAAACCACTTGCTCTGCCTACCGGTCCCACGAGACCGAGGTCAAGTGCGGTTTGCCTAGAAACAATCCCCGTCTCTTCAAAACGTGAAAGGATGGATTGATTTCCCCAAAGCAGAGTGATGGCATCCGCTGTTTCTTTTTCCAATTTCTTTATTTTATCCTTGATGCTGATGACTTGTTCATGACTCAGATCAAAAGCTGTTCCACCTGCAACAACCAGATTTCTACCAAACCGGTTTCCACATAGAAGTGCTGTTAGGTTCAACCAGTCACCTCGGATCCGTCCGCAAAAACTAGCTGTTGGCAGAAAACCAACATCGTTGGCTAGAGCACCTAAGTCGCCGACATGATTGGCAATTCTTTCCAACTCAAGGGCGATTCCTCTAAGGGCCATCCCGCGTTCAGCTTCTCGAGTGTTACTGAGTGCCTCTAATGCTTGACAATAAGAAAGTGTGTGTCCAATTGTAGTATCGCCTGCCAGAGTTTCCATATAGTGAAGGGAGCGCTTGTCTGGGCCTAACAGCATAGCTTTCTCAATACCACGATGTTGGTACCCTAGAGCGATTTCTAGATGCAAGACCTCCTCACCTTGGCACTGGAAGCGAAAATGGCCCGGTTCAATAATGCTAGCATGGATAGGACCCACTGCCACCTCATGGATTTGGTCACCACCAATTTGAAAAAAATCACCTGAACCAGGTACAATGGGGGTTGATTTTGAGCGTTCCCATGCATCCAAAGATGTCCAGGAATGGTGATATCGTACAGGTTTGAACCAAGGATGCCCCACGGGTACAAGTCCAAATTGTTCAGCAATTTCGCGTTCGAAAAGATGCACCTGTAGGCACTCCGTTGTCATGGAAGGGAATTCTTTTCCTTTCACGACGGTTTGATAGACTCGAAGGTGTTTATGTTCATCATCTGAGAGAATGGCATACAGTGTCGTTCTCTCAGCTTCAGATGTACCACAAGCGAAGAGTGAAGAGACCCGCATACCACTTTTAACGTCTTCAAGGATAGACATTCTAAACATAGCATCGTCTATAATCGGAATGTCTGTGATGGAAATTGGTTGGCCATTTGACAAAACTGCATAATTACTGATTGAATTCATAATAAAACCTCCATATATCGGTTTCTTTTACACTGGATGTGACATAAAGAAGACTGCATCATCTAATAAAGACCTTAAGGGCGTCGGGATGATAAAGCCTATAATCAAAATAATAACTAGAAATAGAAGGAGGGGGGCAGAAGTCAAAAATCCGTCATGGTATTCTGAAGGACCTATATCATCAGGCACTTCTCCATAAACGACGTTGAGAACGGTGATTCCCATCCCAATAAACACGATTAACATAAATAATAGGTATAAGCCACCAACGGTTAAATGTCCGGTTGAAAAAGCAGCCTTCAGAATTAAGAACTCGCTAGCAAATGGACCAAAGGGTGGTGTGCCTGTAATCGCTAGAAAACCGACGACAAACAAGGTGCCGGAAAGTGGCAGTCGATGCAGGGCACCCCTGACCTGATTTGTACTTTTACTTGCATAGGCTCTATGGATGTTTCCTGCAGATAAGAACAGCAATCCCTTTGTCATGGTACTCGTTAAAAGGTGAAAGAGAGTCCCAAACATAGCAGGTAAGCCTATACCCAAACCAAGGGCCAGTATGCCCATATGTTCAATACTTGAATAGGCTAACATCCGTTTGAAGTCTCGTTGGTTAATCATATAGATTCCGGCTACGGCTATTGAAAAAAGTCCCATAATTATAAGTATGCGAGATATAAAAGCTGTTTCTCCTGCAGTGGCACAGATCTGCCAAATTCTTGTCAAGGCCAAAAACGCACCACTTGTGATACCACCAGCTAAAAGAGCACCAACAACGCCAGGTGCTTCTCCATAGGCATCAGGTTTCCATGTGTGCATTGGGGCTAATCCCATTTTTGTACCATATCCAATCAAGAGAAGAATAAAGGCAGTTTGCAGCCAAGGTTTAGATAGTTCGCTACCATTTTCCAGAAGAAACTGAAAACTCATTGAAGCACCGACGCCTCCTTGCAAGGCAGAATACGCCAAGAAAAATGTTCCAAGAAGTGCCAAGGCAATACCAACAGAACCTACCATCAGGTATTTCCAGGTTGCTTCAATGCTTTTAGGTGACTTATTGAAATAGATGAGCGGTGCAGTCATCAAAGTCGTTCCTTCGATTGCTACCCACATAAGACCCAGATGATGGGACCAGGTAACAAGGCTGAGCAGTCCTATGAAAGCCAACAGACAGGAGACGAATATGCGGTTTATACGCTCCTTTCGGTGACCGAGATAACCCACAGCATAGAAAGAACACAAAAGGAATAGTAAACTCACATTGATGAGAACGATTTTCCCGATTGGATCGAGAATCAGCCATTCGTTCTCAAAACACCATTTTGGCCATATCAATACAACCAGTGTTAAGGAAGTATGCGTGACACCCGCAACTGGGAGCAACCAAGGACGAAGTCGGTTAGAAGGCACAATCATTGCAATAAGCGCCAGCATAATAGGAAAGAAAACTTGTATATAAACCATGATTTACTCCTTTAATGTGGTTAATCGACGGGTGTCAAGGGATGAGAAAGCTTTATTAATATGATTGGTAATGATAGTTATCATGAAAATGCTGACAAACAGGTCAAGGAGCAGTCCCATTTCGACAACCAATGGAATCGTAACAATTAAAAGAAGACTGAATATATAAATCCCATTTTCCAAAACAAGATACCCCATTATTTGGCTTATCGCTTTATACCTAGTAATCAGCAGAATAAAGCCGACTAATATCGTAGAGATTGAAGCTGGGATAATCATGCGTTCAGGTCCAACGAATCCAGCGAAAAGTTGATTAAACAACAGAAACGTGATGCTGGTAACCAATGCACCTAGGATAATGGAGGGAACAAAGCCAACAGATGGCTCAACTTCTCTTTTGATTCTTACATCTTTCATCGCTCGGGTCATAATGACAGGAATGATGATGCCTTTCAAAGAAATTGCCGCTAATGAGGCAAGAATCTGTGGAAAGGCGAGTTCTTCATGCAGAAGAAGTGGAAGGATTCCAAGTAGAATACCTTGAAAAGCAATAATCCTGATGACAGAAAGGATGCTTCTGTTACCAAGTGCAAATAAATTTAGTGCAAGTATTAAAATTAGGATGCTATAAAAAATAGTATTCATTTTGTCACCTCATAAAAATAATTAAAGCAGAACTACACAGCAAGAAAGCTGAAATTAATAACACTGGGACGTGAGACATTTTTAATCGTGCCATGACCGATTCAACAACACCAATCATAATAGCAAGTGCGAAAAGATACAAGCAGTAGATACCCCAGTCAATCCAAACCATTCCAGTAGAGGCAGGTAGGATAATCGCACATAATAACGAACTTAATATAAATAGCTTTATAGATGCTGCATATTGGATGATGGCTAAAAGTGGACCACTGTGATCTAAGACCATTACCTCATGAATCATGGTCAATTCCAAATGGGTATTTGGATCATCAACTGGGATTCGACTGTTTTCAGCGATAAGGATAATAGCTAAACCAAAGACGACCATCATCAATGGTGCAAAGTTACCTTGGGTGAATTGGGAATATCCAGCGGGTTGTAACATGTGAGTGAGTGACATAGAGCCGGATAACTTGATAAACACCAAAAAAGCAAAAAACAATCCGGGCTCTGTAAGTGTTGCAAAGGTCACCTCCCTTGCTGAACCCATTCCTTCAAATGCTGAGCCGGTATCCATGGCTGCAATTGTGGTGAAAAATCGTGCCAAACCAAAAAGATAAATAAAAAGTATGAAATCACCGACAAAGGAAAAAATAGCTGGGGACTGACCTAAAGGAATCATCAAACCAGCCAATAAGACAGCCAAAAGTGTCACGATGGGGCCGGCAAAAAAGACCCAAGTGGTGGTGGAACTGATAACTAATCCCTTCTTGAACAGGCGTGCAATGTCATAATAGGGTTGTAACAAAGGGGCGCCTTTCCGACCTGCGAAAAGGGCTTTTGTCTTGTTAATAATGCCTAAAAGTAAAGGTGGCATTATGAGATAAATAAATAGATGAATGATCCAATCTGGCATAATATATAGCCCGCCTTTCAAATTTATATCAAAAAAATTAAAGAGAGATTATTGGGAATAGCCATTCTTTAAAAGGTATCAACGAAGCCAGCAGGATGAGGACCGCTATAAAAATATATAGAATATAGCTTTGGGATTCACCTTGCTGAAATCGGCCGAACCATGAAAAGATAGATTTTATTTTATGAAAAAGAGGAATCAGTAATCGGTCTAAAACTACCTCGTTTACATGGCTTTCTAAGGTTGCGTGTGAGGGATGAACTTCTGTTAGCGTTGGTTTGTGTTCCTGTGGGCGGAGTAACCAGCCAAATAGTGAGGTGATGCCGTTCCCAAAAGAGGCTGCACTATACTGCATACGACTTGTTGGATTGGCATAACCACAATCCCATGTAACAACCTTTTTTCGGTTTTTTGTTCGAAGGATAACCCCAAATGAAATGACAACGATACTTATTAGAAATCCAAAAGAAATAGCGCTTAACGTTTTAAGTGGGATTATTTCTGACAGAATACTTTGGTTCGTGACGGATTCAATAATTGGTGAAATGAATTGCGGTAAAACCCCAATACCCACACACAAAAATGCAAGAACACCCATTGGAACTAGCATGACAGCGGGGGATTCATGAACAGGCTTAATGGTCTCTGATCTAGGCGAACCAAGGAAAACGGCAGCATATACCTTAACAAAACAAGCAGCAGCCAGTGCACCAATCATGGCGAGTATGGGAGCGGAAAGGGCCACCCCGAAGGCATGGGGCTCACCGACTGCTAAAGGTCGTACGAGACCGATGTAAATAAACAATTCGCTTATAAACCCATTTAAAGGTGGAATACCACTTATTGCAACGGCACCAATTAAGAAAAATACAGAGGTTAGTGGCATTGATTTAGACAATCCACCTAGAATATCAAGGTTCCTTTTTCCGGTAGAGTGAAGGACTGAACCTGCTCCAAAAAACAATAATGATTTAAACAGACTATGATTCCAAACATGCAGTAGACAGCCGGCCATGCCTAAAGCCACCCATACTGGGTTGTCAAATGATCGTCCAAGGAAAGCCAGACCCAAACCCATTAAGATAATGCCGATGTTCTCCACACTGTGATAAGCCAATAGACGTTTGATATCGTGTTGGGCTAAAGCAAAAATGACACCAAGAAGGCCACTAACCGCTCCGATAAATAAAATGATTCCGCCTAAAAGCGCAGGGGGAGTGGGCAGAAGGAATCCGATTCTAATCAGCCCATAGATCCCCATTTTTAACATGACGCCAGAAAGTATTGCTGACACATGACTTGGTGCGCTGGCATGTGCACCAGGCAGCCAAAAGTGTAGGGGTACCATGCCTGTTTTCATTCCAAAACCAATAAATGAAAGGAAAAACAAGGCATTTACCAGCATGGGTTGGATAGTTCCGTCCGCTATCGGAAGAAAATCAAAGGAACCCGTTGCATATTGCCATAAAGCAAAAAATCCAAACAAGGTTAAGGTACTGATGTGCGTTGAGATTAGATAGATGAGAGCACTCTTTCTGCACTCTGCGTCTTTATCTTCAGTCAAGATGAGGAAAAATGCTGATAGTGCCATGAATTCCCATCCGAGTAGGAAAGAAAACGCATGTCTAGCGATGAGCAGAAGAACCATCCCTGCAACAAGCAATCCCCAGAACACCTGAAGTCTAGGCGCATTATGAGGGTGCGTCTCTTGTTTCCAATAGCCAAGACCATAAAGTGAGCCAAGACCTCCTATTAGAAAAACTGGCATCAAAAAAAACGAACTCAGTGGATCAAGGCCAATACTAGCATTTCCCATCGTTGGCCACAGAAAGAACAATGTGTTGGACGGCGGGGAAAACATGCCAAAACTTGCGCCTATTATTCCAACAATTGCGCCAAGCAACATAAGAAAGGTTGCAATCCTTTGTCCCCATTTTGATGAGCTTTTTAATAATAACCCTATCAGACCACTGAGAGCTATACAGGTCATTGCTACTAAAATCAGTTTAAGTGGCATTATGTTCTCCTTTCATCTGAGACGCTTCAAGATTCAGCGATTTATTTAAAACTAACGACCGTTCGGTTGGCTTAAGTTTAACACTGATAATTTTTCGTGTCAATATCAAGATATTTCAAGGTCGAGTTCTTTAAGATATTATTGTCTACTGATATATTTTATCATATTTGGTAACCATATTCTATTTTTCAGCTAGTAATTCTTAACTATATTTGTCCTATGTTTGAGTTGGTTGAGTTTATCTGATTTAATGCAAGATATAGGAAAGATTGGTATTGCAGAAAAGGTATTAAATGTATACAAGCACAAAGAGTAAGAGTATACTTTATTTAGGAAATGAACAATTGAATAATAGATCAGAAAACTTTAGTGAAGTGTACTGCTTTGTATAGTGGAGGAGTTGGTTGAAGATGAAAAGAAAATTATTACTGGGTATCATCGGTGGCTTTATAGGGTTCGTGGTTGGCGTTATTGGTGGTGCTTACTTCGGATTAGTTGTAGGTGGAACTTTTTTAGGTGGCTTTGATATATATGAGCATACAGGTTTTGAAGGATATGAGTTAGCCGCATATGTTGGTGCAATAATTGGTGCCATTGTTGTAACATTAGTAGGAGTTAAAATTGCACTGAGTATTGATGACAAGAAGTGACCACTGGCGACCACTGGGGACGGTTCCCAGCGGTCGCCGACCACTAGGAACCGTCCCCAGTGGTCGGAATAAGTATACATTCGATGTAATGAACATTATGAGTGGCTCTGTTAGAATTTATTGCAAAAAAAAATCTCAGGCTCCAAAAAGTCTGAGATTTTGTGTGAAATTCAATACTTATACTTAATTATCCTATCTCAACTTCATCTCTCCAATTATATATTGGCTCCCAATCGAGAAGTTCTTTAGCTCTTTTATTACTTAACAAGCTATCATAATTATCAAGAGGTATACGTATATCAGTTACCTCTGGGAAATTAGCTTTCATTAATTCGTCATTCTTAATATTCATACTTGTATTATTGTTAGCCAAATTAATAGCCACAGAACCTAAACCATCAACCTCTATAGACTTTTGACAGGCACGAGCTGCATCTCTAGCATCAATATAACTCCACAGAATTGAACTTCTTGCATGAATATTGTCAATAAATCCAGGGAAGTCACTATATTTTTCCGGTGTAATGACATTACCAATTCTTAGTGCTACAACTTGCATGCCAGTACGTCGATTAAACATATCACCCGTTTTTTCATTCACAATTTTTGATAACCCATAACAATCTTCTGGTAGTTGAGGATGTTCTTCATCTATGGGTACATATTGTGGTGACAAATTTTTCTTCGAAAAACAGATACCGTACGATGATTCACTTGATGCTATAACCGCTTTTTGAATACCTAATCCTGAACAAGCTTCCAAAATATTATACGTTGACATAACATTATTTTGAAAAGTTACTTCATTTGGATGGGAGTATGCAACAGGTATTGCTGCAAGATGGACCACTGCATCAGCCCCTTGTAATATACCATAACATTCCCCAAGATTTGTAAGATCCGCAATAATACTTTTTACACCTGAAATAGTTGATTGAGCTCTATCTACTGTAACGACTTCATATCCTTCTGATACAAAGTGTTTAACGACAACTTTACCTAATAATCCATTACCACCTGTAATAACAACTTTTTTCATCATTTCTCCTTCTCACTATGGTTAATATTTACTATCTGTGCTAAGTATAGACCTTAGAGTGGACTCTAAGTCAAACTTATCATAGTTTAAACGTCTTAGCCTAAACTTGTAAATTGGAAACTTAGTTGTACAAGTGCTGCAAAGTGTCCATATGGTCTGAATTCTCCACCGCTGCTAATCATGATTAATAGCTATAACGGATACGTTCATGATACCGGTAACCACCTATGGCATATTACTATAATAACTAAGTCCCATATACTAATATTAAAGCCTCATTGAGCGATGACTTCTGGTGTGCTATGCTTACCATGTATAAATAATATTGATGTATGGAGGTGTTTTATATGAATTTACTTCATGAATTACCAGCTATTGATATGACAGATAATGATACAGGTTGTTGCCCTAGGTTTCATCCGGAAGCTTGGGATCGTAAGACATTTGAATTTGACGATCTAATGTTTGCAAAAACAAGAGCACGAAATTTCATGCATATGCCGCTTAATTATACCAAGATGATGACTCGGTCACAGCAATATATCGATAATGCAGGTGGCAAAGACCCGGACCGCTACTTTATTCTGACACAAGATGAGAGCAACTGGCATAGTAACCATTATTTTGAAGTGACCAAAAATGTGCCCGAAATGGAAATGGTCAAGCTAAAAGGTCATTATATGTCCAAAGTTTACGAAGGTGATTACAAGGAAATTCCTAGAATGATGAATGAATTTACCAGGTACTTGGAAGAGGAAGATGAGTCATTGGATATGAAGGACTTTTATATATTCTATACAACATGCCCTAAGTGTGCTGAGCATTATGGACATAATTACATGGTCTTTTTCTCGAAGATCACTAAATAGGTTAATATGTCTATAATGGGTTTTTCGTTGATGATTCAAGCCGGTCCGCTACTGTATTGAATCATCCTATACCAATACGTTGATAAAGGAAATAATAGTAAGCTAAACCGAAGAGTTCTAGGAGCGGATGGAACCAAGAATAAGAATAACAAATTCTTGGTTCCATCTCTTTATCCTTAGCAAATAACCATATATTTAAGCATGTGGAAATTGGAATTAATTCAAGTGTTTGTTTTTGCGAAATTCTATGTTATTATTGGGTAATCCGTAGTGGTTGTTTTCCGTGTTTTTTTAGTGATAAAATTTTAACGCAGAGTAGTCCGTTATGGATATTTATTTGGTTCGATTTCATTTAACAACAGGTTAAAATAATAATGGAAAAACAGATATAAGTACTGATAAAATGGTACTTGACTTAAAGAGAGGTCATATGAATAACACAAAATTGGATTACAGTAATCTTACCAAAAATGAACTTATTGAAAAACTTAATGAATTAGAAAATAAAAGTATGGATACTTACCATATTGATATTCCATGGGCAGGTAATTTGGGTGAATGGCAATGGGATTTTGTTGCAAATACAATAATATTAAATGACAAAATAGCCACAACCCTAGGATACGACATTTCTGAAGTCCCTAAAGATGTAGGCTTTCAATTTTTCACTGATAAACTGCATCTAGATGATTATGAAAAAGTCATGCAGAACATGAGGGATTACTTATTAGGTAAGTCTAGTGAGTATGAGGTGGAATTTAGAATACAAGCCAAGGATGGTAATTATAAATGGTATTATGATAAAGGTGTCATAGTAAAAAGAGATTCATCCAATAAGCCTCTATTGCTTGCGGGGATAGTTTTTGACGTTACCAAAAATAAAGTCTTGGAACAAAATAACGCCCTATTGGCAAAACTGCCCAATACTAATCCTGATATTATAATAATAGTTAACCTAAATAATGAAGCGATTTATATAAACCCTACAGGCAAAAGGACAATTAAAAATGACATCTCAGAAATCTTGCCCAATGATTTTAATGATGCTCTCCAGTCAGCCTATAAAAAAAACCAAGTCAATTCAATTAGTTATGTACTGGATAATAAAAACTATATTCTTAAGCTGAAACCTTTCCCAGGGGAAGATCAATGTATGGTTTCCATATCTGATGTTACAGAACTCGTTAAAACAAAGAAAGAAAAGAATCTATATTATGAAGCCTTAAGTTCTATAAAGCAAGCAATGATTATTACAGATAAAACAGGCACTATCATAAACGTAAATAGAGAATTCGAAAAGTTATATGGCTATTTGGAACATGAAGCTATTGGTAAAAATCCAAAGTTGCTAAATTCAGGTATAAATACTTATCTTAATTTGGGATACTCAGAGTCAGAATACAATGATTTATTTAAAAGTATGTGGTCTTCTATAACCGATATTAATAATGCGACTTGGCAAGGTGTCGTTATTAATCGCACAAAAGACGGCAAAATAACGTGGGCAAATCTATTGATTAATGCCATCATCAATGATCAAAATGAAATTAGTAACTTTGTATGCCTACCTATTGATATTACCAATATGGTGGAGGATGCAAATAAATCAAAAAAAGAATTATATCAATCAATTGCCAATTTAGCCGAGATGCGGGATGACGAAACAGGATCCCATATGCGCAGAGTTGGCTTGTATTCAAAATTAATAGCAAGACATCTAGGACTTCCGCAAAAACAATGTGAAGATATTAAGGTTTTTGCACCGATGCATGATCTAGGCAAAGTTGGGGTTCCTGACAGTATTCTTTTAGCTCCAAGAAAACTAACGGATGAAGAATTCGAAATAATGAAGAAACATACTATATATGGATATAATATTGTAAAGAAAAACAAGGATATGTCGCTTGTATCTGATATTGCATTATATCACCATGAAAAATTTGATGGGTCTGGATACCCTTATGGATTGAAAGGTAAAGAAATCCCTATTTCTGCAAGAATTGTTGCACTCGCAGACGTCTATGATGCTCTTAGAAGCAAAAGACCTTATAAAGAAAAATGGACCCACGAAGAAACCCTTGAACAAATCAGAAAAAGTAGCGGAAGCCACTTTGCTCCAGATATAGTTGATTTGTTTTTAAAGCTTAACAATCAGTTTGCTACGATATATAATGAAATCGTTGATAATGTTTAATTAACTCACTTTAATATTTGGTGCTATTTCAGTGGAAAAAACAGAAAAGAAAGCTGACCGCTGGGAACCGTCCCCAGTGGTCAGAAGTTTATGATATAATAGTATATAAAACTTATTTAGTTTGGAGTGATTTGATGAAAAAGACAGTATTATTGTTAAGCATGATTATCTTAATTGTTGTGTTAATGGGTTGCAGCCCAAAACAGTCTGACAAAGAAGAGGCTATTATAAAGGAAACAGAAGTTGAAGAGAGTACCGATGATGAGGTGATTGAATACGACAAGATTACGGATGAAGAAGATGAAGTTAAAACCAATGCAGAAGAACAAGAGGACAGTGTTGTGAATATTGAGTCTTTTGAGGTTATACAAGCCAAGGTATTGGAGCGTCTTAATTCTGTCGAATTTAGTCCTGCGAACTACGAACTAATACAGGTATTTGAGGAGGTGGATTTTTCTCAACCTTTGCATCTTACCTATGATTATGAAGGCAGTCCATATATTTATATCGTTGAAAAGCAAGGGCTAATAAAAAGAATCAATACAACGAACAATACAATGAGAATCTTTATGGATTTAACTGAAATCGTTGATGCAAGTGAGAATGAGACGGGTTTGTTAGGGATGGCTTTTCATCCTGATTTCCCCGAAGATCCAAGATTATTCCTTTATTATACCGCTGGAAACTCGGCAAAAATCGTTTCCCACAAAATAAGAGAAAATAATATAGAGTTTGGTTATCTCGTTGCACCTGAAACAAAAGAAGATATACTTGAATTTAATCAACCATACGTTAATCATAATGGAGGTAATATTGCATTTGGATCTGATGGTTTCCTATATATTGGCAGCGGTGATGGTGGCTCTAAAGGTGATCCTGACAACAATGCCCAAAACCTAACGAACCTCCTGGGTAAAATTCTGAGAATTAATATTAACTATCAAGGAGGCAATAGAAACTACAGTATTCCAAAGGATAATCCGTTTACATCAAACAACGACAAAATGGATGAGATTTATGCTTATGGTCTTAGAAATCCTTGGAAATTCAGTTTTGATAAATACAGAGAATTATTAATAGCAGGAGATGTAGGTCAAGATGCTGTTGAAGAAATAGATATAATAGAAAACGGCGGAAACTATGGATGGTCTGGACTAGAAGGAACGCGTCCCTACAATAGAAGTGTTCAGCTTGTAAGTGAACCTATTGCCCCAATATATGAGTATACCCATGATGAAGGAGAATCTATAACCGGTGGCATTACCTATTATGGTAAAGCCTTACCAAGTCTTTATGGGGTCTATGTTTACGGTGACTTTATATCAGGTAATATTTGGGGTTTATGGATTGATCAAGATAACCAAGTGCATAATGAGTTGCTGCTATCAACAGCGTTAAAGATATCTTCTTTCGGTATTGATGCAAATCAAGAGCTTTATATTGTTGATTTTAGTGGTGGAATATATCAACTGGAAGAACAAGATTAAGAATAATCATGTTCATGACACCATGTAAGCCTTCGAAAAAGTCCACATTATTTAAATTGACAATAGTTTTATGCGAAAAGAGTTATATCTTTTCGCATTTTTTCTGATTTGTTTTATGATATACTAAAAATATTGAAAAGCATCTATTTGATACAAAACGAAAATTTCCAAATGAATATTTTGGAATGAAAGTATGAACATGTTATCAGGAAAAGTTAGTGAATGTAAATGTTAAATATAAATGTAGGAAGAATTTAATAACAGAATTTAATAACTGAATCGAATCGGTTGGAATAGTGGAGGTGGAACAGATGAACAATAATTTTTATTCAAAAGATGAACGACAGTTTATTGATTTTCTAAACAAAAATCTGGGAACACAACATCGTAACAAACCTTATGATTTTAATAACAAGGAAGACCTGAAGGATTTAATGATATTGCTAGTTGGTAAATACATGGATTTTCGTAAGTATTGGTCAAAGTGCGATGACCTTTATGGCGAGTTGGATGAGAGCATTGAATTATACACTCCGTTGACCTGGGCTGCGATGACTAATAGTGATATCTCTGGTGATAAAATAATACTGCAGACTATTTCAGCGTTAGGAGTTGTAGAAAGCAATTTATCGGATTTGTATATGCAAACAGAAGCTGAATTGAAAGAATTAATTGGCATCATAATGAAAAAATCAGATGAGATACAAAATCACATATGGAATGGTATATATCATTTTGATGAAAAGGCATTTGAGAATCTTTTTAATAAAGTTGGTGAAGCAGAATATACATATTCTATCGACGAATCCTTCAAATTGTTTTGCAGTTTGATGAATAATGTCAAAAATGAAATGATAGAAATGGAATCAACAAAGAATGATCATCCAATCATGTTGCATCTAGAATTGATAAATGAATGGTGCGATGAAGAAAATCTGCAAATGCTGATGAATTATGCTGACACAACTGAGAAAGGTACCATTACCAGAGATATTCTGATACCTGCAGATATGCCTCTTCATAACCTGCATTATGCGATTCAAAGACTATTCGGTTGGCAAAATTCGCATCTTAGGGCATTCCGTTTGGATGCTGAAGATTATAAGCGCTTGACGGGAAACCGGGTGAAAGAATGGTCGGATCTTACCGGTATATTGTTTAGTGGAGTTCCTGATGACGAAAATGACCGTTTTTGGGATGAAGATTACATGGATGGAAACTTCAAAACATGGCTGAAGAAAAAGTATAGTGGTCCTTATGAATATGGCGGATACACTGAGAATTATGATGTTGCCAGAGCTAGCGTTGATGGGCTGATTCGCCGGTTCCCTGAAATCGAAGTGCGGGAATCTTTTCATGTTTATTATGAAAGAAACAAAGGCAAGAAACAACATGAGAAAGAGCCGATAAGAATTCTTCGTAGGGCGCCAATTCTTGATTTGACGATGGATGAACTGAAGAATACAATCAATTTTGAATCAGGTCTTGATGAACTACTTGAAAAAATAGAAGTAAGACATGTTCTTGGAAGTAAAGGAGAACAATTAGCTGAATTTGATGAAATTATCAACGGAGTGAATGGAGATCTGGTTCGGCCGGTTACAGATAAATTGATATACAGTTATGATTTTGGCGATAACTGGATTGTTGAAATAACAAAAATCGACAACTACGATAATCTAAACGACAGTGTTGAAAACAGTGATCTAGATCAAGCTATCAGTATTGTCAAAGAGAAATACAAACCTGTTTGCATTCATAAAAAAGGTGGATTTGTTATGGACGATGTTGGTGGAATGAGCGGTTATACGGATTTTATTCATACAATTTATAAATCAGATGATGCTGAAGAAAAGAAATCAATCAGACAATGGGCAAAAGGTGCGGGGTGGAACAATCGGAAAATAGAGCCCCAAAATATGCTTTGATCCATTAGAATAATGAATGAACGAGTTGATGGACTAGATAAAGGAGACATTATGAAAAAGAGCATATTAATGATATTAATTATTCTAAGCTTATTCACAAGTTGTATCAGAAAACAGTATACGTCAGAGACTGATACATGGGAAGAAATTGCTAATCACGAGTGGAGTAGTGATCATGGGTTTGCTGGAGATGGTTTTTATTTTTATTTAGAAGAGGATGTTCCGATGTGTACATTCTTCGTTTATGGTAGTGGGGTCCCTGTTGTTTATTCCTCAACTTCTGAAGTTGTCATCAAGGAAGAAGGTTCAATTCAAGTTTCAATAAGTCTAGATATGGAAGAAGCTAAGCCGATGGATATTATTTTGAAATTTGAGAATAATGCTATTTATTATGATGATATTGAATATACAGTGCAATTTGATGGGAACTCTAGTGACTATATAAAGCTTAACACAAGTGAAGAAAAACTAGACGTAGAAGTGACCGATATTATATGGATAAGGGATGGCAGAACAGGTGATGAATATTATATTACACAAGACGATTATGTATCTCGAATTAGCAGTTTGGCTAGTAATCTGAAATATAAGGGTATTCTGGATAAGCCGAATAAATTGGGCAGTAGTTATAATGTTTTTTTTGAAAAGGAAGATAAGACAATCGTCACTACCATTAGTATGAGTTGGCCAGAAGAGGGTATATATATCAATGACGTATGCTATGATGTGAATTATGAAAATAAGGTGTTGTTATATGCCTATATTTCTGATGCCATGTATTTAAAATCAAATGAAGAAAACCAAATGACAACAACACATTATGAAGACTTAATTGATGGAATGACAGAGTCTGGTATAGACTTCATTGATCCAGTGTTTATTGAAGGTTATATCTCGCATAAATGGTCGGATTATGGAGGGTATTATCATTATTCAAGTGATGGAAGCCCCCTTATATACCCAAATAGTCTTGCTCCTCATGTTAGTGAAGATGTTGAGCTATGGCTTAAAGAGAATCCATTAGTTGAAGTGATTATGAAGACAAATAAAGAGATGTATTTAGTTCGCATACCTACAATTGAAAATTATGTGTATGTTAGTGAAAGTAGTTTGGTAGCATTAGGTCAAGATGAAATTCCAGAAATTCCAGAGGTAGATATGATATTTAACAATTGCCAGATGGGTGATTCCGTTGAGAAACTTAAAACAACGATAACAGGTAAAACAACATATGGTGTGGAAAATGGAGCTAAAATGGTTGCCTTTTCTGATGCAAATACTAGTTCGATATTTCAAGATAAAGCACTAGCGTTTGTAGATGAATACAAGAGAATTATTGGTATTAGATTTTCATCGGATGAAGTTGTTTTTGATGAAGGATTTAGAGTTGGTGATTTAGCTGAAGAAGTCCTTGATTATTATGATAATAAATTTGGTAGAGATGAAAGTTACAAAAATGATGGGTATGAGCAGAACGGTGAACGTTATGTCTATATTATTGGAGATTATTATATAGAGTTCTATTTAAATGAATTAGAGTTAACAGATCAAACACTGATTGAATCAGTGACATGTAAATCTAAGTGGTGGGAGTAAGCAGAAACTTTTTATTATCACATTACTGCTACCAGGAACAAAGTGTGATCCCTTTGCTGGAAGATTTTCGTCAGCCGTAGCGCCAGCGATTTGGTACACTTAAATAAGTATGATTCCTTAGACATTAATCTGAATAATCATATTACAATAGAATGGAGAAATTTCATGAAGAAAAAAATGGGACTTAATGCAACATGGTGTATGGCTGTTGGTGGGATGATTGGCGGAGGTATTTTCAGTGTTTTAGGTGTTGTTGTAGAAGCGTCAGGTTATATGGCCTGGTTAAGCTTTTTAATTGCAGGCATTATAGCACTTTTTACAGCCATTAGTTACTCACACCTTACCAATAAATTCAAGGAAGGCGGCGGCGCTTTCACATACATAAAAGATATACATCATAAACACTTTGCAGGTGGCTTATCTTGGTTACTTATTGGTGGTTACATTCTTACAATGAGTGTATATTCTTTTACATTCGGTAATTATCTGGCTAATGTCATTGGCGGAGGCTCCTGGGTCCCTCGATTTTTTGCTGCGTTAATTATTGTTATTTTTCTAACGGTGAATCTTCGTGGAGTCGGTGACGCCTCTTGGGTTGAAATCATTACTGTGTGGGGTAAAATAGCTATTTTGTTGCTTCTAGCAGCAGTTGGTTGGCAAACATTTAATTTATCCGATTATACGTCACATATCCAATCAGGTGATACTAGTAAGGCGATTTTGGCTGCCGGATCAATTTTTATGGCCTATGAAGGATTCCAATTGATCACATATGATTATAATGATATCAATAACCCGATCAAAACAATTAAAAAAGCTGAAATTCTTGGAGTTTTAGCGGTTATCGTAATCTATATCGTTGTAACAATCGGAACAATACTACTTGTTGGTACTGACGCAATTATTGAGAAGAAAGAAGTGGCTATTGCTACTGCAGGACAAAAAGCGTTTGGTACAATCGGATTAATTATTGCAACAATTGGTGCACTTTTTTCAACAGGCTCAGCAATCAACTCTACCTTATTCTCTACGGGACGTTTAGCAAGAAAAGTAGCAACAGACCACGAGTTGCCTAAGTTGTTCAAACATGAAAACGCTCATGGCATACCTGACCGTAGCATTATATTCATTAGCGTCATAAGCATTGGTTTTGCTCTTGTCGGAAATCTGAATCAATTGGTAGAAGGTGCCAGTTTTGTGTTTCTATTTACATTTATGATTGTTAATGCCATTGCCTATAAACATATACCTTATGGTCGTTTTTATGCTGCAATGGGTGTTATAGGTACCTTTACTGCATTATGTTTTGTAGCATATGATTTATTAGTAACTTCACCCATTATATTAGTGTTATTTATCATTCTTGCATTAGGCGCAACGGTAATTCGCCCTCTACTCTTGAAAAAAAGAGAACTGAGTTAATAATGGTTTAATGTGATGCTCTCGGATATCCTTGCGTTAGTTTAATTTATATATACGACATTCATAAGGAAAAAGTATAGGGGTGCTATTGTTGTAATTTGAAAGAAGCAATTGGCTAGGGGCTTTACCCGAGGATTTTATCTTATTTGCAGATAGATTGGCTTCGATAAAATACTGGTTCTTTTTACGTCGATAATAGGCAAAATGATTTTTGAGTCCATGTACAAATTTGATTTTTCCATAGATTAGAGTCGGGTTATCCTTACGAAGTTGAATCAGTGATCTATAAAAATTATAGACAGAGTTTGGGTCTGCCATTTCTCTTTCGCAGGAAATGGAAGGGCCTTGAGGTGGAACATTAATCCATGGTGTGACGGATGAAAAACCACCATAAATAGCATCGGACCAAGGCATCGTAATTCTTCCGTTATCTCTGGAACATTGACGGATTCGACGTAACGCTTCTTGTTCCGGCACTTTATCACGGATGAATTCGTCATATAGATTAAGGCTTTCCACATCTCGGAAATCATCAATGGAGTTAAAATTGCCGTTAAGTAGACCAAGCTCTTGACCTTGATAGAGGAATGGCGTGCCTCGTAGTGTTAGCTGAATCATAGCTAGCAGTTTGGCGAGGGGCTCTCTATAGGTTCCTGTAGGATCAATCTTGGACAGCATGCGAGGTGTATCGTGGTTTTCGTAGAACAAGGAATTCCAACATAATGTGGAGTATTTGCTCTGCCAGTGCATATATACCTTTTTGAGATGGTTCAAATTATATAGATATTGATCAAATCGAGACTTGCCAGGGTTTTCCATATGATGGAAGTTAAAGACCATGTCAAGCTCATGTCGATCCTCCCTAGATAAAAGCTCGCTCATACGTAGTCCGATACCAGGCGTCTCGCCAATTGTAACAACATCATAATGATCAAAGGTCTCTTGTCGTAATTCTTTCAGATAATTGTGGAGATTTGGGCCGAAAAAGTAATGTTCCGATCCTTTAGCATTAACGAGTTCACCAATAAACGGGCTGCCTGAAGGAAGCATTTCCGGTTTGGAGATGAAGCTGATAACATCTAAACGAAAGCCATCGATACCTTTATCAAGCCAATAGCGAATCATTGTATATATATCTTCACGCATTGGCTTATATCTCCAGTTTAAGTCCATTTGTTTCTTGCTAAAGAGATGAAGTGCGTGAGAGTTTGTGTTTGCATAATAACTCCATGCAGAACCCGAGAAAAAAGAATCCCAGTTGTTTGGAACTTCTTTCCCTTTTTGCCAAAAATAATAGTCTCTATATGGATTATCTTCGCCACTTTTTGATTCTTGAAACCACATATGTTCGTCTGAAGTGTGATTAATAACAAGATCCATAATCAATCTTATGCCGCGTTGGTGTGCTTCTTTCAGTAATCGGTCAAAATCTTCCATGGTACCAAATTCATCCATGATTTTATAGTAATCGCGGATATCATATCCGTTATCGTCATTGGGTGAATCATAAATAGGAGAAAGCCAAAGCAGATTGATGCCAAGATCTTTTAAATAATCCAGCTTTTCAATAATGCCTCCTAAGTCGCCTATGCCATCGTCGTTACTGTCTTTAAAGGAGCGAGGATAGATTTGATAAGCAACCACTTCTTTCCACCATTTTGGTGTGATTCGATTCCGTTGTTTGGCGATTCTATTTAGTAGCAGATGTCGTTTCTCGCGTTCGGGAAACAAGTCGGCATCAATGTTCTCTGTTTCTTGATTCAGTAAATCGCAAAACACCTGCAAGAATTCGGTATTCACATTCCCCATAGAAAGGTTATTGATGGTTTTTAGCTTTAAACTTTTGATCAAAGGATTGTTCACAGCAACATATGGAATTTTCATTTGTTCGGCAACAATAGTAACGATTTCATTGCCAACAGGGTGTTTAAGTACATCGCCAATGGAACTTTCAAGATTAAACATAAGTCATCTACCTCCAAATATAAAAATCAATCTATAAGAGCACCGTTTTTAGGCAATTCTTTATATCATCAGACACTATAGGCAATCGAATGATTACCCAGTCGTTGATAAGTATTGGGGTTCTCTTAACTCAAATATAATATAGCTTAATTATATACCAGAATCCCAAAGGGGTAAATGATATTTGTTACCAAAGAATAAGTCCTTATGTTCAAATACCTCCTTTTAATTGAAGAAATAAATCGAAGAAATAAATCAAAAAAAAGAATCGAAAAAATGAATATTAATCAATATGAAGGTTATCAACATGATTTGGGATGCGTATTAGTAATTATTAGCTATTTTGAGCATAGTTTATAGCTAATATTTTATAGAATAATAGCTAATATCAGAGTATAATATATATAAAAGGAGGTGTGATCTATGCGTATCAGTACAACAACATTTCAAAATGCATTCGGTAAATACTTGAAACAGGTTATGGATGGAGACGAAATCATTGTAACTAAGAATGAACGAGGAGTAGCTAAGTTAGTCTCTTATAATGATCCTATGACCTATGTTCTTAAGGACGGGAATTCTGAGTATTATATTCAGAAGCGAGTAACCTATGAGGAATTTCTTGAAATAACCAAAAACACCGATGCACGTTATGAATTAATTGACGGTGAGATTTTTCTCATGGTATCACCCACACATCTTCATCAGATTGCGGTTCGTGAAATCTTCGGACAATTTTATAATTATTTTAAAGATAAAGAGTGTAGCCCACTTACATCGCCCTTTGATGTTCGACTTAAGAATGATTCTCCTACATTTGAGGAAGACCCTAATGTTGTTCAACCGGATATTCTTGTTATTTGCGATGAAGAGAATATTGATGAGAATGGTCGATATCACGGTGTACCTAGTTTGGTCGTTGAAGTTTTGTCACCATCAACACGTAGCAAAGATATGCTGAAGAAGCTGAGTCTCTATAATCTAAGCGGCGTACAAGAATATTGGGTAATTGATCTTCATAATCGAAGCATTATTACCTATGAACTTGCGGATAGTGATGTTAAGTGTATCGACTTAGTGAAGTTAGGGAATCCATTGCCTTCAAAGCTGTATGAGGGTTTGGTGGTCATGACGGATAAGATTAGGTGATTGAACTATCCTATCAACAATATAAAGCTAAAGACATTTAACTGAAGACATTGAACAAAAGACATTGAACAAAAGATATAAAACTAAATAAATAAAGCTAAAGACATAAAGGAATTCATCCCCTTATGTCTTTTTAATTTTGTTAATTATAATGCCAACCAGCAATGCAAGAACAAATCGTTAATTGCCTCTAAAAATACACCTTACTGTACCCGTTTTATAAATGCAAGTGTCCGTTCGTTTTTAGTCTGCTCAAAGACCTCTTGAGGTGTTCCTTCTTCAACAATGACGCCTCTATCCATAAAGATAACATGGTCAGCCACTTCTTTTGCAAAGCTCATTTCGTGAGTAACGATAACCATGGTCATCTTTTCTTTGGCAAGTGCCTTGATAACTTGAAGTACTTCGCCTGTAAGTTCAGGATCGAGAGCGGAAGTAGGTTCATCAAAGAAAAGGACTTTTGGATTAAGGGCAAGAGCTCTAGCTATGGAAACACGTTGCTGCTGTCCGCCTGATAACTGGCAAGGATAAGCTTTTTCTTTGTCTTCAAGACCCATTTTCTTCAGTAAGTCCATAGCAATAGCATAAGCTTCTTTTTTGGTTTTATGCTGAACATGTATTGACGCATCCATTAGATTTTTGATGACTGAAAAATGAGGAAACAAATTATAGTTTTGAAAAACCAGCCCAAAATAACTGTGTATTTCTTTTAGAGTTGCTTTATCTGCATAGGCAGCAACTTGATCAGGACCGGTCACAACAGCAGATTTATCTAGATAGGATATTTCTCCTTCGTCAACGGTTTCAAGTAAGGTAGCGCAACGCAATAGTGTTGATTTACCAGAGCCGGAAGGTCCAATGATAACAACAACTTTTCCTTCTTCCACTTCCACTGAAATATCCTTTATGACTTCTAATTCTCCAAAACTTTTTTTGACATTTTTAATGGATAATAATTTCATATAAGTTTCCTCCTAATCATAATAACTCATCTTAGACTCAAACTGTTCCATTATAAACGCAACTAAATAGTTGAAAATATAATAGATGATACCGGCAAGAAGATAAGGGGTCATTGAAGCCTGAGAGGAAGCAACAGCTTTTGCTGCAGTAAACATTTCGGATACAGAGATAACAAAAGCCAAAGAGGTATCTTTTACCAACGTAATAACTTCATTGGTTATGGAAGGCATAATACGTTTAATGACTTGCGGTAGAATAATACGCCAGAACGTTTGTAGCTTAGAATAGCCAAGAACTTTTGACGCCTCATATTGACCTTTAGGCATGGAATCAAAACCGCCACGATAAATTTCAGCAAAATAAGCAGCATAGTTTAGCCCAAAAGCAATGACAACTGCGATAAAGCGGTAATTACCTGAAATGTTTGCTTTGAAGATGAAAAATGGTCCAAAATAGACCATGAACAACTGAAGCATTAGCGGTGTACCACGCATAACTGAGATATAAAGTTTAAACAGATTCCGAAGAATCAGATTTTTGGACATTCTACCATATGCGACAACAAGACCAAGGGGAAGTGAGATAATGAGCGTAAAGATAAAAATACGTAACGTTATCAAAAATCCTTTACCTAACATGCCAATGATTACATTTAATTCCATTTAAGATACCACCTAACTTAGATCCAACTGATTATTTAATTGTTGTAATGTCTTTACCGAACCATTGTGTTGATATTTCAGCTAATGTACCGTCGTTTGCCATTTCTTTTAAAGTGTTTTCAACGCGATCTCTTAATGCTTCATTGCCAAGTAAGAAACCAACACCATATTCTTCAGCAGCAAGTACTTCATCAAGAACTGAGAATTTCTCTCCACGTTTTTCGATTTGGTAACGAGCTACAATTTCGTCCATTGCTACAGCATCAACAGCGCCTTGTTGAAGATCAAGAAAAGCTGTATTATAATCAGCGGCTTTAATGTAACCACCAAAAGTAGCCGCTAAATCAGCTTTGTCAGCAAGAGCAGCTTCGGCACTGGATTCTTTTTGGACTGCTATAGTTTTGCCTGCTAAATCAGCTAAAGTAGAAATGTTCGAATCATCACGAACAACAAATACTTGTTGGTTAGCCATATAAGCTTGTGTCCAAGCATATAAGTCTTCTCTGCCGTTAATGGTAAAACCATTCCACACACAGTCAATGTTTTTAGATTCGAGTTCCATGTCTTTAGCATCCCAAGAAATTGGTTGAAGGACAAGCTCCATGTCTAATCTGTTTGCTACTTCAGCAGCTAAATCCAGATCAAACCCTGTAAACTCACCGTCATCACCAACAAATCCCATTGGAGGAAAATCTTGATCAAAACCAACTGTAAAGGTTTGTTGATCAACTTCCGCTGCTGAATCTGAATAAGCATCTTGTGTTGCATCCTTTTTACATGCAGTAAAAAGTAGTAGAGTCATAACTAGTAATACTAATAAATATTTTTTCATTTTATATTTCTCCTTTTCATAAAATCACTTAGCCATGATACCATATTAACATGGTAAAGTAAATTGAAATCATGAGGCTAAAGAAATATATTACGATTAAATTATCTTCAAGTGATTATATGAATTTTATAGTATACTAAAAGAAAGATAATTTTATTTGTAGGAGACTGGAGAAAAATTGGAATATTGGCCAAATACTTGAAAAAAAGGAAATAGCTCATACAAATTCTTGTCGTACATAAGGAGAAAAGCATGAAAATAAAATCATTAATCACACCAAATCCTGAACACAAAAAGAAATATGGATTTAGTGAAGTACTTAAGTATTTAGGACCTGGATTGCTTATTACTGTAGGTTTTATTGATCCTGGAAACTGGGCATCCAATATTGCAGCAGGGTCAATGTATGGATATGCCTTATTATGGATGGTTACTTTATCCACGATTATGCTCATCTTGTTACAACATAATGTTGCTCACCTTGGAATAGTAACCGGTGATTGTTTAGCAGAATCAGCCATGAAAAACTTGAATGTGCATGTTGCTAAATTTATACTTTCTACTGGCATTCTAGCTGTAATATCAACTGCACTTGCCGAGATTCTTGGTGGAGCTATTGCTTTGCAACTATTGTTTGGTATCCCTCTTGTTGTAGGTTCTGTTATTATATTAGTCATTGTTATTATTTTACTCTTTACAAATACGTATACAAAGCTTGAAAAACTAATTGTTGGTTTTGTATCCGTTATTGGATTTTCTTTTTTGTATGAAATGAGCATTGTAAATATTGATTGGCCAGAGGCTCTAACAAGTTGGGTTAGCGTAAGCATTCCTAACGGTTCTATGATTATTGTAATGGCGGTGCTAGGTGCTGTTGTCATGCCGCATAATTTGTTCTTGCATTCTGAAATCATTCAAAGTCGACAATGGAATAAAGAAGACGAAGCTATCATTAAAAAACAACTGAAGTTTGAATTTACAGATACATTAATATCCATGCTTATCGGTTGGGCAATAAACAGTGCAATGATTATATTAGCAGCAGCTACTTTTTTTAAGGGAAATATAGTAGTTACTGAATTAGATCAAGCTCAACATCTTCTTACACCGATGCTTGGATCAAAGGCAGCCATTGTTTTTGGGATTGCCTTATTGTTCTCAGGAATTTCTTCAACCATTACGGCTGGTATGGCAGGCGGATCTGTTTATGCCGGGATGTTTAAAGAACCCTATAACATTAAGGATATTCATACAAAAGTGGGAGTTGCCGGAATACTAGTCATTTCTACAGTGATTATTTTCTTGATTTCTGATCCGTTTAGAGGATTGATTGTGTCACAAATGATGTTAAGTATTCAATTACCGATTACTGTTTTTCTTCAGATATATTTAACTTCATCAAAAAAAGTTATGGGTAAACATAAGAATTCGGTTTTAACAAATGCTCTATTGTTATCGATTGGTTTGATTTTAACTGTTTTGAATGTTATGCTTTTTGCTAGCTTTTTATAATTGATACTTCAATAAATGCACCGGCAATAGGAACAATAGCGGATTTGAGTTAATAATAAAGAATTATGCTCACATTTCAAATCATTATGTAATAGGAAAATAAAAAAATAAAGACAAGTACGGATAAAAGGGTGCTTGACTTAAAGAGGGAGAAATAGATGTCAAATGAAATTAATATAGGTAAAGAAGTAAATATACTTAAGAAAGAAACGAAAGCTCAAATCAAAAAAGTAATTAAAAAAGCAATTCACAACAAGGAGCTATCAGGGCTTAATTTAGTGGTGTTAAATAAAGGAGAAGAAATTTATTACCATCAAGACGGATATGCGGATAAATCCGGAAAACAATTGATAACAAGAGACTGTATTTTTCGTCTGTATTCAATGAGTAAACCTATTACGTCTGCTGCAATGATGATTCTTATGGAACGAGGAGATATAGATTTATATGACCCTGTCAGTGATTTTTTACCTGGGTTTACAGATCAAATAGTTGATGAAGCTGGACGTTTAGTGCCTGTAAAAAGAGCCATGACTATTTACGAGTTGTTGACGATGACATCAGGGCTAGTATATGGAGGAGATGGATTAGCGGGTAAAGGTACTGAAGCAATCTTTAAGAAAATTGAAGATAAGGTGCTTAGTGAATCTGAATCCAATAGTGAAAGTTTAATAACAACGGTTGAAGCAATGAATGCTTTAGGTAAAGTGCCTTTATCATTTCATCCCGGTGATCGTTGGGAGTATGGAACCTCTGCCGATGTACTTGGTGCCGTCATTGAAGTCGTTAGTGGCATGACTTTTGGTGAGTTCTTGAAAAAAGAACTTTTTATACCTTTAAAAATGAAAGACACAGGATTTTGGATGAATGAAGAACAGACAAAGCGCTTGGCTACTATTTACACAGAACATAATCTAGCTGTATTTAGTGATCTTAAATATCCACCTAAATTTGAATCAGGTGGTGCAGGTTTAAATTCAACGCTAGATGATTATATGAATTTTGCAACCATGCTTATGAACGGTGGTAACTTTGAAGATAAACAGATTTTAAAAACTGAAACAGTTAACTATATGACATCCCAAATACTTAATGAAAAACAAATGGAGTATTTCAGGAACTGGAACACATTGACAGGACACAGTTATGGTAATTTAATGAGAGTTGTGACTGAACCTAACAATGGGGGAATGTTAACCAAAAAAGGAGAATATGGCTGGGATGGCTGGCTGGGATGTTATTTTGCTAATTTTCCGAATGAACAAGTAACTTTTCTTCTTATGATGCAAAAAGTAGATGCAGGAACAACCTCTTTAACAAGAAAAATAAGAAATCTATTATTAGGTGATGGCTTTATGAAAGGTGAGTAATCATGAAATCGAATAAAAGCAGGATTTGATCGGTATACCCGACTAATCCTGCTTTTGTGTTTCTTATTATAAAGTAGTTATGGTAGTTTAAGTGGAGAATATTAAGATTGAGAATCAATCATTTGATCTTTAAATCCTTCACGAATAACCTCATATTTACCAGTTGTAAGGTCTATATCATAAATATCAAAATTATTCTTAATGTCAAATCCACTTGAATGCACTGCAAGGTTTATTGAAGCAGAACCATTATCTCCACTTATGATACGATGGAATACGTTTTCAGACCAAACTAACATAGCAGAACCGTCTACAATCAGGTTTCCGTTTTTGTAAACACTCGTTGGAGTAACAACAAAATGTTCGATTTTTCCATGTTCAGGAGTATAGATATCCACATGTCTTGTACCATAAAGAACAACCAGGTTGTCTTCTTGATGTGGATGCATGTACCAAGGCCTAGATATACCATCAACTGGACCTGGGGATATTGCGTTATGATCATGTAATACTCGATCCATTGAATCTATTTTATCAAATAAATCAATGGGTATAATATCAAAAGTAACTCCTTCAGTTTTTCTAAAAACATCAAATTGTATGATCTTGTATAAACCGTTTACTTCATCAATAATGTTAGCCATAATATCTCCTTTTAGATGAGTCAGTTTTAGATTGATTATAAATGCTTCCATATATATGTTGATATTTCTTAAACGTGTTTGATGTTGGTGTGCATTGAAATTTCTGAATTAATTGTACATAAATCTTCAATACATAAATCGTGAACATTATGGTGGCCTGTGATTCGTGCAAAAGTTTTTAATTCATCTAGGGTTACTTTTAGATAATTGCTTAAGCGTATTGCACTATTATCCAAGTTGAGTCGTGCTCTAAGGTCGATGTCTTGTGTGGCGCATCCAACAGGGCATTTACCAGTATGACAAACTTTATACTGTTGGCAGGCGCATGCCATCATAGCAGCAGTTCCGATGGCAATGGCATCAGCCCCAAGTGCTAAAGCTTTTGCAAAATCAGAAGAAACACGTAAACCGCCTGTAATAATCAAATCTATATCTAATTCTTGCTTATCAAGAAAAGCTCTGGCTCTATTCAAGGCAAAAAGTGTAGGAACAGTTGTTGAATCTTTAATTAGTTTTGGACTAGCTCCCGTACCGCCACCGCGACCATCAATAGTAATGAAATCCGGATTTGATGCTACAATGAATTCCAAATCCTCTTCAATGCGACCTGCAGCAATTTTTACACCGATTGGGCGACCGTCTGAACGTTCTCTTAAATCATCTACCAAAGCTTTTAGATCTGCAGGAGTATTTAAATTAGGGAACTTGGAGGGTGAAATGATATCTTCATTTAAAGGTTTATTCCTTATTCTGGCAATTTCTTCAGTTACTTTCTTGCCAGGTAAATGACCACCCATGCCAGGTTTTGTACCTTGTCCGATTTTGATTTCAATTGCATCTACCTTTTTAAGATTTTCATTAGTTACACTGTATAAGTTAGGGACATATTCAAAAATATATTTGTAGGCTGCATCAAAGGATTCAGGGAGAATTCCACCTTCGCCACTACACATAGCAGTTTTAGCGACCGCTGAACCTCGAGATAAAGAAAGTTTTAATTCTTTTGATAAGGCACCAAAAGACATATGAGTGATATAAACAGGGTGATCAATAACTAAAGGTTTCTTAGCTTTTTTACCAATAATGGTTGTTGTTGAAACAGGTTCAAGTTCAGACAGGACAGGAGTTGCCAGTTGTGCACCCAGTATCAATATGTCTTCCCAGGAGATGATCGGCAATTTTGAACGCATTGGCTCAATAACCATTTTACCTGTACGGGCCATTTCATGAATGATATCCATATGTTTCTCAATTGAATCATCATTTCTTTCGAAACCAGCTAAATAAGCTAGGTTTTTATCTTTGTTGTCTAGATTAGGAGTGGAAACAATTGTTTCTTCTTGGTTTACTACTGGTGTACTGCTTTTAGGTTCATCTTTAACCTTGAAATACACTTTTACGGATGTACAAATCGGGCATTCATAATCATCTGATAAATCGGAAAAAGGCTTACCTTCTTTATCCTCGTCGTAAATATAACCACATACTATGCATTCATATAACATTGTTTCACCTCCTATTAAATACTGAAATCAGCGGGCTCATAATTTTCTTTGGAACTTTGGCAGCCAGGACATTTGTTAGGTGGTTCTTGACCAATATAAACATAACCACATACTCGACACTTCCATGTGATTTCAATATCACGTTTATAAACGCTGTCATTTTCTAGTAGATTTGATAATCTTTCAAACCGCTCTAAATGTCTTGCTTCGATTTTAGCAATTTGCTGAAAAAGTCTAGCTGTATCTAATTGATTCTCAACAAGAGCAGCTTCTTGCAGCCCGGGATAAATGGATATAGATTCATCCTTTTCAGCTTCAATAGCAGTTGAAAGATTTTCTTTAGTCGAGTTAAGTAAACCTAACACTCGCATTATTTCACGGACATGCGAGAGTTCATTTCGAGAAGTTTCTTCAAGAATTTTTCCAAAATAGTGTAAGCCTTCAGCGTGAGCAATTTCAGCATACAATTCATATTTACATCTAGCTAGTGCTTCATTTTTTAATGCATTCATTAATTCAAGTTGATCTAATTGCATTGGACACCTCCTAAGATTATAAATGAAAGACGTTTCTATAACAATTATAGCACTTAGAGATTTTAATAATTGATTCTTTATGGATTTGTCCAAACCACCTGTCGCTGTAGATTTTGATGCGCCGTCAGTTGAAGCTTTGAAAATGGAACTGGTCGCTTATGTCGCCATCGTTCGGTCCTTTGCTTTGTTCTTTTTATCCTTTAGCTGAGGCGTATGGCAATGTATCGGATAGTTCTCAGGTACTGCCACGTAGGACTTTGAATCACGGGCCAAATTTTCTTACGAGGCCGAGACGCGTTTGCTGCGTTTCG
>Ga0314774_1000264_pt1 | contig 46261 bp, 46 predicted proteins | sample MetaGCBIA2018_FD_204515 | JGI IMG/M metagenome (GOLD analysis project Ga0314774, IMG submission 204515) | Cryopeg brine microbial communities from Beaufort Sea near Barrow, Alaska, United States - CBIA 2018 | ecosystem: Environmental > Aquatic > Marine > Coastal | place: USA: Alaska | collected... | reverse complement strand
GTGGCTATTGATTATATCAAGGCACATTATTACGGCAGTCACGATACCATTAACCCAACACGCATCATACCTGTTGGTCCTGATATTGATTTTGATGCGCCGCATAACCGCGAGCGGTTATCGGTAATAAATGAATAGTAAGAGCATTAATTGTGGATAAAAGAGTTGATGGCTGAATGCTCAGAAATTGCTGGCATTTGAAAATCTGCATTAGTTCGGTAACTATATATAGTAGACACCTAGTCTGAGTCTTGAGTATTTGCTAAGAAATAGATTCTTATTAGATAGGTGACATCAGCTTACCTTCAATTACACCTATAAAGACTAATTTGAGAGCAAATTGAATTTTCTATATTACCAACCTCATAGGTATTAACTTAGGATGTTTTAATTAAGTAGCCTGAAGGTAATAATTGGCACCTGTCTACCGAGGTATTTTATAGCCCAAATTATTTTAAATCCTCGTTACTGCACCCACAGCTCTTGTTTTACGTTGCTGCAAAGAAAGCCGTGCTTTGTTAGTCGCTCTTCATATACTCTATCTCAAAACACCTTTTGTGTAGCTAAAATGAAGTAAAATCGAGATTCTACTTCATCTAATAGGCTGTAATAACTTTTACTCATATTAATTAAGCTTTTGGTGCATCGGGTTGTTTTGAAGGATCAGCATTATCAAAGGCTTTAAGTGTCCGGCAATGCTCATCAATAGCGACGATGTTAGGATAAGGCGTTAAGTCTACTTTAAAGCGACGAGCGGAGGAGACTTGCGGTATTAAATAGCAGTCTGCAAACGTTGGGCTGTCACCATAGCAGAATTTTCCACGTGATTTATCTGCTGCCAATAATTTTTCTAAAGCAGCAAAGCCTTCGTCCATCCAGTGTTGGCACCAAGTCATAACCTCATCTTCGCCAATGCTCAGCTCATTGCGCAGATATTGCAAGATGCGCCGATTATTAAGGGGATGGATATCACAACCAATCATCGCGCTCAGCGCACGTACTTGCATACGACCCGCCGCATCTTTAGGCAATAATGGATTCTCAGGATAAGTCTCTTCTAACCATTCTAAAATAGCAGGGCTTTGATATAACAATAAGTCATCGGTCTGTAAAACAGGTACTAATCCTTGCGGATTGATAGATTTAAACGCTGACTCTAACTGTTTGTCTTGGGCCAAATTAACCGCGATATAGTCATAATCCAAACCTTTAAGATTCATGGCAATACGAGTACGGTAAGAGGTACTACTGCGAAAGTAATTATAAAGCTTCATCATCATTATTCTCCTTTTTGGGCGGGTATCAAACGCTCATTATTATCTATATAATCAGTCACAATCAGAAATCTGCTAAACTTAACAAGGTGTTATGAGTCGTCGTAAGCCAATTTGTTTAAACGAAGGCATTTAATCCAACGAGTTTAAACTGATAATCTTAAAAGTGAAATTCTGCTTATTTCTAACTTTTAGATATAAGCAGCAAGCGGTATCTTTATTTAGTGGTATCTTTATTTAACTGAGCAAAAAACAGGCAATTGAGCAAATAATGTCATCATCAGATAGCGCTTCAACCTTAAGTAATTCTTTAACATCGAACAAGAACCAAGGTGGCGTGCAGTCACTTGAGATTGGATTATCGATATTAGATGTGCTCATTGCTTATAACGAGCCTATGATGCTAAAAGACATTGCTCAAGCGATGCAGATGCATCCGGCTAAATCCCATCGTTACTTGGTTAGTCTAATTCGTAAAGGCTATGCCCGTAAGCTCGATGATGGACGCTATGGACTGGGAGAGCGAGTTGATGCATTGGGTGCGCTTGGCGCTTTTGGACACACAGCACTCACTCAAAATAACCTCTTAGAGCGACTCACTGCTGTCGCCAACACTATCAAAGATACTTTAAACTGCGGGGTACAAATCGCTAAGTGGTTTAGTGAAGGCCCCATTATCATTCAGTCCGTTGAACCGGATAGCCCAATCAGTATCATTACGCGTATCGGCTCACGTATGCCACTGACAACTTCAGCCACAGGGCAGTTGTTTGCCAGCTATCAAGCAGATGCGCTCATCAAATCTTTGGTCATTGCAGAATGGCAAGGCAAAGCTGAAAGCACTAGACCATTAAGCGACGCTGAAATATCGTCCAAATGGTTGCACTTTACCCAGCTACAAGCCGATATTCGTACTCAAGGTTATGCGACGGTCACTGGTGATATGTTAATAGGCATTAACGCTATTACTATCCCTGTGCTGTTGCCGCAAATGGCTAACGCTAAGGATGGCGTTACAAATGCCTCGCCCATTGCTAATAACGTGCTCTCTAATAAAAATGTGCTTATAGAATATGCCATTACTATTATCGGTACTTCAGAGCAGCTACCCATGAGTAAGCAGCATGAGGTAGCCGATAAAGTACGGGCGATCGCTCAACGTTATCAAATCGCTTAGTGGCTATTGTTATATAAAATCTTTCTATATAGAGATATTCCGTGTAAAGCCCCTCTATAGAAAGACCTGCTATCTTTGATCAAAATGCTATTTAACATTGCTAGTAAATCAAACTTTACAGAAAGCGCTGGCTGCTTTGACTTTTTCATAAACCCCTTGAGCATCTAGTCCGGTAGCGCTTACCTCATCAAGGTATTTTTGTGAGCCTTCTATTAGCGGTCCACTCCAGTCAGGATCATTAAGCGGGTCTGGAACCTCGATCATCAAATCACCTTTTGCTCTGGCTTCGGCCATAATCTCGGCATTGGCCGTATCAAAAACCTTGGCGGCTTTAGCGGCCATCTCTTTTCCAGAATTATCATCGATGACTTTTTTTAGATCGTCAGGTAAGCTTTCGTATTTGTCTTTGTTCATAGTGACGACGAGAGCCGCACTATAAAAAGGAATGTTGGTATGGGTATTCACTAAGTCATCCAAACGAAAGGCTCGGACCGGTTGCCAAGCAAAGCTGAGCCCATCAATGACCCCGCGCTGAAGTGCGGTGTAGGTATCAGGTGCTGGCATACCTACGGGAGAAGCGCCTACTGCTTCTATGATATAGCTTGCCACCGCAGAAGGCTGACGGATGCGCATGCCTTTCATATCTGCTGGAGTTCGAATAGGTTTATCAATAGTATGAAGAGCCCCTGGCCCCGTTCCTATCATATAGAGTAGGTGAGTATCTTCATACTCGCTAGCAATAACCTTATCATCATAGAGTTTATGAAGGATACAAGTCTGTCGCTTTGCAGTGTTTGAGATGCCGGGAAGCTCAACAATCTGAGTTAAAGGGAATCGTCCAGCAGTATAGCCATGAGCTTGCATCCCGATATCTACCGTACCTTTAGCAGTAGCATCATAGGTAGCGCCAGGCTTGCTCAAGGTGGCAGAAGGATAAATCTCGACTTTTAATCGACCATTTGAATCCTCTGCCACTTTTTTAGCCCAAGGTTCAAAAACCTGTTTGTTAATGTCGTCAGTGGCTGGCATAAAGTGCGAGAATCGAAGTACGGTAACGTCGTCTGGGGTGGCAGAATCACCAGCAGCGGACACTGTTTCATTCTTGTCAGCGCAGCCAGAAATGGCAAGCAAACTGGCCAATGCTATTCCGAAAGACAGTTTCGTTTTCATCATGAGATCCTTTCTTGATGGTTGGTTATCGCTCTAATATAAATTTAATATCTAAATTTATATACAGTTGGTCTACTCTAAAAAAGATACAGAGAGCATGGCTGGGAGAAATTTTCAAAGCCTCTGGAGTGACGTAGTCACACAGCAAGCTAGAAAAATTTGTGCCAGTTATACGAAACCATGTTATACGAAACTATGTGTGTATCCGTTTTATTTAGTTCTTACTATAACGAGCGGCTCTCAATAAAAATCCATTCTTAATTAAGAACCACTTTTAATACTCTTTCTACTCTTTAAATACTAAAACTATTCCCCAACAGGAACCTGCTCTTTTGCTTCAGCCAGCTCTTCGGCATGTAAAAAATGAGTATGGGCTGGAGCACGTTTGGTACGCGTCCATTCATCAAGCATGTCTTGCTTGATTTGTTCAGTAATCATCGAGACTTTTTCTTCTGAAGTAATATCATCGTAGGTCAGTTCCATACGATGACCGTTAGGATCGAAGAAATAGATAGAATGGAAAATACCATGATTGGTCACCCCGATAACATCAATACCGCCTTCTTCTAAGTGCTTTTTAGCCGCTATTAAGGTATCACGGTCTTTTACTTTCATCGCTAGATGCTGAACCCAATCTGGAGTGTTGGGGTCAAAGCCCATCTCAGGTTGATTGGGCACCTCAAAAAATGCCAATACGTTACCGTTACCGGCATCTAAAAAGATGTGCATATAAGGGTCAAAAGCATGGGTAGACGGCACGTGATCTTCAGCGAATGCTAAGATAAAATCCATATTAAGGTGTTTTTTGTACCATTCAACGGTTTCTTTCGCGTCTTTGCAACGGTAGGCAACGTGGTGGATTTGTTCTATTTTAAAAGTCATTATCAATATCCTTTTGATAAATAGTCAAAAGAGGGCAGTCACAGTAAATGCAATCTAACTTTACTGTGACTGGGCTTTTATTTATGAAACGGGTTAGTGCTTTTAATCTTTAACAATCTGATATAGTTGGTCTACTGTAAAAGAGATACAGTAAGCACGGCTGTGTGAAATTTTCGAAGCCTCTGGAGTGGCAAAGCCGCACAGCAAGCGAGAAAAATTTGCCAGCCTTGCGAGTTTAGCCGTTGTCTCTATTTTATTTAGTATTCACTATAGTTACTCAGAAAAATTAAATTCTAAAGCGGGTAATACCGTACCGCGCACTTCACCGAAGCCCACACGAATGCCGTCTTTTTCAGCATAACCTTTCATAATCACGGTGTCGCCATCTTCAATAAAGCTGCGCGTTTCACCATTATTCAGTTTAACTGGTTTAGTCGCGTTCCAAGCCAGCTCTAGCATCGAGCCAAAAGTGTCTGGCGTTGGCCCTGAAATCGTACCTGAGCCCATCATGTCACCAACTTCTACTTTACAACCAGAGATGGTGTGGTGGGTAAGCTGCTGGGTCATTGACCAGTACAGATATTTAAAGTTACTTTCACAAAGAACCGTTGCGCTATCAGTGCTGGCGGCATTGGCTGGTAGCAGCTCTACTGACAAGTTGATATCGAAGCTGTTATCGCTGGTTTTTTCACGTAAATAGGCCAGTGGCTGGGGGTCTTGAGTAGGAATTGAAGCTTTAAAAGGTTGTAAGGCGTCTAAAGTAACAATCCAAGGTGAAATCTCAGAAGCAAAAGTTTTGGCATTAAACGGACCTAATGGCACATATTCCCATTTTTGAATGTCACGAGCTGACCAATCGTTAAACAACACCATGCCAAAGATATGATCCCACGCGTTTTCGATAGCGATAGGTTGACCTATTTTGTTAGGTTGACCGACGATAAAGGCGGTCTCAAGTTCGAAATCGAGACGCTTACAAGGTGAGAAAATAGGACGCTCATCAGGGCTGGGTTTCAGCTGACCGGAAGGACGGACAATATCGGTACCACTGACGATGACGGTGCTGGCGCGACCGTTATAAGCCACAGGCATCTCTTTCCAGTTAGGCAATAATGCATTGTCAGGATCGCGGAACATGGTGCCGACGTTGGTGGCATGTTCTTTAGAAGAATAAAAGTCGGTGTAGCCGGGAACGCGTACTGGCAAATGCATGGTGACGTCTGCTTGCTTAAACAGGGCCTTGCTCATCAAGTCTTGGTTATCACTTAAATCTTTGCTATTGGTAGAGAGTAGCGATTGGATAGTTTTGCGCGCTTTCGTCCAGTTGTCGCGACCGGATTCAATGAAAGGATTTAGCGTAGGCTGATTAAAATAGGGGCCACCCTCTAGCGTCAGCAGACCTTCGGTTTCAAGTACCGATAAATCCAACACGTGATTGCCAATAGCGACACCGGCACGGCGCTTGTTAATGCCAGTAGTGTCTTCAGTTTCACTAAAAATGCCATAAGGAAGGTTATGAATTGAGAAATCAGAATCGCTAGCGATATCGATAAATGAAGTGAGGTTTTTGTCAATCGTTGACATGAAGTGCTCCTTGCTAAATGAGTATGGGTGGCTTAATTAAGATAATAGTTGCTTGGTTAGTATAATAATAGACACTGTAATAAATTACGATATAGTTAACTACTTACGAATAATGTAATTTATAACCCGCCATATTGCAAGGAGTTTTAGTAACTCTTTTGCTATCTGGTTTGCTTTCTGGCGTGGTATAAATTAGTCTTTTTTCGTTAGCTTATTTAATAATAAGAGGCTTTAGAATAAAAAAAGCTGAGCAATCGCCCAGCCTTTTTAAATTAGATTTTCTATTTAAACCAATTAAGAATTAGTCTTTTAAGACGGCTACCATCGCATTGGCAACGTAGTCAATGTTACTGACATTAAGACCTGCCACACACATACGTGAGTTGGATACCATGTAGATGCCAAACTCGCTTTGTAGGCGTTCAACTTGCTCAGGCGTCAGTCCGGTAAAGCTAAACATGCCGTTTTGACGGGTAATATAATCAAAGTCGTGTTCAGGAAGATTGGCTTCTAGCACTGATTTGAGCTTCATGCGCATGGCTTTGATACGGTCACGCATGCCATAAACTTCGCCAATCCATTGCTGGTGTAATTGCTCGTCATTCATCACGATATCGACCACATGTCCGCCATGTGATGGTGGGCTTGAGTAGATAGAACGTACCATAAAGTTGAGTTGTCCAAAGACTCGTTCGGCTTCGTCTGCGGTAGGACAAACGACTGACAGGCCGCCGACACGCTCGCCATATAGCGATAAGTTTTTAGAAAATGAGTTACTGACAAATACTGGCAATCCCATATCAACGGCTTTACGAATGGCATAAGCATCGCTGTCCATGTCTTCGCCAAAACCTTGATAAGCGATGTCCATAAATGGGATCAGTTCACGCTGTTGAATGACCTCTAGCACGGTATCCCATTGCGCTTGGGTCAAATCCAAGCCGGTTGGGTTATGACAGCAAGGGTGCAACAACACCACATCATTTTTATTTAGCTTTTCAATAAAGCTCACCATGTCATCGAATCTGACACTACTGGTGGCTTTATCGTAGTAAGGATAAGTGCCCACTTCAACATCTGACCCTTCAAAGATGGCAATGTGATTGCCCCAGGTAGGATCACTCACATAGCATTTGGACTGCGGGAACCACTGATGGATAAACTCAGCACCTATTTTTAATGCGCCAGAGCCGCCAATAGTGGCGATGGTCGCGACGCGGTTTTCTTGCAACACTGGAGCGTCTTTACCAAATAATAACTCCTGACAGCCTTTGCGATGTCCAGGCAGTCCTGCCATTGGCAGATAAGGTCTAGAAGAAATAGGATCGGCAATGCGCTGTTCGGCCGTTTTTACACAGTCGAGTACCGGTAATTTTCCGGCTTCATCGTAATAAATACCAATACCTAAATTTACTTTATTAGGATTGCTGTCTACCAAAAATTTTTCCATAAGCCCTAAAATTGGGTCACCAGCGTAATAGTCGATACGTTCAAACATGTTATTTCCCTTATTGTCTTTATACAACATACAACAAAATATAAATTGAGCCGCCAAAAAGCATAGACCAGATTGATTATTAACTCAACGTTAGATTTTCCACAACCCGCTAATTCGTTCATTTAGCTATTATTTTTTTAAATTTACAGTTAATATCCCACAATATAAGTTAGCTTTAGTACGCTAAATAGTCACGTGCGGCTAGTAAAAAATTTCTTACTTGCTGTGCGGCTAAGCCACTCCAGAGGCTGTAAAAATTTCTCCCAGCCACATTGTATATTTTTTGAAGTAAATTGACTGTATCCTAAATATTCTGTAAATCATTAAAGTGGTTTTCAAAAGAATAGCTATCAAAATAGGTCTGCAAAAACTGTTTAAAAACAATGCTAGCAGGCGATAATCCCCGAGAGGAGCGCTGATAGATAAAAAATCGTCGCATTTTAACAGGTTGTGATAGCGGCCGCATTTGCAACCCATTGGCGCTTACCCAATCAATAACCTCAGGCATATAAGGCAGACATAAAGTGATGCCAAAACCCTGACGGGTCATCTCCAGAGCAGTGGACATAAAGTTCACTTGATAACGTGCTTGCTGTATGTGAGTGGCTACTTTTTCATCCAGCTCGGCAGTTACTTGCTCGTTAATAGGACCGTTTAGGGTAATTAGCGGTGTTCCTAGCAGCTGCTGCCAAGTTATCTCGCTTTGTTGCGCCAGTTCATGATCATCAGGCATCACCACACAAAACGGCAGTTGATATAACAGATCGGCACTGACGTCATCGTCTGACTCCATATAACTGAGCTCTACGCCCACGCCCAAATCTACCTCAATGTTTTGAATATATTCAAGCACGTTCTCTGCTGAGCAGTCTAATAACGACACGCTAATTTCAGGATACGCTTTAGTAAATTGTGCCACCACCGCCGGCATGGATGAGGCGGCAAATTGCGATACCGCCAAGCGTACTTGTCCCTGCGCGAGACTGGTCAAGCTGCTCGCCTCATTGACAAACAAGTGCATTTCATTGAGGACTCTCCGAGCTTGTGGCAGTAAATTTCGTCCCACTGTAGATAACGAAAGCTGGCGGGTAGTGCGATCAAACAACACAATTTCAAGATTGGACTCTAACTCTTTAATCAGTCCGCTAACAGCAGACTGGGTCAAATGCATCTGGTCACTGGCACGAGTAAAGCTGCCGTTGTCAGCAACTTTGATAAAAGCATCTAGCTGGCGAATACTCACATTCATAAGGAAACCTGATAAATAAATCATTAAATACAATTAGTCTTATAAATCAAGCTAATCTAATATAAACGCATCGTCAATAAGAATTATTGATTCATAATATTTTTTAGCATTATATTTATATCGGTTTTATACCACCAATTGAAATTAAGGATGATTGCAATGGCAGATTTATTTGAAAACCCAATGGGACTTAACGGATTTGATTTCGTTGAATTCGCCTCACCTGAATCGGAGGCGGTAGCCGCACTTTTTGAGCAGCTGGGTTTCACTCATGTTGCCAACCACAGATCTAAAGACGTCGCTTTATACCGTCAAGGTGACATCAATTTCATACTAAACCGTGAGCCAAAAAGCCAAGCCAGCTACTTTGTTGAAGAGCATGGAGCAGGGGCTTGTAGCATGGGCTTCCGCGTTAAGGATGCCAAGAAAGCCTATGAGCTCGCTATTGAAAATGGCGCTCAGCCAGTAGAGGTGCCCACTGGCGTTATGGAGCTTAGACTACCGGCTATCAAAGGTATCGGCGGCTCACTCATCTATCTTATTGATCGTTTTGGAGATGGTGAATCTATCTATGATGTCGATTTTGAGTTTCTTCCAGAAGTTGATAAGCATCCTGTGGGTCATGGTTTTAAAGTCATCGACCACTTAACGCATAACGTTTACCGCGGTCGCATGGCTTATTGGGCAACTTTTTACGAGCGCATATTCAACTTCCGCGAAATCCGATTTTTCGACATTAAAGGCGAATATACCGGATTAACCAGTAAAGCGATGACCGCCCCTGATGGCAAAATCCGTATTCCACTAAATGAAGAATCCAAGCAAGGCGGCGGACAAATCGAAGAGTATCTAATGCACTTTAATGGCGAAGGTATTCAGCATATTGCCTTAGCAAGTGATGACTTATTTGCCAGTATTGATAAGCTTAGAGACTCCGGTATTCCGTTAATGACAGCGCCAACTGATACTTATTATAAAATGCTTGATGAGCGCCTACCGGGTCATGGTGAGAATATCTCCGACCTACAGATGCGCGGTATCTTGTTAGATGGTACAACAGAAGGTGGTACGCCACGCCTACTGCTACAGATTTTCTCCGAAACCATCCTTGGTAGCCCAGTATTCTTCGAATTTATCCAGCGTAAAGGCGATTATGAAGACGGCTTTGGTGAAGGTAACTTTAAAGCGCTATTTGAATCGATAGAACGTGATCAAATCAGCCGCGGAGTTATTGGTGAAGTTGAAACTGAAGCAGAGTAAATAGATCAGTCAGTAACAGTAACGGGCAGGACAGAAAAGAGTTTGTCCTGCCCCTATAAAACTACTACCAAAAAACCAAGCGAAGACGGTAACACTTATACGGCTAGCGAGGATGGCATGGTATACAACTATAGTGAACTGACTTCAGAAGGAAAGCAGGCATGGAAAGCACAGCTTCTACTACTCAAACCCTCAATGCTAATAGCGGCAAGACTAGCAACGACCAGACTAACAACGAAAAGCAACCTTACGTATCGCATCAAGTCGATGGCCGTGGTCACATTAATTATAGTGACGATGAGCATGCTATGTGGCAAGCATTGCTTGACAGTCAAGCCCAGAAAACACCCAATCGCGCCTGCTCAGAGTATCTAATAGGGCTGGACAAGCTAGACCTCCCTACGTCTCAAATCCCACAACTGTATGATATCGATACGGTACTACAAGACACCACAGGTTGGCAGACTGCTGCTGTGCCTGCGTTGATTAGTTTCGGTAAGTTTTTTAAACTCTTAGCCAATAAACGCTTCCCAGTAGCCACCTTTATCCGTCGTTCTGAGGATATGAATTATATCGAGGAGCCTGATATTTTTCATGAAATTGTTGGGCACTGTCCGCTGCTGACTCACCCTGCTTTCGCGGCCTTTAACGAGACTTATGGCAAGCTGGGACTCAATGCCAGTAAAGAAGAACGGATGTGTCTGGCACGGCTATACTGGTTTACCATCGAGTTTGGCTTGGTCGAGCAGAGTAGTGACCAAGGCAAGGAATCCCTTAGGATTTACGGCGGTGGTATATTAAGCTCACCCTCTGAAACCGTATATGCCCTAAGTGAGGATCCCCAACATCAACCCCAAAATCAACCAGAATACCGCGCATTTTATTTGTTAGACGTGCTACGTACCCCTTATCGTATAGATCACATTCAGCCTATCTATTACGCTATCGATGATTTAGACACGCTGTTTGATATTTTGAATAGCGATATTATGGGTTACGTCAAAAAGGCCATGAGCTTGGGGCTGTTTGATGCTACTTATGCATAAAGCTATTTATATATATAGACGTTCTAGCTTTGTTAGCTTAACTGTCATTCGCTTAACTGGCATGAGTATGGGTACCACAAACAGTCAAGATTATAAGCACTAGCACGTTTTAGAGAGGCTTGATGCCTGTTATTATTTATCACTTAAAATATTGCTTCTATAAACTAATCATCAAATAAATTATCAATAGTATAAATCTAAACAAAGGAGATTATCATGTCCGAATTATCACAAGCCAGCTGTGAAGTTTGCCGTAGTGGCGCACCAAAAGTCAGCGATGTAGAAGCACGCGAGCTATTACAACAAATCCCTGATTGGTCACTAATTAACGTGGATGGTATCGACCAATTGCAACGCCAGTATAAGTTTAAAAACTTTGTGGCTGCTATGGCATTTGCCAATCGACTGGCAGATATTGCTGAAGAGGAAGGTCATCACCCTAGTATGTTAGTGGAATGGGGCAAAGTGACGGTTACGTGGTGGTCGCACAGTATCAAAGGCCTACATAGTAATGACTTTATTATGGCAGCAAAAACCGATAAATTGCTCGATAAACAATCCTAGTCTCTAAATTATACTTTACAGGCTCTAAATCAATTAGAGCCTGTAAAGTATGGTGCGTACAATATAGCTCCTGAATTATAACAACTAAATAAAATTCTAAGAATCCAAACCAAATTGGCAACATAAGGATGTGTTATGCCTCCACAAATACTTACCCAGTTTTCGCCTAAACTAGCTTTTATCATTGCTAGCGTCGTCATCGCGATTATGGGTGTCACCATGATTGGCTTTGGCTGGGTTCCGCACTTATCATTAATGCTTGCTATTGCTGTTTTGCTGGCCCTAGGTATGTTTAAGGGCTTAAGCTTTGAGAAGATGCAGGAACAAATGTCCTCAGGCGTCGCCAGTGGTATTGGTGCTATCTATTTATTATTCTTTATTGGATTGCTAGTCGCCGCTCTCATGATGTCGGGCGCTATTCCCACCATTATGTATTATGGTTTTGAGCTGATATCTCCGCAGTATTATTATATCTCTGCCTTTGTCTTGACCTCAATTATCGGGGTAGCGCTGGGCAGTAGTTTGACCACGGCAGCGACTATAGGCGTGGCCTTTATTGGGATGAGTAATGCCTTCGATGCCAACGTAGCTATCGCTGCAGGTGCCATAGTCTCAGGCGCGTTCTTTGCCGACAAAATGTCCCCACTATCAGATACTTGTACGCTTGCTTCATCGGTCGTGGGTATTGATTTGTTTGAGCATATTCGTAATATGATGTATACCACTGTGCCAGCTTGGCTCATCACTGCGGGGCTGTTTTGGTTCTTCTCTGGGCAGGCGGGTACCGGCGATTTAGGTCAAGTTACCCTGTTGCAGTCGCAGCTGGTCGATAGCGGCTTAGTGCATGGTTACTCAGTACTACCGTTTATTGTGCTAGTTGTCTTGGCGGTTTGCCGAGTGAATGCTATCTATACCATTATTTACACGATTGCTACCGCTTTAATCATTACCTATTTGCACAGTACTCCCAGTATCGGACAGTTAGGCGGCTACATGTTTGGCGGCTATGCTCCTGCCGAAAATTTAGAGCTAGGCGAAGTAGGCGGCATGATCTCACGCGGTGGCATGCAGAGCATGTTCTTTACACAGACTATTGTTATCTTGGCATTAAGTTTAGGTGGTCTGCTACGCGCATTGGGTATCTTGCCTGCGCTGCTGTTAGGTATCAGAGATATGCTGACCAGTTCAGGTCGCGCTATCTTTGCCGCCGCTATGGCAGCCTTAAGTATCAACGTCCTAATAGGTGAGCAGTATTTAAGTATCCTACTGTCAGGTACAGCATTTCGTCCAACGTTTGAGCGACTGAATTTACACCCCAAAAACTTATCTCGCACCATCGAGGATGCGGGTACAGTAATCAACCCATTGGTGCCTTGGAGTGTGTGCGGTGTGTTTATCAGTCAAGCGTTAGGCGTGCCAGTGCTTGAGTATCTACCTTATGCATTCTTCTGTTATCTGTCGCTACTGCTGACCTTATTGTTTGGCTTTACTGGGATTACTATTAGTAAGGCAGATCCCGTTAAGCAAGCAGTTAACAGTTAATACTTTTTAGTTTACTAAACGCTTCTTATGGGAATGTCACTTTCATTGGATGACATATACTAGAAATAATCAAATACTAGAAGCAGTTAAATAAGAAAGGCAGTCAAGTTACTCTAACTCTGACTGCCTTTTTTTGTGCTTCCTTTGTGCTTTATTTGGTGGTCTGATTCCTGTCATGCGTTACTTTAGCTATTTTTAATCTACATTCTATTAGAAGAACTAGTAAATTACATAACATCATAAACCCCCACTTCCATTGAACTCAAAAGCTGTTTAATCGAACCATTTTACTAGGTAAATAATTGTTATTAAACAACAAATTATTTAGATAAAAGTAGAAGGTGTGTTTGGCACTCATAAACCATATTTTCTACTACAAGCCATTGATTTGACTTATTATTTAAAAATTTATAATTTGAGAAAGCTCAAGGAAAACACAACTAATTCCTGTCATAAGTCAGAAAAATCTCATTAACATTTAGTGTATAGACTAGCCGCAAGACATCATCTAGAATTTGACGGTGTTCTAAAAAGCATGCTGGCATCAGACATAACCATAATTGATATAAAAGAACACCAAATCAAAGACTTTAAAGTGATTATCAAGCTTTTTAGAGAAACAACAGGTTCTTCTAACGGCTCGTTTTAGTCGGTGTCTAAGACGGCAGTTATTGCCTTCTATGCCTACGGTATGTTGTTTGCCACCCCGTTTATTATCTGGTTTAAAGGCGGTTAAGAAACGGTTCCAGTTATCCATGCTAACAGAGCTATACGTCACTTTAAGGTACTTGAGACGGCACCGTAGCTTTCTTGCCGTGGCTAAGTCACGTTTACCCCAAACATAAGCCACAATCTCACTGGTGTCACGATCATAAGCATAGATGAGCCAGACTTTACGCTTTTTTCGACCCACATAAGTCCAAAACTCATCAACCTCTAAGCGTTCATAGTAACGCTTCTTAGGAGTAATTTTATACACAGATGAGCCTAAGGTGCTCAGTACTTTACCAATACTAACCGAGGTAATGACAGCGATGTCTCTGATGCCGCCGCCTCGAGCAGTCATCAGCCGTATTCTATCTTCTATTCTAGAATGACAGCCTTGGTAGGTTAAGGCATGGTCGCCAATGAATTGACGTTGACAATCCTTACATTGGTAGTGCTGCTTGCCATAGCTTTTTATGCCATTTTTCTTTAAACTTATACTGTGACAGTCGGGGCAGCTGATATCTATTTGTGTCTTCATAACCTCAAATATATCATCTTGCTTCGGCTGTCACCCCTCCTTTAATTCCTCAGCATACTTTCTGATACACCACCCGCTTATTCACCGCCGTACGAATCACACTGTTCAGTGATTCTATAGCATTGGTGGTATAAATGGCTTTTCTGATATCTTTAGGGTAACCAAAGAACACCGTTAAGCCTTCCCAGTTATTGCGCCAAGACTTGACCACATGCGGATATTTATCACCCCACACCTCTTTGAGGTGCTCAAGGTTAGCCTCTGCGATCTCAATCGTATCAGCGCCATAGATGGCCTTTAAATCAGCGGCTACTGCCTTTTTATCCGTCCAAGGTACAAACTTCATCGAATAGCACACCATGTGTACGATACACAGCTGGACCTGTGCTTTAGGATAAACGGTATTGATGGCATCGGGGAAGCCCTTTAGGCCGTCTACACAGGCAATGAGGATATCTTGTACCCCGCGGTTTTGTGGCTCAGTGAGAACGCCTAGCCAGAACTTAGCGCCCTCATTCTCTGATAACCACATACCAAGCAGCTCTTTTTTACCATCAAGTCCCACACCTAGAGCCAGATAGATAGCCTTGTTGATGATCTGCTTGTCTTGACGTACCTTAACGACAATGCAGTCTAAATAGACGATGGGATAGACACTGCTCAGTGGCCGGTTCTGCCAAGCGGTGATGTCCTCTAAGAGGTTGTCAGTGACTCTTGAGACAAGAGAGCTTGATATGTCGACATCGTAAAGCTCTTTGATGGTCTCGACAATTTCAGTCGTTGTCTGACCTTTGACCTTTGGCGTATGAGCGAGGATCAGCAAGTGTCTGGGAGACACTTGCCCGAAGCGCAAGACGAAGGGCTATGCCTGTAGTGGAATATAATTTTATCATCAAGGCCACTAATGCGCGTTTGGTGCTTACTGACGAGTACAGGCTCAAAGCTGCTGTCACGGTCTCTTGGGGTGGATATCTCAAGCTCACCTGTGTCACTGCGGACTGTCTTTTTAGTGTGCCCATTGCGCTTATTAGGTTTATCGGCTTTCTCATGCTTAGGATAGCCTAGATGGTCTTCCATCTCGGCTTCAAGAGCAGTGTCGATAAAGGATTGCATGAGTTGCTTTTGAAAGTCTTTGATATCGTCAAAGCTGTTCATGCTACCAGCCATTTGCTCGGCCAGTTTTTTAATGTCAGATTGAGTAGTCATTGCTTATTCTCCGGTTAGTGGATTATAAGCAGTTACACACTTTTTAGGAAACTCCCGGGTTTTTTTATAGTTGAGTATGCTGTGGCTTGGTCTGGGGAATGGATTTTGGCTCATATCTAGTATTTGGCTTGAAAAGCGGCGTTAACTGCCTAATATATAAGTCCGGCATGGCACTTGATGAGCTGGCTAATGCTATATTTATTTTTTTCTTACCCTTAGATTACAGGTTGTGTGTTGTGCAAATACCTTTTCCAGACTGGCTGACGCCGCAGTTCGCATATATTGTCCTCAGCGCTATAGTTGCCATCCTCATTTGGATAGAAGGGGAGATGCTCAAGCGCACTGATGGCAAGCTGCCTAAATCGAGATTCTTTCAGATCAGTTCTTTGTTAGATACAGCGTGGTTCTTCGTCTCCGTAGTGATGCTATATGTGATTGACTTGACGCCATTAGCCACTGCCGTTCCTGCTGCATACGGAATCTATACTATCTTTGGTTGGGTCTACGGTACACGCTTGCTCAAGCGTAAAGGTATTCCAGATTCTCCTAAGGATTTAGTGGTACCGCCCAAATACATTGCTTATAGTCAGTCATTTTCATTGATATTTTTTGCATTATGTCTATTAGTATTGGGCTCTCCATGGCTGCCTTTAGCCAACTAAATTTTTACAAAACTATATAATTTAATATGCCATTAGTGAGAAAAGCTGGTATACTAAATTTGTACTCATAGGATTTAAGATGAAAACAGTGAGATACTATAAACGTAAATCACGTACTTGGTCTAAGCAATTGCTTATAAATTAGATGAGTATATATCAATTAATCGGTGATGACACACGTCTCGCCAACAGTTAAAGAGTTAGGAAAATTTATGTCAGATAAAGTTGAAGGCACTGTAAAGTGGTTTAATGAAGCTAAAGGTTTTGGTTTTATCGCTCAAGACAATGGCGGACAAGACGTATTCGCTCACTACAGCGCTATCCAAGGTGGCGGTTTCAAAACCCTAGCTGAAGGCCAAAAAGTGTCTTTCATCTTAGGTGATGGCAAAAAAGGCCCACAAGCTGAGCAAATCGAAGCTATCTAATCCTAACGGCTGCTAAGATTGGCTAATTTATTAGTTGATTTTATTGCTAGGGGATAAGTAAATACTTAGATCAGTATGTTGTTAACACAACAAAAATATTGTTTAGATTGTATATTAAAAGCAACCTGATAAGAGGTTGCTTTTTTTTGTCAAAAAATAAGTTTATAATTCTTAGCCAGCTCTCAGCTAATTTTGGATTAAATAGCTGAATATCTTATTCAGTAGTGAACACTAATTTATTAATTATAAAGAACCCGATTATAAATGACATAATGCGATAAGGTAATACTATGAAGTGGGAACCGTGGTTTGCGATGGATTGGCAGCAAGTTTTTGGTATCTCTTTATCTGTTATAGGATTCTACTTTTGCTTGATATTATTTACCCGTATTGTGGGGCTACGTAGTTTCTCAAAGCTCTCAAGTTATGACTTTGCGATGACCGTAGCCATCGGTAGTATCTTAGCATCAACGGTAACATCTGACTCACCCTCATTGCTCCAAGGCTTGCTTGCTGTTGGTCTGTTATTTACGCTACAAGCACTAATCTCAATGATCAGACGTAGAGTTAAACCCATAAAAGCCTTACTCGATAACCGACCTATCATCTTGATGGCACATGGTGAATACTTCTGGGACAACCTAAAAGAAGCTAATTTAAGTACTAGCGATGTACAAGAGGTGTTGCGCAAGAACGGCTTAAAATCGAAGACTGAAGTGTTTGCGGTTATTATGGAAACCACGGGTGATATGAGTGTGATTAAAAACAACGAAGCAACGCCAGACTGGTCGTTATTTGATGACATTCGTGACAGCGAGCTATTAGTTAGACCAGTCAACGACTAGTCGTAAAATAAGTTGTTACGATAGACAATAACAAAACGTTAAGCAAATAAAGGCCGAGTAATGCTATAAGGGTAGGAAAACTGAAGGCAATAAATAATAGATAACAGTAAATTGTTACTCTGAGATGCTATTTTTTAAAGAATGGTGACAAATTTATGACGCATTATTCACTGCGTTGTCTTGACCTTATCGGCATGCTCACGCAAGATAGATGAGTCTAATAAATAACGGTCGGCTTAGGCTTAGCAACGTTAAGTGATGTATATTGTTATGCAACTATAATTCATTTTGTTATTGTTTTTTTTGCATTACTTAATAATGCTTAATTAACAATTTCCTGCTAACTGAGTCATAACTTTTAAGTAAAATTTTGAACGACAATGAACCACTGGTTCTCAACGGGTAATTTTTTTAATTCATAACATTAACAAACGAGGAACGTATGAAAGCATTAGTAGCGGTCAAGCGTGTCATTGATTATAACGTCAAAGTTCGTGTAAAAGCTGATAACTCTGGTGTGGATTTATCCAATACCAAAATGTCAATCAACCCTTTTGATGAAATTGCGGTAGAAGAAGCGGTACGTCTAAAAGAAGCGGGCGTCATTGATGAGATTATTGTTGCCTCAATAGGCCCGAAAGAATCACAAGAGCAGATTCGTGCAGCTCTAGCATTAGGTGCTGATCGCGGTATTTTAGTAAAAACTGACGATAAGCCATATCCGCTACAAGTAGCCAAAATCCTAAAAAGTATCGCTGAGCAAGAAAGCACTGATATTGTCTTATTGGGTAAACAAGCTATCGATGATGACAACAACCAAACGGGTCAAATGCTGGCAGCGTTAATGGGTGTGGGTCAAGGTACCTTTGCCTCAGAAGTTAAGGTCGAAGGCGATAAGGTAAATGTCACTCGTGAAGTTGATGGCGGTTTGCAAACGCTTGCTCTAACTCTACCTGCTATTATCACTACTGACTTACGTTTGAATGAGCCACGTTACGCTAAGTTGCCTAATATCATGAAAGCTAAGAAAAAACAGCTTGATGAAAAAGCGCCAGCTGATTACGGTGTTGATATGGCCTCCAAGCAAGAGATTATCAAAGTCGTGCCACCTGCTGAGCGTAAAGCGGGTATCAAGGTAGGTTCAGTTGACGAGTTGGTCGACAAGCTAAGAAATGAAGCAAAAGTAATTTAATATTTTGCTAGGGCGTAAATGAGTTTATTTTACCTTTACGCCTACATTTCAAAAGCTATTCGCATACAGGGTTACGCAAATATCAGTGATACCAATATTAGTTATGCGAATAAATGACCACACGAATCGATAATAAGAATAAACAAAGGATAAAAACCATGGCAATTTTGGTATATGCAGAACATGACAATGCCAGTCTAAAAAAGGCAACTTTAAATACTATCGCTGCCGCCAAGCAAATGGGCGATGATATTCATGTGTTAGTGGCTGGTAGTGGTAACCAAGCGGTTGCTGATGAAGCGGCTAAAGCAGAAGGCGTGAGCAAAGTATTGCTTGCAGACAATGCAGCTTACGAGCATCAAATGGCAGAAAATATCGCGCTACTAGTCGCTGATATCGCCGCTGACTACAGCCACATCATTGCGCCGGGCACAACCACGGGTAAAAACTTTATGCCACGCGTTGCTGCTCTACTTGACGTGAGCATGTTGTCAGAAATTACAGCAGTAGTTGATGCTCAGACGTTCGAGCGTCCTATCTATGCTGGTAACGCTACTGCCACGGTTAAGACCACAGAAGATAAAATTGTCTTGACCGTACGTACTACTGCTTTTGATCCAGTAGCAGCTGAAGGCGGATCAGCAGCTGTTGAGACTATCGATAATGTACAAGATTCTGGTAAATCAAGTTTTGTTAATGAAGAAATGGCAAAATCTGACCGTCCTGAATTGACTTCAGCCAGCATTGTCGTCTCTGGTGGTCGCGCCTTAGCAAACGGTGAGAACTTCACTAAATATATCGAGCCATTAGCCGATAAACTTGGCGCTGCCGTTGGTGCATCACGTGCTGCTGTTGATGCAGGCTACGTGCCAAATGATATGCAGGTCGGTCAAACAGGTAAAATCGTTGCGCCAGATTTGTATATTGCAGCCGGTATCTCAGGTGCTATTCAGCATTTAGCAGGTATGAAAGATTCTAAGGTTATTGTTGCTATCAACAATGATCCAGAAGCGCCAATTGCAAGTGTGGCCGATTACTTCTTAGAAGCTGACTTGTTTGATGCATTACCTGAGCTAACCAGCAAGGTATAACCGTCATTCAATACTCAGTCAAACATAAAAAATCCCGCTATATAAATAGCGGGATTTTTTATGTTAAAAGAAACAGTACCGCTAGGAGTAACGACGCTGACGCAAGGTCTCGTATAGACACAGCGACCCTGCAATAGCAACATTGAGGCTTTCTTGACCATTAGGCTGAGGAAGGGCAATAGGGGTAGCACATTGCATGAGCTCATCGCAAACGCCTTGACCTTCATGTCCCATAATCCAAGCGACCGGCGTACATAAATTATGCTCGTAGATCAAAGTGTCGGTATGCGAGCTGGTCGCTAACAGGGGTACTTGCACATTTTCTAAGATGTCTGTCGTGCTCAGTCCTTCATAAATATTCAGCGCAAATTGCGCACCCATGCCAGCGCGTAAAGTCTTTGGTGACCATGCCTGTGCCGTAGCACTGGTACATAATACCGTGCTGATGCCGACGGCTGCTGCGGTTCGCAATAGTGTTCCAACATTACCGCTGTCTTGTACATCATTGAGAATGAGGCAGTCGCTATTAATCGCTGATAAGTGTGGCATGGGTATCTGAATAATCGCCATGATATCAATACCCGTACCTAAGCTACGGATACTTTGATATAGGGCGTCAGACAAGGTTAAAACGGAAGTATAGGTGGGCAGACGGGTTAAAATTTGCTGCACTTCGGCATGGGTATGCGCTGATTCCGCTAGTAATATTTGAAGGAACGGATAGTCGCTACGTAGGGCGGCATCAATTAGATGTACGCCTTCAAGTATCGTTTGTCCTTGTTTCTTACGCTGGCGAGCTTGGGTCAATAAAGCTTTCACGAGCTTGACCGTTTGATTTTGATCTGAGGTAATCAGCTCGGTAGGATTTGATGTCATAGTAGACTGCTTTAAAGTAAAGATAGAGTTAAAATACAGACAAGCTTGAAAAGCCAAAACACATTATAAAAAGCCAGTCTTAATGATCAGCATGCTGTAAGTGTAAGTCTTTCACATAATTGACTTCGTTTTTACTACCGAGTACCACAGGGACGCGCTGATGAATGTCCGTTGGCTCAATATCAAGGACACGATTAACGGCGTCAGTTGCCGATCCTCCAGCACGCTCAATAAGCAAGCTCATAGGATTGGCCTCATACATTAAGCGTAATTTACCAGCTTTGTTCGCATATTTGGTATCGAAAGGATAGGTGAATAAACCACCGCGGCATAAGATGCGATGCACATCACCTACCATTGCCGCTACCCAGCGGGTATTAAAGTCGCGACCGCGCACGCCATCTTTACCAGCGATCAGCTCATCAATATATTGTTGCATGGGCGCGCGCCAGTAACGATAGTTTGAGCCATTAATAGCATATTCGCTGGTATCCGCATCAATTTGCACGTTATCTTCTATCAACACATAGTCGCCGCTGTCTGGATCTAAGCTAAACATGATCACATTATCAGCCACTGTCAACGCTAGTACTGTAGAGGTGCCGTATAATAAATAGCCAGCTGCCAGCTGTTGATTACCGGCCTGTAAAAAATCCCTATTTTCACTATCGTGACCTTGACGCTGATAAGGTAGAATAGAGAATATGGTTCCTACTGCCATATTGATATCAATATTTGATGAGCCGTCGAGTGGATCGAACAGTACTAGTAGACTGCCGTCAGCATTGGCAGGAGTAGCATTGTCTAGCTCTTCTGAGGCGACACCCGCGCAATGTGAATTTTGTGCCAAGGCATCTAAAAGTAAGTTGTTGGCGAGGACATCGAGCTTTTTTTGTTCTTCGCCTTGAACGTTTTGATTGCCCGCTTCACCTAAGATATCAGCCAATGCGCCTTTTCTAAGTAACTGCGAAATAGTTTTGCCGACGTCAGTAATGGTAGTAATCACATCGCTGACCGCAGGACTGGCTGCGTGGTCGTTTAGGTAGTTTGCTAAGGTCGTCATAATGCTTCCTAATAAAAAATGGGATTAAAAGTTAAAGAGATTGTTAAGGTCAAAAAGACGATCAACGTCAAAAACAATACTTAGTCAATAAGGCCAAACGCGTGAAAAACACAAAATAAAGCGTAATAAACGACTACAGTGGTAAATATCCAAATGGCTTGTACGGCATCTTTGTCTTGGCTATTTGTCCTAGTCATAAAATCAGCTACACTATATTTATTATTGTTCATAGCTTGATAACGCTTATTGCCTATTATAGTTCATACAGATCTATGATTAATATCTAACTTATAATAGCTAATAAGGCTGCTAAGTCTATTTATACCCTTGCGGTAAAGTGTAGCAAATAAGCGTCAAAATGTCCCCGTATCTGTGCTTATGGTTATAAATGAATGAGCAATTATTGTCTATGTAATATAAATTAACTTCATATAAACCAACAATAAAGAAATGCCATTATGTCAAACTCTATAAATAGCAATTCAACGAATACAGTCTCACCGTCTGAATATGCTAAGTTCGATCCTGAGACCATTCATCAAAAGTTGAATACCTCGTTAAGTCGTCCGCAGTTAAATAGCGACGGCCGTATTCGTCATTTTTTGGGCGTAGAAGGGCTTAATAAGGCTCAGTTGCAAGCTATTATTGCTAAGGCAGAGACTTTTTTTGATGGTAATGGTCAATTGATTAATAGCCCTGAACTTGAGGGTTGTACGGTGATGAACCTGTTTTTTGAGCCATCAACCCGCACCCGTACTACCTTTGAGGTAGCAGAAAAACGTCTAGGTGCTAATGTGCTCAACATTGATATTGAGCGCTCTAGTACCAAAAAAGGCGAAAGTTTACGCGATACGCTATGGAACTTACAGGCGATGACCGCTGATATTTTTGTGGTACGTCACTCTGCCTCAGGGGCAGCACATTTTATGGCCACTGAAGTCACACCAAACATTGCTATTATCAATGGCGGTGATGGCTGGCATGCCCATCCGACCCAAGGGATGCTCGATATGCTCACGATTCACCGTGAAGCGTCGCGTCCTTTTGAAGAGTTGTCCGTCGCTATCATTGGTGACATCAAACATTCACGAGTAGCGCGCTCGGACATTAGTGCTCTGCAAACGCTGGGTGTCAAAGACATTCGCGTTATTGCGCCACGTACTTTATTGCCTAAAGGTATTGAGCGCTTTGGGGTAAAGGTCTATGAAGATATGAATGACTGTGTGACCGACTGTGATGTCATCATGGGGCTAAGAATACAAAATGAGCGTATTGGCTCACCACTTTTGGCCTCATCGAGTGAATATTATAAGCACTATGGTATTACGCCTGAGCGGGTAGCACTGGCAAAGCCTGATGCGCTGATTATGCACCCAGGACCGATGAACCGCGGTGTCGAAATTGCTTCAAGCGTTGCTGATGGCGCGCAATCAGTGATCTTAAAGCAGGTAAACAATGGTATCGCTATTCGTATGGCGGTATTGGCACTGGCGATGCAAGGGCAACGCGCGCATCAAGCGGCTGGGCAATACTGATCAACGATAACCAGCGCTACCCAGCCAAAAGTGCTGCAAGGTTGAAGATAACTCATTACGTCAGAAAATTTATTTTGAAGACCACCTATTTATCTTGTTTTTAGCTCACCTCTCTTTGCTATGTTATTTAACTAATTTTTATTGATACGGTAATAACCTCCATGACCCATGTTAAAGCCCCTGATGCGCAGATGATCAATTTACTTCCAAAAGTATTCAAAGCCTCACTACCAAGTACTGCAACAGATAAGCTGGCAAATTTTGAAGCCGGACGCGAAATGTGGCTGCTACCACCACTGGTTGATTTGTGCGCACGTCTGCGTGAACCTGGGCAACAACAGCATGGAACCCTTGCCTCAGAAGGTCATGCTGCGCGTGCTAATGGTTTTTTGCATGTTGTGATTCCACCCGATACCAATCCTATTCTGGAGAATGGCTCGCTACTGAAAGGTTTACGTGAGCGCGCCCTTGAAGATGGCGGTATTTATTTACATATCCTTGGCGCATTGACTGCGGGGCTAGAGGGCGAGCGTCCCTCTAATATTGCTGGGCTAAAAAAAGGCGGTTGTATTGCCGTTTCCAACGCACGCCAGCCTTTTGTTAATGACATGGCACTACTGCGGACATTAGAGTATGCCGCAACCTTTGGTATGAAAGTATTTTTTTATCCTGATGAGGCCAGCCTATCTAGCGATGGGGTCGCGCATGAGGGTTATATTGCCTCATATCACGGTCTGCAAGGTATTCCGTGGATTGCTGAGACGGTAGCATTATCGACTCAGCTCTTGATGGTTGAGGAGACCGGCATAGCCGCGCACTTTAGCCAACTATCCTGCAAGTCTTCGGTGGAATTGATGCGCTGGGCCAAAGATAAAGGTCTACCGGTCACCTGTGATGTGGCCATGCATCAGTTATATTTAACTGATGATAACTTAGAAGGCTTTAATGCTATGGCCTACGTGTTACCGCCACTGCGTAGTAACACTGATCAGCAAGCACTACGCCGCGGGCTGACAGACGGTACCATTGATGCCATTTGTAGTCATCATGAACCGCTGAACAGCACGGCAAAAAAAGCGCCGTTTTCTGAGAGTACGCCGGGTATTTCGAACTTTGATACTTTTATGGCGTTGGCCTGTCAATTGGTACACGATGAAGTGCTTACCTTGGAACAGCTGGTAGATAAAATATGTCTTAATCCGGCGCAAATTGCGGGTATTAGCACACAATATGAAGATATTGGCGGCGCAGTAGTGGTTGATCCCAATCTTGAATGGCAGGTGACCGCAGAAACTATGCAATCGAACGGTAAAAATACCCCTTTCTTTAATCAAAAACTGCAAGGGCGTGTTGTGGAGACTTTCTTTGCCTAATTTGCCTCGTCAGGATGATAATCAGCAACCGTCCTTGGTGGGTCAAGACCCTGATATTATCCGCCGTGATGACACGCTGCGCCCTGACAAGCATAAGTCTAGCGAATCAATTAAAGCAGTCGCGATTTATGAAGTCGTCAAAGGCGTAGGCGCGCTGTTAGGAGCGTGCGCGTTATGGTTATGGCATGCTGATATTGATAATTGGCTTACGCGCGCAACAGACTCTTGGCAGCAGAATTTCGGTCATTTGCTGGCACCGCAAGTTGAGAGCGTGGTACAGATTACGCAGCAGGCAAGTAAAAATTGGCCGCTGTTTTTATTACTAATATGTGCTTATGCCAGTTTGCGTTTTATAGAAGCTTACGGATTATGGCAAGATAAAACTTGGGCCTATTGGTTTGGGGTAGTAGGCTATGGCATATTTATTCCCATTGAGCTGTACTACCTGATTGCGAGCCCATTTGATTGGTTTAAGCTGGGAATTCTGATATCAAACATTATCATTATTATTGTGGTTTATCGTAATATGAGAAGCAAAGGCCTGTTATAGAGTAAGTTTCCCTAAAGAATTTTACCAAGTAATAATGCCTTGGCGGTAATAATAAAAAGCCAGCACAAAGAGAGTGTTTCTAGTGCTGGCTTTTTATTATTTGACCCTAAACTTTTATTTTTGGCTTACAGTACAATGTTCTGCCTGATCTAAACATCCAAAGCTTTTTCTTCAGTAGGTCGAATTGATTTGGCCATTTTGCCGACACTCAAACCCTGAATCAAAATTGAGAATACCACCACCGCATAGGTCAGTGCTAGTAAGATATCGCGCTCCGCTCCTATAGGCAACTGTAAAACTAGCGCTACAGAGATACCTCCGCGCAGCCCGCCCCAAGTCAATACTTTCCATGCGCCTGTCGGTAACTTAAGTTGATGGCTAAAGGTCTTGGTCGTCATGCCTACTACGATAAAACGGGCCAGTAGAGCAATGGCAATGGTTAGGCCGCCTGCAATAAATAAATTACCTGAGAAGGCAATCATAACTACTTCTAGACCAATTAAAACAAACAAAATCGCATTTAGAATTTCATCAATCAGTTCCCAAAATAAATCAATGTAGTGGCGAGTCTTATCACTCATCGCTAGCTCCCGCCCGCGGTTACCGACCATTAGTCCCATCATTACCATTGCCAACGGCCCTGACAAATGCCAATGACTGGCCAGCGCGTAACCTCCTATCACGCCTGCTAAGGTTAGTAGCACCTCTTCTTGATAACTATCAATACTTTTAATTAGGTAATATAAAATTGCCCCAAGCACCAAACCAAAGACGATGCCACCACCGGCCTCGACTGCTAGTGTGTGCGCCACATAATTGGCAGTTGGAATATCACCGCTAGATAAAATTCCGAGTAGTATCACAAAAATAACGACGCCGATACCATCGTTAAATAAAGACTCGCCAGCGATGACCGTTTCGATACTTTTCGGCGCGCCTGCTGACGCTAAGATACCCATCACAGCAATGGGATCGGTAGGTGATATTAAAGCACCAAATAACAAACACCAAATGAATGGCAGACCGAAGCCTAAAAGCGGTAACATAAAATAAATAGCGGTGGCAATAAGCACCGCTGATATGACCGTACCAAAACAGGCAAGAATACCAATGGGCAGTTTATAGCGCTTTAAGTCCCCAATATTGACATGCAATGCCCCCGCAAATAGCAGCATAGAGAGCATGCCATCAAGCAATACTTCAGTAAAATCAAGTTGGTCTAATAAGCTGACTTCATAATCAATCAGCTGATCAAAGCCTAAAAAGCCTAAAAATATCGCGACAATAGACAAAAGGATAGAGATAACCATCACACCGATGGTCGTTGGCAGACCGATAAAGCGATGATTAACATAAGCCAGTGAAGCAGTAATGGACAAAAAGATAGCGCTGATTTCAAGTATGGTCAGGCTGGTTGCAGATGCCATGAAAGGAGTCTCAAGTTAATATAAAAAATTGCCCAAAGCCTAAAGCTTGCGAGGGGTATGTGCGGTGTTGATTGTGTTGTTTTAATTGTGATTGTACTTATGCTCGTAGTTTTTTTGACACACCCTAATTTTTTTAGAAAAAGTTAGTTCGACTTTGCCTGTAGTGTTTTATGAATGTGAGCTGAAAACTCGCTGACATACTCAAAGTGTTGGTGTTTGGCGTCCTTATTATGGATAAACTGCCGCGCCTGACTGCACATGGCCATCAAGTCAGCTACCAACTCGCTATAGCTGAGGTTTTCTTCTCCTGCACGCTCAATTAAGGTCAACTCATGTAGTAGCGTTTGCCGCTGATTAATGTCCACACAGACATAGTTGAGATCTGTCATGGCCTGACATAGCGCTTTTAATACCATCAAGTCAGTGGGGGCATAGCGGCGTATCTCACCCAGTGACGTATCAATAAAATCTGATATTGTAGGCGTTTGAGTAATAACGGCCAATATTGCTACTCGCTGCTTATTGACCGTAATGTCTGGAGCATCGTTGTTATGAGGCGGTATGTAAAAATGATAGGGGCTTGGTGGTTGGCGACGCATCATGACGCTGAGGCAAGTTGTTAAAGACTGTACACAGTTGACGGCAGTTTTAGGGTCATTGATACCAGGAGACAGAGCCCGCAGCGCAATTTCAGTGACTTGTCCTAAGCTATAGGTGATGTCATTAGAATGGGCAGGCCTGCGCACAAAATGGATACAAGCAGCAAAGCGTTGCCAAAATATGCCATCAGGCGTACGCGACATAATAGCAAGATTTGGCGTTTGGCTTTTTTGGAGATGGCTGGCATGATTGGCGGGTCTCTGATAAAACTGTCCGATGACGTTTCTATCAGTGACAAAGTGGCCAAGATTGGTATGCAACTGCACCACACCACCGTAATCTTGCGCTAAGGTGATCAGCGATTCAATATAAATCTGCTGAAGATAGCCCGTACTTGGCGCATAAATAGGTATTGCTGACCAGTCGCGGAATTGCTCAACATTTTCTCGTACCACATTGCGCTGATGCTGAATCTCGCAGTTGTCCCTATACCAATAGTGAATATTATTAAGAGCATCATCACTGGCATCTTGAATGACATGGGACGCCTGAATAGCATGCACCATATGCTGTACAAAATACACCAGTAACAAGGCACAGACAATGGCCATAATAATGGCAAAAGTTACTGACAGCTGTGGTACTCCAAAATCAACATCATATTTATGAATAGATTTTAGTACCAACAAACTATAACTAAAGGTACCAATAAATGCACCCAGTACAAATTGGTTTGGCGTGTCGGTCAAAAAGTTACGCAGTAGCCGTGGCCCAAACTGTGATGATGCCATTGACAGTACGGCAATGGTAATTGAAAAGGTAGTGCCCGCGACCCCTAGTACTGCCCCTGCAATCACTGTCATGATAGCGCGTGCAGCATCATCATCGCCTGTGAACGCAAAACTGAGGTTTCTAACAGCCTCACGATCGAAATGCTGATCAATAGAGAGGAACATTGGCGCCAAAAAAATCCCCACTAGCACGCAAGCCGTTGGGATAAACCAGTAAGACCCAATTAGCTGCTGCCATAAGTGCTTGAGGCGGTCGGGTAAGTCAGTTACTGTCTGCAGCGACCATAACTGAGAAAATTGCTTTAGTCTGTGCTGTACTGCTTTTATAGTACGTTCAAACAGACTTTTTTTAGCATCGTTATTCACTGCCATAGGTTTTAAAGTATCCAAAAAATAGTGGTCTGGTTATTTATCTGAAGGGTTGTGATCGTACGAGTGTTTATATTGGCTCGATAGACGCTACTTATTTGCTTTCTGGATTATCAGCTTCAGTGATGATATTTCCCTGACGGTTATTGTTTTTATTAGCGGGTTGCTGTTTTGCATTATTATTAGGTATTAAAATTTCACGTTGATAGTTATCACATTCCACCTCACTGTCTTTATCGTAAGCTGCGGGATCAAAGTCTGGTGTAGCATTGCTAACTGAATCGCCATCTGAATCATCTTTAGAAAGCCCGCTAGACTTTTTGTTAGCAGATTTTTTAAACATTTTGCGATTATTATGAGCAACTTCTTCATCGGGGGGTGATTTTTTGCGCGGTTGACTGTGAGCAAAGATAGCGGCTAATGGTAAGTTAAGTTGGTCTCGCGCGCACGTCTCAGTATTCTCAAACCGACCTACCAATAAGCTGAGCCAAGGCTTTTGATCTTCTTGCCTCATCTCATTAAGCTCATCTTTGATTGGTAGCGGATAAGGTAAGGTGCGATAAAAATCCCATAAACTCATCTGACTCAAGTCTTTTTTGAGCACATATTCGTCATGTTCGGTTGTGGTAATCAGATTGCTGTCTTTGAGATAGTTAATATAGGTATACCATTTTGGCAACTCTTTACGGCCCAGCACATTACGTAGCTCTTGCTCACTGACCGCGTCACCTTTTAGATGATGGGTATAGACCAAATTAAGCATATCTAACAAGCTGAGTAACGGGTGGCGCGGATAAACTTCCTCGGTCTCAAAAATTGTTAAAGTGTAGCTAATCTCAACACCTAGTAAGATTAAATTCCACGATAAATAAATCCATAATAAAAAGATTGGTAAGGCCGCAAATGCTCCGTAAATAGCTTCATAGCTGGTAAAATTAGTCATCACGGTACCGAAGACGTGCTTGAGCAGCTCAAAGACGATGGCGACGAAAATGCCAGCAATAGCAGCATTCTTCGCTGGCACGCGTGCTTTTGGGATGAACCAATACATGCCAATGAAGCCGGCTACCGTTATTCCAATCGAGATTGCCTGTACCCAAAATGACCAGTCAATACCATAACCACCGATTTGGCGATTTAAAAAACTGAGGCTCTGTACCGCACTTGAAGTGATAAATGCCGTGCCCAGTACCAAAGGTCCTAAGGTAACTAGCGTCCAGTAACGCAGCATGCTTTTTATGCCACCAGAACGCTCCGCCACCCGCCAAATTTGATTAAACGCGCGCTCAATAGTGGTCAGCGTCATAATAGTGGTGACGAATAAAATCATCGCCCCAATAATGGTCAGGTTTGATGATTTTTCGGAAAAATCATTGATATATTGGCTTACCTGCAAGCTCGATTGCGGTATCAAGTTGCTATAAATCACTTCATAAATCTGTGCTCTTACCGAGGCTAGAGCGGGTACAGAAGATAGAATCATCAGTAGCACAGTCAACATAGGTACAATCGACAGCAGCGTAGTATAAGTGAGAGACGCCGCCTTTTGCTGGCAGTTGTCTTCGAAAAAATGCCGCGTCAAAAATTGCAAGAATAGAAACCAATGTTGCTGTAAAAAAGGCAGTTTTTTTAATAATTTTTCCATAACGACTATTTAAGAAGGGTAAAAGTAGGAATAGTGTAACAAAAATGTGCCATCAGCATCTGCTCCTTATTTGTGTCAAAATGCATAGCGTGGCTAATAAAATGCAGAATAGCAGGACTGGACGATACGTTTGCATGTGAGCTGACGAGTCGGGCATAATATGAGTATATACTCATAATGACAACTGGTTAAATCGTACATTCATAGCTCATAGCAGGGTATGAAGGCCACTCTATGGTCGATCCAATTCAAAAAATATACAGTGCTGCTGGTATTAATTTTTTGCAGCCTCTGTCACGCTTGCGAACAGCACGCAAGAAAAATTTATACCAGTAGTACGTTGATATGAACGTGTCTCTTTTATTTTGAACCGGCTTTAAGCGCTTTTATTAATGAGGTACTGCTATCGATGATCTTATAAGAATAATTAAATATTTTAAAACTAAATTCTTTAAAAGGAAGCTTTGCTCATGAGTCAGACCACCCCTTATGTTTTGATACTCTATTATTCTAGTTACGGCACTACTAAGACTTTGGCTTATTCCATTGCTCAAGGTGTTGAAGAGGCTGGCATGACTGCGCGTATTCGTACGGTACCTATGGTTGCGCCTGAGACCACGTCAAGTAAGCCTGCGATTCCTGAGGAAGGCGATCTCTATTGTACGATGGATGATCTCAAAGACTGTACGGGCTTAGCACTAGGCAGCCCAACCCATTTTGGTAATATGGCCGCGCCAATGAAATACTTTTGGGACAATACGGTTACTATTTGGCTGGCAGGCAATCTACAAAACAAGCCGGCGTCAGTATTTACCGCAACAGGCTCGATGCATGGCGGACAAGAGACGACTCTGCTGACTATGATGTTGCCGCTGATCCATCATGGCATGATGATTGTTGGGATACCGTATGCCGAACCCGCGCTTAATCGCACCAATCGTGGCGGGACGCCGTATGGCGTGAGTCATGTCAGCGGTGCTGCCCATGATCAACCCGTATCCGATGATGAGCGTGAATTGGCCGTAGCCCAAGGTCGTCGTTTGGCGATTAGTGCTAGAGCTTTGGCGCAAGCGGATTGGAAACGCTAAGTAAGAGTATTGTCTATTTCACTACTATTCTTCTGCTACCACCATTTTTTGTTTAAAAATAGCGTCATCAACTGGGAAATAAACATATCTAATGTCGAACACTTCCAATTCTCCTAATCGTCAAACACCGACGAAAAATTCGGCTAAGTCTACCAAGCCCAAAAAGCCTATTGCCCCAATGCAGCAGCGCTTAATGCTGACGTGGTTGGTATGGCTAGTTTATCGGCTGCTAGGACTGCCTATTTTAATCAGTATTTTTAACCCGATGAATCCTGATATTATCGGTGGTATTGCCTGGCAAGCGTTATGGTTGGTGCCGGCCTTGATTTTAACGCCGTCGATACTACGCGGACGCTCGCCTTATGCGCTATTGGTAGATAGTATGGTTACATTAGTTTATTTAGGGGCTAGTGGGGTCGTGCTGTTCGCCCGCGTTTATGGCAGCAGCTGGGCAGAGTTGGTAGTCTATTTGCTTGATTTTGTCTTAATATTTTTGATTAATACCTGGTTATTCTTGCTATTAAAACGGCTACCCTCAATGAACAATGTAGAAAAAACCCCCAGACGACGTTAGCTTTGTTAAAGGTTCTAGGTTTAAAATTATGAAATAAAATCATAAAAGAAAGCCACAAAAAAGCGGCGCTCTAATAATTAGAGCGCCGATTTTTTATATAATGATTAGCTGGATACTAATCTAAAGTTAAAGTACTTAAAGCTAAAGCACTCATTAATTTACTTTGGTCAACTCTAAGTCCATTTTTTTACCATCATTGATTTGGCTAACTTTTACCGGTAGATAATCTAAACTTGGTGCGAGCCAAAAGCTGGTAGAGCGACTACTGTCATCATGGATGCGGTCAACGCGTATGGTATCAAAGCTACCCGCAGGAACGGTTATTTTAGTATTGCCAGATTTTTTAAAAGGCGTTTTCTCAATTTTATCTTTTTTGGCCATGTAGTAATTACCAGAGAAATTACCATTGAGTAAGTCTTGGCGAATTTGCACCTCAAGGCTTAAATCATCAAAAGCTTGCTGAGCCATACTCAAATTGATGGTTTTGCCTTTATACGTACTGGCCACTTGTTTTTTGCTCGGATTAAAGTTGAGCTTGTGGGTACGCCCCATACCAAGCAGTTTATAAGTAGTGCTGGCTTGGGTAGGACTAACATTATTACCGCTGATAGTGAAGGCGCTACTTTGCGAGGCGCTAGCAATACCGGCAACGCGTGCTTTAACATCGTACTTCCAAAGATTGCCTGATTTACTTATATTTCGGGTTGCTGTCCCTTTATACTTATCTTCTACGGTAAAGCTATAGTCAGCACTAGAGGGCTGTATGGTTTTTGCGCTGGCAAGAGTGGGGGCAGTCATACTTAACGCTCCAATGGTCGCGATACTGGCTCCAGTGGTAAATAGAGATAGGAGTTTGTGTTTACCATGTTTTATGTGATTAGAATGGGGTGCTGTAGATGATTTATTTATTGACGAAAAACTCATGGATGTTCCTTAATTGGTGGTCGTGCTGCTACTTCGATGCTTCTTTAATACCGTGCAGTCTTTTTGATAGCTATTATTGATTGCTTGAGGACTATAATGGTCATATGCTGTTACATTTTCAAGAGTAGCAAGCATAGTAGACGTTTGGCTCTTGTAGTTAATGTTGCCACAATCGCCTATGGCAGCATTATAAGTAACGCTTTGTCAGTAAAGTTACTGACAAGCATGAATAAATAACTCATTTTATGAAATCTTCTTGTAAATTTTTTAGCTTTACACTTGAAGCTATCTTCTCTTGTCCCCATTTTTTGGAACAAGCTCAATGCTTATCTTTAAGATTGGCTATTGAGACATTTAGATAAAACAATTCCTTAATTCAAACAATCAACCTTTTGGAGTCATATCGATGAATATTCGTCCTTTGCATGACCGTATTGTCGTCCGCCGCATAGAAGAAGAAACAAAAACTGCTGGTGGTATCTTATTACCAGGTTCAGCCCAAGAAAAACCGTCACAAGGCGAAGTCTTAGCCACGGGTAACGGCCAGATTCGTGATAACGGCGAAACTCGTGCGTTAGATGTGAAAGTTGGTGATAAAGTTTTATTTGGTCAATATGCAGGCCAAACCGTCAAAGTTGACGGCGAAGAGCTACTAATTATGAAAGAAGCTGATGTATTGGGTGTGTTAGAAGGCTAATGATAAATAAGCCTGTTATCTGTAGATAAATACTTTTACAGAGACGTAGTAAGGGTTTAAAACTAAAGCAACGCCCTTATAACAATAGCTAACTTATTTAAAAACATTCTTAATAATCTCATCAGATTATTTAACCAAATTATTGGAGTAATTCAACATGGCAAAAGACGTAAAGTTTGGCAGCGATGCCCGCAAGCAAATGATGGACGGCGTAAACATTCTAGCAAACGCTGTTAAAGTTACCTTAGGCCCTAAAGGTCGTAACGTGGTTATCGATAAGTCATTTGGTGCCCCAACCATCACCAAAGATGGTGTATCTGTAGCCAAAGAAATCGAACTTGAAAACAAATTCGAAAACATGGGTGCGCAATTGGTACGTGAAGTAGCAAGCCGTACTAACGATGTCGCTGGTGATGGTACGACTACTGCCACCGTATTGGCACAGTCAATCTTGCAAGAAGGCATGAAATCAGTTGCCGCTGGCATGAACCCAATGGATCTAAAACGCGGTATCGATAAAGCCGTACGCGAAGCCGTTAAGCAAATTCATCTGCTATCTACCCCAGCGGATGATCAAAAAGCGATCGCCCAAGTAGGTTCTATCTCTGCTAACTCAGACACCAAAATTGGTGAATTGATTTCGCAAGCTATGGACAAAGTTGGCAAGCAAGGCGTTATTACCGTTGAAGAAGGCTCAAGCTTTGAAGACACTTTAGAAGTCGTCGAAGGTATGCAGTTTGACCGTGGTTATATCAGCCCATATTTTGCTAATAAGCAAGACAGCTTAACTGCTGAATTTGAAAACCCATATATCTTGCTCGTTGATAAAAAAATCAGCAATATTCGTGAAATCGTGCCATTACTTGAGCAAGTCATGCAGCAAAGCAAACCTTTGCTTATCATTGCTGAAGACGTTGAAAACGAAGCATTGGCAACTTTAGTAGTCAATAACATGCGTGGCGGCTTAAAAACTTGTGCCGTAAAAGCACCTGGTTTTGGCGATCGTCGCAAAGCCATGCTACAAGATATCGCAACCTTAACAGGCGGCACGGTCATCTCAGAAGAGATTGGTCTGACCCTAGAGACGGCTACCCTTGAGCAGCTTGGTACCGCCAAAAAAGTCACTGTCGGTAAAGAAAATACGGTTATCGTTAATGGCGCAGGTAACACAGCTGATATCAATGAGCGTGTAGACTCTATCCGTCGTCAAGCTGATGAGTCAACGTCTGATTATGACAAAGAAAAGCTACAAGAGCGCATGGCAAAACTAGCCGGCGGCGTTGCAGTCATCAAAGTTGGTGCGGCAACCGAAACTGAAATGAAAGAGAAGAAAGATCGCGTTGATGATGCTTTGCATGCTACCCGTGCTGCGGTTGAAGAAGGCGTTGTTCCTGGCGGCGGTGTCGCATTAGTTCGTGCCATGAATGCATTGTCTGAATTAAAAGGCGATAACGATGACCAAGACGCCGGTATCAATATCCTACGCCGTGCGATGGAATCTCCACTACGTCAAATCGTGACTAACTCAGGTGAAGAAGCCTCAGTGGTCGTTAACGAAGTGAAAAATGGTACGGGTAACTACGGTTACAACGCTGCTACTGGCGTTTATGGCGATATGCTTGAGATGGGTATTCTTGACCCAGCGAAAGTTGCGCGTTCAGCACTAGAAAACGCGGCTTCTATCGCCGGCTTGATGCTCACAACCGAAGCGATGATTACTGACCTACCAGAAAGCGATGACGGCATGGCTGGCATGGGCGGTGCTGGTGGCGGTATGGGTGGAATGGGCGGCATGATGTAAGCTGCGCTAACACTGATATTCCTATCTGCTAAAAATCACCAATGATAACTATTGGTGATTACAGCTAAGAGAAAGCCCCAACTCATTGAGTTGGGGCTTTCTTTATTCATTTAATATTACTAGCTTCAGTCTTTACTGATCCACAGCATCCCGCCTAAACGTCCACGTCTTATCATCAGAAGCCTCTGCACAATAACAATATCCTGCTAGATTAAACGCCTTAAGCTGTTCGGCTTGGGTAAGTCTGTTATCAGCGGCGTACTTTACCATCAGTCCACGAGCTTTTTTCGCGTAGAAGCTAATGACTTTATACTGTCCATTTTTCTCATCTTCAAAACGTGGCGTGATGATCGTTGCATCCAATACCTTTTTCTTTACCGCTTTGAAATATTCATTCGATGCCAAGTTAATTAACACTGGTTGCTCACTCGCTGATTGTACATCTCTGATACGCATGTTGAGTAAATCGGTAATATGTTCGCCCCAAAACTCATATAAATTAGCGCCTTGCTCATTTTGAAGCTTAGTACCCATCTCTAACCGATACGGCTGGATTAGGTCCAATGGCTTTAGTACACCATATAGGCCTGATAATATCCCTAAATGTTCATTTAAATATATGACTGTCTCTTTATCCATGCCATAACTGTCTAATCCTGTATAGACATCACCTGCGAACAAGTAAGTAGCTGCTTTGGCATTGTCAGTGGTAAAGGGCAGCTGCCAGTCATGATTGCGCGTCGCATTGAGGGTAGCAAGATCAGACGAGATGCCCATGAGCTCTTGCAAATCTATCGGGTCTTTGGTTTTGAGTTGTTGAATGAGCTGTGCTGATTGGTTAATAAGTGCAGGCTGGCTGTAATAATGGCCAAGACTTACGGGTATAGCATCCGTCTCGTTCAAGGATTTGGCGGGGGAGAGTACAAAATACATTATTATTCCTTATATAGTAGACCAACGACAAAACCTGTTACGGTGTCAGATTTGCTCAACGTATAACATTTACGGTTTGCATTTATCTTTTTTGCACCCGTATTATGTGGGTTGTTACCTTAGTATTAGATGGGTTACATTATAGGTTACAGCACGTTGAAAAAATAAAACTTTCAAATATAACAATAAGATTTATGGAAATGGTGTAAGTACCTAACTTTTTATTATACTTATGAGTCATGAATAAGCAATGAAAGTTAGTAAACGAAGTCTCTATAATAAAAAGGCGTGATGGTAAACTAACTATCATTTATTAAATTGATAATCTTTGGTTAGATTTATGATTTAAACCAGGTGCTTTGAGAGGTATCAAAGACAGAAATTCGACGTATAGTAATTAGAGGTGAGGAGACGGTATGAAAATCGGTGTAATCAGTGCAGATGTTGCCCATGAAAACCGTGTGGCACTAACCCCAGACGCGGTCAAAAAGCTACGTAAGCTTGGGTTTGAGGTAGTCATACAGTCTGGTGCAGGCCTTGCAGCCTATTATTCTGATGACAGTTATCAAGCTGCGGGTGCTAATATTGCAAACAGCAGCAGCGATGTCATTGCTGATGCGCGGATCATCACTACGGTGAATGACTTGCCAGCGACGGCAATCGATAGCTTGGCGTCTGGTCAAATTGTCATTGGCATGCTCGATCCTTACCGTAATACTCAATTGGATGCTTACGCTGCTAAAGGCGCAACTGTTTTTGCGATGGAGCTGCTACCTCGCACGTTGTCACGGGCACAGAATATGGATGTCCTGTCATCGCAGGCCAACCTTGCCGGTTATAAAGCGGTATTGATGGCGGCCAATGAATACTCACGTCCTTTTCCTATGTTTATGACCTCAGCAGGAACGGTCAAACCTGCTAAAGTGATTATCTTAGGTGTCGGCGTAGCAGGCTTGCAAGCGATTGCAACGGCCAAACGTCTAGGTGCTGTGGTCGAAGCCAGTGACCTACGTCCTACGGCTAGAGAGCAAGTTGAATCGTTGGGCGGAAAATGGCTTGATGTACCGATGAGTGAAGAAGAAGCGCAAAAAGCCAAATCAACTGGCGGTTACGCGTGGACGCCATCAGAGCAATACATGAAAGATCAATCAGCAGTCGTAGACAAAGCGCTAAGTGGTGCTGATATCGTCATTACGACTGCGCAAATACCCGGTCGTCAAGCGCCGCGTTTGGTCCATAAAACCACGCTCGATAAAATGAAAGCGGGCTCAGTACTGATAGATATGGCTGCTGGAACGGGCGGTAACGTCGAAGGCAGTGTCGCTGACCAAACCGTTACTACAGACAACGGTGTGCGTATTGTTGGGGCTGCTAACATTCCCTCACAGCTAGCGGCGCAGTCATCAGATTTGTATGCTAATAACCTTGTCAATTTTATCACCACCTTAATTGCCCCCGCAGCAACCACAGAAGCGACAGATAGTGCTTCATCCAATACACTGGCACTTCACTTAGATATGGAAGATGAGATTCAAGGCGCATTAGCAGTCACACATGAGGGTCAAGTACGCCTCGCTAAGCGTTAAATCTTTTACATATCAGGTTTCACATATCAAGTTTTATATGTTGTCAGTAATGAATAAATTTTTAGGAGGATAAGATGATTGCCACTGTTTTAGCTGCGGCGCCAGCCGGTGCAGCCATGGGTAGCACCCCATTTGTAGCGATTTTTACGGTATTCGTACTCGCTATTTTTGTAGGATATTACGTCGTTTGGGGCGTCACGCCAGCACTACATACGCCATTGATGGCAGTAACCAATGCGTTATCAAGTATCGTCATTGTGGGTGCGATGCTACAGACCATCACTATCGATGGTTCTGTCTTTACCGCGACCAGCTTAATCGGTGCTTTTGCCGTATTTTTAGCCAGTGTCAATATCTTCGGTGGTTTTGCAGTAACCGAACGTATGCTGGCGATGTTTAAGCCCAAACCTAAAAAAGTACCCCTTGTCACTACTGACAGCACTACTGAGAGCGGAGGCAACGTATGAGTGACTTAAGCACTATGATTGCTGCCAATGCTGACTGGTTTTATTTAGTCGGTGCCATCTTATTTATCCTGACCTTACGTGGTTTATCTAGTCCCAAAACGGCTATTCGTGGAAACCGTTTCGGCATGGCAGCGATGGCCATTGCCATTGTCACCACCTTCTTCTTAGCTGAAGGCCCCATCCTATGGATGATTATTGGCGCTATGGTATTAGGGGCGGTCGTTGGTTTGTGGAAGGCAAGAACGGTCGCGATGACCCAAATGCCAGAGACTGTTGCTTTGATGCATTCGTTCGTTGGTCTTGCCGCAGTGGCGATTGCGCTAGCAACGGTACTACATACTGAGGAAGCGTACAGTACCATTACCCGTCTAGAGTTGTTCATCGGTTGCTTTATCGGTGCTATTACCTTTTCGGCCTCATTCTTTGCCTTTGGTAAATTAGCGGCTAAGAGCTGGGCAAAAACGCTCGTTGGTGGTTGGGTAAAACCCGTCCAAGCGATTCTATTCATTGCAATGGTTGGTTTTGGTGCGGTCTACTTTATGACTGATTCGCTACCCGCCTTTTATGCGATGACTGTACTAGCTATTGTCTTTGGTTGGATGTGGATTGCACCGATCGGTGGCGGTGATATGCCAGTGGTGGTATCTTTGCTTAACTCGTTCTCAGGTTGGGCAGCAGCAGGGATTGGCTTTACGCTTGGCAACTCGATGCTGATTATTGCAGGCTCGTTGGTTGGTTCGTCTGGCGCAATTTTATCTTACATCATGTGTAAAGCCATGAATCGCTCATTACTCAACGTCTTATTTGGCGGTATGGGTACATCAGCCGTTGCCGCAGGCAGTGATGACGGCGCACCAAAGAATTACAAGTCTGGCTCAGCAGAAGATGCTGGGTTCCTCATGGCCAATTCTAGCGACGTGATTATCGTTCCTGGTTACGGTATGGCGCAAGGGCGTGCACAAAACGCAGTCAAAGAGCTGTACGAGTTACTAAAAGCAGAAGGCGTCAGAGTACGCTTTGCGATTCATCCGGTTGCTGGTCGTATGCCAGGCCACATGAACGTCTTACTTGCTGAAGCTGACGTACCTTATGACGATATTATTGAGATGGATGAGATCAACTCCGACTTTGCTGGTACCGATGTGGTACTAGTCATCGGTGCTAATGACGTCGTCAACCCTTCAGCTAAAGAAGATCCTACGTCACCAATATTTGGTATGCCAATTTTAGAAGTCACTAAAGCGCAAACGGTTATGGTCATCAAGCGTTCTATGAATACTGGTTACGCGGGATTGGATAACAGCTTGTTCTACATGGACAAAACCATGATGATCTTTGGTGATGCTAAAAAAATGGTAGAAGAAATGGTGCGTAGTATCAATGGCGCCGGTCATTAAGAGTCTATTATATTGAAATATCTCTAAATTAAGACAACATTACATTAGGTTAATGAACCCACTACTATCCAACTGATTTTGCAATAACCGTAAGCGTCTAGGTTGCTTACTTTCAAAATTGAGTAGTGATGTTAAAATAGAATGAATTAGCCGTTATTGTTTTTGTCTTAAATGCATTAAAAACTACTGAGAATCGCTAAAAGTCACTGAGGTGGCTTTTTTTGCGTTAAGTCAATTTAATTTTTTCCGATGCTAGCTATTAGCAATCGATATATTTAATAAGAGAGTTATCCATGAACATGTTGCTGCGTTTCTTTATTATGATTGGTTTGCTTAAGCAGCAACTTAAACAGCAGTCAGTTGATGGTCAGCTTAGTATAGAGATGCTCACTAAACCTGTTGTGCGTCGCTATCGAGTATTACCGCATGACATGGGTTTTCGCGATCATTTGCCCAATTACCGCTATTTATCCTTTATTGAACTAAATATTACTCGTTGGCTACTGACATGCTGTCATCAAAAAAATATTGAGCCCTTGCAATGGGTTATTGCTATGCAGGAAATGGTTTATCTCAAAGAGATTAAGTTTTTGGACAAAATGACTGTCAGTAGTGTACTGGCAGGCTGGGATCATAAATATGTTTATGTTGAGAGCCGGTTTTTTGTAAAAAGCCAATTGATGGGCGTAGGTATGACTAAGTTTGTATTGATGAATAAGCAAGGTAAATGCGAACCTAATTGCCTCAATATGGTAGGGGAGCAGCTCACCGATGTCATCACTTCGTGGAATAAGCATCAAACGGCGGTAAAATCTGCGCCAACGCATCAATAGAGGGTTATTAATTTAGATAGATAGTTACTAATAATTATGTGGCTTGGCTATACATCCTCCGGCGAAGTTTGCTAGGATAGAGCACATTAACGAGATCATATTACTATTTAATTTTAAGGAGCAGTTATGACCCCGCAGCCATTAAAATGGACAGACAGTTTAGACATCGCTATTGAGCTTTACGAGAAATTCCCTGAGACCGATCCACAGCAAATACGTTTTACCGATTTGCACCGCTGGGTAACAGAGCTTGAAGGATTTGATGACGACCCACAAAGATCAAATGAGGGCATCTTAGAAGCCATTCAAATGAACTGGATTGATGAAGCCGCCGACTAGTTCGACTCTTCTACTTGCAATATGACTTCAAATAACCATGCTCTTAAACAAAAGAACAGGACAGGCGGCACCATGACTTCACAAATTAAAGAGCTCACCGAAGCGGTAGCTTGTAAAGGTATCAGCGTTCGTACGACCAATATCGCTGAAATCAGCCACGACACTGCCAAACTAGGTAGATTATGGCAAAAGTTCTATCAAGGTCATGTTAGTCATCTGGAAGAAGGTGAGGATATTTATGGGATTTATCACAACTATGAGAGTGATGACCTTGGCGCTTTTGATGTAGTCGCCAGTTGGAAGATGGGCAGTCAGCAAGATCAGTCAGGTAATAACGATTCTTCGAATGCTGGTAATAATGGCAATGCTAATAACTTAGTAACGGTAACCATTCCTACAGGAAAGTATTTGGTATTCTCTGAACACGGTAACATGCCTAATACGGTGATGAATGCTTGGGAGAGGGTTTGGGAATATTTTAATGATCCAAGCTGTGAGCATACACGAGCTTATGATGTCGATTTTGAGCGCTATATCGATGGCAATTTAGTATACGGTCAAGTTGATGTCTATATTGGTATTAAATAGAGCTATCAAGAACCCGAAAAGCAAACTCTAAAAGGATAGGCTGTGACGGCGCATCAAGTGACCTATCAGATCAACACGGCTATTAGCCCTGAGCAGTTCGTTGAGTTGCTTGGCAAATGTAGCTTAGGCGAGCGCCGACCGCTAGATAATTATTACCTGATAAAGGGCATGCTTGATAATGCTAATTTATTGATCACCGCATGGGCTGATAAGTCGTTAGATAATAATGAAAAAGAGCTGGTTGGGGTTGCACGTTGCGTCAGTGATTTTAGCTATTGCTGTTATCTATCAGACTTAGCAGTAGCAGAAGATTACCAAAACCAAGGTATTGGCAAGCTGATGATAAAAAAAATCGAGCAGCAATTACCACCCAGCTGCAAAATTATTCTTTTATCTGCGCCAAATGCTAGTGGTGTTAGTAATGAAACAGTCTACCCTAAGGTTGGTTTTGAGAAACATGATAATGCGTGGGTAAAGATGGTGGAGTGATAATAGATTTAAGTCGATGCTAATCTTCGTTATCAAAAACATAAAAAAGCGCCACTTGTTAGATAAGTGGCGCTTTTTTATGGGTAAAGCAAACTTATTTTCTTAAAGTTCTAATCAAGCAATAAATTCTCTAAAATCCCTTCATACACTTGGGCTAATTTCCCCAAATCATCCACTTCAACTTTTTCGTCAACCTGATGAATGGTCGCATTACGCACGCCCAGCTCGACCACTTGCGCACCCGTTGGCGCAATAAAGCGACCGTCAGAGGTGCCGCCAGAAGTTGATAAAGTAGTATCAATATCAGTGACCGTCTTAATGGCTTTTTGACATGCCGACACTAATTTACCCTCAGGGGTCAAAAACGGCTGACCAGATAACTTCCAACGAATAGCGTAGCTGGCTTTGCTTTCTTCAAAATGCTTATCAAAGATGGCGTGAGTTTTAGCTTTTAACTCATCTTCGGTCGTTTCAGTAGAAAAGCGAAAGTTAAAGACCGCCTCAAGCGTTTCAGGGATGACATTAGTCGCACCAGTACCGCTATTGATATTGGAGATTTGCAGTGAGGTAGCAGGGAAGTACTCATTGCCAGCGTCCCAAGTCGCAGCGGTTAATTCGGCCAGCGCTGGCAAGACCGCATGAATAGGATTGGACGCTAGATGTGGATAGGCGACATGACCTTGTTTACCGGTAACGGTTAACACTGCGCCTAGTGAGCCACGGCGACCATTTTTGATAATGTCACCCAACGTATCGGTACTTGATGGCTCACCAACCAAGCAATAAGTAATTTTTTCATGTCGTGCTTCTAGCGCTTCAATCACTTTGACTGTGCCATTAATTGATGGGCCTTCCTCATCTGAGGTGATTAGGAAGGCGATAGAGCCTTTGTGTTCAGGGTAATTACGTACGAAGCGTTCGGCAGCGACCGTAAAGGCAGCAATACCGGTTTTCATATCAGCGGCCCCGCGTCCCCATAAATAGCCATTGGCAATCGTTGGGGTAAATGGCGGATAGGTCCAATTGTTTTCATCCCCTGTGGGCACAACATCAGTATGACCTGCGAAGCAAATCACTGGCTCAGTTGTTCCGCGCCGCGCCCATAGATTCTTGACTTCAGCATGTTCCCCGCTTTTTTGTCTATCACCAAAGTACATAAACTCGCAGTCAAAGCCCGCTTGTTCTAAACGCGTTGACAATATATCTTGGCAGCCGGTATCGTCAGGCGTCACTGAAGGGCGTTCCATCAGAGCTATGCTTAAGTCTAAGGTCGCTTGCTGAGGAGTATTCGTCTCAGAGTTTGTTATAGTTTCGATGTTACCGTTGACAGTCTTTGCTGTTACGTCATGATTTGACATTGGGAACCTTTTTAAAGTTAAAAGTAATTAATGATAAAGCGATAGAGAAGGGTCGCGCTAATGGTTTATTATTTGAATTCTTTCTAATATTAAGGGTTTTCAATATTAAGTGTCTTCAATAAAAGGCACTAAGCTATCGCGTCGCATCCAAGTCGCAATAGAATAGCGTTGCCGATGGGCAATTTGGACTTGATGCTTTAAGTCGCTATCAAATATTATCAAGCGATTGGCAACGGGCATGACGTTGTGATGCGCGCCATGAGTATCTATAATTTCTAATGCACCGCCATCTTCTGTTGTCCACTCATCATTAAGATAAAATACGGCCGATATAACGCGTTCATCGCGGCCAGTAGGATTGTCGCTATGCCATTGATAGCCAAAGCCGATCGGATAGCAAGCATAATGCGCTTCGCTATGACGAATGCCTGTGAATAAGCTACGGTTGAGGGTTAAAATCAGTGCATTGATGCTTTGTAAATAATAAGATCCTGCAAAGAAGTCTTGGGTAATCCAGCGGATTTTATCACCGCGAATGTCACTGATGCGAATACCGGTGGTCAGCTGTGCATCGCGATATTTAATAAAACCACTTTCAGCTTGTAATGCCAATAGAGCTTTGCTCTCAAATACATCATCAATAATAATCCAACCATCATTGACCAGCTGATCAAGCTGCGCATTCGTAAGCCTATCTTCCCAGTTGACTTCAAAATTGGAAACCTTTAGAACATGTGGAATAAGCGGCGTATCATTAGCACAACTATCAACAGTATCAGCGACATTGGCAGTAGACCCTGTTGAATTATCATCACCTGCTGATTTGTCGATGACCAATTCTATTGAGCTTAGGCCTACTAAGTGAAGGTTATTGATAATCTCTGTCATTTCATCGTTATCCCTTTTAATCAGCTGGCTATCAGCGGTCAATCAACGCCTGTTTACCAAAACCTTCGTTATCTTTTACTCCACCTATGCTACCATAGATGCAATTTTTCTTATTTAAACTTTTAAACTTATGAATTATAAACACGCCTATCACGCTGGTAACTTTGCCGATGTGGTCAAACACATTTTATTGGTACAACTGCTCAATCAATTAGGCCAAAAAAACAAGCCTTTTTATGTGCTTGACGCTTATGGTGGTCGAGGCCTATATTCGCTCAGCAGCGAAGAGGCGCGCAGAACCGGTGAATCCAAAGGTGGTATTCAAGCCTTAATGAAAGCTGATACCGAAAAGGCACCACCAGCTGTTAAAGATTATGTGGAAGGCATCAAGCAAGCCAGATTCACTTATGATAGTAAAGTCTATCCAGGTTCACCGTGGTGGATTGCCCATCATGTCGAAAAAAACCCCGATGGCGGTGTTCGTGGTGAAGCCTTCGAAGCAAAAGCCAGTGAATACGACGCCCTTAACTATCAGCTACATAAATTGCCTATTGGTATTCACCATCGCAATTCGTTTGAAGGCATTGCTGCTGTCATTCCGCCAAAAGAGAAACGTGGTCTAATTTTACTTGACCCCCCGTATGAGCAGGAACATAAAGACTTTACCCGTCTGATCAATCTCTTGGTAGCTTCTTATAATAAATGGCCACAAGGCACTTATGCGTTATGGTTTCCGATTAAGAACATTGAAGCGGTAGAGCTGTTCTACAAAAAACTCAAACGTACCGATATGAGACGTCAGCTGGTTTGTGAGCTGAATATCTATCCTAATGACATTGCTGTGGGTCTTAATGGTACCGGCATGCTTATTATTAATCCGCCTTGGCAGTTTGATAACCATGCGCGTGAGATCTTGCGTTTTTTACAACCTGTCTTCAAAGTTGCTGATGCACCGGACCTAACGCCTGATAGCGCGACCAATGTGCGCTGGCTGGTTGGCGAATAAGGACACTGTTATATGACCACTGAGCAACCACCTAATAACTCAAATAGCTTAAATGGCAAGCGTTCAGAGGATAACTATCTGAACGATGAGTTATCAAAAGAGCCTCTTTTACAAGAAAGTGCGGCCACCCAGGTACCCTTTGTTGATGAGCATGAGTTCAATCTTCGCTTAGCGGATAATGATAACTATGATGGTCTGACTTTTGAGGTGATTGAAGCAGAGGTCGCTGAAGGTCAGCAGGTGGTTAGCCGCGGCGTCTATTTAGCGCCCAACTTGATTACCACTTTATCGCTGTTGTCTGGCTTTTACTCAATTTTAGCCAGTACTGATGGTAAGTTTTATCAAGCGTCCTTAGCGATTTTCTTATCCGCTATTCTGGATGGTGCGGATGGTCGAGTGGCACGCATGCTTAATGCCCAAAGCCCATTTGGGGAGCAGTATGACTCTTTAGCGGATATGCTTGCTTTTGGTATTGCGCCTGCAATTCTGGTTTATAGCTTTGTTCTAGAGCCTTTAGGTCGCATTGGGCTAGGTTGTGCGTTTGTCTTTACTGCTTGCGGGGCTTTTCGTTTGGCTCGCTTCAATGTGCAGGTCGGTACAGTCGATAAAAAGTACTTTGTCGGCCTCGCAAGTCCACTTGCGGCTATTTTGGTAACGGCTGCTGTTATGGTCGCCGTTGATCATAACGAGTGGGTAGGACAATACGATAGCTTAGTAATTGCTTTGTTTGCGGCTTGGGTCGTTATTTGTGGTCTGCTGATGGTCAGTAACGTAAAATACTATAGCTTTAAAGAGTTCGATAAAAAGAAAGTTCCGTTTGTCGTTCTTATTGTTGGCGTACTCGTAATGAGTATAGCAATATATGACATACCGGTTGGTATCTTAGCTATTGGTATCATTTATGCCTTGTCCGGTATTGTTACCACATTGAAGAGCAAGATCTAAGGCTAAAACCTAGCAGCTATGTACTCTAAAAAGAGCCATCCTAATATAGGATGGTTTTTTTAACTTTGATTTAATGGATATTATAAAATACTTTCACAAACCCCTTGACCCTCACATCAAACTGCGTATAATACGCCCCTATCGGAACGGAGCAGCTTTAGATTATTTGGTTTACCGAATGAGATTAAAGAGTGGCTAGATTGGGG
>Ga0314774_1000260_pt1 | contig 46546 bp, 43 predicted proteins | sample MetaGCBIA2018_FD_204515 | JGI IMG/M metagenome (GOLD analysis project Ga0314774, IMG submission 204515) | Cryopeg brine microbial communities from Beaufort Sea near Barrow, Alaska, United States - CBIA 2018 | ecosystem: Environmental > Aquatic > Marine > Coastal | place: USA: Alaska | collected... | reverse complement strand
CCAACGACGGCGAGCAGGCCCGCTCGCAGCCAGCGCATCTGGCCGAACATACGCAGCCAGAGGAGCATCAGCAGGATTGCGGGCACGGTGAAGCCCAGCAGGGTGAACAGCGAGGCAAAGACGACGAGCGAGGCGAGGGCGATGAGCGTGCGCACCGATTCGGTGCCCCACGGCTCGTAGTCCTCGAGGGTGTCGGTGATTGCCACCACCGCGGTGGCGCCGAGCATGAGCACGGCGGCGAGGAACGGCCACAGCCCCGGCCCCGGGCGGGTACCTGTGCCAAGGTCGTAGCCGATGCTTAGGACGATCGCGCCGACGCCGACCGCCGTGAGCACGGCGACCACGGCCCAGCGCGCGATGCCTCTCCCGCGGATGCCCTCGAGGGGCTGGTCGGGGTCGGATGCGGTGTGCTCAGTCATGGTTCCAGTGTCGTGCTCGGTACGGACGACGTCGGTCATCGCGCTCAGCTGCCCAGAATGCGGGTGTAGACCTTCTCGGCGTCGGACAGGAAGCCGTCGAACTCCTCACCGGTCTGGTATTCAGCAGGAATGTAGTTCTCGCCGATCGCCCTGACGGTCTCCGGGTTGGTGAGACACTCCTGGAGCGCGTCGGAGAGGGTCGCGACGACGTCATCGGGCGTGCCCGCAGGGGCAGCCAGCGCGTAGATCGTGACGGCCAACGTGAGGTCGTCGTAGCCGAGCTCGACCAGCGTCGGCGTCTCGGGCAGGTGCGCCTGTCGTTTCGGCGACGAGACGGCCAGCGCTGTGAAATCGCCAGAGTCGATGCGCTGCACGACATCTTCCTGGTCGTTCACAAAGACCGAGTCGATGTGTCCGCCGAGCAGTGCGGTGATGGCTCCGGAGCTGCCGTCGAAGGGCACCGCGGTCACCTCGATCCCGTACTCATCGGCGAGGCGCTGGAGTTCGATAGCCTGCGGCGTTGAAGCGCCCGAAACCCCCACTGTCAGCGTCGCGGGGGCCTTCTCGGCAGCAGCGAAGAACTCCTCGCCGCTGCTGTAGGGTGAGTCTTCGCCGACGACGAGCACCATCGGCGAGTACGAGACGACGCCAACGGAGGAGACATCTTCGCGCGAGTAGTCGAGGCCGTTGGCAATCGGCGAGAGCGCCACCATGCCGGGTGAGACGAGGGCGACGGTCTGACCGTCGGCGGGCTTCGAGATCATATCCTGCAAGCCGACCGAGCCGGAGCCTCCGGTGATATTCTCTGCGATCACGTTGGTGTCGAGCGTGTCTCCTAGGCAGGGCGCGAGCGCCCGAGCCGTGACGTCTGTGGGGCCGCCGGCCGAATAGGGGATAACCAATCGGATGTCACCGTTCGGGAAGGCCACGGCCTCGCCATCCGGAGCGGCGGAGTCGCCGGCACCGGCAGCGCCGCTACAGCCTGCGAGCAGCGTGACTCCCATGATGGCGCCGGCTGTAATGAGCCACCGACGATACTTCTTGCTCATGCTGTGCATGGCGGGCTCCTAACTTCGTTGTTAGTGAACGCACTTTCGATAGTGCGCTCTCAATTTGTCCTGTCGCAAACCTAGTCGCGCTCAATGCGGCACGTCAAGCTTCGATAACGAACGACGATTGGACTCCCCGATCAGCCACCGCCCCGGAGCTGCTGGTCACCCTCGCGATACAAAAACCAGTGGCCGCAGCTGGGCATCGAGGCGCGGCCCCAGCCGATCCCAGATCCGATCCGGGTCGAAGCCGCGGACGGGTGTGCGATCGATCTCGTGCATGTAGATTGCATGACAGTTCTGCGCTACGAACAGCGCTCCAGCCCGCAAATCGAGTAGCCCTCGCCTCTGCCCGTCCTCGACAATACTGCGAGCCAGCGCGATCGTGCGGTCACCCTGCGCCACGTTGCGTGCGCTGAGATCACTGAGGGTGAAGCCCTCGCGCAGGTAGCGCGACGAATTCGCCGGGTTGCGTCGATAGAAGGCGCTGCGCTCCAGGTAGATGGCGCGGATGCGCTCCACGAAGTTGGTGCCGGTCGGATCATCGCCCTGTGCGGCGACGAGCGCGACATCCTGCTCATCGATGCGATCCAGGACAGCATCGAGCTCATCACCGTAGACCATGTGCAGCAGCTGGTACTTGCTCGAGACGTAGCGGAAGAGCGTCGCCTCTCCAACTCCCGCGAGCTGTGCCACCTCGCGCATTGTGATCTCGTCGAACTGCTTCGAGCGCAGCAGCGAGGCAGCGGCCATCTGGATCGCGTCTCGCCTCCGCTCCTTGCCGCGCTGACGCACGGACATTTCCGGTGCAGTGGTCACGGTGCCATCCCCTCAGCGGTCTCGCCGCGACTGCGATGCCACGGCTGAAGCACAATCTTGCCATCCAATCCCCCTCGCTCCCCTGCACGGTGCGCTTGGGCGGCATCCACTAGGGGCAGCGCGAGCGACACGCGTGGCCGCAAGTGCCCCTTTTCGACCCATTCGGCGATGCGTTGCATCCCCACTCCAGAGGGCTCCACAACCACCCGGCGCAGCACTATACCTCGCGTGCTCGCGGCAGCTTGCACCGCCGGGTTCGTACGCGGGATCAGTGAGACAAGTGTGGCGCCGGGCGCGCACCAATCGAGCAGCGCCGCGGTGCGCTCTCCGCCGAACGGGTCGATGACGACGTCATGCCGTGATGGGCGGGCAGGCGTGCCGTCGTCTGCTGCCTCGACGACGGCGGCCCCTGCTATTGCGGCGTCACCGAGTCGCTCGGCGCGTGCGCACGCTGTGACCACCGCGCCGAGCGCGACGGCGATCTGCACCGCGAGTCGACCGACCCCGCCACCCGCCGCGCAGACGAGGACGGATTGCCCGGGCACGAGCTTCCCGGCCTCCTCAAGCGCTTGCAGCGCCGTCAGGCCGGAGAGCGGCAGCGATGCCGCCTCAGAGAACGTCAGCCCAGCAGGGATGCGCGCGAGCTGCCGCGCAGGAGCCGCGGCGTACTGCGCGTAACCCTCAGCAGGCAGCGGGAAGCGCGGCATGCCGAAGACCCGATCGCCGGGTGAAAACAGGTGCGAACCATCCGCCACCGCTTCAACGACACCGGCGATGTCGAAGCCGAGAATGGCCGGGTCGCGCCAGAACCCACGGCCCCCTGTCGCGCGCGACTTCCAATCAGTCGGGTTCACTCCGGCGGCCTCCACCCGCACAAGGACGTCGCCCGGCAACAGCGACGGCATGGGCACCTCAACGAGCTGCAGGACTTGCGGCCCGCCCCAAGCGGTTGCGGCGATCGCCTGCATCATCGGCTGCACAGCGACGCCCATGGTTCGATCCCTGTCATCGCCGTGACCAGTCGCCGCACGCCGTCGGGTTCGTCGATCGCATCGACGAACGCGGGCAGGCGCGCCGCTAGCGCGTCCGAGATGCCAGCTGCGGGAAGGAGCTCCGCCGCCATCTGCGCGGAGCGCTCACCGTCCACCTCGACGCGCTCGGCACGCCCCTCGAGATGCCGCCCGTCGGTCAGCTCGATCACGATCTCAGCGCCGTGCCCTCCGCCCCCCGGCATACCCCCCAGCACCACGACTCGCTGCCGCACCCACTGCGCCTCGACACTGCCCGGGTGTAAGGCATCGATCTCGACCCGCCCGTCGGCCAGAGCAACGGCAACCCCCTGCCGCGCATCCATCATCGCCTGGGACCACGACCCGGGCGGCAGCGGGACGTCGATGCCCGGGTACGCGGCGTCGGCGTCGGCGAGGCGCACGGTGACGCTTACGATCTGCCCGGCTTCGATGGCTGCGTGTGCGCGGAGGTCGATGGCCACTTCGACCGCTGCCTGGTTGATTGCGCACACTGGGTGCGCCTTCAGCAGCATCTGCTCGATCACTGGCGGTCCCGCAAGTGCCTCGGCAAGCTGGGCGGGTTCTATGTTGTCCGCCCCGAGTGCGTGTAAAAGACCGGAAACGCCCTCGAGCGCGGCCGCGGCGCCACGGGCACCGCCCGCTGCCCAGAGCGCTGATTCGAGGCCGTCGCGCGCTGCGGCAGCGGTCTGCAGGCGCCATTCGTCGGTGCCGGAGTGCCATACCTGGGTGTAGCCGGCAGCGCGATTGACCGCGAGCGAGATCGCCTGCGCCATCGCTGCCTCATCGAGCTTCTGCACGGACGCCGCTGCGGCGGCCGCTGCGATCGGACCGACGACGCCGGTTGCGCGCATCCCACGGTCACGGACATGCGGAAGGAGAACGTGACCAAGCACCCCACCGACCTGGTAGCCAGCAGCGATCGCCGAGAGCAGGCGCGAGCCGACGATGCCGGCTGGGGCAATGGCGAGGCACGCGGGGATCACAGCGCTGCCCAGGTGCGTGACCGAGCTCGGGTGCTCGTCGTGTTGTGCGCGAGCGCCCATTTGCAGCGACGTCGCGAAGGCCAAGTCGGGTGCGGTCGTCGGCTGTTGCACCCAGGGTAGGCCCTGGCCCTGCGGCAGGCCGGGCAACGGCCTGCCGTGGGCCGCAAGGCCCACTACCAGGTTGTGCAGCAGCACCGCCTTAGCGGCCTGCCGGGTCGACTCCCGCAGCGGCTGGGAGCCCGAGCGCGCCACGTACGCGGCGATCGTCGCGGCGAGCGTGGGCGAGGCGCTCACAGTGGCGCTGCGCCGATCGTCATTCCACCGCAGACATTGAGGTTCTGACCGGTGATGAAGCCCCGCTCGTCGAGCAGGAACCCGACTGTCGCCGCAATGTCGTCGGGCTCGCCGACCCGCTTGACGGGGATGGCATCGATGATCTGCTGCGTGCGCGGCTCACCCGCAGGGTTGGCCGCCTCGAACATCGCAGTGCGGATCGGACCGGGGCTGACCGCGTTGACCGTAATGCCGTGCTGCCCCAGCTCGAGCGCCCAGGTGCGGGTGATGCCAATGATGCCGGCCTTCGAGCCTGAGTACGCCGAGCGGCCCGCCTTGCCGAGCGACGCACGCGAGGAGATGTTCACGATCCTTCCGAAGCCCGCCTCGCGCATGCCCGGCAGCAGCGCCTTAGCGCAACGCATAGCAGCGAGGACATTGATCTCGTAGGTGCGCAGCGCGTCATCGAGATCGAGCTCCTCGAGGTTCGCCACCCGGATGTAGCCGACGTTGTTGACTAGCCGGTGGATCGGTCCACCGACCAGTGCCTCAGCGAGGGCCGTTTCGACCTGCGCGGCCTCGCCGAGATCGGCCACGATGCCGCCGGGCTGTTTGTCGATTACGATGACCTCGCGCCCGAGACCTTGCTGCTGCGCGACGATCGCCGCGCCGATACCGCTCATTCCGCCGGTGACCAGCACCCGTTCTCTCGTTGAATTGGCCATGGGCCGCACCTCGCATCTTTGTCCTGCCACGACCGCGGCGCACGGCGCACACCGACATCTTCGTCGCATGCCGATCGTACGAAATAAAACGAGAGTAGGCAATCAGATCCGCCTATTGGCATCCGCTAGATGAGCATGTAGTCTCGACGCAGAGCAACTATTGATAGTCTGCTCTCATTATTCAAATCACGACGAAGTGAGGTGGCCATGGTCACGAAGTTGACAGAACGACGGCAGAGCGCGTGGCATGCCGACGGCACGTTGCACGAGCCGCTGCTGATCGAGCCGAGCGGGCACGTCGAGCAGGCGGGCAGGTTGATCCCGATCTACGACAGCGGCAACGAGACGAGCACGGCGACCATCGTGCTTGTGCACGGCAGCTCTGGCACCGCGCGCGGCAGCTTCTGGGCCGTCTATCCCATCCTCACTTTCACCCGCCGGGTGGTCGCTTTTGACCTGCAGCTGCCCGCAGATGATGCAGATTTCACGCTCGTGGATGCCGTGGCACAGCTTCGGGCCGTCGTGGACCACGCGTCCGGTGGCGGCCCCGTGGCGCTCGTCGGCTACTCCTTCGGCGCCGTGGTGGCAGCGGCCTACGCTTCCGAGCGGCCCTCGACCGTCGCTTCGCTCTCGCTGGTAGCCGGCTGGTCGAAGACCGATCGGCACCAGCACCTCCGCAACAACCTCTGGCAGCGACTACACGATACTGACCCCGAGGCGCTTAGCAACCTCACGCTGCTGATGGCCTACTCGGCCGGCTATCTTGTTGGCCGCAACGAGCGCGACTGGCGTGAGCTGCAGCAGGCGGTGGCTGCACGTCCCTACCCAGCGCAGATCATGCGACTCAACCGCGACATCGACATCGAACTGGGTCTTGGCCGGATCGACGTGCCCACGCTCGTCATCGGCTGTAGGTACGACGACATGGTGCCGCTCCATCACAGCCGCATGCTTTTCGGCGCGATCTCTGATGCGCGCTACTTCGAAATCGAGAGCGGCCACGCCGTCTCCGTCGAGCGGCCCGCCGAGCTCGCCGTCGCCGTCGACGATTTCTCCCTCGACCCGCACGAGCACCCAGCGGGCACCATCATCCGCAACGACCACGCCTGACGACCAGAGACGCCGAGGATCCATCATGCAGCAGACATCCACCATCGCGCCCCAGGCCACGACGCCGCACGCGAAGATCGCCATCATCGGCTCAGGCTTTGCGGGCCTGGGGCTCGCCATCCAGCTGCGGCGACGTGGCGAGAATGACTTCATCGTGCTGGAGCGAGCCGACGATGTCGGCGGCACCTGGCGCGACAATACCTATCCCGGTGCCGCGTGCGATATTCAGTCGCACCTGTACTCCTTTTCGTTCCGCCCCAACCCCGACTGGTCGCGCGTATACGCCACCCAGCCGGAGATTCACGCGTATCTGCGAGAGGCATCCATCGACGAGGGCGTGCAGCCCCACATCACCTTCGATGCCGAACTGCTTTCCTGCACCTGGCAGGCGGGTGCCGCGCACTGGGCACTGGAGACCTCGGCAGGCTCCTTCACGGCCGACTTCGTCGTCACCGCCGCCGGCCACCTGTCCGATCCAAAGCTGCCGAACATCCCTGGGCTCGAGAAGTTCGAGCGCCCGATGTTCCACTCGGCGAAGTGGGATCACTCGTTCGAGCCGGAGGGCAAGCGCATCGGCGTTATCGGCTCCGGCGCATCCGGCATCCAGATCGTCCCGGAGCTCGCGAAGACCGCTGGGAAACTGACGGTCTTCCAGCGCTCGGCGCCCTACATCATCCCCCGCGTGGACCACGAGTACACGCCAGCACAGAAGTCGATGTTCCGGCGCATGCCCGAGACCGCACAGGCGCTGCGCGACGAATTGTTCTGGGGCAACGAGGCGCGGTTCCCACAACGCCGTGGCATCGCCGACTTCATCGCCAAGATCGAGACCACTGCGCTCGACCATCTGGCGGCGCAGGTGCCAGAAGGCGAGCGGCGCGACAAGCTCACGCCCGACTACATGATCGGCTGCAAGCGCATCCTCATCTCGAACGACTACTATCCCGCCTTCCTTCGGGACAACGTAGCGCTCGAGACCAGCGGCATCGTCGAGGTGAGGGAGCACAGCATCATCACCAATGACGGCGAGATCGAGCTCGATGCCCTCGTGCTCGGCACCGGCTTCGAGGCTGCCGACCTTCCCATCACGCATCGCATCTTCGACGAGGATGGGCGCTCGATGGCCGAGTCGTGGACCTCGGGTGGAGCGGCGTACGCCTGCTCGACGGTCGCCGGATACCCGAACCTGTTCATCATGAACGGGCCGAACTCCGGCCTTGGTGCCGGCTCGATCATCTACGTCGTCGAGTCTCAGATCCAGTACATCCTGGGCGCACTCAAGTTCATGGACTCGACCGGTGCATCCACGATCGAGATCCCTCAGCAGGCACAGGACAATTTCGTCGCCGCCATCGATGAGCGTGCTGCAGACACCGTGTGGCTAAACGGCGGCTGCTACTCCTGGTACGTCGATCACCGCTACGGCCGCCTGACGACGGTCTGGCCGGACTTCATGACCAGGTTCCGCCGCGAGAGCGGCCGCTTCAAGCCCGACGAATACCTCGTCGACGGCAAGTCGGTGGACAGCCCGCGCAGTCTCAAATCGGTGTCAGTATGAGCTGCGACGTGAGCCTTTGGCGCCTGCAGTGCTTCATCGCCCTCGCCGATGAGCTGCACTTCGGCCGTGCCGCTGCCAGTCTGTTCATCACGCAGCCAGCCCTGTCATTGCAGATTAAGCAGCTCGAGATCTCGCTCGGCTTCGAGCTCGCGCACCGCGCACGGCGCGTGACGCTCACCGAGGAGGGGTGCAGGCTGCTGCCCTACGCCGCGCACGTGGTGGCCGCGGCCGACGTGTTCGCGAGTGCCGCTGCCGAGCGCGGTCGGCTGCAGGCCGCCTAAGGGCTTCGGTCTGGCCTTCTTCATCGAGGTGTTGACCGGCATCCTGAGCAGCGGCGCCATCGACGCTTCGCGTTTCGGCGGTGCGCAGCCGGTCACCGGTCGCTGTTCGCGGGGCCTCTCCGGCATCGAGACGCTCTACTATCTGACGCATTGCACGCGCGAGCGGCACCTGCGCCGGGTCCGCACGACCCGGCCGGCTCAGGAGGACTGCGCCCGCGGCGCACCACCTGGCTGCTCGTCCCGCGTCGACAGATGAGGATGCCTCTCGACCAGCGACACGATCGCCTGTGTGATCTCGCGCACGCGCAGCAGCTCGGTAAGATCACGCGGCACGACGAGCCAGTAGGTTCGACTGATACGCAGCTCCTCCGGCAGGACGCCGACCAGAGTGGCGTCCGCGGCACCGATGTAGGTAGGCAGCAGCGCGACGCCCAAACCGGCGCGTACCGCGCTGTGCTGGCCGGTGATGTTCGTCGTCTGCAGGCGCGCATGGGCGCGGGGCAGCAGCTCGTCCAGGATGCGCAGCGGCAGCACGTCGAGCAGCGCATCCACGTACCAGATGAGGTCGTGGTCGCGGCGCAACTCGTCGACCGAGCCCGGCATGCCGTGTCGATCGAGGTACTCGCGAGAGGCGTAGCAGCGCAGCTCGTAGTCAGCGAGATGCCGCACAGCCGCCGAGCGCGGCGACGGTCGCTCGAGCGTCACCGCGACGTCGAAGTCGCGCGCTGTGATGAGGTCGTGACTCGTAGCCGTGATCACCTCGAGCGAGAGGCCTGGATGCGCGTCGAGCAGCGGCTGCAAGCCCGGCATCAGCACATTCGCGCCGAAGCCGTCCGGTGCGAGGATGCGCGCGGTGCCGCTCAGATCGCCGGGGCGAGAGATCACGGCCTCGAGTGCACGCGCCACGCTCGATTCGATCGCCTCCGCGTGCGGGAGGATCAGCAAGCCCGGCTCGGTGATGCGCCAGCCCTGCGGCGTGCGATCAAACATCCGCACGCCCAGCTCCTGCTCGAGCCTGCCGATGCGCCGGGAGACCGTCGTCTCGTCGACATGCAACCTGGCGGCAGCATCACGCAGCCTGCCCGTGCGCGCGACCTCCAGCAGGAAGCGCAGGTTCTCGGTGTCCACGACTCCATTCTGCACTCTTGCAGTCGAAACTGCGTAACTGGTCCTTGACGCCTGCATCGCTGCATCCGATGCTGGATGAATCCCCACGGCGTGAGTGGGGCCGATCACAAAGGCGTGTACTAGTGAACAAGGACATACATACCCCTCCCGTCCTCCGCTTCGGCGCGGGCAGCGTCGACAGCGTCGGTGATCTGCTGACGACCCTGGGGGCTGCGCGGCCGCTCGTGGTAACCGACGGTTTCCTGATCTCGACCGGTGTCGCGGCGCGGGTGGCGAATGCGCTACGGGTCGCGGGCATGGAGCCTGCCGTGTTCGGCGACACGATCCCTGATCCGACAACGGACTCGCTCGAAGCCGGCCTGAATAGCATCCGTGCCCACGGCGCCGACAGTATCGTCGCGTTGGGCGGCGGCAGTCCCATCGACACAGCTAAGGCCCTCTCGGTGCTCGCGGTGCGAGGTGGCCACATGCGGGAGCTGAAGGCGCCGTACCAGTTCAACGGCGAGGCACTCCCGGTGATCGCCGTGCCCACGACTGCCGGCACGGGATCAGAGGTGACGCAGTTCACGATCATCACCGACAGTGAGACGAACGAGAAGATGCTCTGCGCTGGGCCCGGCTACTTGCCACGGGCCGCCATCGTCGACTATGAACTGACCCTCTCAATGCCGCCGCGCCTAACGGCCGACACAGGCATCGACGCTCTGACGCACGCGATCGAGGCATACGTGAGCCGCAAGGCGAACCCGATCTCCGACGCCTACGCGATTGCTGCGATCTCGCGCATCGGCCGATTCCTGCGCCGCGCTTATCGCGACGGTGGCGACCGGGTCGCGCGCGAGGAGATGATGACCGCCGCGACACTCGCCGGCATGGCCTTCTCTAACGCCAGCGTGGCGCTCGTGCACGGAATGAGCCGCCCGCTCGGTGCGCACTTCCAGATCGCCCATGGCATGGCGAACGCGATGCTGTTCGCCGAGATCACCTCCTTCTCGGTGCAGGACGCTGCCGGGCGCTACGCGACCTGCGCACGCGAGTTCGGTGTCGCCAACGAAGGCGACACCGATGCTGACGCTGCCGACCAACTCGTGGCAGCACTGCGGGCGCTCACAGTCGAGCTCGAGGTTCCCACCCCTGCGCTGCGAGGCATCGAACGCAGCGACTGGGACGCACTCGTGCCCGTCATGGCGACGCAGGCGCTCGCCTCGGGCTCCCCCGACAATAATCCGCGCGTGCCGAGCGCTGAGCAGATCGAGCAGCTGTACCAGGCCGTCTACGCATGACACGTTTGCCTAACGCACCAGGAGCAACCATGACCACCACTGAGCAGACCACCGTCGTCAATCACTGGATCGGCGGCGGGAAACAGTCGTTGTTCGGCTCGTCGAAGGCATACTGCGCTGCCGGCTTCGAGTTCTTCACCAGCGAGAAGGCGATCACGAAGCGATGGCTCGACCCGAGCCACGGCGGCCTAAATCTCGGCTTCCCCGAGAGCTGAGACCGCGATGCGAGTGGAGCAGCTGGCCGGTCGCGGCGCCGTCGTGACCGGCGGCGGCGGCGGCATCGGGCGTTCGATCGCGATCGCGCTCGCGGAGCAGGGGATGAATGTCGTGCTGGCCGACATCGAGCTTGAGTCGGCGGAGCGCGTCCGTGACGAGATCCGCGGGCTCGGTCGGCGCGCGATCGCCGTGCGCACCGACGTCTCCGACCTCTCGGACCTCTCAGCGCTCGCGGATGCGAGCTTCGAGGCGTTCGGCGACATCGCGGTGCTGGTGAACAATGCGGGCGTCACCTGGCGCCCGTATCGCGCGAGCTGGGATGCGTCGATCGAGGACTTCGCGTGGATCATGTCGGTGAACTTCTGGGGCGTACTTCACGGACATCGGGCGTTCGCACCACGCATGGGCCAGTCGGGCTCGCCGACTCACATCGTCAACACAGCCTCCCGCGCGGTGCTCCAGCCAATCCCCGGCCACGCCGCCTACACCGCGTCAAAAGCGGCGGTCGAGGGTTTCTCGATGGCCGTGCGCGCGGAGTACGCGGCGGCCGGGCTCGACATCGGCGTAACGGTGCTCTTCCCAGGCCCCGTGCGCACCGACTTCGCGTCCAGCGAGCGACTGCGATCTGCCGCAGACAGGGCCGAGGCCCGCGGAGTCCTGCCGTGGACGTCGTACACCCGAGGCGAGGAGGTGCAGACGGGTGCCGACTCCGCTCAAGCGATCGATCCTGAGACCGTCGGGCCGATGGTGGTCGACGCCATCGTGCAGGATCGGCCGTATGTGCTGACGCATCCGTTGCCGGAGCATGTGACGGAGCGCGCGCGGTTGCTCGGCGCAGCAGCGACTGGCCGCTGAGCGCCTCTGGTGGGGCTGTGTCTTCAATGGAGATTCCAGCCTGACGCCCGTCCACTCATCGCGCGGTGGCTTGGTCTACGGCGTCAAGTCTCGGCATCGACGTTACAAATGACCTCGGCTTTAGGCCGAGGCGAGCCCCTATCAGCGATCACCCGACGCCAATCGATCCCGGTGACCCCCCGGATCATCAACGACCGGGGGTAACAATCATGCCGGACCCGACCGGCCAACACCCTCAGATATTCACACCGTCTGAGGTTACGAACAAGGTAACGGGTGTGTTCGTCCTAGCGGGTGGTGTTGATCGTCCATCCGGCGAGGGCACCGCCGCGGTCAGGCGGTGAGTGCCGACGTTCATTCGACAGTGCAATTGACGCTCGAGACCCGTGAGTTTCGCACGTCGACCCGTGAGTTTCAGACCATTTTCACCGCAGAAACCGCTCAAGGCTCACGGCTCGACGAAGGATACGCCGCGAAACTCACGGCTCGGCGAGCGGATGCTGCGGCGCGCTCCTCGCTCAGGTGCGTGGCGCGTCTCTCCCAGACCGCACGCTGACGTCAGGCCACGATTCATGGGGAGTCCCCACAGTTTCAATCTCGCCGCGTCAATTGCCTGAGGGCAAACAAAAAAGCCCCGGACTTCCGCAGAAGTCCGGGGCCATTTCTATGAATACTGTGTAGCGGGAGCGGGAATTGAACCCGCGACACCACGATTATCGTGAACCAGGCTCAGCCGGGTCACGGGGGCTGAATACAGTCGTCGATCCCAGTAAAACACTGGGTAGGTGATCACACTCGCAACCTCGGTCGAATTTCAATCTGCGGGGTTGATGCGGGGTTTCTGCGGGGTTTCAGAATTAACACTCTGGCGGTGGTCCCGGTCGGTGTTTAGCGCAACCGCGGCGTTGCGGCTCGTTCACTCGCGGCCCGTCAAATTCCGCTGTGAATGGCGCCGATTACGCGCTGACAGTTATGAGCCAGTGCGTCGGCCGGCGTCCCCACCATTCTTGACCGTGAAGGTTTTCGACCACCAGGATCTTGATGAGGTTGTGAACCTGACATCGAAAGTTTCCACGTGATGCTGCAATATCTGGCTTGTTCACGCAATTCTCGGTCAGAGGTCCTCCCATCCTGACAGCAGTCGTCCGATGGCGGATAATTGGCTCATGCTCTCGGACCTTGCAATCCGCACGCGTGACGCGTCTGAATCGACGTAGGCTCACCGTAGGTGACGCGTATGACTATGCGGCCGCCGAGACCATCATGGGCCTCTACAAGAACGAGACCGTCGCGAAGAATTCACCCTTCATCACCGGCCGTTGAAGACCCTCGCCGACGTCGAGAAACTCACCTTCGACTGGCTGGACTGGTACAGTAATCGGCGGCTACACAGCGCCCTGGAGAACATCCCTCCGGCTGAATATGAGCTCAACTACTACGCTGGAACAAACGGCCCGATAAATATCGAAGCCGCCAACAAAACGGCGGTATGAAACCCGGGACGGTTCAAATGAATGTCGTTTGGGTAGCATCGTGGGCCCGCAACCGAGGCTAAATTCCGCAGAATCCTGCGATTTTCACGGGCTTCAGTCTACGTGCGGGTATGGAGTAACACTGGCGGGTTCTGGTGCGATCGCGGGAAATTCGGCGCGCTTATTTTGGAAACAAAAGCGACACATCGCGGAAGATTGAATTTATCCGGTGGAAACGAGAGCTTCTCAACCAGCTTCCTGCAACCCTCGACGAGGGGTATCGATGTATGGTTAGAGACTCTGGTGGACTGTCGCTGGCGGCAGCCAACACAAGTTAGCCTGTCCCAGCACCAGTTACAGTAGAGAGCCGGCACCGCGGCAGTGCGCGGTCGGGATCGGTGAGAACTTCAATCAGTGAGGGCTTTCCGCTGCTCTCAGCGGCGTTGAACGCTACTGTGAAGTCCTCGAGAGTGCGCACGGTCGTTCCCGGCAGCCCAAAAGCTTGAGCATAGGCAGAGAAACTCGGGTTTACCAGGTCGGTGCCACTGACCCTATTCGGGTAACGCCTTTCCTGATGCAAGCGGATCGTGCCGAACATCTCGTTGTTGACCACGACAACGATGACGTTCAAGCCATACGCCTTCGCGGTGGCAAGCTCTGGCGACGCCATCATGAAGCACCCATCACCCGCAAAGACAACCACCGTTCTCTCGGGATGCAGCACCTTGGCCGCAAGTCCCGCGGGCAACCCGTACCCCATTGCTCCGCTGGCCGGCGCAAGCTGTGAGCCAAATCGGCGGTAGTGAAAGAACTGGTGCACCCACGCCGCGTAGTTGCCCGCTCCGTTGGCCACAATAGTCTCGGGCGCGGTGCTTTCCCGCAACCAACCAACAATCTGCGCCAGAACGTCGTCCGGGTCTTCGGGAAGCATTGAGCGGATCTCTTCCTCTGCGCGGCACTCAGCACGCCATTGGGTCCACTGCGGGTTTAGAATCTCGAAGTCGGCTAGCGCGTCAAACAGGGCTAGCGCGTCAGATTGTATGGCAATATCGGCCCGCACATAGCGGTCAAGATCAATCGGGTCGTTCGATACGTGCACCACCGTGCGGTCTGGGTTCGGACCGAGGATTTCGTAGCCCTTGGTTTCTGCGTCGCCGAGATGCCCACCAATGGCGATGATCACATCGGCTGCTTCGACCCGAGCGATGAGCGCCGCATCCGCCGCTAATCCGAGATGGCCCACGTAGAAGTTGGCCGTATTATCGATGCGATCTTGGCATCGGAACGCGGCCAAGACGGGGAGATCGTTGCGACTGACGAACTGCTCCAAACGATCGGAGGCGAGCTGGCTCCACGGGCCCCGACCCACGAGAACGAGGGGTCGCTCAGCTGCGCTCAAAACGCGCTTAAGGTCAGCAAGCCCCGCGGGAGTAGGTGCTGCGCGCAGCGGCGCGACCGGCTGCACATCGTCGACATCGGACAGCTCAGAAAGTACGTTCTCTGGCATCTCGACGACGACGGGACCCGGCCGGCCGCTCTCGGCAATCCGCACGGCCCGGGCGATGGTTTCGGGAATACGATCGATGGTGTCGAGACTAACCACCCACTTCGCGATCGAGCCAAACACCTTTCCGCAATCGATCTCCTGAAAACCGCCGCGACCGCGATCAGCGGACGAGACCTGGCCGACTAGCAAGATAATCGGCGTCGCATCTTGCTGTGCGGTGTGAACTGCGATTGCCGCGTGCATCGCGCCGGGGCCACGCGTCACGGCAACGACTCCGGCCCTGCTTGTGAGTTTGCCGTAGGCCTCTGCCATGTTCCCGGCGGCAGCCTCGTGGCGGCACACAAACAACGAAATGCTATCCGCTGACTCCCCTAGGGCGTCGAGAACCGGCAGATAGCTTTCACCGGGCACGCAGCTCACTGACGTCACACCTTGCGAAATTAGGTTGTCAACGAGAATTCTGCCACCACTACGCGCCATAAACTTGACCACCTTTGGATTCGTTTAGTATTTGATAACGATATCATTACGTGAGCATTTGCACCATGCCACATCTGTGCGGGGTGACTCGCCGTTACGGAGCCGGCACTCCCGCGATGATCGCCTGGCCAGTGCCCGCAACGGACAGAGCACCGTCGTCATCGCTCGCAAAAGCCGCCTCCCCCGGAGCGAGCGTGATCGAATCCGTGCGGTTATTTGCCCACAGCTCCAGATCACCACTCGTACAAAGCACAATGCGCGGCCCCCGGCCGGCTACCTCAGCGACAGAGTCTCCAGAGACAAGAACTTCGATCAGTTCGAACTCACGAGCAGCGGGTCGGATAATGCGAACGACCGGTGTCGGTTGCTCGCCCACGAGCAAGTCCACCGGGCCCGGGTTGACCAAGACGTTTTCCAACAGGCTCTCTACGTCGACATACTTCGACGTGAGGCCCGCGCGAAACACGTTATCCGAGTTCGCCATGATCTCAACGGCGAGTCCACCAAGGTAGGCGTGCGGCATACCCGACGGCACGAAGATGCACTCCCCCGGCGCGAATGCAACACGGTTGAGCATGATGGATGCCACCGTTCCAGCGTCGCCAGGATAGCTTTGCGCGAGCTCAACAGCTGTCGCGTGAGCGGATGCGAGTGCAGTACCACGTCCCGCGAGCACGACGGCCTCATCGATGATGCAGTCGACGTCTGCCGAGTCGAGCGTCACGAGGGCGCGCAGGCAGGCCCGCACTCCGGCGGGCGATGCATCAGCGCTCAAAATATCGTGAATCTCGCGCATGCGCGTGTGCTCATACTGGCCGAGCAGGGTGAGCGTATCGTCGAGGTCTCGGAACCCAACGAGCCCCTCGAAATCGGTGATCGCGAACACCATTTCGGGCTTGTGATTGGTGTCTTTGAAGCTGCGATTGGGTGCGCTAAGCGGAATTCCAGCGGCATTCTCACGCTCGAAACCGAGCTGCCCGTTGCGTTTACTGGGGTGCACCTGCAACGAGACAGCCTGGCCGGGCGCCAGAAGCTTCATCAGAAACGGCAGCTTGCCGTCGAATGCCGCGGCCGTTTCCTCGCCCATTGTCACCGTAGCATTCGCCGCAATGAACGCTTCCAAATCGCCGGCACCCGTCTCACCGATAAGCGGAGACGGGCCGGTGGGGTGTGCCCCAAACCAAAGCTCAGCGAGAGGCTGCTCCTCGGCAGGGCTGCCCAGCACGTTCTGAATGTGCACTGTCGAACCCCACGCGTACGCGCGAGGCACTCCCATAATTCTCTGCATATGTCGTATTCCTATACTGCGGCGAGGCCGCACTCTCGCACCAAAAGTACGATCTTTCAAAAGGCATGGAGGGGGCGGAAAGAGCTGGCGCACGATCCCCCAGGGGCACATGCACGAACAGCGATTTTAGCGCTTGGCCATGTGAACCCTTGTATCAGATGATAGGCAACCAGAGGCGAGCCTGATCCGCAGCATTCACGCGAGTGCAAGCAACGCGGCTGCAATAATAGCGAGCACGAGTCCAAGTGTCTGCACGGGGGCGATACGCTCGCGCAACAGCACCGCGGCGAGAATGATTGTCCCCGCCGGGTACAGGGCATTGAGCACCGACATGATCGTCAGTTCGCCCACGCGCATCCCCGTGAGTAGGGCGATGTTGGCAGTGCCATCGACTATGCCAGCCACGAGCGAAAGCGCCACCGGAAGGACCCACCACGGCCGGGCGCGTCGAATCGACAGCGGACTCTTGGTGGTCTTTGCCTCAGGCTGCCAGTCAGCCTGCTCGCGGACTGCCACGGGGCCAACTGCAGCAGACACGCTCACCGACACGGACTCGGCGATAGGCACTGTACGCCGCTTGCGTCGCTTAGCGACGATGAGCACCACAGTTATCACAACGCCCATGGTGACCGCGTTGCCCGCACGGTTGAAGACCAGTGGCACCAGACCAGAGTCCGCAGGTGTCATATCAAGCAAAATGAGCAGCATTCCGATAGACAACCCGGAGCCCAGGGCCATGAGCAGCCCCTTGAGCTTGGGGCGAACGACCCGGCTATCTGGAACGATCCCGACGAGTACAACAGCCACAAGCGCTATTCCTAATGCCCCATAGCCCAGAGGCTGAAGTCGCTCTCCTTCTAGAAGGCCACCAAACATGGGAACGGCTGCCGAAACCACTGCGGTAATGGGCGAAAGAATACTCATCGGGCCGATGGCTAAGCATCCGTATAAGAGCGCGATTCCGGTCGCTGCAAACACGCCCGATAGAGCACCCCATATAACCGCTTCTTGGCTGATTCTACCGTCGAGAAAGACGCTCGCGAGAAGCAGGAGCGCAAACCCAGAAAGTGCCGCGAGTGCAGTGACGTACATCGCATTCAGTCGCTTGGAAGCTATCCCGCCCAGAAAATCAGCACCACCAGAGACGAAGGCGCTTGCGAGCCCTAGCGCGACAGTAAGCATGAGCTACGGAGTACCGTGTGCCGTGTACGTAGTGGTCATTGTCGTGAAGAACTCCCGAGCGTGCGGCCCCTGCTCTCGTGCACCGAAGCTCGAGGCCTTTGTGCCGCCAAATGGTACATGCATTTCAGTGTTGGCAGTCGGCCGGTTGATGGTAATAATCCCCGCTTGAGCGTGCGCGCGAAAGTTTGCCGCTTTGGAGAGCGAAGTCGTAACGACGCCCGAGGAGAGCCCATATTCCGTGTCGTTGGCCACCGCAAGGCCCTCTTCGTAGTCGTCCACGCGGATGACGCACGCAACAGGCCCAAAGATCTCTTCCCGGTTGATGCGCATGTCGTTTCGTCCCGCCGCAAAAAGGGTGGGCTGCATGAAGTTACCCTCGGTGGCGCGCTCAACGACCTCACCACCGGTCAGTACTTCGGCTCCCTCGTCGCGCCCAATGCGCACGTAGTCGAGGTCCTGTTGGAGCTGGCTTTCACTCACAACCGGGCCGATTTCTGTTGTTGCCTCCAGGGCGTGCCCGACCACCAACTCGCTCGTGGCCTTCGTAAGGCGCTCAACGAAAACGTCGTGGATACCCGACTGCACGACGAGGCGGCTGGATGCGGTGCACCGCTGCCCAGTGCTGTAGAAGGTTCCGGCCACGGCGGCAGCTACAGCCACGTCGATGTCGGCGTCATCAAGAACGAGGAGCGGGTTCTTTCCGCCCATCTCCAGTTGAAAGCGTTTGGCTCCATGTCGTAGCGACTCTCCGGCAATGTGCATGCCGACCTGGGTCGACCCGGTAAAGGTGATGCCGTCCACGAGGGGGGATTCAACCAGGCGAGCGCCGATCATCCGTCCGCTTCCCAAGACGAGGTTGAATACGCCAGCGGGTACGCCCGCCTCATGAATGATCGAGGCGATGAGCCATGCCGAGCCGGGAACCAGGTCCGCCGGCTTCATAACTACGGTGTTGCCATATGCGAGCGCGGGCGCCGCCTTCCACGCCGGTATCGCGAGTGGAAAGTTCCAAGGGGTGATGATGCCAATGACTCCGAGTGGTCTGCGGTCGACATCAATCGTGGTGCCCGGTGTCGTGCTCGCGAAGCGTTCGCCGGTGGCCTGCAAAATCTGAGCTGCGTAGTAGCGGAAGGTCTGCCCCGCACGGGCAGCCTCCCCGATCCCCTCCGCACGAGTCTTGCCTTCTTCACGCGCGAGAAGCTCGCCGAGTTCTGAGGCGCGAGCAAGAATCATGCTTCCAATCGCGTCGAGATAACTGGCGCGTGCCCCTACCGGAAGTGCCGCCCAACCGGGTTGCGCTTCAGCAGCGGCTTCGATCGCCCGATCTACCTCGTGCTCGGTAGCGCGGGCGTACATACCTACGGTGTCGCTCAGATCGGAGGGGTTACTGTTGCGGCGAAAGTCTTCGCCACTCCAAGCACCCGCGATGTAGTTCCGGTGTTCGATCATCATCTCGCTCACTTCTTTTCCGTTTTCGCACAAGAAAGTGCGGGCAGAGGCGCCGTAAAGCTCCCTGATTCAGGATGCTCCGACGCCACTGCCCGCGCGTAAGTTGTAGCTACTTGCCAGCGGCGCGGACCTTTTCCAGAAGGTCCCCGTAATCCGTATAGAAGTCAGCAGTTGCGTCTTGGTAGGCCGCGATGTTGGCCTTGTGAACAGTCACGCCTGCGGCTTCCATGGTCGCGAGGTTGACGCCTTCGACCTCAACGTAACGCTCGGTGGCGCGATCGCCACCTGCAACAAACTCATCCATCAGGATCTGCTGCTGCTCAGCGGACAGCTTGTCGAACGTCTTTGCACCAATTGCGAATCCGAGGAAAGTGCGAAAATGGCCGGTGAGAGTCAACTCGGGAGCAACCTCATACCACTTTTGTGCATAGGTGCCGTTGATGGGGCCTTCGGCTGCTTCAACAACACCCTGCTCGAGTGCACTGTACGCCTCGGTGTTCTCGATCGTGGTCGTAACCGCACCGAGCGGCTTAAAGGTGCGGTCCCAGGATTCGATTGGAGGCGTACGGAGCTTCAGACCCTGAAGATCAGTGGGCTCAGGGTAGGCGCTGTTGCCCCAGATATGGCGGGGGCCATCGAGCCAGTTCATGGCGAGAATCTGCAAGTTACCGTTCTCAGCCAGATCTCTGGCCATGCCGGCGAAAACTTCGGACTTAGCGAACTTGGCAGCCTGGTCGGCGTCCTCGAAGAGGAATGGGCCGCCGAGGATCGACATGTCTGGGTTGCCCAGGCTGGCTGCCGTACCAGCATCGATGAAGGTGATGATGTCTTCACCGGATGCTGCCTGAGCAGCGGTGTCCGCGGTTGTACCAATCTGGCCGTTATCATAAATCTCCAGCTCGATCGAGCCGTCGCTCTTCTCGGCGACCGCCTTGGCGATCTCCTTAAGCGTAGTTACGTCGACGCTATCGGACGGCTGAACGGTCGCAATCTTGATAGTGATGGTTTCTGCCGATGCGCCGTCGCCGCTGCCCGCGTCGTTTGACGCAGCGCCGGCGCAGCCCGAAAGGACAAGACCCGATATAACGAACCCGACTGATGCCACTAGGGCACGTGAACTCAACTTCATTGTTGCCTCCAAAAGAGAATTGCGAGAAACTTCGGTGAACGATGCACTGTTTGCGTAACTGCTGAAGCACACCGTTTTGAGAACGATATCACTACTTGTTCGGCGAATGCCAAGTCGAGCGATTCTTCAATTACCATCCAGCAAATAATGGTTGATAACGCTCTCAGGATCGGAGAGATTTTTGGGGCTCAATGAGCTTTAGCCGAACAGCAGCGCAGCCTCGTCGTAGCGCGATTGAGGAACGATTTTCAGCTTTCCGGTTGCGTCAGCGATACCCACGTTGACGATGTCGGTCCCCTGCACCGAAACCATAGTCCCCCACTGCGCGTGCGCTATGGCGTCGACTGAAGCCATCCCCAGGCGCGTCGCGAGAACGCGGTCAAAGGCGCTCGGGACACCACCGCGTTGTATGTGTCCAATCACGGTGGCACGAGCTTCAATGCCGGTCTGCTCTTCGATCAGGGGCGCGAGCAGTTCGCCGATCCCACCCAGTCGTGGACGATCAAAAGTATCCAGGCCCTTGTGGGAATGTGCAGTTTCCATGGTGTCTAGTCGAAACCCCTCGGAAACGACAACAACAGGAGCCCGCCCACGATCGCTCGCGTGTCGCACCCACTGACAGATTTGCTCGAGACTCTGCGGCTGCTCGGGCGTCAAGATCACGTGGGCGCCGCCGGCCATACCGGAGTGTAAAGCAATCCAACCCACGTGACGCCCCATCACCTCGACAACCATGCATCGCTGGTGCGAGTCGGCGGTCGTGCGCAGCCTATCGATGGCCACCGTGGCGATTTCTACGGCTGTGTCAAAACCGAAGGAGTAGTCGGTAGCGGTCAAGTCGTTGTCAATAGTCTTCGGCACGCCGACAACGTTCAAGCCGGCCTGAGCGAGACGGCCCGCGGCCATAAGCGTTCCTTCGCCACCGATCGCAATGATTGCATCGATCTCATTGCGGTCGAGCATCGCTTGGATCCTCTCAGGGCCACCGTTCTCTCCCTCAAATGGGTTAGTGCGGCTGGTGCGCAGAATGGTCCCGCCCTGTTTTGAAAGCCCGCGAACACTGTGCCTGTCGAGAGGAATGAAGTCCCCACCGGTTACGCCGCGCCAGCCGTGCATGAACCCCACGAACTCGGCATCATGCGCAAGAACGCCCTTGAGCACCGCCCCGCGGATAACAGCGTTCAATCCCGGCGAATCTCCACCGCTGGTAAGCATTCCTATTTTCAACCGAGTTACCTCATCAACATGACGTTCGGGTCAGATATGCATAGGAGCCGTGCCCCAAACGAGGGCACGGCTCCTATGGGCTTGGCCGCTTAGAAGTTGCCCTTTTTGTAGTAACGGCGGGTCGTGAGGGGGTGCTCACGGATAACTTCGAGGTGGACGCTGAGCCGCTCGAACGCCGCAGCGATCACGATGGGTGAGATAAGCGCGCGCACGCTGTCAGAGATGCCGGGAAGCTCAAAGTCCTTGGTGTCAAACACGCGCAGCTTCTCGGTCACTGTCTTTGCGAAGGCCTCGACGCGGTCGCCGAGGGCACGCTGCTCGTCCTCTCCCTTGAGAAGGATTACGCTGGTGTCCTTCTCAAGCAACTCGAGGGTGCCATGAAAGAAGTCGGAGGCGTGAACGGGGCGGGTCCAGATCCACTGCATCTCTTCGAGGATACACATGCCGTAATACCAAGCCTCGTACCAGACACCACCGGCACCGGTCATGATGTGGTTCTGCTCGTTCTTGATCTCAAGAGCAAACGCTTCAGCGCGGGGCTCGAAGGTGGCCTTGACGTCAACGAGGAGCTCAGGCAGGAGCGCGAGCTCGGCGACGATGCCATCATAGTTGTCGCACTCGCCACGGATGTCCATGATCGCTAGAGCTATGAGGAGGGTCTGCAGGTAGAAGTTTTCGCTTGAGGTGTCATCGGCGCAGAAGTTCGTGAAGTTGACGTCAGCCAGCTCCGCCAACGGTGTGTCGGCCTTCGCTGTCAGAGTAATGACCCGGGCGCCCTTCGAGCGCACGAAGTCCAGCGCGGCGAGTGCCTCCTTGGTGGTCCCCGACACGGTGGGGAACACGACAAGCGACTTCGGTCCGAGGCTTGCACTGCCGGAGTGGACCAGCTCGGCCGCCATCTCGACAAACGTCGGAAAAGTCGACTTCGTCTGCAATACACGCGCAGCCGGCATGGTCAGGAAGTTCACGCCACCCGCGCCAGCGAAGAAGATGTTCTCCGCACCGTTGTCGATCTCCGTCTGGAGTGCGGCCCGGATACCCGCTGCCTGACTGACGGCACCCGCCTGAATTCCAACGTAGCGTTCTTGGTCAAAGTTCAACATATATGTTCCCATTCGCTCGAAAGTCTGACTTGTCCGACAACTGTATCAGTTGTCGGTTCCTTCCGTGTCTGTTAGCTGCCCCGGCGGCCATTTGTCCTGATAGAGTTGCCATGAGGTCGATAAGTAACCGTGCCTCGGCGGGTTCCACGCTGAAATGCAGAGAAGAATATTCGTCAGACAAGGAAAGCCGAATGCAAGCAAAAGGTACGAGTAGCGCCGTTGAACGCGTGCATCAGCAGATTAAAGGCCTCATCACGAAACTCGGACTCAAGTCTGGCGACCGACTCAACTCCGAGTCAGAGCTCGCTGGCCTGTTCGGAGTTTCGCGGTCCACAGTGCGCGAAGCTTTGCGCTTGCTACAGCAACAGGGTGTCGTCGTGGCGGTGCAAGGCCAAGGCCGCTTCATCTCCGCCTCCGGCTCCTTGAGCGTTGACCGCCCAATGACAAAATACGAGAGCATCACCAAGATGCTTGTCGGCCGCGGCTACCGCGTAACAAGCGCGGTCCTAAAAGTCGAGGAGGCCGACGCCTCCGACGCCGAGATACAGGCGCTTGAGCTTGAACCAGGCGCTGCCGTTATACGGTTGCTGCGAATACGGTACGGCGACGACAAACCTCTAGTTATTAGCGCGAACACTATCCCCCGTGACGTATTGCCAGGTCCAATCGAACACCGCGACTGGAGCGGTTCGGTGACCGAAGCATTGGCGGCACACGGGAACCAAGTCAACGCTGCACTTGCATCGCTGACAGCATCCGAGTTACCCAGCGAGTGGGAAGAGAAGTACAAGCTCACCGACTTAGGGCCTTGGCTCCTCGTGACGGAAGTTGGCATGACGCGCGCTGGTCGCCGTGTGCTCTATGCAGTCGATTACCACCGCGGTAATGAAATTTCCTTCAGTGTGCTTCGCCAGGGGTAGCTCCCGCCGCACGTCAAATCCGTATTCATATAGTGGAGTAACTGCGTGACAAAATTCTTTGATGCCGTTGTATTCGATTGCGACGGAGTTCTGGTCGACAGCGAACCGCTGATGATGAAAGTCGATCAGCGGGTCTTCGCAGATATGGGTTGGAACGTTGAACTGGCCGACCTGGCCGAGATTTTTATGGGCTCTTCGCAAGCGTTCTTCCATGCAGAAGTCGAGCGACGCGTCGGACGAACCCTCGAACCCAACTGGGCCGACTTATACTCCGCCTGGTACGAGGATGTATTCGCCAGAGAATTGCGCGAAATTCCTGGAATATCTGCGGTCTTCGACGCACTTGAGCTGCCGTTCGCGGTTGCATCCAATAGCAGCCATCATCGTATCCGGTCTTCTCTCACGACGGTTGGGCTGCTCGACCGCGTCGACGGGCGAATCTGCAGTGCCGACGACGTTCCAAACGGTAAGCCCTCGCCCGATGTGTATCTGCGAGCGGCTGAGCTCTTGGGCGTAGATCCTCAGCGCTGCATGGCCATCGAAGACAGCGAGCCCGGCACTCAGGCAGCCCGCTCGGCTGGCATGCACGTGCTGGCTTACCGCACGTCGCTCACGCCTAAGAGCTGGTTCTCCCACCCCGACTTGACGGTATTTGGGTCGATGGATGCAGTTCCTGAACTTGTCCAAGGTCTGACGAACAATGGTCCCCCTGTATCCTCGGGTAGCTAACCAGCCTTAATGCCAGACTGCTCGCGTTCTCGTCGAGACCGTCGCTGCTGCCCGCCCCGGAATTCTGCTCGAAGCCCCCAGTCACGACGCGGCGGCACTAAAAAAGAGACGACGTCTAGGCAGGCGGTTCCATGTACCGCCTAGAAGGGCCCATTGCTCGAGCTTTGAGACCCTCCTTTTAATAAGAACGCTAATGCTTCAGCGCCTCAACAACGTTCGAGGCGACGTCATACGCCATTCGCTGGAGCGCCTCCACCGTCATTGCCGCCATGTGTGGCGTTAGCACAACGTTGGGCGCCGAAAAGATGGCACCTTCGAGTGCGGGGGGCTCAGGCGAAAACACATCAACGGCTGCGCCAGCGAGGTGCCCGCTACCGAGCGCAGCAGCAAGTGCATCCACGTCGACCAGCTCGCCTCGGGCGGCGTTGATTAGAATGGAATTCGATTTCATTGCCGCAAGCTCAGCCGCACCGATGAGTGAGTTGTTGCTACCCCCACCGGGAACGTGCAAGCTGACGATGTCGGCATTACTAATCAATTCGAGCAAGCTCTCGACTGGCTCAATGCCACAGCTCGAAATATCGTCTGCGGGCAGGTAGGGATCGTAGGCGCTCACGATCATCCCGAGCGACTGCGCCCGGCTGGCAACCGCCCGGCCAATGGCGCCCGCGCCAATGAGCCCAAGGCGCGATCCGGCTGCCTCACGACCGCTCAGACCCGCCCTTTGCACTTGGCCGGGAAGCGAACCCTGGCCAGAAGTGAATGCGCCCGCACGGAGCCCGACTTCAACCTCGGGGATTCGCTTGAGGAGCATAAGAGCGAGCGTAATGACGTATTCGGCAACCGAGTCGGTATTGCTCCGCGGCGTGTTAACAACCGCAATGCCGCGCCTTTCGGCTGCGACCAGATCAATATTGTCGGTACCGGCGCCATGCCGACCGATTACGCGCAGCCGCGAGCCGCGAGCCATCAACTCATCGCTCACCTGTGTGCTTCGAACGATAAGCGCGTCAGCGTCCTTCAACGCCTCGTCAAGACGAGGGTCGTTGGGGTTCGCCATCTCGCGTATCTCGCACGCGCCTCTGAGGCGCTCGATCCCGCACGGATCGATAGGTTCGAGCACCACGACTATGGGTAACGCGTTCATGTGGCCGGCCCCTCACAGTTCTTCTCTAAAGAGCCCGCGCAGCATGCGTCGACCCAGGGGCGAGTGACCACACCGGCATCGAGGCCAAGCTCAGCCATCGCGAGGCGATACGAGCGCTCCCGCTCCTCTGCGTAGAGCTCATATGGGTCGTGCATGGCCACACCAATGTGCTGGGCCATCCAACGCACGTCGCGGAGGGTCTCGTCCTGTGTGACATCAACCGCGCCATCGCTCGAAAGATTCGAGGCAAAGATGCCAGCGGCAGATCTAGGTAGGAAGTCTTCGTAGACAATCGGTTCGATGCTGATCCAGTCCCCGTCAATCAGGGCCATGAGATCGGCTGGAGCGCCGTCTGCATCCTTGCCCGTGGCCGAGAAGTTGAAGAATCCATAATCCCGACTAACCAACTGTGTCTCGTCTCCCGGGCAGTCCTCTGTCCAGACCTCAACCGCAACCTCCGGACGCGGCCTGCCGCTGGCCTTCTGACGCTCGTCGACAAGCTTCACCATCTGATCATAGGAGTCGCGTCCGCTGCGAGTGAGAGCAATTCCGCGCGCCTCGACCTCACCAAAACGCACGCGGAGGTCATCCGTTCCGATGCTGCCATCCGCCTCGCGGAATGCACGCGGCTCGGCAAGAGCGCGGAAAGATGTCTGGCGCAGAAGCAGGTCGGGGCCGTTCCAGCGAGGCGGGCCCTGAATGGCATCGATCATTTTGACACCCTGCGCTTCCATACGCTCATAAAGGTCGTCGATATCGAGCACGCGTGGCGTGAGGTGGTTGATATGAGTGGAACTCACACCACCGATATCGGCGGCAACACTCGAAATGCTCTCCAGCTTGTCGTACCACGCGCGGTCAACAGGCTCGGGCGAAAGTGCAAACGACGCAGTGGCGAGCTCGATGTAGCGATCCGCATCCGTGTTTGAGAGTCCACTCTCGCTGATAGATCGGTCTGCCAAGTCGAGCAGCTCCTGCGGGAAAACCGTACGAGCGCTTACGAATTTGGTGAGTTGTGTCTCCAACTCCTCGCTGAAGAATCGACGATCCTCAGCGACCAACATCGAGGTGAAGATGCGGAACGGGTTTTGTGCCAGTTCCGCTCGATCGACCGGACGGAATGCGGTGGACACCACGGGAATAGGAGGGTTTGCGTCACGAAGGTCGTAGAAACCTACCGGATGCATGCCAGCGGCACCGAAGACGCGTGCTGCCTGTGCGAGCTCTTCGATGTCACCAACCCGGATGGCCCCGTGACGCTCAGCGGTGACCCTCGCGATGCTGCCCAGCCGCTCCGCAAGCTCTGGATTTTGGGCGGTGAAGTCGCGGTTTACCTCGCCCGCAACCTCAACCAGGGTGGTGTAAGCGGGAACTTCGTTGCCATAGAGAGCCGAGAGGCTGCGTGCGAACCGTGCGCGCAACTCCCACTGTTCGATCAATACCATGATGTTCGCCTTTCTAGACTTTTAATGTTTCTACGTGCCTAGGCAGCCAGCGCAGTTCGCACTGCGTTCAAGCTACGACTGTGAGCGTCGAATGGTTCAGCTGCGTTCGACGTTCCAAAGATCTCAAAGCTCAAGTACCCGGCGTAGTCCGCCTCTCCAAGCTCACGCAGGTACTCGTCGAGCGGAAGGTTTCCATCGCCCCAGGCGAGGTGCCCGGCCGGCTTGCCGTCGATCACGTGCACGTGTTGAATGCGGCTACCGAAGCGCTCGACGTAACCGGCAACCGTCTCGCCAGCCGTCGCCATAGCCACGGTATCGAGTGCGGCGTACAGGTTGACCGAACCAATCTCGTCAATCATTTGCGCCAGCTGAAGCGAATTGTTGACAAGGTTCGACTCATGGCGCTGCAGAGGCTCAAGTCCGCAACGAACTCCGGCGGCCTCCGCGTAGTCAACGACATCGCCAACGCCGTCAACGGCGCGTTTCCACGCATCGTCACGACTTTCATTCTCGAAACCGCGCCCGGGTGTCATGAACAGAAGCGGTGAGCCGAGCTCCACACAGACCTCGACAGCCTTCTCGAACATCGCGATGGAGCTCGTGCGGATCCTTTTGACGCTCGATGCGAGGTTCACGGGGTACATGATTTGCTCGGGAGTGACGCACACCACGTTTTGCCCACGCTCGTTAAGCTGCCCGCGCATCCGGCGCGCATCCGAAAACGAGAATTGCTCAATAGAGAGGTGCTGCGCGATCCCCCACAGCTCCAGATGTTCCCGCTCGAGCTTCACCATATCGTCGAGAAAATGCTCGAAGGTGAAGTTCTGGTAAGAAAAATTGCTGCCGGTGATCTGATCCATAGATAGAGCGCGCATTGCATACCTTTCCGTGCCTCAATGGGGTGTGCCGTTTAATCTGGTGCGATCTTGCCCGCGCCGCGATAGCGCGGCATGAGCGAAACGAGAAACTTGGTGATCGGGTCTACCTTCTTGTTTCTAATCTCGAGGCGAACCCGTCGGATGACGGCCAGACGCACAACCCGCGCCCCGATGAAGCGCAATGGTTCAGGGAATATCCGTGTCCGGTTGGGCTGATTAAACAGCTTGCTTTTCGACCAGCGGTCATTCGTGCCCAGCATTTTGCTGGAAAGAACACGGGCGACAACGGGTATCTGCGCCAGCGCGGTCCCGCTCCAACCAACACAATAGAAAATGTTTGGATCATTCTTGAGGGTGCCGAGAATGGGAATATGAGTCGCAGAGATGTCGACCGGCCCCACCCACTCGTAGTCGATTTTTACGTCTGAGAGTGAGGGATACATGCGGTGCAGTTCTCTCACGACCGGCGGAAGCAGGCTTGCGTTGTGGTTACTGGCTGCGGTGAGATTCGCCTTGTAAATCGGCAGTCCGCTGCCCTGCCCCAAGAGCACGCGCCCGTCGCGTGTGCGCTGGAAATAGAGCACTTGCATCTGCCCATCGGAGATTGCTTCGCCATCCTTCCACCCCAACGCGTCGAGCCGCTCCGGGATGGGTTCGGTAACCAAGATTTGCCCGTCGACTGCATACATGTAGCGGTTGATCTCGGGGATCGCACCAGCCCACGCGTTAGTGGCGAGCAACACGCGATCGGCAGTGACGACTCCACGCGGCGTGGTCAAGGTGACAGGAGAGCCGCCATCGATTTTTGTCACCGGCGTGCCTTCATAGATCGTCACGCCACGTTCGATGAGACGCTTACGCATGCTTGCGATGAGCTTGTAAGGATTAACAGACCCCGCATGGTCTTCGACAATCCCCTGGTAGGAACTCGTGCTCCCTGTTCGCGCTTGGAGTTCGGCAGCTTCTAGAACACGGTATGGGATGTCGCCGTGCTCGGCGCTGCGCGCAATAGCGGTCTCCCAGCTTCCCTCCTGCGCTCTAGAACTGGCCGCACTGATCCAACCATCGAGGCGCAGATCCATGACGAGCACGCCGGAGTCTTGCAACTGTTGAAGTTCGCTTATAGCCGCGCTGGTTTCGCGAGCCAAGTCGATCGCCTCATCCTTACCCACAATTGCGCGCAGGTAGTCGATGCTGCCAAACCAGCTGTGCACTTGGCCACCGTTACGGCCGGATGCGCCCGAGCCACAGAAATCACTCTCGAGAACAACGATTTGTTGTTCCGAATTCTGCTCGAGCATGCGCCATGCAGTCCAGAGCCCGGTGAATCCGCCGCCAACGATGGCTATCGGGGTCTGGATATCTTCAGCGAGCGGTTCGCACGTTCGTGGGTTCTCGTCGGTGGTGCGGATCCAATATGACCGGTTGGATGCTTGCGCTGAAACCGGCGGACGCAGTGTAAAAGATGAGGCCATGGTGGTCGAATACTCCTCGGATGGATTGTGTTGTGCTCGTTTAAGTCTTAAGCCTGCGGCGAAGCAAACCGGTAGTAGCTGCGTTTGAGTCCTTCTGGCACGGTGCACGGCGCTTGCTCGAATCCGCCAACGTGCAGGCAGGTTCGAGTGGCGTTCGCGGTCGCCTTGACGAGCGAGGTCTGGGCGCTCTCGCCCGCGACGTGGCTCTTGATGTAGCTTGCGATAAAACTGTCGCCTGCGCCGCAGGTGTCGACGGGCTTGATCATGTTGGCTTTCATGGCTGTCGTCTCGGTGCCTGACCTCATAAGACTTCCGTACTCACCGCACATCACAACCGCGAACAATGCGCCTGCATCGGACATGCGCGCCGCGAGGTCATGCGCGCCGCCGTCGAGCGGGCCATTCCATGAGGCGAAGGCGATTTCGACGCCCGCTAGAGAGTCGAAGTCATGGAATGTCGACAAGTCCACGCTAAAGCGCACGTTGCGGTCGGAGAGTCGCTCACGAATATTCGCACCCTCGGCGATTCCCGCGGCGTGAACCCAGTCGAAGCACGCAACGGTATCGATGATGGCGTCGGAAGGATGCCACTCGACCCCTACACCGAATTCTTCAAAAAGAAACTCGCGGTTGCTGTCAACGAGACGAATGAGGGTGACGCCGGTTGCTCCTTCAAGAGTCACAATATCTGTGTCGTCGAGGCCGATGCGCCGCACTCCCGATCGCACGGATACGCCTGCATCGTCATTGCCAACCGCTCCGAAGTAGCGCGAGTCAAGGTCCATTCGGCGCCAGTTCGCTGCAACATTGAGCGCGTTTCCGCCGACGGTCAGGAGGTCTTGCTCCACGTAGACGTCTAGGCAGTTGTCGCCGATGGCGGCCATTCGCATGGCTTCTCCTCTTCGAGAGATCGGTTCGTGGTCATCGTTTGATAACGATCTCACTGTAGCAGACGCTCACACGGGGTTTGTCTAGGGCATTTAATGCAAGACTCAGAATGTGACCTGCGACCCCATATAGTTAGGGGTTGGGATTGAAGGAGGCTCCGTCGTGGTAACGATCCAAGACGTCGCTCATGCCGCGGGGGTATCGCAGGCAACAGCGGCACGCGCCCTCAACGGCTATGGTTCGGTGAGTGCAAGCGCACTAGCGCGCGTCACCGACGCTGCGACCCGCCTCGGGTATAAGACCAACATGATCGCCCAGGCCCTGCGACTTGGGCAGACCCGTACCGTTGCTTTCGTGCCGGGTGACATTGAGAACCCCTTTTTCGCAAAGGTTGCGCGGCATCTCAGCGACACGCTCGAAGAGGCCGGCTACATGCTGATGCTTTCCAGCTCCTATGAGAGCGTTGAACGCGAGCGCAAAGTCGTTGACACCCTTCGCCGCCACATGATGTCTGGGCTCGTGATAGCGCCAAGCCCACAAGAGGGCGCGCTTCACCTGGTGCAGGTCGCCGAAGCAGGCACGCCGCTCGTTCTCATTGACCGGCGCGTCGAGGGACTTCGAGCCGATTCCGTGACGGTAAACAACGAAGGCGCGGGCTTCCAGGCCGTGCTGCACCTAATAGAAAGCGGTCACCGGCGGATTGCTATCTTGGCCGACGACCTTCAGCTAACGTCAACCGCCGAGCGCTTTGCGGGTTACCAAAAAGCGCTGGAGTCTCAGGGAATCTCCATCGATCCGAGACTCATCGGGGTTGGGGGCACCTCACGACAGGGTGCATACGAGGCATCAATGCGCATCCTCGCGCTGCATGATCGTCCAACGGCGCTGTTTACGAGTGATTACTTCATGACAGAAGGCACCCTTCGCGCGGTCCACGACTCCGGTCTAAGCGTACCCGGAGATATCTCGATCGTCGGATTCGACGATTTCGACTTCACCGGGCTCGACAGCCCGGCAATCACCGTCGTCTCACAGCCCATCGCTGAGCTAGGCCAAGAGGCAGGGCGCCTCATGCTGCGTCGTCTGAGCGGAATCCGAGACGAGCCCCACAACGTTAATTTGCTTGCGGAACTGGTCCTGCGCGGCTCTGTAACATCGCCTTCCATCACCGCCTAAGGTCGTCTCCACACCCCGAAGTCGGGTGCTTTCACGGTTAATTTGTGAAAGCGGAACGGCCCGGCTCGAGGGCCGGCCGTTCCCCTTGGCGATGGCCTTAGCGGCCGCGCGTAAGTTCGGGCAGCCAGGTGACGAGCCACGGAAGGTACGTGACGAGAAGCAACACGACGACAAGCGCAATAAAGAACGGGATAAACGATTTCGTGAACTCCCCAATCTTGACCTTGGTGATCGCCGCGACGGTGTACAGCACGCTACCCACTGGCGGGGTGATCGATCCAATGGTCAGGTTGAGCACGATCATGACACCAAAGTGCACTGGATCGATTCCAACGCTGAACGCAATCGGGGCCAGAACCGGAACCAGGATGATCATGAGGCTCATGGACTCCATGAAGATGCCAAGCACAATCAACAACATGTTGATGATGAGGAGCAAGACAAACGGGTTGTCACTCACCGAGCTCAGGAGTCCGAGCAGTTGTTGCGGAATCTGTTCGTACGCCACCACGATCCCAAACACCGCTGCCGCGGCGATGATAATCATAACGACGCCAGAGGTGAGCGCCGCTTCCTTAAAGATTCCGGGCAGCTCACGCACGGTGATCTGCTTCATGGCGAAGGACACGACGAGTGCATAGACAACCGCTACTGCAGCAAGTTCTGTCGGGGTGAAGACGCCCATGCGCAGCCCTACGATCAGGAGCACTGGCATTAGGAGTGCGGGAAGGGAACGAATGAATCCACGCGCTATCTCGGCCGGTCTGGCCATACGATCGCGCACTTTCGGGTATCCGTGCCTGCGAGACAAGACCCAGACCGTCGCACTGAGCGCGACGGCGATGAGGAGACCCGGGATGACACCACCGATGAAGAGCGCGCCTACCGACACATTTGCGAGTACGCCGTAAAGAATCAGTCCGATGCTCGGGGGCAGGATCGGAGCGATCGAGCCAGATGCAGCGGTAACTGCCGATGAGAATCCGTTCGGATAGCCCTGCTTACGCATGATGGGCACGAGCACCTTGGCGTCGACAGCGGCGTCGGCATTCGCCGAACCCGACATGCCGCCCACCATAAGGCTGTTCAGCACGTTAACCTGTGCAAGTCCACCACGCCAGTGGCCGACGAGCAGCGTTGCAAACGACATTAGGCGCTCGGCGATGCCGCCACGGGCCATGAGCGTGCCAGCAAGCACGAAGAGCGGAACGGCCAGCAGCGGGAATGATTCGAGGCCGCTCGCCATGCGTTGCACGATGATCGTTCCCGCAGTTGGCTCCAGCGTGATGTATAGGACCGAAACTGAAAGGAGCGACAAGTAGACGGGGAACCTGAGAAAAATCAGGATGATGATGAGAGCCAGAAGGAACCAGATCATGATTTGGGGGCCCCTCTCAGGGGTTCGGGCAGATATGACTCGTCAACATCCGCATAGTCGTCTTCATCGTCGTGAACAGGGCGCACAAACTTACCGGAGGTCGCTCCATGCACCGCTCGGATGAGGTCACGCATGGAATACACGCCCATAAAAGTTGCCGAAACCGGAATCGCGAGCTCGAGATATTTCTTCGAGAGCCCCGTGCCCGTCAGGCTCGTAAACGTACCGTTCAGGAAGAAATCGAACCCATTCCAGATCAGGTAGAACATGACCAGCAGTGCGACGACCTGCACGAAGATCTCGACAATGGCCTGCCATCGCTGGGAGAACATACCGGTGAGCACGTCGATCGTGATGTGCTCACCCTTGCGGGTTACCGCAGCGACCGCTAAATAAATGAGCCAGATGAACGCGATGAGCGAGACCTCAGCAGCACTCTGAATTGGTTGCAGAAAGACGTAGCGGCCGATGACATCGGCGGTGAGTGCCACGACAATCAGAGCCATCAACGTGGCAGGCAGGTCTTCCTCAACAAACAGGAGGGTGCGCATAAGGAGAAGCTTCGTCCTCGACGGGTGTTTTGAATCCACTGACTAAAGCTCCCTTGCTTAAGGTCAAGACGGGTGTTTTACCCGACCTTCGCGGTTGATAACGTTACCATTGTTGAACGCGCCTAAGCACCACGTTCTCGCGCATCGCCGCGTATTTCCTCAGGAGGACTCATGCCCATCCATAATTCATCGAAGCCGCTTGTCATTTTTCCAGATGCTGACGCCGAGGGGATCGCACTTCTCGCAGAGGCGCTCCAGACGATCGACGCTAGTAGTATCACAATTCAAAGCCACCTTGGAGTACCCGACTCCGACGATGCGTGGATCGAGCGCGTGGCACCAGCAGAAGGGCTGCTGCTTGGCTGGCAGCTTCCGGACGCAGCACTTAAGTCCGCTGACAAGCTGAGAGCCATCTCGTTCCTCGGCACCGGAGCGAGTGACCACATCGATCTCGCGATCGCAACCGCTCAGGGCGTACATGTCATGAACGTCTCTGGATACGGCGACGACGCGGTGGCCGAACACGCCATTGCACTGATGTTCGCCGCCGCACGCAACGTCGTATCGCTCGATCGTCGCCTGCGCATTGGCGAGTGGCCCTCCTCCCAAGGCTTGCAGCTTCGCGGACGCCGCCTCGCAGTCGTCGGGCTAGGAGGTATCGGCCGCCGCATGGTTGAAATCGGACGTGGCCTCGGCATGGATGTCGTGGCTTGGAACCGCTCGGCAGAAACCGGCAACACCGAATCCCACGGTGTAGCGCTGCTGCCGCTCGATGAGCTCCTTGCCACGAGCGACGTCGTTTCCCTCCACGTGGCACTCAACGAGGATACGACCGGAATGATTGATGGCCGCCGTCTGCGACTCATGAAGCTGAATGCGATTCTCATCAACACTTCCCGTGGTGCGGTGATCGACGAAGCCGAGCTTGTCCGGGTGCTCGACGACGGCCACCTCCGGACTGCGGCACTCGACGTCTTCTCCGCAGAGCCAGCCCCTGCCGACCACCGGCTACTAAACCACGAACGCACCATCGTCACCCCGCACGTCGCGTTCAACACCCACGATGCCTCGCTGCGCCTCTTCCAGATGGCGGTGCAGAACCTCGTTGACCACTTTGCGAGTTCCGACATCAAGTAGTCGTGCTCGCGTCGCCCACTCGCTTCATTCCGCTCTACCCCATCGAAAGGCAATATCACTATGTCCCCCACACCGATCTTCTCCCCACATGCCCCAGCCCCTGCCCCCGCCTACTCGCAGGCCATGCTCTCCGGCAACTTCATCTTCACCACCGGCCAGGTGGGCATGGACCCGAAGACCAGTGAGATTCCAAGCGACTTTCGCATGGAGGTTCGCCTCGCCCTCAGCAATCTGAAGGCGCTGCTTGCTGCCGAGGGTGCCGGGCCGAGTGATGTCATTCGCACCATGTGTCTGCTCACCACCATGGACAACTCTGAGGTATTCAACGAGGAGTACATGGCATTCTTCGAGGGCCACCGCCCGGCGCGCAGCAGCTTCGTCGTTGGGCTCGGAGGCGACCTTCGCTTCGAAATGGAAGTTATCGCTGAGCGTCCAAACAGCAGCAAGTAACACTCACGTAGTCGGCGGCCCGCCCGCGAGCACACGCTTGGGGCGATCCACTGACATCTACCGCACGCGGCGACTTGGTAGCGTAACCGGGTGCCCGGCAACTGCCGGGAGCACGAATCCGTTGCAGGAGGCACTGCCATGAGTCAGCGCATCAGCACCACAGATCGCGTGCACGCCGCGATTCGTGATGCGATCGTAGCCGGTGAACTCCCCGCCGGTTCGATGCACTCCATTTACCAGCTAGCTGAAAGCTATAGCGTCTCGCGCACCCCGGTTCGAGATGCCGTCTTGCGACTCGCGGATGCGGGAATGGTCGAGATCGTACGCAACCAGGGCGTACGCATCCGGGGCCTCAGCCTGAGCGACGTGCGCGAGATCGTCGAAACACGCATGCTCTTGGAGGCGCCCGCCGTCGCCCAGGCTGCGCGGATCGCAGACGAACCGCTGCTCGAGCGGCTATATGCCACGTTAGCCGAACTGAAGCGGATGTCCTTCCTCATAGATGAGGACAAGTATCAAACGGCCGGCTGGATTATGCCGAGGTTCGCGGCCATCACGCGCCGCTGATCAAGGCTTTCAGGCAAACATCGGCATAATCCGAACATCAGGATAATTCAAGTTATGCCGATATCGGCATAACTTGAAAGAAGCCAGCGCTTACTTCGCTCGGGAGCAGCGGCAGTGAGCAAGTACGAGTACGTCGACTCCCAGAAATCTGACCCCCTCAACCAGAATTTGGTCGTGAAAATGTGCCTCTGGCTGGCCGTCTCCACGTCCGATTTCTATCACTGGGCAATCCGGCCGCAGTCCGCAACCGCGGCCCGCCGAGAGGCCCTGATCACCCGGATTCAGCACTTCTTAGAGGAGTCCGACGGCACCTACGGATACCGCCGGATCCATGCCGATCTGGGCGCCGAGCAGACCGAGTGCTCGCCCGAACTGGTGCGGCAACTCATGCGCCAGATCGGCCTCGTAGCCTGCCAACCACGGCCCTTCCGTATCACGACCGAAGCCGATGCCGAGGCGGCCGCGAGCATGCCCGACCTCGTCAAACGTGACTTCGCTGCCGACCGCCCAGACGTGAAGTCGGCGACATTACTTATTCGGCTCAGTTCCGAGTTATGTGCAGTTGGGCCGGGGGGTGCCCCTATGTTCTTGTCAAGCGCGGTGTGCGGTGCCCGGTCGAGCCGAGCAGTCCCCGCGAGGGCACCTCCGTCCCACCGTCGCGGACGGCTTGATGACGCAGGAATCCCCGCACCACCGTCAGTCGCCGCGCCGGGTTCCGAGGATCTGTGGACATCATCGATGTCACCCAGGCCAAGGTCGATTCCAACGAGATAGGACCGTCGTGGCCATGCTGATCCAGATAGAGGGCGAAAGATCGCAGCGCCCGTTCCTGGTTGGGCGAACGGTAGCCCAGCCTCCGGCGCATCAAGTTGTAGTCATCGACGAGCGCGGCGACCGTGTCGGTCATGAGCGCGCCCCCGGCCAGGGAAGCGCGACCTCGCGCAATGCCGCCACGTCGACCGCGGCGTAGATCCTGGTGGTGGACAGCGATGAGTGCCCGAACAGATCTGCGATCTCACGTAGGCTCGCCCCACGATCGAGCAGCTCAGTAGCCAGCGAATGGCGCAGCAGGTTTGCCCCGCGTATCAGTGCCGAGATCGCCGCGCGCCGCAATGCGTTGTCCACAGCACGCCCGACGACACTGCTGCTGATGGGCGTTCCAACTCGCAGCCAGTGCAACACGAATATCTGCGGAGCACTGGTTCCGGGTCGGCCCTGCCGTAGATAGTTTGCCAGCACGGCCCCGACCTCGACTGGCAGCGGCAAGAGCGCACCGTGCCCAGTTTTGCGGGCTCGCACCCGCACGGTGGCGTTGCGCCAATCGACGTCGTCCAGCCGCAACTGGACAACTTCACTGGCCCGAAGCCCCAACCGTGCCACACAAAGGATGATCGCTCGGTCTCGCAAACCCCGAGGCGACGACGAGTCCAAAGAAGCAATCAACTGTTCGAAATGGCCAGGGTCCAGATGACGCACAAGCTCGGCTGGGCGATGCGGCAGCACGGGCACCGCGTCTTCCAACCGATCCTCACGCAGCCCCGCTGCACGCAAAAACCGCAGGAATGATCGTACTGACGACGCCGCCAACTCAACCGTCCTTGGTCGATAGTGCGGAGACAGGTCACTAATAAACGCGAGAACGTCACGTGGATGGATCTCTGCGGCGTCCACCCTGCCTAAAGGGAAAATCTTCTCCAGAAACGCCCGGACGTATGCGGCATAGTTTCGACGAGTCCCCTTATATACGCCGCGAGTACGACGCAGGTGCTCGTCGAAAGCTGCCAGTACTTCCTCCAGCGTTAACTGACCACGTATTGCCATCATGTGCTTCTTGTCTTCCGAACCAATCGGATACAACAAGCCTCATGATTATGTGCAGCAACCGCGAGCACCGGTCGACCGCAAACCAAGCCCCCACAACGGCGATCGACTCCTCAGCCGGCCCAACTGCACATAACTCGGAACTGAGCCGAATATGCGTGATCGACAGCGACCGCCGGTGCGGGCTGATCTGCTTCTGGAACACCAAGGAGCCCTTCGGAATGGCCAGCAGTCGCTGGAACCACAAGACCGGCGAGAAGGTACGGGTTACAGACACTCACACTCACGTCACAGCCTGCCGATTAGCCTAACCCGGGATAAGCACATCTTTCCCATTGGGACGCCCCGGTGGCAAAGGACGTCCGGCAACCCACGAGAATCTCTGAATAAATGGTGGCTCAAAAAGCCTTCGCGCGATGAAAGCCGCTTCATGCCGGCGTGAGTACTCGCTTGAGAAACAGTTGCGTGCGATCGTTCTGCGGCTTCGACAAAACGCCGCCGGGGTCCCCGGCCTCAACGATGACACCACCATCCATGAAAATGAGGTGATCCGCAACATCGCGAGCGAAGCCCATTTCGTGCGTCACCACAACCATTGTCATGCCTTCATCGGCCAATGAGGTCATGACGGAAAGAACTTCACCGACCGTCTCCGGATCGAGAGCGGAGGTCGGCTCATCAAAAAGCATCACCTTCGGACGCATAGCCAGCGCACGCGCAATCGCCACACGTTGTTGTTGACCGCCGGAGAGCTGCGAGGGGTAGTGGTCGGCCTTCTCCGTCAATCCGACACGGTCGAGTAGCGCCAGGCCCTCCTGCACGGCCGACGCCTTTCCGATCCTCTTAACGACGACAGGCGCCTCGATGACGTTCTCTAGCGCTGTCTTGTGGGGGAACAGGTTGAAGCTCTGGAACACCATGCCCATCATCCGCTGTTGGGATGCGAGTTCCTTCGGCTTCATCTCGCGGAGCTTGTCGCCTTGCCAGATAATCCCGACCGGCTCACCCTCTAGGTACACCGCACCGCTATCGGGCACTTCCAGGCGGTTCAGGCAGCGTAGCAGCGTGCTCTTACCGGAGCCGGACGGCCCGATGATGCAGGTAACGTCGCCGGCCTCAACGGACGTGCTGATCTCGCGCAAAACCAGATTATCTTTGAAGCTCTTGCTGATTCTATCGATGACGAGAAGTGGAATGTGTTGCTCACTCATTGGGACACCTTCTCACGTGATGCGCTGAAGAACGGCGCTGACCAAAAACGGGACTGCGCCCTCTTGCGTTTGCCGGAACCGCCCCTTCCGCTAGTTGGGTTGAGCTTTTTCTCCACCAAATGTTCGAGCAGGGTCAGCACAGTCGTTAATACCAAGTACCAGAGCGTTGCGACAATCAGCAAAGGGATAATCTGATAATTCCGCGCGTAAATCGTCTGAGCGGTAAAGAGCAAGTCGGCTAGCGCGATGACGCTCACCAAAGAGGTGAACTTCAGCATTCCGATGGTGTCATTGCCGAGCGGTGGAATGACGATCCGCAGCGCCTGCGGGAGAATTATGCGCCGCAGGGACTGGACTTTCGTCATACCCAGTGTGGCAGAGGCCTCCGCCTGGCCTTTGTCAACAGCCTGAATGCCCGCGCGTACTTGCTCGGCCGCGTAAGCGCTCTCGGTGAACGAGAGACCGAGGATCGCCGCGGTCATGGGATTGATGAACGAGTTCATGTCCAGGGTGAAAAGCTCCGGCCCGAACGGAATGCCGATGGTGAGGTTCGGAATGAGTAGCGCCAGGTTATAGAAGAACACGAGCTGCACCAGCGGCGGAACCCCGCGGAAGAACCATATCCACACCCAGCTCACGCCCTGGAACACCGGATTGGCCGACAAACGCATCACCGCGAGCACAATACCCATAATGACGCCGAGGATCATAGCAATCGCGGTCAATTCGAGCGTCATTAGCACGCCTTGAAGAATCCGCGGGTTGAAGAAATACTCACCCACAACGGGCCATCCCATGTTCTGATTGGTGATCAGAAAGTAGATGAATCCAACCACCAGCAGCACAATGACGGTCCCACCGGCCCACCAGGAAACGTGTCTTCGGGGCATCGCAATCATGAGTGGGTTTAGGAGCGTCTTGTCGGGTCCGCGCCTCCCAAGGTCTGGAACGGTTTTTACGCTCCCGGTGGGGACCGGGGCACGGGTGGCTCGGCCCTCATCCTGTGTCTGGGCTGGGTTTGTCATGCCTTCGGCAGCTCAGGGTTGGGGTTGTCCGACGTTATGAATACCCCCTTGTTCATGAGGCCGCTGGTGATACCCCATTTGTTTAGGATCTCCTCGTATTTGCCGTTGTCGATGAGTTGCTGAACGGCCTCGTTCATCGCCGTGCCGAGGGGGTCTCCCTTACGGATTCCAATGCAGTTGTAGACGGGGTTCGAGACAAGGTCACTGATCGCCACCTCGTCCCTCTGCAGAGCCAAGTACTGCAGTTTCTGCGAGCCTGCGGCGACGAAATCAACGCGACCCGAGGACATCGCGAGTTGAGCATCGGCCTGAGTCTTGTACTGGTCCAGCTGGATGTTCTCAAGCCCCTCCGCATCACAGACCTCGGTGTTTTGCTTCGTCAGGTACTGGAAGTCGAATGCTCCGACGATGACACCGACGGAACGCCCGCACAAGTCTTGAGTCTCGGACACAACGAGGTTGTTCTTCTTCAGAGAGGCATAAGCCGTCCCGTCGACAACTTCACCGACCATATCCAGAACCTGCAACCGCTCGTCAGTCGGTCCGAACGACGCGAACCCCGCGTCAAATTTTTTGCTTTGCAGCCCCGGGATGATTGCATCGAATGTCGTACCTGTAATCGTAATGTCGACGCCGAGTATCTTGGCCATCGCGTGCGCCAAATCGACACTCCAACCCACCAGCTCCCCGTCTTCATCGAGGAATTCTGCCGGTGCCCAGTCGTTGTAGGCGGCGATTTTTACGCCGTTGTCTTTGTATTCGTTCGGGACCAGCGACGAGATGCCTTCGCTCGAGCCCGCCAACGAGCCCTCACCGGACGTCGTGGTGTTCTCCCCCTCGGTCGAACACGCTGAAAAAGTCAAGGCTAATCCTGCCGCCAGCAAGACCGCCACGGACTTGTCCATCATTTTCTTGTTGAGAAGATTCTTCATTGAACTCCACCTCACTTCGTTGTAAATCGGATTGAGAACGATATCAAAAATCGACTATACGCCCTCAAGCGACAGTCTGTACACCGCGACTGGATATTTATGAAAAAAGCCTTACTCGCGCGTGGTTCCAAATCATGGAGCGCACGGTTACGTGCTGGTCGATCCAGTACTTGCTCAAAAAAGTTCTCTCGCTTGAGCGCAGACGACATTGCTCGACCTGCGCTACTGGGACCTGCGGCCGCACTTTGGAGCGTGTCAACATTCGCGTCCGCGAGTACCGGAACTGCGATCTGCACGCGTATGGATGGGTCTGCCCAGAGCGCAACGCTCGCATGACTCGGCGGCGGCTCACTCGCCACTTGTGATGGGGAAACCGCCGCAGGAAGCGCCGTTCTCGTGGTGGTCATTCGCGCGCTGCCGTCGCGCCCCGTTACCTTGTTCGTAACCTCAGTTGGTGTGAATATCTGAGGTGTTGGCCTGTCGGGTCCGGCATGATTGTTGCCCCCAGTCGTTCATGATCCGGGGGGTGTTGTCACCGGGCTCGATTGGCGTCGGGTGATCGCTGATAGGGGCTCGACTAGGCCTAAAGCCGAGGTCGTTCGTAACGTGGATGCCGAGACTTGACGCCATAGCCCAGGCCACCGCACAACGAGTGGACGGGAGCAGTCATGATCGGAAACTACGACAGCGTCGACGTATTCGTCGGTGTCGACGTCGGCAAAGGCGAACACCACGCTGTCTCCCTGAACACGGCCGGCAAGGTCCTCTTCGACAAGCAACTACCCAACGACGAAGCGAGATTGCGGGCGGTGCTGCAGAAGCTGAAACACTCCGGCACCGTGCTCGTTGTCGTGGATCAGCCGGCCACGATCGGTGCCTTGCCGATCGCCGTCGCCCAAGCCGAAGGAGTCCTCGTCGGCTATCTGCCGGGCTTGGCGATGCGCCGCATCGCCGATCTGCACGCCGGTGAGGCGAAGACCGATGCCCGCGACGCTGCCATCATCGCCCAGGCCGCGCGGAGCTTGCCGCATGCGCTGCGATCGATCCAGCTCGCGGACGAATCGGTCGCAGAACTGTCCATGCTGTGTGGTTTTGACGACGACATCGTGGGCCAGATGACGGCGACCAGCAACCGCATCCGCGGCCTGCTGACGCAGATTCACCCCGCGTTGGAGCGGGTCGTGGGCCCGCATCTGGACCACCCCGCAATGCTCGATCTACTGCAGCGCTACCCGTCGCCCGCGGCGATGAAAGCGGCCGGCACGACCCGGATGGCTACCCGGCTCCTCAAGCTCGCCCCGCGCATGGGCCGCCGCCTGGCAGAGGAGATCACGCAGGCGCTCAGCGAGCAGACCGTGGTCGTCGTCGGCACGAACGCCGCCGCGACGGTCCTGCCCCGACTCGCGGAACAGCTCGCCGCGCTCCGTCGACAACGGTCTGACATCGCCATCGAGGTTGAGAAGCTGGTGGAGGCCCACCCTCTTTCCCCCGTCCTGACGAGCATGCCCGGAGTCGGCGTCAGGACCGCAGCCCGGCTCCTCACCGAGGTGGCCGGCAAGCACTTCGAGACCGCCGGTCACCTCGCCGCCTACGCCGGCCTCGCCCCCGTCACGAGGCGATCCGGGTCATCGATCCGAGGCGAACATCCTTCCCGGCGCGGCAACAAGATCCTCAAACGCGCCCTGTTCCTCTCCGCCTTCGCAGCCCTGCGAGATCCCGTCTCCCGGACCTACTACGACCGCAAAATCGCCCAAGGAAAACGCCACAACCAAGCCCTCATCGCCCTCGCCCGACGACGCTGCGACGTCCTCTACGCCATGCTCCGCGACGGCACCCTCTACCAAAGCGACCACCAACTCGCCGCTTGACAAGAACATAGGGGCACCCCCCACCGCTGACACCGTGATCGAAATAGACATCGTCGCGGCGAACACCAGCGGCAAGCAGATCGCTGACCTGCCGGTCCGTCGTCTGACTCTTGGTCGAGACCCTCGCGTACCCAATCAGCTTCGTCATTGACGCCTCTCGATGTCTCGCAACCCTCGTTGACTACCTGAATACCATTAGCTGGTAAAAACACACGTTGCGAGACACGCTGCCTCTTCGGTTCACGTCTGTGGAGTTGATCGCTTCGTGGCGGTATTTCTTGATCGCTTGGTGTCGTAGGCCCGGGCCGGTGTCTTGCCTCCCATGGGTTTTGAGGCATTTAGGTTACGAGACATTTCTTTGGGAGACGCGGTCTGATTCCAGCGCTCAACGCCGACGTTCCGTGCCCGCACACGCAGGAGCTGAACATTCGCCGACAGACCTGGTCAGGCCCTCTTGAGCCCATATGAGAATGGCAAGACCGCCAAAGGTGAGGCTGCCAATTTAACTCCCCGTGGAAGCGAACGACATGCGGGCGTCGACAGTATCGGCGAACCATCTCGGGCGACGTCGGCGCAATATTGGCCCGTCCATTCTCCGGAGTTCAGCCTGCAACTCCTTTCGGCTCAGCCGAGGGATTACGAGGTCCCGTGAATGTATCGGAACGACGTCGCCAACGGAATCGAACAAGAGCAACTCCAGCGCGAACCATTTGGATGCTTCTGGGCTTACGGCCTCCAGTGAGCTCACGATCTGGTGTCGCTCAACTTCGATTCGTGAGAGCGCATCCTCTTTCAACTCCACGCCGATCGTTTTTTTGACCTCGTTTGCGAATTGTTTCAAATCAATGGCTTCGACAAGCATCTGCGCCTGCCGAACCGCTGCGTGCCGCGAACGGCCCCGACCGGCGCGTCTATCAAGCTCAAAGGCCGAGAGAACTCCGAAACTGGTGGCAAAGAAGCCGATTAGAGCTGTAAGAAGCAACTCCCATCCTGAGAAGGACTGGGTCCAATTGACTACATCCACGTCCTGAACTAAATCACAGAAGAAGCTCTTTGCGCTATTCAGCAGATTCTGAGAAGCCGAGAAGTGCCCTTGAGTAAATTGGGCTGGGGGCCGTCCCGCAATGGGCGAGCTGTGCGGCGCCTATGGTCTCGAGCTTTCCTAGAAGAGGAACGATAGTCAGCCGTGGCGGCAGATTCTAAGGCTGTCAGAAGTCCAGAGGACACCATGAACGCCGATGGATAACGTCTCCGATGTCAGCCCCTCACCTATGGCTACAGCTTCGGATCGACCCCCGGTTCGACACCGCACCCCGCGGCGGTCACGCCGCTGTTACGCGCTCGAAAAATTCACTGCTTCCCATTTCGCTCAGTCTCGGCTTAAATCCGAAAGCACGGTTACTGACCTACTTCAATGGGAATAGCGCCGTCCGGAACCTCCAACTCGACGCCCATCATCATCGTGTAGTGGCCTCGATTGTCCGAGCGTGTGAAGATTTGTTCGAAAACCTCAAGGTAAGCGTCAATGCTCATCCCGCTCGGTGAAAACTCACTCTCTTCGATGATCGAGTGCGACCCCTCGTTGATCCACGAGAACAGCGACCTACAGATGATTTGTTGTTCACCCTCGAACTGAGAGATGATCACACTGTCGTCAATCCCGCCTAGGACTCGGAAGTAGTTTTCCAAGATGCGACGCATGACGTTCTGCAGACCTACTGAGGACTCGTCTGGGGAGCTCTTCGCTCGAGCTACCTCATCCCACAGGCTCTTATAGACGGTACGCACGGGATTCTTGCCCAGATACGGAATGACCTCACTGGGCTGGCCGGCCCGTTTGCGAACGACAAAGAAGTGGCGTCCGGAACTGGGTTCGCCACTCCTGATGTATGTGACTTCCTTTTGGAAGTGAACATTGTGCGTGAGCAAGATTAGCTGGCGAACGCGCCGCTCTTCCTTCCGTATCTGGCCCATTAAGCGCCGGATCAGTGTACTGACGACAAAGAGGATGTCGCTGTCAAGGCTGGAAATAGGGTCATCAATGACCGCCACCAGCGTAGGGGACTCGCTTGTATCGGTTTGAACACCCTGAAGCTGGTGATAGAAGTAGAGGAAAGTGATGAAAGTTCGTTCTCCTTCACTGAGCGTGCCTGAGGCGTGTGTTCCGTCGGCTCGGACGAGTTCGTAGCCGTCCGTCGCTGCCCGCGATTCGGCAAGGTGGAAGCTTAAGAATCCGACGGACCGGAGCAGACCGTTGATTTTCGTGATGATTGGCTGGCTTGAAGTGATCTGCGTCTGCAGCTTCTGTAGGCGGTCCCGGTCCGCAACCTCCTGATCCTTCTTCTTGTGGAGCTTGCCTTGAAGGCTCTCGCGGGCAGCTTCTAGACCCCCTATTCGTGCTTCGTAGTAGGTGATGTCGGCAACAAGCACCCCACGAACAAACGTCCGCCAGCAGCGTCGAATCAGGTTCTGGTGAGCCTCAGCACGGTTGTCAACCAGCGCATTGTGCGACCTGGTGCGCTCGTTCGCCTCGTCGATCAGTGCATTCACCGATGCCATTTCAGCCTGCAGGTCTTCTAGCTTCACGATGTTGGAGGGCTGATCGAGTTTGTTCTTTATGGCTCTCTCGTTCTGCAGAAGTACTTTGTCCAGTCGTGCCAACGAGAGTTCTAAGGCATCGTTGTCCACTTGCGCAAGGAGAAGGGGTTTGATCTTGTCGATGTATTCGCGAGCTCGTCGGGCCATCGCATCGTGTTTGGCCCCGAACCGAGATAGTTCGTCAAGTTGGTCTGTGTAACGCGCATCAAAATACTCGCTGAGTTGCACAGTCAGCTCGTGGGATACCGACTGCTGGCAGAACGGGCAGCGCGGCGAGGCCGTGGGCAGGAATGGTCGCCCTTGGCGGACCCAGTCGCTGTTGTCCAACTTGTTGATGAGCGGCGCGAGTGCCACATCTTTGCTGCCTACAACGGGTACGGCGAAGAGGCCGAAGCCATCGGCTCCGGTGGAGATGTCCATATTCAGATGAGTCAATGCGTCAAGCCTGGTCGAGGACAGATCGAGGACAGTGGCGGCTTCTTCTCGCAGCAAATCGAATTCTTCGTAGGCGTCGTCATTCTCTGAAGCGACGTCAAGAACTTGCTGGAGAAAGCGCGCCTTATTGCCCCGGTAGCCAGCGAACATTATCGAAAGTGCTTCCGGAACTTGGTCACGTTTGAGCCAGCCAGCCTCAGTCAGTTCAGTGCGAAGGGTACTTATTTCGCCCAGCGCCCCCGTGCCGGCTACATAGTCTCCTAGGGTCGTGGCAAGTGACTCCCGTTGGGTGGCTGACACCTTCAGCTCGACCTGGAGTGTGGCGATCTCATCGTGAACTTCGCGACTAGCTTTCCCCAGTAGGAAAACGCCAGGAAGATCGGCTGCGGTCCCAAACACGTCGCGCACGTATTCCAAGTTGTAGGTTCGTATCGAAAGCGGCTCCCCTGACCTCTCCCACGTCAGGGTTGTCCCTGGGAATCGAAGAGGCGCGGCGAGAGCCTGACCTATGGTCGTCTTTCCCGATCCGTTCGCGCCAAAGAAAAAGTTGAATTGCTTCAACGAGCCGATCCCGACACCACCCCGTTCAAAACACGGCGCATTGACTAGGCGCATTGACTCGATCATTGCATTCCCCCCATGGCACAAACTCTTTGTGTTCATGATTGCAGGTATCAACGATGGCCAGAGCACCGGGCATGCCCAAGTGCCGCGGCTACGAGAACACCTACGAAAAATGCTCGCTTGAGACGTCTCGTATCCCTATGGTTATGAGGCGTCTCACCAGCGATTCCCGAGCTTGCTGGAGATCGATGGATTCATAGGGCTGGGAAGTCTCACAACTATGTATCGAAACCAGGGGCTATGTTTTTGAAAACAAATCAACTGTTGCGAGACACCTGCAGCACATTGACGGAGTTGAGTCTCTATGCGCCGGCGTCGTCGTCGTCACGGGTGAAGGTGTCCGACCACCGGGGTCTTGATGAGGCCGTTAATCTGACACGGAAAACCTGTTCAGGCAGTTCTCGGCCAGAAGTTCTCCCCTCCTGACAGCCGTCCTATGGCGGATAATTGGCTCATGCTCTCGGACCTCGCTCGCCGCACACGTGACGCGACGGAATCAACGTCAGCTCATATCCAGGCGCCCAGCGGCCTAGTCAGCAGGTAGGCGCGATGTCGACAGATCAGCTGGTTCAGGTTGAACCGGACTACGGGAACGAGTTCGTGCCGCGGCCGTTCAGCCTCACGCCGGATGAGCTGGCTGAGCTCCCTGTCACCGTAGCGAAGGACCCCACTCAGGTGGTTGCTTGGGTGAGATACCCAGCCGTTGCCGAGCGGGTGCGCGGTG
>Ga0314774_1000257_pt1 | contig 46860 bp, 29 predicted proteins | sample MetaGCBIA2018_FD_204515 | JGI IMG/M metagenome (GOLD analysis project Ga0314774, IMG submission 204515) | Cryopeg brine microbial communities from Beaufort Sea near Barrow, Alaska, United States - CBIA 2018 | ecosystem: Environmental > Aquatic > Marine > Coastal | place: USA: Alaska | collected... | reverse complement strand
AGATATTCTTCAGGATCATCATGCCGATACTCAAGCCGATTTTTGTAACGGTTATCATTCTGAACGCCATCTGGATCTGGAACGACTTCCTCTTGCCGGCACTTATTCTCGGTATAGGACAAGATGTACAAACCATTCCGCTTGCCATCATGGGCTTTGCAGGATCGTTTGTTAAGAAGTGGGACCTCATCATGACGGCAGTACTCATGGCCGCACTTCCAATCGTCGTTGCATTCTTGTTCGCACAGAAACACATCATCAAAGGTATGGTTGCCGGTTCCGGTAAGTGAGTTTTCACTCATTAAGTGGCAATTCATAGGATTGTTTTTATTCTTAGACTTTTTTTTAAAATATTTTCTTTTAGCATCAATCAATACACAACCAAAAAGTAATCTGAGTCACAATATCAAATGTCTAAAGTCATCCATAAATATTAAACTCTATCAAAAAAGCCAGATTGCGAAAAACAATCTGGCTTAAAATCAAACTAATACTAAATATAAATCGCCGTTCCAAAATCTATAAGACGAAGCAAAGCGACCGTCCCAAATCTACCAGACGAAGCGTAGCGACCGTCTCCAAAAAACAAACCAAGTGTGACGAAGTGAGCATAACCCAACTCCGAGCGAACATTAGTGACAGTTGCTGAGTGGTTTGATAGATTGAGGCGACGAACTTTGACCTACGTGATTTTGCTCGTCAAAATTGCGGACGGGAGCGAGAGGAGCACAATCTATCGAACTACTCTGCTACTGTCACTTATTATGAGCGACAGGCTACTGTCACTTATATGAGCGACAAACTAATTAAGCACGACCTTTATTCGACCTGTTACGCTCAGAAGTATTCAAAACTCTCTTACGTAATCGAATAGCATCAGGAGTAACTTCTACCCACTCATCCTCTTCGATAAATTCTAATGCTTCTTCTAAATTAAACTCTTGAGGTTTCGTAAGTTTTAAGGATTCATCCGCTCCTGAAGAACGCGTATTTGTCATTTTTTTATTTTTACATGGATTTACTACCATGTCATCACTTCTATTGTTAAGACCAATGATCATACCTTCATAAACCTCAACTGCTGAACCAATGAACATTTTACCACGGTCACTTAAGTTGAATAATGAATAAGCCATTGTAGTACCAAGTTCTTGAGAGATTAATACTCCGTTGATTCTTGATGGGATTTCTCCTACAAATTTTTGATATGAGTCAAAAGAACGAACCATAATACCTTCACCACGAGTATCGTTGATGAAATCACTTCTGTAACCTAAAAGACCACGAGTTGGTACAATATATTCGATTTTAGTGAAGCCATTTTCAGCATGCATATGTTCCATCATACCTTTACGAACATTAAGTTTACTGATTACAGCTCCAATGTATGCATCCGGTGCAGTAATATTAACTCTTTCAAACGGCTCTTGTTTACCGTGCTCAGTTTCATGAATAAGTACTTGAGGTTTTGAAACACTAAGCTCATAACTTTCACGACGCATGTTCTCTAATAATATAGATAAGTGAAGTTCTCCACGGCCGGATACTTTGAATGCATCTGTGCCTTCTATTTCTTCAACTTTAAGTCCTACGTTCGTTTCCAATTCTTTTTCAAGTCTCGCTTTTATATGACGAGTTGTAACGAATTTACCGCTACGTCCTTGGAAAGGTGAGTTGTTAACATAAAAATTCATTGAAAGCGTTGGCTCTTCAATGATAATCATTGGTAATGGAACGAGATTATCATCGTTACCGATTGTTTCACCGATTGAAATGTCACTTAGGCCAGAAATCGTTACGATATCTCCCGTGTGTACTTCGTCTTGTTCTGTTCTGGCAAGACCGATATTAACAAATGTTTTACCGATTTTCCCTTTTACAATTGAACCATCACGTTTAGCAACACTTACCATGTCACCTGGGTGAATTGTTCCACTAAGGACACGACCAATACCTAAACGACCAATATAATCATCATAAGCAAGCGCTGATATTTGAAGTTGAAGTGGTTCATCGTCTTTGTCTGGGAAAGGAACAACATGTTTACAAATCGTTTCAAACAATGGTGTAATGTCCTCATTTGTATCTTCCATGTCGTAACGTACAATACCTTCTCTTGCAACTCCGTAAAGAATTGGGAAATCAAGTTGCTCATCATGAGCACCTAATTCAGCAAATAGATCAAAAGTCATATTCACAACTTCTTCAGCTCTTTCGTCTTTTTTATCAATTTTGTTAATAAGAAGTATTGGACATAAACCACGCTCTAAAGACTTTTGAAGTACAAAACGAGTTTGTGGCATTGGTCCTTCACTTGAATCAACTAATAGTATGGCAGTGTCTACTGTCTTAATGATACGCTCAACTTCTGATGAAAAATCAGCATGTCCCGGTGTATCTACTATATTAATTTTATAATCTTTGTAATTAATTGAACAGTTCTTAGAATAAATTGTTATTCCTCGTTCACGTTCAATATCATTACTGTCCATAACGCAATCAACTATTTCCTCGTGGCCATCAAAAACTCCACTTTGGGCTAACATTGCATCAACTAATGTTGACTTACCTGCATCAACATGCGCAATAACTGCGATGTTGATTATTTTCTTATCTCTCATAACTACTCCTAACTACTACTCGTATGGATCTGCTACATCAATGCACAAATATGGGCAGACGTCAACAAATTATCATTATTCTTTAACTCATGTATAATAACACCTTTGGCCTTTTTAGGCAAGAAGAATGACATATAGAGAAGGTAAGTTCTCCATATGCCACATAGATATAGGAAAGAAAAGGCTTTATTTGTCTATTATTATAGCAACTTAGTCATTTATGATGATTGAATCTGTTTTACCGATAAACATACTATCTTTAATTGTAGTCCCTTGAATAATAGGAGCCTCTGATTTATATTCACCAAGTGAAACAATTCTAGCAAAATACACTAGCGACTCATAAGTGTGATTCTCAGTGTCCTTGTAAATATAAAAATCAACTTTTTGGCCGTCTACATCACGGTACCAGAAATAACTTCCTTCATTTCTTAGTCCTAACTGCCATGGGTTATCAATTGGTTTTAATCCAGCCGGTGCATAATCTGATAATCTATAATAATTATCAATTGCATCATCTTGAACTTCCCATTCAAGTTCCACTTTAACAAGGTCACCTTCTTTGAAGGTATTAGTTTGTTCGCCTGTTTGATAGTTATAATATTTCCTTGATACACCAAGCTTATCATCATTTGTAACTGTGTTGGTTAATGGTACATTATATGCTGCTATAACAGCTAAGTCACCTGTAACACTTGTCACTCTAAATTGTTTAAGTGTAGCGCTTGGTATACTAATTGATTTACCGTAACCATGATCTAGTTCAACTATTTGTTCACTTCCATTGTAGGTATAAACAAGACTGCCTTCAGCTTGCGATACTTGCTCTAGGCGGCTACTGATATAGTTGAACAAATAGGTGTTAACAAGAACTTCTTTACTCTGATTATTAAGTAAATAATCATAAAATTTATCGTGAATCTCAAGACCAATTTTATCTGCTATTACCATTGCCATTGCTGTATACTCTATATTTTCATAATCGAGTTCTGACAAGTTGACATAAGCTCTCTCATCAAATTCAACAACATGATCACCAATGACCTCTTCATATATTTTTTTGGCCATGTAAGTATCCCCAATTTCATTATAGGCCATACTTAGATACAACTTATCTTTGGCATTAAGGTTTTTAACTTTTGCATACGTATTTAAATCATTCATAACCGATTCGCCTAAAACAGTTAAGCCATAAAGGATAGGTCCTTTTTCAGTAATTGCTTTATCATACCATGCATTTTCAAGATATAAACCAAGTGTTAACTCACTTACATCTTCACCAATAAATGGTAGCATATTAACCGTTGTTTCAATATCAGCTTCTGCATAAGGTAGAATGCCAATACCGCCGGTATAAGTTAAATAATCCGTAATTGAAACATCCTCAGTGACTCTATCGCCACCAAAATACTTGTTCAAATATTCTTGAACTAACTTGCCTAAGTATTTTTGATCAACTCTTTTGCCATTGGAGTATGCAAGATTATATAGTCCAGGTAAATAATAACCTTTTCCTTCATCAACAAAAGTTAACAAAGTATTACCCGCGTTATTCGTTGTTAAGGTGAATCCATCTGAAAGCGCATAATAGTCCGATGTTAATTGTTCATGATAAGTCTTAACAACCTCTACAGGAATCTCAACACCATCACCACTGCCATCCTCTCTAACCCCTTTGACAACGACTTTATAATTGCCCGCCTTCATAAGTGCTCCAAGCGGTAGGTTAACCCTTTCAAATGCGCCGCTAACAGCTTCAAAGCGGTTTGTTAGTTGCTCCTCTGCATTGTATACTTCAACGATATAACTAAGTTGTTCTTCAATGTCCAACTCACTTCCATATGCGGTCACACCAATCATTGGTTCATCGCCAACCAAGTATGTGCTGCTGATGGATGTATTCAAGAAAAATGGCAATGAAACATTAACGGCTTCCACTTGGCTACCAGCCTTTAACTCATTTGAAATGGCAGCTCCTGTCATTCTCCAGCTTGTTACATTATCAGGAAGTGTAAATGAATATTCTCCTTTACCACTTTCATCTAGTTTCAAAGTGATAAACACAGCCGTATCTTTAAATTCGCTTCGAACAGATATACTATTTGCTGATTCAGTTGTTTTCGCTTCATCCGTCGCACTAAAGTCAAGCTTCGTTTGACCGCCATCTGAACTTGTATCCATAGCCATCTCCGCCGATTCTTCAGTAACTGCTCCATACCCTCTGAGACCACCGAAGTTTCCATTTTGATTCATATGACTTGAGTAGGTTTGGTAAACACCTGCGTCAACAAAACGGTATAATTCTGCAAGCGGATCAACATATTGCTCACTGAGTGCTAAAAGAGCTTCATCAATTAATCCTAAGTTAACCAACGCATCGCTTACTTTAACTTTTTCACCGTTAACCATTGTTGTTGCCTCAATTGTCAACGTCACTTCTTCACCTGGTTTGTAGCTTTCATTATCCGTTTTTATGAGTAAATCAATACTTTTCAATGAATAATCATACGTTGCTTGGATTCTGTCTGCTTCTATGTAAGTGTTACCATTGTAGTAAACACCTGCAATTTCAATATTTGGCATATAGGATTCTTTAAATTCCATAGATATGCTAGAGCCATCATTCACTTTATAATCAATGACACCATTTTGACTTGCAATGAATAAGTACTGTCCATCAACATGAGCTTGATTACCGTTTTTAAATGTTGCTTCAATCGTTTCGTTTATTTCATATTTAGTTTGATCAACTTCCATATGATAATAGTCGCCCTGATTTGGTTCGTATCGGCGATAATCACCAAAGTAAACAGTGTATTCCATGTTTCTTGCTTTACTGTCTTTAGTCGATAATTCTCCGGTATAATATACGTTCTCTACCTTTGGCAAATCAATATTCAATTCAGCTATACCTTCATTATCTGTTGTTAATGTAACACTATCAAACGTTGTTTTTTCAAGGTTATAGTCATATTGCTTACGTACTTCCTTATTGATAAAGTCATAATACTCTCCGGTTTCGGTTTTGATCCATTCATTCCTGATGATTTCACCTTTAATAACCAGATCTGAAGTTGGTTGATCTAAGAAGTCACTGGCATCTTCATTTTCTTCACTATTGATCCTGTCTAACGTAATATAGTTAGCTTGAATACTAAGGATACCCTTTTCACCCTCTAATTTAGCTTCTGGTGAAACATAAATATCATTAAAGAAAACTCGAAACTCATCATTTACATAAATGCTGCCTGTTTCAGGCAACTCAGCATAAGCGCTGAAATAATAATATTGTACTCCTTGGAAACCGCTTTGATATTTAGGCGTGAATGTAATATCGGCTTCACCCTTTTTATCTGTTGAACCGGAACCCTCTTTATAATCAAGTCCACCAATATTATAATTGAAATCTAAAAATGACACTGGCGTTCCTTCAAAAAATTGTGAATTGATTGTATATTTGATTGGTTCATCAACAAATATAGCCTTCTTATCCGTATTTACTTCCATTTTGTAACTTGGCTTAACATAATTTTCCACACTTATGTATGTACTTGCCACACGCTCGCCTTCATTTTTAACAACAATTTCATAACTGCCTTCTTGTAGATTTGGTAATTGCAGATCCCCTTTGAAAAATCCATTTTCAACATCGACTTCTTCTACAACGTAACTCAAGCTATCAATATTATATGGTAGGAAATCATAATAGTAATAACCACCTCTAGTAATCTCAACACTGACTTTTTCTAAGTTGACATTCTCATAACGGCCTTTTAGATATCCAAAAAATTCAACGGTATCATCCGGCTGATATAAACTACGGTCAGATTTGAAATACTTCCAGAAATAATTGCTTTCTTGTCCATAAGAACCGGACCAATAAACATTATTCATACTAAAGAGTACACTTTGTTTATCATCCTTTTGGAGATGATAAAATCTCGTCTCACCAAAGGCCAAATTTCTTTCTCCGATAAAGCTTGCTGTACCTTCCCTATTCGAAGTTTCAACAACATCTGTTTTTACAATTCCACCTTCGTCAAGTGAATCATATTTGGTTACAACAGCGCCTTCAACCGGATCACCTGTTGATTGATCATGAATCCAGAACAAATCACCGTTTGTGTTCTGAGTATAATAAAAACTTAAATCTGTAATTTGAATGAATGTTTGAATTTTCATATCTTCCCATACTACATCCACAACATAAAAACCTTGTTTTAATGTTTCAGGTAAATTCAAAAACTGTGGGTAAGAACCATCATCAACCAGCTCATATTCAAAATCCATGACTTCTTTGAGCTTATCAACTTCAACTCCATTGCCTTGAGCTCCATAAAACGACCAATAAGGCATATGGTTATATGAGTCAAGGTCTGTCATGAATTCTTCAACATCATTATATGCATAAACTTTCACTTCTGCATTCTTTTCATATTTATCATTATACATATAAAAATCCCAACCGATGCTTGGAACTTCATCCGTTTTAAACTCATTTATTATACTGCTAAAGTTAATATATCCATTGGATTGCTTTTCTTCTTTAACACTTAGTGTTTCAAAGCTAAAACTGAAGCTCTCTGAAATTGTTTTGTCAGAACCTTTTAGTTCTAGACCTTCTTTCAGCGTTATCGTATAAACCGTTTTTCCCTCTAGCGCCTTTGGTACAAATGCTACAACACGACCATGTTGTTCGAAACTACCTTTAACCGCTGGCTCTATTTCGAAGAAATCTTCAACATTGGCACCTTCATAGTTAAATATCAACTCAATACCTGTGTTCACAGGCACATTCGTTGCTTGGTTTCTTGGGAAAGTTCCAATCAACTCAAAATCCGCTTCGGTTTTATATGCCCACGTGGTCCCTTTATATTCATAAACATAAATCCTATTGGCTTCTAACAACATTTGAGGTGAGATTAAAAGCCCGTCCTCAGTTTCTTCAATACTTACTTCTAATTCGGGAGAAATAGAAAGATTCTCTATTAGTTGATCTACAGATACTCTCTCACTTTCTTCCTCCCATTTGAATAAAAACTTAGAATCCACTTTTACCCCTGTTGTATCCATCGATAAAGGTTCAACACTATAGCCATTCCTAAATTCTGCTGCAAACACAATATTTGCCTCCTTGTTGAATTGGGTATAAGCAAAAACGCTTGTTATAACTAACACAATTGTAATAATAACTCCAATGACTCTTTTCTTCATATATCTCGCCCTTTCATAATAAACAAAATGTTTTAGCTGCTTTTTTCGACAATAACTAGAACCTTTATGGCTCCTACTGTATTTTAGACGTACCAAGGATTATAAAGGTTCCAAAAATGCTTATATTTCTATTTAATAAATGTTTATATTTCTTTTTAGCTAAAATCTATAATCTAACTTCTATGGGTTTTCTAAGCACTATACTATCCGGTTTGATAACGGAATCGAAACATAATATAGTCACACCTTTATCCTTAGCTCTTCGAAGGGCTTCTCCAAAATCCGGATCTGTCACATCATTTGGCATGAAATAGTTTACGGGCGCTAGTTGAACAACAAACAGAATATAACTTTTATACCCGTCTTGTTGGCTTTTAATGAGTTCGTTAATGTGTTTAGTCCCCCTAGTTGTAGGTGCATCCGGGAATTTAGCAACTTGATTTTCTTCAAGAGTAACGCCTTTAACTTCAATAAATCCTTTGGTCCCTAGATGATTATTCTCATAGTATAAATCAAATCTAGAATTACCGTAAGTAACTTCTGATTTTAAAAATGTAACCTCACCTAAACTTTCTGCTAAATATTTATTATTATAAATCGCTTCTTTTGCAACATAATTAGGAATTTGTGAATCAATATTAATAAGCATCTCATCTTTATAAAGAGCTACTAGTGAATACTTCGTTTTTCTATCAGGATTTTTAGCAGGTTCCAAGTAAACTTTTGCACCTTTTATGAATAATTCCATACATCTACCCGTATTCCTGACATGCACTTGATGCCTTACACCCTTTATATCAACTTCAGCAATAAATCGATTTAATCTACTCACAAATATTGCTTCAACTACTTCATCATATTTCATTTTTACCTTACTTTCTAATGTACACTTTTCTTAATTCCAAAGTCCGATCTTCGAATACAAGTCAGTCGCATTAATTGGTTTAAGCAAGTAATCATTCACACCTGATTCTGCAAGGCGAATTTGAGTTTCTTTGTCTGCATTTGCAGTAATAGCAATCACCGGCACCTTCTTGTAGTCAGTTTCTGTACGTATGACTTTTGTTGTTGTAAATCCATCTTGAATTGGCATTTGAATATCCATCAATATTAAATCAAATCGTTTCTTATGCGGCTTTGTTAATATCTCTATTGCCACTTTACCATTATCTGCAACAACAACTTTATTACCTTTTTGACGTAATAAGTCAACTAACAATTCCTGATTTAAAGGATTATCTTCGACAATCAGAACTTTTTTGTTTGAATGATGATTTTCTCTATGATTTTGGCATGTTGGTTCATTGTCTTTGTGTATTCTATCAGCTATTTCAAATGGCACTTCAACAATAAACTGACTACCGTTTTGCTCTTCGCTCTTGGCATATATAATACCACCCATAAGATTTATCAATCGTTTACAAATCGCAAGTCCAAGACCCGTTCCTCCATAAATACGTGTTGTAGAGTCATCCGCTTGGACAAATGGCTCAAATAATATTTCCATTCTTTCATCGGCTATTCCAATCCCAGTATCTTCAACAATAAGTCTAATCACTGATTCGACTTCTACTGTTTCTTTGATTTGACTCTCCGTCGAATCGATTAAATCAACAGTAACAGAAACACTTCCAACACTTGTAAACTTAAATGCATTGCTCAATATATTAATGATGACTTGTCGATATCTGTAAGGATCTCCTAGAACATATTCCGGTATGTTTTCATCAATATGTAATTCCAACTGAATTTCTTTTCTAAATGCCATGTTTTCAAAAATACCTACGGCATTTACAATAACTTTATGAAGGTTAAATGGAATTTCTTCCAAGGTGAGATGGTCAGCTTCAATTTTTGAGAAGTCTAGAATCTCATCAATGATTTCAAGAAGTGTGTTCGACGCATAATCCATTTTCTTCAAGTATTTTTTTTGTATTTCTGTTAGATATGTTTGCTCTAGCAGGTATATATAACCTATAGTTGCATTCATTGGTGTTCTGATCTCATGAGATAGATTTGCTATAAACCTTGATTTTGAGCGGTTTGCTTCTTCCGCTTTTTGTTGCGCTTCAATCAAAGGCGTAATATCTGAAATCATGACATAATGCTCTTTCGTTATTGGATTGTCTGTAATGACCGTACTCTTATTAACAAGACCATATAGTCGCTCACCGTTTTTTCTAATCAAACTTACTTCATAACAATTATATAATCCATCATTCTTACGAACTTTTACATCCAAAGGTTTTGCCATGAAATCAGTGATGACTTGACCTAACATTTCACTTATTCTATAACCTAACATATCTGCTGCAGCTTGGTTAATCTCAAGTATAGTATACGTAGAATCCGCTCGAACGAATGCTTCTGATATTGTATTCATGATATGGCCAAGTCTTGATTTATAAAGTGTTTTCTTGAATTCTTGTTCACTTGATTCCATTTCCAATTCTACATTCCGACGATACTTCATCAAGTAAAAATAAATAATGAGTATCATCACAACTGCTAGTATAAATATGACAAAAAAAGCAATATTATTCTTATATGCTCTTGATTGTATATTAATTAAAGACGTTCTTGATACATAAAGTATTTCATCTGTTAAACGACGATAATGAAAAACTTGACCATCTTTGACATATTCATGTAACTTGTAGTCAATCGCATAAAAGGATTCAATACTTGTCATCAATGCTTTATTGTCATCTCTTAGCTTGGCATTTGTACCATTTGTATATATATATAAGGCATCAGATAATGTTGATTCAGGATAACTTATCAAGTTTTCTAAGTCTTTAATTGCAATACCCGAATAGCTTGGCTTATCTTTGTTGGAAGTTTGAATCGTTTTCCAAAGATAAAGTGTATTGTTGACTATTGAAGAACCTCTGTTTGATTTATTGCTAATCGATCCAAAGTCATCAAGTAATGAATGAAGTTCAGTAAAATCATGATCATACTCTTTTTGTGTTATTCCAATAGGATAAGCAATATCAAAATCATTGAGTTGTGATGTATATATGAAACAGCTATCATTTGTAATTTGATTCAACGTTGACATATGCCTTACAAAATATGCAACAGAATTCATTTCTTCTTTAAGATTGTCGTTTGTAGGGTTATAAGCCTCGGAGACGAATGTATAGATATTATTACCATAGATATCGATAAAACGGCCGGTCCATGTATCTGTACCTGTTTCGATTACCATTGCTTGATTTTTTGTATCATTAATTTCTCTTATTAAATCAATTTCAATCATATCCGCCTTGGATGCAACCAGATGTTCAAATATAGCAAGTTGCGTCAATATATCATACGACACAATTTTATTATTTATATATATATCATTTTTGATTTTTGCTATGTCTTTGTTTATTTGCAAAACAAGAACTAGAGTCCCTACCACAAGAAATGATAACATTAAAAACAGACCACCTATTTTGTAATTGATTTTAAGTTTTTTAATGTCTAATAATCTAAAATTCATAGTAATACCTCGAAGTTTACGTCTTTTTATTTGATTATATACATTTATTTATCATTATACCATTTTCTTTAATTAATCTTCAACTTTAATGCAACATATAGATTAACCAATGATAAAGCTGCTGCTAAGAAAAAGACATATTGTGCTCCGAAATTATGCCAAATAAGTCCACCCAGTATCGCAAAAGAGATGCTCACAACATGATCCATGCTAATCCCTAACGCAAGTGTTGGTGTGATATCATTAACCTTAACTGTAATTGTCTTGAGATAGACCGTTCTGACAATACCCATTTGAGTCGACATCCTATCAACAACAAATAGAGCATAGGCTAAGAAAACCGGAAGTCCTGTTGTCGCTATAAAACCGGCTTCGTACCCTGCGGTTAATATTCCGTAAAACAGATAAACAACAATAAATGACACGGCATCAAGTAATAGCAGTTTTTTCACACCAAACTGATCCAACCACCGACCAATGGCAGGTATGAAAAAGATTCCTATAAATAATCCAATAATATTAAGACTAGCAATTGTATCCGTTTTTTTGCCTAGCATTTCAATAAGCACCCATGGACCATATACCATCATCATTTGCTTTTGAACTCCAAACATAATTACAAGCATATAATAGAACTTATACTCTTTTCTAAATATGAATTTAACTTTCTTGGGATGTTTACCTTCTATATGTAACGCTTTATTAAGATATAAAAGCAAAACAAACACCACTGCAAACAAAAAACCCGCAATGAGAAAAATCGATTTCACATCCGTTGCAAAGCTAAAAAATCCTGTTCTAAATCCGACGAAAACGAAACCTGCACCTAACATCTGAAAAGCAGTACCTAGACCTTTGTACTGGCCCATTCTTTTCCCCACTTTATCTGGTTCTGCAAGACTCATACCAATACTATCTTGCATTGGAAAGAACATATGCATCCCTAATGAATTGATAAATACAAAAATCATCATTATTCCTAGACTAGGAGTAACTAATCCCAGTACTGTAATGCCGATTAAGCTCAATAGTTGCGCAATCATTGATATCTTGATGTCACTTAAAAACGAAAGTCCTGTAACAACAATAATCAATAGCATACCTGGTAGCTCTCTTGGCGCTTCTAACATACCGCGACCTAAAGCACTGACATTATATGCATCTTTAAAAAAATTGGACATGACATCATTTGTTAACGCCATAGCAAATGCAGTTAATGCCACAATAACTAAATAGAATTTCATTCCACTTTTCATAATATCCTCCATATTAATCATTAAGCAATAAATATACCACACACCCATGATATTTAATAGCTAAAAATGACTGAAAAAAGGTTAGCCGCTCGCGCTCAATTGCATATTGAGCATGATCTGCTAACCTTTAACTTCTTCAAACAACTGTGTTGTTCATCTTTGTTCACCTATTCATCTGTTCATCTATAAAGCAAATGATTTAATCAGTGTTTCTAGCTCCAATGCCAAGTTACTTAAGACTTCACTAGCACTCGTAACTTCCTCCATTGTTGAAAGCATTTCTTCACTGGATGCTGCGGTCTCTTGCGTACTAGCTGCATTTTCTTCTGCTATTGCAGCTAGCGATTCAACCACTTCCATTACTTCCACTCGATTATCTTCCATTTGTTTACCTAAACTGGCAATCGTTTCAATTTCTATCGTAGAATAATGAATCGCTTTGGCAATTGAATCGTATTTTTCTTTTGTGTTTTCAACGCTGTCAACTTGTTCGATAATTATCAGCTTAACCTTTTCACTTGTTTTCGTTGCTTTCGTAGCATTCGTTACAAGTTCATGAAGCATTTGATCGATTTGCGCTGTTGATTTAGCTGAATCTTCAGCAAGTTTTCGTATCTCATCAGCAACGACTGCAAATCCTTTTCCTGCATCTCCAGCCCTTGCAGCCTCAATTGCTGCATTCAGTGCCAATAGATTTGTTTGTCTAGCTATCGATGATATAAAACGACTCGCCTCGCCGATTTTAACTGCACTATCATTTGTATGCTCAATGACCGTAAATATTTCAGTCATTGCCTCTCTACTCTGCTCAGTCTTCGTTGTTAACAATTCAATTGTATTGATACCTTCTTGGGTCAATACTTCAATTGACTCTGATTGTCCAAATAATTCATTAGTACTAATTGTGTTCTTCTCAATTATTCTTGCAAGTTCGCCCATCTTTTCAGATGCAGAACTCGTGTCGAGAGCCTGTTTACTTGCTCCTTCAGCAATTTCGCCTACTGTTGTTGATACTTCTTCTGTCGTTTTTGTAGCTTCAGTAGCATTAGCATTTAGTTGCTCTGCTGTATTTCCTACCATGGTTGAAGAATCGTTGATTCTTATTATCAGATCACGTAAGCTTGCATGCATCGAATTAAATGACCGAGTAAGAACTCCTACTTCATCTCTTGAATTATTCTCAATGGGTTCAACACTTAGATCACCTTCCGCTAGACTCGTTGACAATAAAACCAATTTGTTTATTGGTGTTGTAATGCTTTTTGTAACAATTATTGATGCTACAAAAGAAACTAATGATACAGCAAGAACTGTACTGATTACTATCAATAGCAGTTTCTTCATGATCATCATAATATCACTTGTATTCGCCTGCGTATTTAGAATCGCATCATTAAATATTGTATTGGTATCCTTAACAAGTTCATCTGTTGCATTATTCAGTGAAATAATATTGGTTTTCACTGATTCTTTATTTGCGTTAAGTTCTTCAACCGCAACTTTATATTCTTTTCCATAATTAGCAATAGTTTTTAACACCCTGATTTCATTGGGGTCAATACTTGATTTTTTCATTTCATCTACCGTAGAAGCAATTGTTTCGAAATAACCCATGTATTCATTGCTGATTTCATTTTCTGTGCTACCGCCAACGTTTAGAATCCCAACTCGGAGATTTGAAATAACCGATAATAACTCATTTGCTTTTCCGACAATTACCATTTTTTTATCAAACAAATTCGCATCCACTGTGTCCGATTTCTCAACATTGTCTAAGCGAACCAACATAGAATCGTAATTTTCATTTGCTGCCAATTCAAGGTTATCACCAAGTTCAAAAACTTTTTGACTTGAATTACGAACATTCAAAGTAGCACCATGTGTATTTTCCATAATGCCTTTTACGTAACCATAGTTGTCCTTTAGCGATTTTTTACTTTCTAATAACTCAGCATCTGAGCCATCATTAACCAAGGTTTCAAATTCACCAAACGCAGTATCAATCTTATCGATCTCAACCTTCGCTTTCTCATAAAAAGCCTCATCGCTTGATAATCCATACAAAGATAATTGTTTCGAATACTCTGAAATCCCAGTTTGAATCGCGGACAACACTCTCACTTGTGGCATATATCGCTCACTTAGCTCCTGTGATTTTATTGATGATTGTTGTACCGAAAATACTGTTATAGCCCCTACTAATACAATCCCGAATATTGCAATTCCAACTAGAATTCGGATTTTGAATCCAACTTTAAACTTACTTAATAATTTTTTCATTGTTGCCTCCCAATCCTCATTAGTATTACCCACCTACTATTGTCACTTTAAGCTACGCCATCTATTATATTTAAAATATTGCAAATATCTGTCGAAAATAATAGACTTCAACTATTATAACTTGAATGTAAATATTTTCTGTAACTTTCTTGTTAACATTGTATGAACAGCTTTCAACTCTTACTGTCTATTGAACGCTCTTGTCATGATCAAAAGTCTCCTTATAAACTTTAATGAACAACTTCACTAAATTGGGGTCAAATTGACTCCCTGAACATCTTGCAACTTCTTCCATTGCCCATTCCGGTGATTTTTTACCTCTGTACGGTCTATCGTGAGTCATGACATCAAAAGCATCCAGCAAGCATATCAATCTTGCAAGAAGTGGAATTTCAGTCATTTTTAATCCTCGAGGATATCCTTTGCCATCCCAACGTTCATGATGTGATAATACAAGATCTGAAATCGATGCAAGCTCTGGAACTGAACTACATATTCTAAAACCCGTCTCAGGATGTCTTTTTATACTATTCCATTCTAAATCCGTTAAAGGTTTCATACTATTCAATACATGAGTAGGAATAGCAATTTTACCTATATCATGTAACTCCCCTAAAATGACCAGTTTATCTTTATCGTTCTGAGACAAGCCTAGATGCTTAGCCATTACCATTGCCATTTGACTTATTCGATTTGTATGTTCATCCGTTTCATAATCTTTTTCAAACATTGCACTTTTCAAAGATTCAATAATGGTGCTTCGACAACTTAATTGACTTTGCATTTTATTGACATGCATTTTATCTTCTGCTTCTTTAATCATCTCTTCAAAACTAAAGATTACGTCTTCCCTTGTCGCATCACCTAAAGCTAAACTCAGTGGGAGTTTGTTATCACCTTTTTCTTTTTCAATTTCTTGATTAATATTCTTTAATACTTGTTCAACTTTGTTCTCATTCACCCTTGGTAAAAGGGCAATAAACTCATCGCCACCCCATCTGGCAAGAATACTGTCTTTACCAATATTCTTAAGCATCACATTTACCGCTTTTTTAATAAGTTCATCACCCGTCAAATGCCCAAAACTGTCATTAATCATTTTCAAACCATTAACATCACCCATAATGATTGATATGGGTAATCTATCCGCCTTATCCATGTTTTCAAGATATTTTCTGAAAAAGCGCCTATTTCTAAGGCCAGTCAACTGATCATGAAAACCCAAATACATTATATTTTGTTCGTTTTCATGTTGGTGAGTATCATCCCCGATAATAATCATACAATGACTTACACCATCAATGTCAACGAGAAAACTTTTCACTTCAAAATAGCATTTCTTGCCTTGGTGATCCATTGTATATATCTCACTTCTTGATCGTTTGCCTTCAATTGTTTGTTTCAGCTGTTCTTCAAATTCATCTTGCTTATATTGATGAATAATATATAGTGTATCATCGACATATTTACGATTATCAAAAACTTTCATTAAATCAGTGTCATAGAGTTCCACAAGATACGGGACATTCTCACTTAATAGGCGCCAATTCGATTCAGATATCTCTTGTTTCTTTTGTAAAACCTCTAACTCATTATTTTTATCAATGAGTTCCTGGGTTTTTATAACAAGCTTCTCCATTAATCCATACTTTTCCTCATGCAATGTTATGTAATGCTGGACTTTAGTTAGTAGCATTGTTACATCAAAAGGCTTCATAATATAATCCACAGCACCTAATTGATATCCTTGTTCAATATATTCTTCCGATTTAAATATTGCTGTAACAAATATAATAGGAATCCCCTTCGTATCTTTTTTGGATTTAATTATTTTTGCTATATCAAATCCATTGTAATCAGGAAGCTCAATATCTAGAATGATCAAATGAATCTCATTTCTTAGAAGACAAGCCAAAGCCTCTTCCCCGTCTTTTGCTTCATGTATTGCCACACGGGGTTGAGACAACACAGACTTTACCGTAAATCTATTGTTCTCATTGTAATCAACGATTAAAATGTTAAATATTTTCATTATCTACCTCACTCATTTGTACACTTATCATTTCTTGATTATTGGGTTAATGCGTAGAACGCGCCCCTGGTGTACTTATCTACCTAGAACCTTTAATTTGTCATTAATTAAATCAACAATAATATTATAGATTAGTGGCTTTGTGATATAAGAATATAAATTTTTCTTAATAAACTCAATCTCTCTTGCATTAAAACTTGCTGCCGTTATTATAGCTACAGGTACATCAGTAAATGACTCATTCTTTTTAAGTTCCTCAATCGTTGCAAATCCATCCAATTCAGGCATCATATAATCCATAAAAACCATATCAATATCTTGATGTTCTTCAAATGCAGCAATTGCTTCTACGCCTGATAATGTAGCAATCGGGGTTATTCCAATCTCTTCCAACATCGACGAAAGAGCAAATACATTCATAGGTTCATCATCACAAATTAGAATTTTCTTGTTCCAATGAGCTTTATCCAAACGATTTTTGTTGCTATAGTTAGACCCTTCAATCTCTATCTGCTTATGCAGTTGATTATTGTACTCATCCAATACGCATATGGATGGGAGCAATAATACAAATGAACTTCCTTCGCCTTCTTTGCTATCGACAAGAATTTTTCCATTAATCAGATTTGTATAATTTCTGCATATCGCAAGACCTAAACCTGTTCCGCCATATAATCGGCTAATAGATCCATCCGATTGAACAAACTCATCAAACACAATTTCCAGCTTATTCTTAGCAATACCAATCCCAGTATCAATAACAGATATCTTCAAAGGATAATTGATATCATCATTTTTTTCCATTACAACTTTGATGAAACCTTCTTTTGTGAATTTGATTGCATTTGAAATGAAATTAGTGATAATATGATTAATTTTACTCTTATCAGCATATATCTGCGTTTTACATTGATCTTCAAATGTACATGATAGTCCTTTATTAATAGCCAGTGTTTCATAAATGAGTTTGAATTCCTCAATAAATTGATTCGTTTCAAAAACTTCTTCATATACTTCCACGTTTCCGCTTTCAACTTTTGATAAATCAAGAATATCATTTATTGTATGAAGCAATTCATTACCTGCTTTGTGAATTATTGAAATCTGTTCTCTTTCTTTATCCGCCAATGAACTTGCTTCATTCATTTCCAAAATTGTTGATAGAACGATGATTGAATTTAAAGGTGTTTTTAACTCATGTGAAACATTCGTTAAGAATTGAGACCTATATAAGCTGAGTTCTTCAAGATCTTTATACTTAATAACCAGTTCTTCTCTCAGATGAATTAGTTCTGTGTTCTGTCTCTCAAGTTCGGTTGATTTTAGGTCCAACAAATCTCTTTGCTCTTGTAATTCTCTGTTAGCAGCTTCTAGCTCCTCTTGATTCTCTTCAAGTCTCACTTGCCTAATAGTTAATAGTTCATTTGAATGCATCGATTCTTCTAATAATTTATCAATTTCATCCCTTTGTACCATAGCTGAAATAAAAGCACCTAAGTCTTCTCTTGATCCCTTTAACAATTCATTAATGCCTGATTCGTTATTATTCTTTTTAACCACTTCAAGTACACCATAAACAATATCATTATACTTGATCGGCATAACAATTATCTCTCTATAAGGTAGCGTTTCATCAAGATTCATGCCAATAGAGTCCTCAAAAGAAATGCTTTTTTGCGTTTCAAAAAGGGCACACTCACCAACTAGATGTTCGCCAAGTTCATATGATTTATCCATGAATTTCAGTCGATTATCACTTGCCATTAGATATAATTGAGTATTTGATATATGATAATAGCCAACCGAGAGAAAGTCTGCATACTCTCGTAAATGGTTAACATATTCCTCTATGCTTTTCAGCAAATCCAAGTTACCTGTTAATGTGTTATTTAACAGTCCACGCCCTTCTTTAATCCATAATTGAACACTTATTGACTGTAGCAATTCATTAAAGATACGACTTAATGCACCCAGTTCATCATTGCCCTGCAATAAAATATTGCTAAAGTCCTCACCTGCAATAATATCGTTCATCGAGTCACTAAGTTTATTGATTCCACCGAGCACATTGATACCTATCCAAACTATGCTTAGTGCAATAATCACAAATACGGCAACAACGCCCATGACTGTAAACAATTCACTTGATTTCCTAAGCATCTGTGCTTCAGTTTGAATTTCTTCAGCCTTTAACAGAGCATATTGGTTTAAGTCAACCAACTTCCTTTCAAGAGTTTGGATATGATTCGCGCCTTTGTTTCTAGTTGTTTCGATTGCTTTATCTTGATTGCCATTTCGAATTTCATTGATGATTTCTGAACGAATATCCTTCCACTCATCAAAAAGAATTCTTGCTTCTTTCTCTAACTTATCACCTTCATCACCAATAATATGATAGCTTATTGTATCAAGCGCAATATATACCTCATTCTCTGCAACGCTTATCTTGTCTACAAGTATATTTATCTCATATTCCTCTGTCGCAAGTATAATGTCTTTAAGATCACGATGCATCCTTAACACTTCTACATTAGCATAAGAAGCAGCATTTGATACCTCCAGCGGATGATTGGATATTTGATTGCTAACATCACCTAATTGACGTATCATTGTTATTAAGAACATACTAAATATTGATAATACAACAAACAGAATAAATGCTAATGAAATGAAACGATTTTTAATACTCATTTTTCGATTTTTCATAAAGCACCTCCTTTAAAAGTTTAGTTTATAGCATAAAAAAATGAGCAGAACTAACAAAAATATATGTTAGCCCTCACTCATTACATTTTCTCTAATTCCAATTCTATCACACATATGTCCAAAAGCATAGATATACTTCGAACACTTATATTAAAATCCACTATATAATGATTATAAACCTTACTCCGTGATCCAAATTCTCTACCCTGTAATCTCCCTCATGAAGAAGTACTATTTGCTTAACAATAGCCAGACCAAGGCCTGAACCCGTTCGTTTACCTTTTTTCTTATAAAAACTATCAAAAATGAAAGGTAAATCTTCGTCATTTATGTTCTCACCATCATTTTCGACTTCAATATACAAACGGTTGTTTAAATCCTTTAATGTTAATGAAATGAATGAATTAGCATGTTCAACACTATTCGATAACAGATTTTTAACTACTTGTTCCATACGACTACTATCCATATTTATATGTAATTCATTTGATAAACCTTTAAACTCAAACAAAAGTTTCTTCATTATAATATAATCATCGTAAGTATGAGCAAGTTTATCCGACCAAGCTTTTACTTCAATTATTTCTTTATTTACATCAAAAAGGCCGTTTTCCATTTTTGAATAATCAAGAACATCATTGATTAACTTACTGATACTTTCTGTTTCATTATATATGCTTTGAATAAAGTGGTCTCGTTCATCTTCTGATTTGTAAATACCATCGACGACCAGTTCTGAATAACCTTGAATGACCGCAATGGGTGTTTTTAACTCATGAGTCGCTTGGGCTAAAAACTGTTTCTTCATTTTCTCAATAGATCGTTCTTTATGTAATTCGGTTTCCAGTCGCTGAATATTTGAAAGCAGCTCTTCGTACATGCTATATAATGAAGCTTCTAACTCTCCAATCTCATCTGACTTAAATGAAGTTACCAAGTTATGAACTTTTTTATCTTTCATTGCTTTGGCCAAATCATTTAATTTTCTTATTGGCTTTGAGATGTATCCGGAAATAAGAAAGGCGATCATAATTCCAATAATCAAGCTGCCTATCAGCAAATACACCATAAACTCTAACATAATGCCCACGGCATCGTCCAAAGACTCTATAGATACTTCATATAGTAAATAACCTTCATCAATGGCAACACCAAAGCTATAGACTTCAATACCCAGTTTATTTATTGAGCGGTCTTCATATATAGGCGATGTAAATACATATTTACCGTTGGAAGAACGATTTTTACCCATGCCCAAGCCACCGCCATTCCCTTTTAGACCAAGGGAGGTATTTAATGATCCTGACTGATCAAGTATATATGAATCCCCACCATTTTCAATTCGCATCTCATCGAAAAGTTGAATTAATTCATTATCATCCATCGTTTCATAATTACTTTTGATATAGGAAACTTGTGATTCAATATCATCTAATTTTCTGTTTCTATAATAACTAGGAAGCATTGTGCTGATAAGAATTCCAGCAACAGTAAAAAGACATATGATAAAAAGGACGAACACAAGAAATATTCGAAATGAAATTGACTTCTTCATTATTCCCTCACCATCCTATATCCATGTCCTCGAACAGTCTCGATACAATGACTCTTAGACATCAGTTTTTTTCTAAGTCGTTTCACATGCGTATCCACAGTTCGTTCATCGCCAAAATAATCGTACCCCCACACAGCATCAAGTATTTGATTTCTACTTAAAGCTAGGTTTAGGTTATCAATGAAATACAATAACAAACTATATTCAATCGGAGACAAATCCAACTTCTCACCGTCAATAAACACTTGTCTATAGTCTTTATTCAAAGTTATTCCATTGATTGTCACTTCATTATTCACAGACAATACTTGGTTCCTTTTAAGGACTGCCTTAACACGAGCCAATAACAAGCGCATGCTAAATGGTTTTGTTATATAATCATCCGCACCTAATTCAAATCCGAATAATTTGTCCTGTTCTTCACTTCTAGCCGTTAGCATGATAACCGGTATCGTTTTATCCGTGCGAATCTTACGAAGAATACTCCAACCATCCGTATCCGGCAACATAACATCAAGCAAAATCAAATGAAATTCCTCATACTCCAACAATTCGAAAGCCTCTTTACCGCTTGCAGCTTCTTTGATTATGAAGTCTTCATTACCCAAGTACTTACTTACAATCTCTCGAAGTCTTGGATCATCTTCAACTAATAGTATATTAATATTATACATTTTATTCTCCTGTATTTATGTGATCATTGAACCTTAAGCATAAGGTACTATATAAACATAATCTTAAATCCAAACAAATGCAACTTATTTCACCTTGATATAACTATACTTATTTATTGTGTCCATTATGTGACAGGATATTGTAAATAAGTTATAGGCAGTTGCAGGAGCTAGACTGATTGAGTCATCTTCTTCCAAAAAATAAGTACCCTTACATCCACTGAATGTAAGGGTACTTATAAAACTCGGACTAACCATATCGCTTTACCAACGTAATCGGTTCAAGCGGAGAGTCATACAAGAATAATTATTTATGATTTCAAACACTGTCTTAATCCATAACTTCGATATAGATTAAATTCCAGACACTTAACTTATTAACATTGAATATTACCGTCATACCTCTGTCTGTCATTTCAGTTTCATAATCAAATTTGGTGGTATGTCCCAAGTTGTCGTCGGGAGATGCCATATAGATTCCTAATACCTCTTCATCTATAAGGGCTTGTATCTTAATATTTTCTATTATTGTTGGTTGGCTCTCTTTTCCTTCATTCCAGATATCGCTCTCAATACCCGCATAATTTATGAGTTGAATCGTTTTGTACCCTTTTTGTTCTTTTAATAGAGTCCAAACACTGCCCGCTCTTGGGTAGGCAGAAAAAGTTATACCATCACACTGAAAATCATATTCAGAGTTCCCACCATCCGTATGAGTCATGGAATTGTCTCGGCTATCCAGATTAAATAGTAGATTACCATATCTAACAATGAAATCATAATAATTTTGTAGCTCAATAACACTATGGGGATCCAGTTTTTGATATGTCACATAATACGGATCATAGAGAACACCGTCATCCTCACCAAGAGCAAAGTGGAAGCCTCCACTTGCAAATATAGTTGCGCTTGTTAACAAAAATCCATTATGACACTGTTGACTAGTACTACTGTCTTTATCTCCATAAGGCTTAAAATAAGCTGCAAGTATTACCTGCTTATGGCTTATTTCCTTAGCTCTTGAGACAAGTTGATACAAATGATAGTAGGTTTCTTGAGGATCCCATACTTCTATATAAACTGCGTCTTGTACACTTTTTCCAATCTCTTCTATCGCCCAATTGCTCACTGAATTGAACGTAATACATGGTTCATCGCTATTAGTCGCTAAAGCTTCTTTAGTATCTTCTATAAGGCCTTCAAACTGTTCGTTGAGATGCTCTATCTTTCTGACATTATTCAAATTCGAATAGGCGATCTTAGGAAACCCATAGGTATCCATATGAATCCCATCAAATCCCATCACATCAAGAGCCTTTTTAAATTCACCTATAATATGGCCTCTCCATGGACAAGCTTGTGCTATGTTCATGATATAAAACCAATTTCCAAGATTTTGAGGTCTTCCGTCATTGGTGTATAGTGCCCACTCCTTATGCTCTTCATAAAAAGTTTTAGAAGCTGCATAGATAGCTCCATAAGCTAATGTCTTCATCCCAGCGTTACGGCAGCCCTTTATCTTTGAAGATATTGCTTTTTGGGACAATTCCCTTTCCAGCAAATCAAAGTAATATGGCTCTTTCGGGATAAGGTCCTCATGCTTGTACATCCAGTCGTAAAACTGAACGACATTTATATGTAATTTTAACATGCTGCTAATATCTTTTCCATCATTTTCATCCGCTTTGTAGAAATCACTTAGAAATCCATATCTCGGTCGTTCGAACCAACTATTGAGTACGTCAAAAGCAGTTGTTATCTTACTGTCACCTATCATTACTTCAACACCATATCCCTGAATAGGACTATCCGGTGCAATCAGATTAATGGTTAACTTTGTGATGCCATGGTCAAAACTTTCGATTCGTACATCTTCACGAATTAGTTTATGGTGCTTAAACACTTTGATGACCATTTTTTCGTTCATATAAATACCATTCTCGTTCTTAACGGTTACATGAATGATGACTTCATCATTTTTTTTGTAAAATGCTTTATTTGGATATACCTCTAACAATAATAAAGACATGCTTTTCTCTGTCATATTTGCTACCTCGTTTCTATTCTTTTATTGCCCCTTCAGTTAACCCTCCAACTACAAAATATCTTTGTGCGAATATAAATATGAGTATAACCGGTATTAATGTGATCATCGATGCTGCAAAAATCAACCCGAACTTCGTCGCATGTTGACCGCTTATTCGATGTATGATAATCGGCAGAGTCAGAACTCCTTCCTGGGCTGCCAATATTACCTTAGCGGTAAAGAAATCATCCCAAGTGCCAAGAATAACTAGTATAGCTAACGTTGCTATTGCAGGCTTCGATAACGGCAACATAATCTTTTGAAAAATCGTTCTGTGATTACCTCCATCAATAACAACCGATTCTAACAGATCATTGGGTACCGACTCGAAAAATCCTTTTAGGAAAAAGGTATTACCGCAAATGCCTGTACTCACATAGAGCAGAATCAAACCTGTTCTTGTTCCAATCAAATGAATTGAATTGATTGCCATGAATTGAGGTATGATATTAAGAACACCTGGTATCATCAACGTAAATAAATATATTTTGAATAAATTCTCCCGCCCATAAAAAGGAATTTTTGCAAAAGCGTAGGCAGATAAAGAAGATATAAATATCACAATGGTTGTCGTTGAAAGAGTAATTGTTATACTGTTAAAGAAGTATTTGAATATCTCATAATCAAAAATGATTTCTCGATAGTTATCAAGAGTAAATTCACTAGGAATAATTCTTGGTGGATCTGGCAATGAAAAGGTAAAACTTTCAAAGGAATTACCAATCATGATTAAAAACGGAGACACAAAGATGACAGCTCCAATAATCAAGAATACTAAACTAATACTTTTCTTTATTCTTTGTCTCATTATATCCCCCTAACCGAAAGTTTTATCTTCTTTCATAAATCTGTTCAATACTAAAGTTACTATTAGAATACTCACGGCCGTAATCACACCAATAGCCGCACCTTCACCAAACTTGTAAAGTTGAAAGGTTCTTGTGAATAATAAATACTGTAACACACTGGTCTTTCCTCTTGGCTCTCCTCCTGTTAAGATTAAAACCTGTAAAAACACATTGAAGGATCCAATCAATAGTTGAATCGACAAAAAGAAAGTTGTTGGCTTAATCAATGGCGCTGTTATATACCTTAGTTTTTGCCAACTGTTGGCACCTTCAATACTGGCAACTTCGTAGTAAGTTCTGCCAATTCCCTGTAGCCCTGCTAAGTAAAGAACCATAGCATAACCGACATTTTTCCATATTCCTAAAACCCAAATGGCAGCGTTGCCACCCCATTCAGTTTTCAACCAATTGATCGCCTCAGGAAGAAACTTGATCTTCTCAACGAGAATATAGTTGATCGGTCCCTGTAACCCTGGATTAAAAAGATATTTAAAAACAAGTCCAGCAATGATCCATGAAGTAATAACAGGTAGATAGAACAACGTTCTCAGACCTACTGAAGCTTTTCCGGAATTGTTGATTCCAACAGCAATAATCAAGCCAAGAAATAGAGTTATCGGCGTAACGATTAAGGCATAAAGAACATTATTACGGTAGGCAAGAAAAAACCTGCCTTGGGGTTCAAGAAAAAGCTCTTTATAGTTATCAAGACCTTTAAACGTCAATGCTCCACTCATAATGTCATAATCAGAAAAGCTGATTTGGATATTTCTCAACGTAGGGTAGAATATAAATATTGCCGCCAAAATGAATCCAGGTAATATAAATGGCAAAGCGCTGATCGTATTTTTCATTTTCTTGCTATTTCGTTTCATTTTTATACCTCGTTATGTAATATTTATTATGGGTGCTTGGTTTACATTATCAAACCAAGCACCCTCTTCATCACTTAGCTAGTGCTTTATTCCTCGGCCAATGCTTCATCAATGAGTGTTGCCGCCTCACTGAGGCCCTCTTCAACACTTATTTCACCTCTTAGGATACTGTCAAAAGCATCCTTCAAGTGTACTTGAATGACAGGGCTTTCTGGTGACGGTACTCTTGTTTGCGCTGTATTAAGCTGCTCAAGGTACACTGACCAAACCTCATCACTGTTGAACTCTTCATTGCTTGCAGCTGCTTTAAGTACAGGCATTTGTCCCATTTCTTTTCCCATCAATACTTGTACTTCTTCAGAAAGTAGAAATTGTACAAATTTGAAGGTTTCCTCAGTATGTTCTGATGTTGAGAAGATTCCAATGCTCTCTCCACCAACGACAGAGGTAGTCACACCTTTATATGAAGGGATTACTGCAGGTTTAAGATTCAATTCTTTCCAATCACTGGTAAATGCGAAGAACCATGGTCCTTCAAAGAAGGTTGCATACTCACCGGATTTAATACCATCCCATGCATCCACTGTACCGTCGATTTCTTTTATCGTTAATATACCTTCATCATGAAGCGCTACAATATCTTTCATTGCATCAATGCTTGCTTGGCTGTCAAGATAACCCGTAGCTTTAGCAAAACTTTCATCTGTTATCACACCGCCAAATAGCCAGAAGTAAGGCATAAAATCCCATTCGCCTGCACTTGATACACTAATTGTCGGTTTTCCTGCACTACGACTTGCTTCAATAAATGCTTCCATTGTAGTAGGCACTTCACTTAATCCAATTTCATTAAGCGTATTCATATTAAATACTGCTGTTTTGCAATTTGTATCAAGTGGCAGTCCATAATACTGGCCTTGATACAAATTCGTTGATAGAGGACCTTTGAACACATTTTGACTCAGTTCATCAAAACCTGCCATATCTTCAAGTGGTAATAAAGCACCCATTTTGGCAAGACCCGATATATCACTGAGGTCAAGTCTGGCAACATCTGGAGTTGTACCTGTTCCGGCACTGATAACTATAGATTCACGATACTGATCATTACCTTGAGCGATTACTTCTACTTCAATATTAGGATACTGCTCATGAAACATTGGTAATATGGTCTCTTCAAAATATGGTGCCTCAACGTCTGCTCCATAATTATGCCAAAAAGTGATTTTTACTTTTTCTACCTTTTCAGGAGTTGCCTCTGCCTCAGCAGCGACTTCACTAGTTGATGAAGCGTCTTCGCTTTTCCCATCATCCTTATCCGTTTGAGTTTCGCTGTCAACAGCACCATTTGCTGTGTCAGCGACTTTTTCGGAACAACCGCTCAATATCAGAATACTAATTAATAATAATGACACCCATAATTTAACTTGCTTTTTCATTGTATTACCTCCTTGATTTAATTGACTACTCTTACTAGTATAGCGTTTTTAGAGATTAATCAAATAAACAAAACTGATTTTCTTTGCACAATAGCGACTTCTATCTTTACTTTATTTATTTTTAATTCTATACTTGATATAAGCTAGAAAACTTACTTTTGATACTCTTCATACATTATACACTGAAACCAAAGAGAAGAAGGAGAACTTATGATTTTTTCACTTAAAAGTAATCGTGTACCTCTTATCAGATTTATCGGTGAAATATCTTATAAAGAACCATGGAAGCATTTCACAAGGAAAGCAGATGAATATATAATCTATATCATCAAAAAAGGTATATTGTACATAGAAGAAGACGGTATACAATACACCTTGAAAAAAAACGACTTTTTTCTGTTCGAGCCTGGTCGCATCCATTCTGGCTACAAAGCTTCAGTTTGCGATTATGTCTATATTCATTTTACTTATGACGAACTAAAACCATTACATATAGAAAACGAAAAAGACTTTTGCGATGAACTGCAAATACGACGCTATCAAGCCTTTACTAGCAACTGTCTCTTGAACTCCTATCCGAACGATTCTACTTGCTATATTGAAAAACATTATAACCTAAGCAACTATAACTACTATCTAGTGCTTCTAAGAGAAACTATCGACAACTATGGTATTCATCATGAAAACTATAAGGAACTGGTCTCTTGCGAACTCCTGATTATGCTAATCAATATCTCAAGAGATATTACAACTTCAAGAATCGAGTCACAAAAAGGTAACGACAAGCCGTTCACAATTGCAAGAGATATTCTGAATTTTCTAAATGCAGAATATCCAAACAAGTTATCCAGCACTAATATTTCCGATAAATTCGAAGGTAACTTCGATTACCTGAATCGTTGCTTCAAAAGACTGACCGGCCATACGATTTTTTCTTACTTAAATCTTATTCGAATCAATAAAGCAAAAGAAATGATCATGGCAACTCATATGCATTTTAATGAAATCAGCTACCTAGTTGGCATTGATAATCCGTATTACTTTAGCCGCCTCTTCAAGAAAATAGTAGGGAAAACGCCTTCACAATATTCATCAACTTACAATGAAGCAAGTCATTAATACTTTCTTGTTGGGTACAATTATATGTGATAAAATTAGATATTAAGATATTATTCCCATCAACTCAATAGAGATAACAGGAGGGTAAATAATGGAAAAAGCGCTAAAGAAACTCAGGAAATTCAATATGCTTATGGGATCATTTCATCTGATCCAAGGAGTAATAATGTTGTTTCTTGCTACCTCAGTCATTCAAAAAATATCAGAATTCCAGCCTCAAATCATACAATTCTATCAGACTTTCAATACTGAGACACGATCACTTGAAACTGCTAGCAAAGTACTATTTGAACTTCCATTTGGTATAATGGTAGCTTCATTTCTATTGTTATCTGCTGCCGCTCATGGATTGATTGTCTTAAATAGCGAAACATATTTCAATGACCTTAAAAAAGGCATTAACCGTTTCCGTTGGTTTGAATATGCTCTTAGTTCATCTGTAATAATCGTTCTTATTGCAACATTATTTGGCATATATGATATTGCCTCACTCATCCTGATTTTCATCGTTAATGCTTCCATGAACCTTTTCGGATTAGTAATGGAACAATTGAACGTAGGTTCAGATAAAGGTAAAGTCAATTGGGGACCATTCGTATGGGGTTCTTTTGCCGGCATAGGACCTTGGATTGCCATTTTCCTATATATGTTTGGAACAGGGAACTTTGATATGGTTCCATGGTTTGTTTGGGCCATCGTCGGTACTTATTTTGTTGCTTTTAACACATTCCCAGTGAACATGATCCTTCAATACAAACGCATAGGTAAATGGAAAGACTATCTTTACGGCGAAAGAGTTTATATCATTTTAAGCCTTGCTGCCAAGTCTTTTCTAGCATGGCTTGTACTTTTTGGAGCGATGCAACCTTAGTATTAAACTGAATGCCCCAGAGACCTGTCACGAATTATCGAATCATTAAGGAGGACTGTATGAATATGAAAGTTGCGAAGATTGTTACATGGATTGGCTTGATAGCTATGAGTTTTGGATTAGCGAACGGATTTATTAACGGAGATTTTATGGAAGACGGCAAGGCACTATTGGAAAACCCTTGGGGTATTATGTCGATGATTGACTTATATACCGGCTTTACATTGTTCTCACTATGGTTTTTTCATCGGGAGAAAAATGTTGCAACGGCGATCATTTGGACGATTCTTATGATGGTTCTAGGTTTCTTTACTGCTTGCGTATACATTCTTCTGGCTCTCTACAAAAGTAAAGACAACTGGACTGCTTTTTTTCACGGGAATAAATAGAACCCGATTGAGGAGTACATCATGACTAATCTTACAAAGGATATTATAAGCGAACTTAAGAGTTTTATCAAAGGCAGTACCATGGATGCTCTTATACCGCCTATACTATTTATGATCATGCAAAACCTATTCACTCTGTCTGTTGCTGCACTTGTTGCCATTGGCTCTGCAGGTATTCTTTTCTTATACCGATTATTTAAAAAAGAGAAATGGCAATATGCAATAATCGGCTTCGTCGGCGTGGCTATAGCTTCAGGTTTTGCTTATATTGCAGGAAATGCAAAAAACTATTTTCTACCTGATATTATCGGAGCTATATTTACATTTAGCATAAGTCTCATTTCTGTTGTAGCTAAAAAGCCTTTAGCCGCATGGGTTAGTCATTTGACAAGAGGTTGGACGATTGATTGGTTTTGGCGCAAGGATATCAAACCAGCCTATCAAGAAGTCACCCTGTTTTGGACATTCTTCTTCTTCCTTCGACTGGTTATACTCATTTCAGTTTTCACTTCCGGTAATACATTGATTTTGTTTGTATCCAACTTCATTCTAGGTTTTCCGACAACAATCCTGATATTGACTATAAGTTATATATACGGGATATGGCGATTAAAAACACTAAAAGGACCGGGGATTGATGAGTATAACGACAATAAAGAGCCTCCATGGCACGGTCAACGAAAAGGTTTTTAACAAGTTAATCACTGGAGCCTGTCCAATGCAACCAACAGTTGCTAAAAATGATACCATCGATTGATGGTAACTTATGTAAACATTCATTATAATAAAACTATCTTATTCGGTAGTGTCAAACTTGACACTACCGAATAATACCTTCTCGGTATTGAACATAAAAAAAGAATGTAAGTGAAAAGGAAATATTAAGCACAATTAATAGACATAACACTTGTTATGCCTTAGAATAAGTATTGTCTTTTGGATTAAGCAGATTGCTTAATGACCAATTTTTGAAACTCTTCGATAGAAGATGTTTCCCATGCATCAAGGTGCTGTAACATCATGATTGCATAAAGGCGGCAATACCACATTTTAGATGATCGGTGTTTGCCGCCTTCTAATTTATAGTCTTCTTTTTCTCTTTTGTTAGAACGTTCAACTGAAGTTCTGGCATTATATTCTTCTTTCCATTGGTTACTTCCACGAGCAGGTATCGTAAATGTCCTTGGGTCATCTTTAGGACGAGTAAAAACAACACGACCATAAGCAGAATCGGAACAAGGCGTATCACAGACGCCACCATTATCGGTGATAGGACAACGATATTTATGTCGCTTGCGGTTATATTCAATCCCATGACTGTGCATTTTTAAACCCTTTTGGCATATAGGAATACCATTTTCATCAAGAGTAAATGTATCCTTATATAAGCGATTACTGGTGTTTCCTTTATTAAAATCAATAAGATGACGAATGCCTTGGTCGTTACAATAGCGATAAACTGCATCTGCATCATGAGCTGAATCAAGTAAAAGTTTAGCCACATTATATTCAGGTAACCAAGTCTTCATCGTAAAGAAAGAATGAAGAAAAGATAACATATCGTGCCTTGAACCACGCTCTAATATTGGAAAAACTGGCAGATCATTGAAGGTATCAGAAGCAACAAACATATAGAGATGATAGCCATTAAAGTAGCAGTTTCTAGAGGAATCCCATCCAATATTACAGTCAGGTTGTGAAAATTTACGTTTACATTTGCAATGGTCTTCGATACAGTTACAATCTTTATGATAACGCATTCTTGCAGAAGTTCTAACAGGAGTACCATCGCCAGCAAGAGATATAGCAGAAGGATTAATAAGACCTTTTGTAACAGAAGTATTAAGAAATTGGGACTTATAAAGCTTAAATATAAAATTAAGTGGACTTTTTGAATAATCAGGTAGGGAATGAGATTTATAAAATTCAATAAATCTGTAAGCAGCTGTTTTAGTAATATTAGGAGATTTATCTCCAGCTTTTTTCCCCTTGGGTGTTTTTTTCTTCTTATGACGACTTAGGCCAGTGAAATTGTTGAAATCTGAGGACCAAATACGATCAAAAAAATCATAGAAAGTACCGATGCCGGGAACATCATCAGGCATAAATCCACTGATTATTGCATAGAGATGACATTCCTTTAGAGCAGCAACCCAATCAGTAATTGATGTAAATCCAAGTTTAATAGAAAGAAGATATGAACGAAACATATTAGAAGGAACCCTAGCAAGAGGACCTCTTAAAGAGTAAACATCAGCAAGAATTGTATTGGTGTTAGATAAATCTAGTTCAAAGAATTGTAAAAGGATAGTCCATCTTTTTTTTGAGATAACAAAAGGATCAGGATAATAATTCAAAAACTGAGAAATAAGAAAATCTTGATAAACAGCATGGCTGTTATCAGGTATAACTAACATAAAAACCGCCTCCAGTCGATAAGAAAAAATAATTTCAAACAACTGGCTTCGCCACAAATTTCTGAAGATTTGTCAAGCCTTTTTATGAAGTTTTTTTTAATGAAATATGGGGGTGAACGAAAAGAAAAACATAATAAAAGCCCCTGTTTCAGGGACTTTCTAATACCGAGAAGGTATAATATTCACAGGGGGTGAAACAATGTCATTTTCTATAAAACTACAGACTCATCGACTTGAACGAAACTTATCTCAAGAAGCACTTGCCGAAATACTGAATGTCTCAAGGCAAGCTGTCGCAAAATGGGAGAACAATCAATCTCTACCTGATATAGAAAACCTCATTAAGCTTAGTGATTACTTCCAAACTTCCATTGACCGGCTCGTCAGAGAAGACAGTGATACATGTCATATAATTGATTCTTCTTCCATTGAAAAATCATGGGATGAAGAAACAATCGATTTTCTTATCCGTGGGAAAAGAGCCACTTATTCAAGCGGTGGTGGGGAAGTCACTTCATCACGATTAGCTTCCCACGATTTGTCCTATGAAGAAGATAATCTCCTCTATTATGACACCTATCTGGGTGGCGAAAAATTCACAGGAGAAGAAGCCATCTGGAAAGATCATCAACCTGTGTGGTCTATGAATTATAGCGGAAGAGTCATCGGAGAAGGTTTTTCGGGAGACTTTCTTAAAGAAGCGCTTTTTCAAGTTCCCGAAGACAAGCCTTTCAGAGGACCTGACATATATACGAAAGGTGACTTTATCTATCATTGCCAATCTCAAGGTAATTTTGAATGGTATCAAGGGTATGAATCGATTTATCTTCGAGGAGAAAAGATTTATGAATGCGTTTTTCATGGAGGTCTTGTCAAATAAAATCTGCAAGTAAACATATCGTCTCAATATAGTTCCCCTGTTTTTGCAGGTATATTTATCATTATTGTAATTTTACTCTAATGGAATTCTAAGAAAACACATTTATAATTAACTTAAAACATTGAATAATCTTATGTTGGATTTCCAATATTGGATTCGACAGCTATTTAATTGTAAAGGAGTTTATCATGAAAAATAAGAATATATTAATTCCGGCAACTGTTATATTTATCATCTTCTTATTATCGGGTTGTAGAGACCTAGGTGATTCGCAAACAGAAACAGCGTCACTGGAATTAGATCAAGTTAAAGAACTTATTGTTAATGTATCAAGTGCCAATGTTGAAATCATAAAAGAAGATAGAAACGATATTTATGTTGAGTTTGAAACATACAAGCGCGGTGACAAACTTCGAACCCACCAAGGTAAGGTTTCGAGAATCGAAACTTACTCCAACAAACTATTCAACTTCGATTTTAACAGCGATTACCGATTAACTGTTTATATTCCCGCTACATATGAAGAAGATTTAAGCCTTGACGTATCTTCAGGAAAAGTAACTATGCAAGACTTCATTTTGAATAACATTAACTGTGATTTATCATCCGGGAGTTTGAATTTTGATCATCTTCGTGCAACTAATATTGACCTTGATGTGTCTTCAGGAAATATTGATTTCGAATCGGTATCAACGAATAAGTTAAAGATAGAAATTTCTAGCGGTAATGTAACACTGAATGACTTCACTGGTAAAATCAACGGCGATTCCAGTTCAGGGAATCTCAATGTTAAATATTCAGAGGTCATGGACGATCTTGACTATTCAACTTCAAGCGGCTCCATAACCATTGACTATGGTAATGTAGCTATTGACGGAGACTTTGACCTATCAACGAGTTCAGGTTCGATAGACTACGATTTTGATTTTGACAACTATAACGAAAAAAATGATGGTAACACAATAACCGGAACCATCGGGAACGGAGAGTACAATGTGTATTTATCTGTTTCAAGTGGAGATATTGAGTTATTGAATTAATTGCATTTATAGCTTAATAGTAATTGCATGAATGGATTAATAATAATTACATTGATTGCTTAATAATAATTGCATTGATCCCCTAATAAAGTAAATGGACAAGCTAAGTAAAAGGACTAATTAAGTTAAATTAATTAGTCCTTTTACGCGAATATACCTTCTCTTATCTGTGTAATTCGCAATCACCTTTAAGAAGTTGGCCCATGCCCCCTGCTGCAACTTCAAAGGTTCCGCCAAAGGTATTGTGATCAAGAAGATACGTTTCGAATTCAAAGGTTGATCCGTCTAAATAAGTGGCTTTAAATATTAGTTTTCCTGAATCATAAGTTCCTGTGGTCTTCATTTCAACTTCTTCTTGGGTCTCGTCATCTATTACTGTTACGATTATATTATAAGTTGTATCCTCAATGTTAGCATCCTCTGTGATGTTAACATTAATTAATCGATCTGCTAGAATATTGGAATCCTCTTCAATATTTTCTTCAACGGCTTTATGAATCTCTTCATCCGATGGCATTTCAAAATCAAAGGCTGTTGAGATAACTTTCAAAATACCTTTTGTAATCATCTCACCGATTCCAACTGCATAATCCTTAACCTTACCAAATTCCGTTATTCTATAAACACCTTCCCATTCGCCGGTAATGTCCTCTTTACCATTTTCCACACGAACACGATAAAAATCAACAAAAGTACCATATTGTCCGGTTACTGCTCCTGTTGTCGGATCGGTAATGTCCAATAACTTTTCATAATGCAAACCGATATCATTGACACCTTTTGTAACAGGAATATAAATGAGCTTTGCTGTAGTATTTATACGCGATTCCAATATGATCTTCGTTCCTGAATAGACAGTAATATAACCTCTATCTAATCCGATTGCGGTATCTAGAACAATATAGTCTTTCGTCATCCAATCAACAGGAATACCTCTAGTCGTTCTATATGCCTCTCTAATTCTTCCTTTTGCAGCATCTTCTAGAACAACAACTTCAGGTTCACTCAAAGAAACTCTACCTTTTTCATCATAATCCACATCAATTGTAAAAGCGATTGGGCTAAAAATATTGTCTCCAATAGTCGATTCTTTTTTTGATTTATCAATATTGGTAAACATTTCACCTACAGAATTCCAATCAAACAGAGCAGATTTTGCAGCCAAAGAGAACGAATTGTATAACATATCTGGCTCATTTGCAGATGTTTTTGATACATATGGACCGAGTACTTTGCCATCATAAGGAATTGTTAATGTTCTGTTCCCCGGGAAATTAGGATCTGAAACATATAATAGTCCATTCTCAATTTTATAAATGATAATTGCATGTCCTGCTTTAAGTTTAATTATATTATTATTCACATCTCTTACAAAGATAGCCATGAGTTGTGGATCACCTGTTAACTTCAATGCGTATGCAAATGAGAAGAATAACATGGTGTCTGATACATACTTGTCTTTTAGAACATACTCGTATAAATAGTCATAATAGTACCCTTCCCAATTGCCTTCTTTTTGCAATTGGCTTGCAAGTCGTATACCAAGGGAATCATCATAATCTAAATCTCTTGTGACTAATACTTCATGGTTATTATCATAGGCCTCATGTAAAGTTTCAGCTCCATTTAGTTTACGTTCATAATAATAGTACGCCATTGAGGCCGATTGTCCTGCACAGAAACCTCCATCAGCTGCTTCCGAACCTGCGTTTGCAAATCCCCAATCATCAATACCAGGTACAAAACCTGTATCGATGGTTAGCTCTTTAAGCTTATCCATATCAATCTTAGTAGCAACAATGTCTGAGAAATGTTTCGTCGCTACAATGAGTGTTGATTTGTCTTCATAGATAAGTGGCAAAGCTTCTAATTCACCTTCTTTAGTATAATAGAAAGCCATAGCAAATTCATCTTCTTCTATATCTATAGGTATGGTAACTGTAATAACTTCATCTGAAAAAGTCTCATTATTATCTATGCTGATAAGCGGTGTAATCGGGTTGAAATCTTCACCGAACTTATGACTCTTAATCTCTCTGGTAGAGACTGCAAAATCCACTTTATCATATGCATTACTTGGAATATCAATAGTAAATCCAACAATATCAGATGTTTGATCCTTCACTTCAATGGATGTAGCAGATGATTGAACAGATGCACTTACAACACTTTCTTTATTGCCAAGTTCCATTTTCTGTTTGTCTTTATAACTTTTGTAATTAACAAATGCACTAAAAGCAATAATAACAAGAATAATAAATAAGAAAAATCTAAGACAACCATGACGTTTTTTAACCTTTGTTGTTGGTTGACTCTTGCTGATAGGTGCATAACCTTTGGTATTATTAGGTGTTTGGTTTGTTTTAGGAGAAGTTGAAAACAAACCGGGTATTGTAGATGCTTCAACCCATTGTTCCTTGGATTCTTCAACAACTAATGTGTGACTGAGTATCCTATGTTCACTAACCATATTAACAAGCTCAGTATATCCAAAAGGTCCATAAGTTACATCGTTAACGTATACAAACCATCTTTTTTCCATTTCGATACCCACCTTTTCATATGCTTAATTATGCTTATTATCGAGTTCAATATTATATAAAATTTACATATTTTCCTTTTTGTTTCATTTGAATATTATATATTCACCCTTTAGTATAATCTGACCTTCAGGGGTTAGAACCATTTCATATTCAAACTTTTGTTTATCCTTGTCATAAAAAGTAACATTATACCTTCCCGGAGTTTGGCTTTGAACGTAGGTCCCTGTTAATCTTACATCTAAGACCGACAACGTGACATTGTTTCCGTTAAATGCTAATGTATATTGCATATTATTCACTCTTTTGAGGATTTCATCAAATGCTTTGTAGAATTCTTCGTCAAATTCGGTTTCACTTTCAGCAATATTTTTTTCAATCCTTTGCATTTCGGCTTTAATCTCTGTATTAACGGCCCCTTGACCTTCCTTCTCTCTTAGATTATTAAGATAACCTGCATTGCTCTCTAAATAGTCTTCTAACTGCTGAGTTCTTTGTTCTTCAAATCGTTTATCTATCGTATTCGCACGATACTCTTTCACAACTTTATTAATATTGGAATCTATCTTAAACATCGGAGTACCGGTATATACTGTCTTTGGAATTCCTCCGGATATTGACTTAACATATGGCATTAATAATTCTTTCGGACTGCTTTCCGGGCCTAGAATGGATTCTGAAGTTTTATGATAACTATCCTCTACTTTTACTGCTGCATCAACTGTAAAAATACTTGATCCACTGTATCCATTCCTTATCGTCCCAACCACTTTACCTGTTGCATTAAGCTCTTGAAGTCGTTTGTTTGCTTTTTTCATATCAATGCCTGCATCATTGTTAACAGTTGTAAAAAACAAATATCGAAACATATCATTTAAGGTGGCTTTCATACGAAGGTATGCACCATAATCTGTTACCATATTAAAACTCACATGACGATCATCTGAAGTAATTGAAAAATCAGCTCCGTGAGGAAAACCTTTTTCCCTCAGTTTCTCAACCAAACTAACCTTCTTGTTGTCATCCTCAATAAGAAAGGATTCATCAATTCCTACATACATGGAATTATCACTTTTTTCGTTGACTTTTAACATACCGTTACTTGCAAGCGCCATGGCTCTCAAAGACGTTTTCATTGTAAGTGACATAGTGCCACTGATCATTTTGTTTACAAGCGCTTTAAGATTAACGGCAGACTCATCTCCTTCATTTAATAGAAGCTCAAGCAAATGAATCTTCACTTGGGATTCACCGGATTTAACATGTACCTGATACGGCACTATGCTTGTTCCCGGCACCGATAATTCAACGACTCTACCTTGATATACCTCCTTCATGTTTACTGTTTCAGGCTGGAGCTTCATCGTAAACATCATTTCATCGCTATCAAAGGTAATATCAGCGACCGCTTCAGGAGAAACGGCAACGATCGTTTTTATTGTTGCCTGTTTACTAACATCCAGCTTGTCCCCATCATCTGTAATATAGATACGATTTATCTTGTTCTTGCCTTCTATAGTCACTTCAATGAGAGGCACAATATGCAATCCTTCACTATGATCCATTTCATGCCAAGAACTATTTCTGTTGAAATTGGCATCATCTGTCGGAATCATGGTATATAACACATGTTGTTTCATCATATCAAGAGCAACCTGGGTATTCGCATCTTTGTAATATAGAATAACACTGTCCTTATTTCCCACATTGTTTATATTCGTTGGTATAACCGTATGAAAAGCATTAATTGACAAAGGTTCATCTTCAAAGGTGAAGTCATAACCGATTTCTGTTGCTCTGATAATATTTAAGGAACGATTTAAATCCAATCGTATTGCGGCTGGTGTACCGACATCTGATTTGAGAAAACGGTACATAAGATCTTTTTCATTGTCCGTAAGTATAGAATAGATGGCTCCTGCTGAACTGTTTGTCGCTCTGCTGTTCATAAGCTTAAGCAAAAACTCCTTGTTCTTCCCACTAAACAGTCCGATTTCACTGTCCCTTTGATATTCCAACACATATGAAAAGGCATACCCGTGTTCTTGTTGAGTTGTGCTATCTGCATCACTATACCATGGAAGGTGTAACATATCTGTTGCACGTTTTGTAGGCTTATAATTCGTAATATCAATGACCCCTTTGCTCGCATAATATCTGGCAGCTTCAGCTTCAAACATCATTGCTAACGCTTCGGAAAATCGTAGGTCTTGACCATCATAGTATTCCCATTGATCCGCATGTAACAATTCATGTGTTACCGTAATAATCAGATCATCCATTGCAGCTTTCTTATTTGCCCCGCCAGATGTAATCGTTCTAACTGTCTCCGGATTGATTTGAATAAAGGATGCTTCAGTAGGTCGGGTGGTTTCCATTGCCGCTACGGTTTTACTATATGTCCAAGGCTCAAGAATCACAATATCCAACTGATGAGAAATAGTTTTAAGATTTCGTTCCTCATATAAATAGTCATGGGTAATCATAACTGCTTCTGCTATCGTTTTTACAGGTGGAGGCAGTAAATCCATTGTTATCTTTTTATCTAATTTGATGTAATCAGGATCATTTTGAAGATTGCGAATAATTTCATTGTTGTTTTCGATGGTAGCTAAATCTAATCCTCGTAAATTCTCCCTTTTTGTTTGAGCTAAAGCAGGTGTTGCATAACTATGAAAAGTATCGCTCCAAACTAATCCATATTTAGACATTAATTTGTCATTTTCAGATTTCAACACTTTCATTGCATTGTCAAATTCCCCAACATAATCTTCATGACAATGAATATAATAGTTTTTGTATTTACTGATAGGAATAACATAGGTGTTATATTCAAAATAATTGCTTCCAAACTTCGCATACTCATCTTTTGCTTCTAGCATGACTGCTGCACATGCTCCAACAGCAAGTGCCATTTTTCCTAACCATAAAAGAATGACAACAACTGAATTCTTTTCCGTTGTAATGATCACCTTGTTACCCTTGACTCTGGTTTCTAATAGCTCGATTTCATTATTACTACCTAATCTAGAGACAATTAAATCTTCGTAACTATTCGTTGATACGATTAGTTTCGACAAGTCAATCTCAATCTCTACCGGCTTGATAAACGTTTCATCTGTTGCCATGGCAGCATCAAAATCAAAGGCGTATAGGGGCAGAAGAAGCTCCCCGGCATCTGCAAACGCATTAAGGGCATCGTTGAGAGGGACTTCTTCCACTACAATGTTCTGTCCTTCTTTCATCGCTCCACGAGGCGCTTTTACTACAAGACCCGGCAAGAATTCTTGTTTCATCGAGGGGGATTTATACGCCTTAAGCTCTTGAATCCACCCTCGAACGGCCATACTTCCATTATTGATTGCATCAGGAAACACAAAGGTCACCATAAATGTAAACACCAAAAAAACAGCAAGCACTTTTGTCCAAACTCTAGGTTTAGAATAACCTGCCATAAGATTCAATTTTCTTTTGTTGTTGCCTGTCAAGTATGATTCGAAGACCCAGTCACTGTTAATCCACTGATACCATAGTCCGCTCGGGCTGAGCTGATGTACTACATTGTTATTGTCCTCATAAGAAAGTTCAGCGCACCGGGTCACAAACTCGTCTGAGGTTAATCGTCTGTTTTTATGTTGTTTGAACAAGGATAGATATTTCTTTTCAAAGGCTTTTTTCATTAACCTCACTCCTCATAGAATCCATATGTTAGTTAAAGAATGTTAGTTCTAATTATACTCCACTCAAATAAATAAACAATACTCTATTCCTATTTTTCAGAAAATCAGGAATAGAGTATTGTTTAATATCAATCTAAAAACGTCTTTGATTTCAGACAAATTCTCGGTAAAAGCAGGTGTACTATTTATAAGACTAATTGTAATAAAAACTTACTGATTTCCCTAGGCGCATGATATAATTAACTTGTTCTTTAAATAAAATCACTCAAGGAGGTATAAGATTATGAAAAAGTTAACAAAAAACTATTATTTTGGTATTTTTGTCGGATTTTTCCTTGCGTTAACATTAGTTACTGCACCCATACTTGCTACAGGAGGAGCAACCTCACTTCAAGTCGTACTTAACACAGTCAACATTATGCTCGACGGAACTGTAATAGGAAGTGAAGGTTCTAACTACACCTTATCAAATGGATCTTCTGTACCTCTATCTATTCTGTATAACGGTACAACTTACTTACCTGTTCGTAAACTGAGCGAGTTATTAGGAAAAGATGTCAACTATATTCCAGAAACTAAAACTGTTGTCCTAGGTGAAATGCCTGTGGCCTCAGTACCAGGTTGGTATCTTATCAAAGAAGCCTATGTTCCTTCCGAAAGCGACTTCAACATCGCAGGAGCATTTATTACATACAATACAAATAATGATAAAATTTCAGATACATATGAAGCATCTGGTTCAGGTCATACCTATCTCATAACACATTCAAGAAGAATTGACAGCGCTTCGGGTACCTTCGTTACTTATTCAGGTACTGCTAACGTGAATTTCTCCGCTGCTCCACCAGTTATGCTTCCGGATAACAAATATTCTATGACCTTATCACACAGCAAGGTTGAAGGTGACTGGGGATTTGCTCAAGCCAATATTAGTTTTTCTACTATTGAAAGAATTGGCTATGGCGGCTTTGGTGATACAGCTTTTGTCGATGCATCTGGAAATGGATTTTATTTAGATCAATCCGGAACAGTAACGACATCAAAAGACATTACCCAAGGTAAAGAAGGTGATATTAAATACCTTAAAGTATCTCTCAGTAATGGTTATGGATATGTTTATACATATCAATGGAAGAATTGACACTTATATTTAACCTAATCAATTTATAAATGTAATATTTCTGTGCTATAATAGCCGTTGGTTAACAGAGAATTGGCACCGAAAGGATTACTATGATAGATTTACATGTACATTCCACCATATCGGACGGTATGGACTCACCAAAAGAAATAGTGAAGAAGGCTAAAACCATTGGCTTAACAGCTGTAGCATTGACAGATCACAATTGTATCGAAGGACTTAAAGAAGCTAAACGCGAAGCTAATAAACTCGGAATCACCTTTATAAACGGTATTGAATTAAGCGTATCCTATGGCAACGGACGACAACTACATATATTAGGTTTGGGCATTGATCCGGAAGAAACGAACTTCAAGAAATCCTATTTAACATACAAACAAAGCAGACATGACCAAATCAATTATTCAATATTAGAGTTAAATAAATTGGGTATTTATCCTAAACCGCATGAGCTTGATGCTATCTCAACAGACGGTTTTCTTGACCGACAGACTCTGGCTAAATGGCTCGTAATAAATGGCTATACAAAAAGTATACCTTCATCTTGGATTGAGTATCTTGATCATTATCCACATATTGAGGGAGAGCTTATAGATATTGCTACCGCTCTTGATATGATTAAGTCCGCAGGTGGTAAATCCTTTATGGCTCATTATCATAAGCAAATCGGTCTTTTGGGATATGACGAGGAAGAATGCCATGACATCTTATCCGAACTGAAATCATTAGGACTTGACGGGTTGGAACGCTATTATTCCGATTACAATGCTCTAGATCACAAAAAACTTGATGAATACATAGAAACGCATGACTTCATTACATCAGGCGGTTCAGATTATCATGGATCAAACAGACCCAGCGTTGAATTAGGCAGCGGAACCGACAGTTTAAGTGTACCGGATAAGTTATTGAATCCGATTTCAGAATTTGCTTATGAATAGATAGCAAGTTCAATTAAAAGCGAAAGATTTCATAAAAAAAGTTGCGAAATTAATTAATTAGTCTTTCGCAACTTTTTTGACGCTATAGTATTATTATTCAAAAGTTAATCCATAAACTTGCTGGTTTTTTAATATCCTTTTTATTTCATCAACATCGAATTTATATTCATGTTGATGATTAAGCAGTCCGTTGATTTCCTGTTCAACATCCGTCAACTGGGTATAACAAAAACCGCAAAGCCCCTCAATGTCCATAACTGCAGTAAGTAGTTCCCTTATCTTATTAATGACTTTTTCCTCTGAATCAAGTCGACTACCGTAGCCCCATGAGTTGTCATAATTATCGTATTTACTAAATGCCACACCACCAAACTCACTGATTAGGATAGGCTCATTTTGGTATGAATAACCTTTGCAGAAATTTTGTTTAGCCCTCGTTAAGGATAAAGAATCATTTACTTTCATATGGATATTCTTGTATTGTTTTTCAAGTACTTCTGCTTCCGAAGTATAATCATGAATAGTAAGAATATCTGTTTTTGTATGTTCCCAGCCATCATTGCCAATAATCATTCTAGTAGAGTCGATACTCTTTGCCAACTCATAAACACTATTGACAAATTGCTGTTGTGTTTGATTACCATAAATTCCATTGACACCCCAGGATTCATTAAACAAAGTCCATACAATCACAGATGGGTGGTTCATATGTTTCTTCATGAATGGTACCAACTCCTTAACGTACAGCTCTTTTGAACGTCTATTAAACTCATAAAAACTCGGCATTTCTGCCCAAACTACCAGACCATAGTGATCACAGAGATACAGAAGTCTATGTTGCTCCACCTTCTGATGTATTCTCATCCCATTGAAACCCATTTCTTTTATCTTAATAATGTCATTAACATACCAGTCTTGAGTGGGAGGCGTCATTAATCCCTTATCATAATAGCCTTGATTAAGGATAAGTTTGTGATAAAAGACATCATTGTTGATAAGAATGTTTTTACCACTTATATCAAATGTTCTCATGCCAAAATAAGAATCGATGGCATCCTGCTGTTTGCCATTATTATAGGTTAATCGAACATCATACAGATTAGGCTCATCCACTGACCAATAATGCATCCTGAAATTCGGATCGTCCGATTGTATATAGACTACCTGTTTGCAATACCCACGGTTGACTTGTACCAACGATTGATTCACTAGCTTCTCATCAAAGAAAACTTCGACTTGTAGCTCTCCTTTTGCACTCAAAGCATTCATGTAAACTTCAATTTCAATGGTTCCGTCGTTTGAGTTAGGTACAATATAAAATTCCTTTATGTATTCTTCCGGCAATAATTCAATCCAAACAGGTTGCCATATTCCCATTGTCTTCGTATACCAGCAGAGAAAGTTATCTTCTTTCCATGATTGTTTACCTAATACCTGCTCACTCCACGTTCCATCTTCAACACGTATTACTATGCCGTTAGTTCCATCAACTGCATAGTCTGTCAAATCAATTTGGAAAGGTGTGAATCCTCCTTTATGCTCACAAACTCTATGTCCGTTTAACCAAACTGTTGTGTGGAAATCTACAGCTTCAAAATAAATAACAATTCTTTGGTCCGTAACTTTCAATTCCACATTTCTTTTATACCAGATAACCTGTGTATCCTTATTATACTTGACATTTGACAATTCACTTTGATATGCAAAGGGTACATTTATTTCTTCAATGAAATCGGCATTTTCATACCATTTATTCTTCATTCCTATATCATCAGGATCAGCCTGAAAAGACCATGTTCCGCATAAATCTATAAAATTTTCACGTATGCATTGTGGATTATAGTACTTCATTCTTTCATCATGTTTCATTTTTTCACCCGCTTTACTTAATTCCAGTCATTGCAATACCCTTAACAATTTGTTTTTGGAATATTAAGAATATAATGATTGCCGGTATGCTAGCAAAAAGATTTGCAGTCATAGGCATTGTTACATCTGTTGAAAAAGTACTTTGAAATACCGGTATTGCTACTGTTAATGTCATCATTGAAGAATCCGTCCCCACAAGCAACGGCCACAAAAAGTTGTTCCACGACTGAATAAACAGAAAGATTAGAAGCGCTGAAGTCGTATTTCCTGATAGAGGTAAAAATATTTTGCGCCATACCCAAAAGATGTTTGCACCGTCCATACTTGCTGCTTCAATTAACTCCCTAGGTATACTGTCATAAAATTGCTTAAATATAATAACAGCTAGTGGCATCGCTAATCCAGGCATTATTAACGCTTGGTAAGTATTAACCCAATGCAACTGAATAATCATTTTAAATAAAGGTATGATCATTGCTTCTACTGGGATCATTAAACCGGCCATGATTATGAAATAGACAACTTTCTTTCCTTTGAAATCAATAACGGATAAAGCGAAAGCCGCCAGTGAAGCTAATATAATTCCAACTACTGCTTGAACCGTTGCAATAAAGAAGCTATTAAAAGTCCATCTCCAAATTTTTGAGGTTTCCATAATCTTGGAAAAGTTGTCCAATGTAAACGGCGTTCCAAATAAACCTTCAAGAGTTGTAACATTTGTCTCATATCCCTTTAATGCAGAAATTAACATCCAGAATAACGGAAGTAACATAGCTAACCCTAATAAAAAAATAAGAATATTCAATACTATTTTTCCTGTACTCATTTCTTTTATCATGTCTATACCTCCTTGGAATTGGTTATTTTACTGTAGGCTAAAGCGACCACTACCATAATAAACAATAACGTATAGGATAATGTTGATGCGTAGCCTGAATCCCAATCCCTAAATCCTGTCTCATAAATATACTGTACCAAGGGTGTTGTTGAGTTACCCGGTCCTCCACCGGTCATTAACCATGGTTGTCCAAACAGTTTAAAGGATGAAATAATCTGAAGAAGAATTACCATTTTCAGAACTCCACTTAGTGACGGTATTGTAATGTATAAGAATTGCTGTACTTTATTTGCTCCATCAATGGAAGACGCTTCATACAACGAACTTGGTATATCATGCAAACCGGCCATCAGCAAAATCATATTAAATCCTACCGTCCACCATATGGTTGCTACTGTAATCGTTGTCCAAGCTAAAGCACTACTATCAAACCATAAAATCTGCTCTGAAATGATACCTGAAGATGTCAATATACTGTTCAGCAGTCCAATATACGGTTTGAATATATATATCCAAACACTTGATATGACTGAAATGGATAACACATAAGGTAGAAAAGTTGAAATCTTTACAAAGTTTGCTGCTCGTAATCTGGAATTTGATATAATCGCAAAGGTCAATCCAAAAACGACGACCAACGGCGAAGACATCATAACAAAGAACAGCGTATTTTTTAAAGCAATATAAAAATTCTTGTCTTGAAACATTTTCGTATAATTTGAAAATGCAACAAACTTTTCATCGATTCCGAATCTGCCCTCATGAAAGCTCATTACAAATCCGTCAAAAAGAGGATAAAGTGTAAAAATCCCATAAAACAACATAAACGGAAACAAAAATATCAATGCGACTTTCCAACTATTATAACTCGACTTAATTCTACTACTTGACATTTGTTCACCTCCATCAATGTTGCATTTGGATATGAATTCATATCCAAATGCAACAGCTAACTAACTAATCCATGATTGCTTCAATTTCCTCTTTTGCTGATTCTAAAGCTTCTGTTGAATTTGCATCACCAATAAATGCCTTGTTTACAAATTTTGAACCTATATCATTTGCCGACCATAATTTCGGATTTGAAGGATAATAAACAACCTGATCAACAACACTTGCATAATCCGAACGATATGGCAACGCTTTATACTCTTCTGAATTTATAACGGATTGTTTCGTTGGTATATGGCCTGCTTTTGCCCATGTTACTGCATGGTCATTAATCCAATCCGCAAAGCTAAGTGCTGCCTCTTTCTTAACTTCGTCATTATAACTTGGAATTGCAAAAGTATGAGAGTCACCCCAAGTTTTTTGTTGTCCGTTTATTGCAGGTATCGGCATAACACCAAAATCTAAATCAGGATTTGTTTCATAATTCCCCGTTGCCCAAACACCTGATAAGTTGATTGCCGCTTTTCCTGATTTAAACAAATCATAACTTGCACCATCATCGATACCTTTTTTCAAGTATCCTTTCTTATTCCAATCAATCAATATATCTAACGCTTTTATTCCGGGCTCCTCGTTCATGATAACTTCATTCCCGTTTAAATATCCTCCACCGTCTTGAACAGTTAATACATACCATGCCCAGAACATTTGAATCGTATTTGCTCCTGAATTTGCGATATCAAGAACATGTTCATCTTCACCAACAACTTGTAACAGTTTCTCCATAATTGCATTCCAATCATCCATATTGGAAACATTTGCCAAATCGTCCTTTGTTAATCCTGCTTTTTCCAAATAAACATTATTATAAAACATAACCGCTGCATGCGTATCTAATGGAACGGCATATTGAACATTCTCTCTTGTAACACCTGCTATTTGTGATTGATTATAATCTGACCAATCTATATCATTCTTAATCTCTTTAATGTTTTGCAATTGTTGTGTCGGAATTAATTCTGCTAATTTAGATTGATGGGCAATAAATATATCCGGACCACTCTGCGAAATCAAAGCCCCGTTAATACCTTGATAATAGGTTCCCCATTCTTTTGAAACTATTTCAACTGTAAAATCGGGTGAAGTTGCGTTATACTCATCGACC
>Ga0314774_1000255_pt1 | contig 46995 bp, 31 predicted proteins | sample MetaGCBIA2018_FD_204515 | JGI IMG/M metagenome (GOLD analysis project Ga0314774, IMG submission 204515) | Cryopeg brine microbial communities from Beaufort Sea near Barrow, Alaska, United States - CBIA 2018 | ecosystem: Environmental > Aquatic > Marine > Coastal | place: USA: Alaska | collected... | reverse complement strand
ATTCTGGGGAACATCTGAAAATGCCGTAAGGATTCAGATTTATTGCGCGATAAGTGCTTATTGTTTGGTTTCAATTGTAGCCGATAAACTGAAATTGAAACGCTCCACCTACGAAATATTACAGGTCTTGGGCATCTCATTATTAGATAAAACCCCTATAAATGAGCTATTTATAAATATAGATTTCAATAATGTCAAAGAACTTGATTATAATCAACTGACCCTCAGTCTATTTTAACTGGACAGTTATGATGCAAAGTGTAAAAACAATGATAAGTTTAAAACATGCGATTTGCTACGAGTGTATGTTTCTTCCTTGCTCCAATTGGTGTTTTATTATACAATGAAAACAGTTTTTAAAAAAACTTGAAGTTGCCTATAATTCCAGAATACAATAGTCTGCTTGTATGAATATAATTACAGCAACGCATAATAATGTTGAAGCGATGATTATATGAACTGAAATTTTATGATAGGAAAAGGTGGTTTATAATACGAAAGCAATTAGAAATCCACTTTTACCAAAAACATTCAATCATTAATTTTGGCCTGAGCCGCCTGAAAAGGATGTATCTAAAGTAAAGCAGCAAAACAATATAAAATAAGCGAAATGATTTTGAGTACTATAATAGAAATCTGAAACAGGTTTAAAAGCAAACCCTCTCAATTAAATATGGCGAGAGAGATACTTTAATAAATGATCGGGAAAGAGCGTTTTTGAGCTGAATTAACCAATTTTTAGCGTTCCACCATATAATTAATCGGCACCAAATCAGCTGCGCGTTTTTCTCCCATAACCCCACCGGTAAGAACGGCATCTGTTGGAATGTGGTTTCCCCAAGTGTCAATGTAAAAATCACTTTTGGTCTGAAATACTGATCGCTGCTCGTTTTCAAAAAGAAAATTGATTTCCTTAGTGGTAAAAACAACGTGTACCAGATCTTTTTCCCGTGTTATTTCAAAAAAGCGGTAGGGAGGAATTTCATAACGATCGTTAAGGATTCTAAATCCATTATCACTTAAGGATTTAGTGGCCAGTGCGCGCATAAAATGAAGTAGGGATCCTAGATAAGCCAGATCTCTGTTGCGTTCAATTTTCCGGGTGACCTGCTCTTTTAAAGGTTAAGAAAAAGAGGTGCCAGCATAATACGTTATTGTGGGAAACGTCAATCCCGAACTTCCAGCATCATAAGAAATAGTAAATGTGTTGAGATCATAACGTATTCTATATCCCAGCGATTCATTAACTATGACGAGCGGGCACTTGCTTCGGCGGTCAGTTTTGCCTGCTCCGGCTATAGCGCAGCTGTAATACTTCTTCATTTAGAATAGTGCATCGTTCAGCATTTTTGGTTTTGCCCAGAAATTCTTTTTTGAATTCTGTCAACTTTTTGTTTCGGCTCCACGGGTCGGTTTCCAGTAAAACCGCTCCCAGTTGCTCGGTGCTTTCGGTTAGATAAAAAACGAATTTTTGATCTTTTTTCAGTGTGCTAGGTTCAAGAATCAAAGTTTCATACCCCAGCGAACTAATAACGAGCGGATTTGTAGTGGCAGTTGTGATTTTAATGGTAAAATATCCATTTTTATTGATAATGCTACCTATCGTACTTTCATCAAAATAAATGGAAGCCGAAACAATAGCAGAAGAATCAACTGCAGAGCGCACTTGGCCTTCAATCCTATTGTCTTGCCATAACCAAGAACAGCCAAAAATAAACTAATTATAAAAGGAATATATTTCATACAGACAAGTCAACTGTTTTTATAGTTTTAAGTATGACAGCTACATAAATCCTTATATTTTCACTGCAAAAAAGCCATTTTGGGGTGCTTAATTGCCGTTTTAAACGCTATTTGTTAATTTCTTCACTTACCGGTTCTAGATTTTCATCCACTACTTTAATATTTTCTGCGCCTAGTTGGTTCAATCTGTTTAATTGTGTTTTGGCATCGCCCACTATTACGTAGAACATTTTGGAAGGATCAGTATAGGTGCTGGCTAATTCCTTCAGTTTTTCCAAAGTGATGTTTTTCGCAATCTGCTGTCTTTTTTGAGCATAATCAGGAGCAAAACCGTAGTTGGGCAAATTATTGAGGTATTCAATTTTAGCGTAGGGTGTTTCCAGATCACGCGCGCTGCTTTTTAAAAAATAATTTTTGGTTAATTCCAGATCATTTTCATTTAAATTCTTTGGATAATCTGCCAGAATAGAACGTATAAGTTCAGTACTTTCTAAGGTTACATTGCTGCGTACACCGCTACTTATCACAAAAGGCCCAGGTAATTTACTGCCCTCAAACCTTGAGCGTATGCCATAGGTGTAACCTTTGCTTTCGCGCAGAGATTGCATGAGTTCACTGGCAAAGCCGCCTCCGCCTAAGCGATAATTCATTAAGGTCGCGGGATAATAATTGGGATCATTACCGGCGAGGGCTACATATCCAAAACGAAGTTGTGATTGCTTTGCTCCCGGAACATCAATAAAATAAACCGCTGGTTTCTTGGGTATTCCAGGTGATTTATAGGTAGGAATTGCCGTTTTCTGAGGCTGCCAGTTTTTGGTAATTTTCATGATTTGTTTTTCTGCCGCGTCTTGTGAAATTGCTCCCACGATTTCAACGTTAGTCAAAGTAGGTGTAAAATTGGCCCGGTAAAAAGTCTTTAAATCGTCTAAACTAATCTTGGGAACACTCGCTGGTGTACCTATGATATTTTCTGAAAAAATATGATCATTTCCATAAATTGCTTTTGCGAAAGCATTATCTGCGATGCTCCCGGGATCTGATTTTTCCTGTTGTAAGCGGGTGAGAACCTTTTTTTGCGCAAGATCAAATTCCTGTGCGTCCCAGCGGGGTTCACGCAAAATTTCATTAACCAGTTGCATGGTTTGATCATAGTTACGGGCAAGGGTAGAGCCATAAAATGCGATACTTTCTTGCCGCGCCTCCACATTGATATTGGCACCCAGTAAATCTATCGCAGCTTGAAGTTGGGCAGTGGTTTTGGTCGCGGTACCTTTGGTGAGCATTTCCGCCACCATATTGGCCACGCCTGGTTTGTCGCGATTGTCTAAAAGTTGACCGCCCTCCAGCTCGATAAAAAAGTAGACCAAAGGCACTTCGGTATTTTCAATACCATAAACCTTGATGCCATTTTCAAGCGAATCTTGCCAAACTTTGGGCACTTTAAGGTCAGGACTTTCGCCGTAGGGCGGTTCAACGCTACGATCAAAACTGGAGGGCGTACGCTCATAAGCTGCCGCTATAGATGGGTCAAAGTTTTCTTCCGCACCTTCTACGATTTTTTCTTCTACCACATCAGCGGGCTCGGAATTCTGCAGAGCCAACTGTTGATTTCCTTTGGGAACAAAACTGGTGGCGATATAGTTTTTTCCTTTGATGTACTTTTCATAGACATGCATCACATCTGCACCTGTGACTTTTTGAATATTTTTGACATCTTTATTGATAAAACCGGGATCACCGGTGAAAATTTCATATTGTGCCAGTTGAAACCCTGTTCCCAAAGCGCTCGATAATCCATTAAAAAAACGGGATTCTTGCTTGGCCTTGATGCGTTTGAGGTCGTTTTCTGGAATTCCTTTCTTCTCAAAAGTGGAAAATGCTTTTTCAATTCCATGGTGTATTGAATCGAGGTCGATGCCAGCGTTTCCGGTAATGATCACGGTTACCTCACCGGCCAGTTCAGAACCGTTATAATACATGCCGGGAGCTGTGGTAAGCTGTTTTTCTTCCACAAGCGTTTTATATAAGGGAGCCGTCTTCCCATTAGCAAGATAATCGGTGAGCACATCAAGCGCATAACTGTCTTTTTGATATGCCACCGGCGCGGCCCAAGTCATCGTAAGTCTGGGCAGACTGGCAAAATTATCTTCATAATACAGGTTTTTTATGGTATCAAGCTGCGGAATTCTAGGCTCAAGCGGAGCGATATCCTCGCCTTTTGGTATTTCATCAAAATATTTTTTGACCCAATTTTTGGTCTGTGCGGGGTCAAAATCTCCAGAAATGGTAAGCGTTACATTATTGGGCACATACCAGCGGTTATAAAAATCTTTGACGTCCTGTAAACTTGCGTTTTGCAGATTTTCAAGCGAGCCAATGACCTGCCAGTTGTAGGGGTGATCTTGCGGATACAGATTTTTATCTATCACATACCCTTGATGGCCATATGGGCGGTTGTCATACGATTGTCTTTTTTCATTTTTTACGACCTGTTTCTCTTTGGCCAAAACGGGTTCTGTCACCGTATTGATAAAATAGCCCAGTTTATCGGCCTCGGCCCAGATCATTTTTTCTAGTGCGTCTTTGGGAACGGTCTGAAAATAATTAGTGCGGTCTCTATTGGTCGAGCCATTTGCACCAGAACCGCCCACACGGGCACTCATTTTATCTAGGCCGCCCTTGCCCAAGTTTTCAGATTCAAGAAAGAGCAAATGTTCAAAAAGATGGGCAAAACCGGTGCGTCCTTCCAGTTCGCGCGCAGATCCCACATGGGCGGTGAGGGCAACGGCGACTACAGGGTCAGAATGGTCTTCATGTAAAATCACCGTAAGGCCATTATCCAATTTGAATTTCTGAAAATCAACTTTAAATTCTTCCGTGGTGGTAGTAGTTGCTGCATCATTTTGGCAAGCAAGAACACTGATTAACAACAGCAGAAGCACGTATATATTTTTCATGATTCAGATAGAATAAATTGAAGTATAGGCTTGATTTTCAGTATAAATTAGTCAAAAAACAGATAATTTTGCCGATCTTTCAAAGCATATTTTCTTCGCTGATCTCTTTATTTTTACTCTGACGCTGGTGTTCAAAAAACTCCTCCGGTTTGAGAATGCGCATCGTTTTTTGAACCACGATCGTATTTGATAAAGTGTAAACCTGATCGTCTTTATTCCGTAGGTGCAAAAAGAAAAGCGTGATATTTTCCACGCGGCCTTCCATCGGGAAATCTTTATCAATGATGGCAACATAATCGCCTATTTTAAGCGGATGGTTGAAAAATAGGATCAGTCCCGAAGTGATATTGCTCAACAAGGACCACTGTGCAAAAAACGCCACGCCCAGAATGGTTAGTGCAGACGTAACATAAGTAAGCACTTGAGCACCAGTCAATCCCCAGATGGCCGCCAGAAAAAATGCCAAGATCACAAAAAACATAATGTTGACAAGTTTTACGGTGATCTGCTTGCGGGTGATGTCAAAGTTGGCATTTAGAAACCGCTTAATGACCAAGCGTACGACTAGGTAGCGTATTAACAAAAGGATTAGCAGAATGCCGGTGCTTTGCAAAAGATCATAATAGATTATGGGCACGAGAGAATAGTTTAAGTATTTAAAAAGAATAAGAATTATCATTGACAAAGAAAATCGCATTTGCAAAAAGCAGTTTTCCATTTTGCCAGAAAGCCCTAAAAAGGGGATCGTCTACCATATAGATCACGCTGCCACGGCCCATACGCTGTTCTCCAAAAACCAACGAATTTTTAAGACCTTTTAGTGCATTTTCGCCGGCAAAACCCGCAACGTTTTTTGGATCTTCAATGTAGCCCACATTAAAACCGTCTTCTAAAAAGGAATAGCTGTCATTGCCCAATTTAAGGCTAAAGTAGGAGTCGCCGTAGCCAAAAGCCAACGGATGCGTGTTGTCTAGCTGTGTTTTAAAGATGCTGCCGGTGATAAAATCTTTGGTACTTTCCAGTTCACGCGCTGCGAAAGGAATTAACGTTACCAGACTATCTTTCTTCTTCTCATCTTCCTTGTTTTCTTTGATGCCAAAATCATCTTTGCCGGCCAGACTTTGGATCGCGCCGTCTACGGCAATGAGTTTTCCGCCAGCGCGTACCCACGATTTGATTTTTTCCGAAAGGTCATCGGTCAATACCTTCCTGTAATACCCGTTGGGCATGATCAAAATATCAAAATCATGAAAATCCACGTCTTCCAGATCATCTGTATTTATGGGAAGCACGGGGTAATTAAGTTCTTGTTCAAAAAAATACCAAGTCGCACCGAAGGCGAGGGAAGACACGCCGTCACCCTTGAGCAATCCCACTTTTGGTTGATTGATTATGGAAACGTCTCCAGAACCAAAATCAGGTCCAGAGGTGGCAAAACTGGTCATCGTAGCGGTTAAATCACGTTTGTGTTTATTAGCGATTTCAGTCAGTTTTTGGTCAAAATCGGTCATTTTTGCATTATCGCTGCGCGTAATGACCAGCGAGCCACGATCATATTTTTGACCGTTATTTTCCAAAGGTTTGTAAGAAAAACGCACTTTTATATCATTTTTAATCAAATCAGCCAGAAAACGCGCATCTTCCATGCTGTCCCATTTGCTCAGATACCCAGCTGCATTAGGCGCGGCCGTTACTGATGTTTGCATGACCGGTGCAGCCGCATTGGCTTCTATCAGTGAATTGCTGGCAACCGCGTCAAGCCCATACGCCTGCGGAAGGCTCCATGCAGTGATGTCGTACGTGACGGGTGTTGATAATTTCGCATTGGGTTCAAAAAGAACTTTTACCATGGTGCTTTTCGGCTGATTGGTGCTCACCACGAGCGCGCTTTCATAATCCATTTTACCTTTTTCGTTAGCACCATAACTAAAACCGCGCACCGACCCTTTATTGGCGTAGCCGTATTTTATCTCATGGCGATCCAGCAACTGCGCCAGTGCGGCAAGCCGATCTGGACTTCCTTTCAATACATAACTTTTATATTCGAGATCTTTTGGACCGAAAAATTTCTTGAATTCGCTGTTCAGTTTTTCAACATTTTTGGAAGCGGTCTCTACCGTCGCCAGCCCGGTTGTGACGTGGTGGGCGACGCGGTCTACCAACGTAAGTACATAACCTTCATCGGTTTTAATGCCCAGACCAGCGCTGCCGTTACCGCCTTGCTCATAGGTCATCCCAATGGCGCCCATATAAAGTGGATAAGTGTCTCCATAACTGGGATAAAGTAGGTCGAAACGCTCGCGGGTAAAGAAAAGCCAGCCGTTTTTATCAAAATACTTGGCATTGTTCTTCCCGATTTCCGTTTGAAAATCACGCTGAAAATCGGTGATAACTTCGTGAAAAGGTTCCGCCGCGGGCGCAAAATAATAAGGCTCATTGATGCCCTGCTCATGAAAATCCACATGAATCTGTGGCATCCACTGGTTATATATTTTTAATCGCTGGCGCGTTTCTATCTGTGTAGCCCACGCCCAGTCGCGGTTGAGGTCAAACAAATAATGATTTGGCCTACCACCGGGCCACGGTTCATTATGTTCTGCAGCTGCGCGGTCTATGCTGTAAGGTTCGGTTTTTGCTTGATTGTACCAATTTGCGTACCGATCGCGCCCGTCTGGATTCACGCAGGGATCCATGATTACGACCACATTTTGCAACAAATCCTTTTTTTCGGTAATGAGTTTATAAACGGTTTCCATTGCCGCTTCTGTGCTACTGGCCTCGTTGCCGTGTACGTTGTAGCTCAACCATACGATGGTTTTATCTGGCGTGGCACTTCCTTCTATAAGTCCGGCGTTTTTAAGGTTGTTTTGACGGATTTCTTCCAGATTTGCCAAATTTTCAGGAGTGGAAACAACGGCATACGTAAGTGGGCGGCGCTCGTTGGTCTTGCCGTATTCTTGATAGGTAACCCAGTCAGAACTGGCGGCTACGCTCTTAAAATAGTTCACTACATCTGCGTGGCGTGAGAACTGCGTGCCTATTTTATAGCCCAGAAATTCTTCGGGGGTTTGCAGGGTTTGGGCGTTTAGGCCAATGGATAAAAATAGAAAGTAGAGCAGTGTGTACTTGTTTATCATAAAGATCATTTTGAAGCATTAAAACTACTAAAAGTCTGGCAATAGTGAATCCTTCCTTTTAATGTAACTTTGACATTTTAGGATTATGTATTTTTAGCGCGATAAAGTGTGAAATGCATGATTTTCCATTAAAATTTTTGCTTGCCTATGGCCATTCATAAAATCCCTTATCGTGAGACCGGTTATTTTTCTAGCATTATATGCGATTATTTAGAGAAAAAGGAGAATGTGCAGCCGTTTTACAAGCGTTTTCCTGATCTAAAATCGTTTAAAACCCAACTGGAAGAAAAAAATAGTTTTTCTGTGGAAAACAGGGAAATACTGGTTAAAACGCTCAAAAATCAATATAAATCGGTAAAAACCAGCTCAAAAACGGCTGAAAATATTGATTTATTGACCAAATCTTCTACGTTTACCATTACCACCGGCCACCAACTTAATCTTTTCACGGGGCCACTTTATTTTCTCTATAAAATCATTCATACAATTACGCTTTCGCGGAAGCTAAAAAGGGAATATCCCGAACAGGATTTTGTGCCTGTTTACTGGATGGCGACCGAAGATCACGATTTTGACGAGATCAATTATTTTAACTTGAATGGCAAGAAAGTCCGCTGGAATCGTGCAGATATTACAGATAATGACAAAGGTGCAGTGGGCGAGCTGAATGCTGAAGGGCTGGGGGCAGTGCACGAGCAGTTTTGTGCCGAAATAGGAAGTACAAAACTTGCAAAAAAACTCTGCGATCTGTTTGCTGAAAGTTACCTGAAGCATGAAAATCTCGCTGATGCAACGCGCTATCTCGCTAATGAACTTTTTGCCGAATACGGACTTGTAATTTTAGATGCAAATTCGGCGGACTTAAAACGGGAATTTATTCCATACATGAAAAAGGAATTAAAAGAGCAGATTTCCTTTATGACCGTGCAAGAAACGGCTGAAAAGCTTGAAAAATTAGGATATCCTGTTCAGGTTTCGCCACGGGAAATCAACCTTTTTTACCTTAAAAATGGCCTTCGCGAGCGTATTATTGAACGTGACGGAGCGTATTTTGTGCATGATACACAAATAGAATTTTCGCAAACGGAAATTTTAAGCGAACTGGAAAAATATCCCGAGCGATTCAGTCCCAATGTCATCATGCGGCCATTATATCAAGAAGTGATCCTGCCTAATCTGTGTTACATAGGAGGTGGCGGCGAACTTGCATACTGGCTGGAACTGAAGGATTATTTTGAGGCGGTAAAAGTGCCTTTTCCCATATTGATGCTGCGCAATTCTGCCCTCATAATGACGGAAAAACAGCTAAGCAAAACCAAAAAAATGGATCTTGGTATTACCGATCTTTTTCAGGATAACAACGATCTTGTAAATCGAAGAATTCGTAAAATTTCTAACATTGATATTGACTTTTCACCCCAAAAGGAACATCTTGTCAAGCAGTTTGAAAATATGTACAGCATTGCCGAAAAAACCGATATCACCTTCTTGGGTGCGGTAAAAGCACAGGAAGTAAAACAATTAAAAGGCCTTGATCACTTAGAAAAACGACTGCTAAAAGCACAAAAACGGAAACTGGGTAATGAAGTAAAACGCCTCACCGCGCTGCAATTACAGCTATTTCCGCAGGAAAATCTGCAGGAACGAATCAATAATTTTTCAGAATTTTATCTGGAATATGGGAACGATTTGATTCCAAAGTTGATGGAATCTTTGGATCCACTTAATGAGGAATTTACGGTTGTGGTTTTTTGAATGAGGGTAAGTGCTGTCCGGAGCTAGACCTCACAGGTTTTTAAAACCTGTGAGGTCTTTTCTAAGAGTGAATTCCCCACGGTGAAAACCTGACAGGTTTAGCAAACCTGTCAGGTATCGGTCTTCTGACAAGTGATACTTTAAATCACTCTTTTACCCTCTATACTTATCGCAGAACCTTCCATACATTGTGTAGAATCTGGTTCTTGATTGTTCAGTATTTCAAAGTCCTTACCATAAAGCTTCCCAAAGTCAATCTCCACATTGTGATATAAAACCTCATAGGCTTCCCATTGTGGATGGCGCACTTCGTACTCATTGGTTTTATTTTCGCCTTTTTTGCTATAGCCCCAGTAATGCTCTGTAATAAATTCAGTCTTGCTTTCCAACTCAAAAGGTTTCGAGTTATTGGCCGTTGTCAAGGCGATTTCCTGCCATTTCCCCTTGTTTTTTAATGCGTAGCTTATGGTGTTTTCGGTTGTGGTGATATGATGGTTGAAGTGCATCTCCTTTAGACCGTACTTTTCATTGTACAGCAAATTTGCGACTATTGCGATGGCGGGTTTTGAGACGACCTCAGAAATAAAAACGGTACCGCGACGCTTTTTCCCATTTACATTTCGCGTGACGTAAAAACGCAAGTTGATTTCCTCAAAACGCGTATGAAAAGGGATGGGAATTCCTTTAAGTTTTACCTTGTCAAAAAGAAATCCTACAAGGCTTACATAGCATTTTCCATTATAAAAATCAAGTTCCGTATGCGCAGGCACATAGGGCTGCAGCACTTTCGGGTCAATCTCATAATTAGCAAAGCACAATTTTCGCCATTCGGCGGTAAGAAAACTCATTTGGTTTTAAAGAATTTGAGTGGTGGAAACAACATGCCAAAACACTCGCCATCTTCTTTGCCCAGATGCTTATGATGAATTTTATGCGCGCGGCGCAAACCTTTAGAATACCAATTGTTGGCATCGCGAAAAAGTTTAAAACGCTGATGTATAAAAATATCATGAACCATAAAATAGGCCATTCCGTAGGCGAAGATTCCCAGACCTATGGGAAGACCGATCCATACACTTTCATAACGCCATAAGAGGAAGCAGCCGATGCTTACAAGGGCATAAAAAATAAAGAAAAAATCATTGCGCTCCCACCACGAGCCATGATCTTTATGATGGTGATCGCGGTGCAGGGACCATAAAAAGCCGTGCATGACGTATTTATGGGTAAACCAGGCCATAAATTCCATAAGGCAAAAGGTGGTGATAAAAACTAGGATCCAGAGAAACGTTTGCATTTTAAATAAGGTTTAATCTATATTTTACATAACTGCGCGCCAGCAGTGAAGCTTTAACATAATTGGGAACACGTATACGGGTGTTTTTTATCTCAATAGACGGTGTGTCTTTAAGTTTGCTAAGTAGTTTGCGGTAATAACGGTAGGCGGTATAGACGCCAAATTTTGCTTCAACGGGTAATTTGTGAATTCCCATAAGACCTTTAGCAAAATCACTTTCGATCTCATCTATTATTTTTTTCTTACTTTCTTCATCAAGCTCTTCCAGATTGGCATTAGGAAAATAACTACGGCTGAGCTCTTCATAATCGGCCTTCAGATCGCGTAAAAAATTTACTTTTTGAAAGGCTGAACCTAAGCTCATGGCGCTTTCGCGGAGCGATTCATATTTTTCCTGGTCACCCTTAACAAAAACTTTAAGGCACATAAGTCCTACCACGTCTGCAGAGCCATAGATGTATTCTTTATAATCTGCATCTGTGAGGTAATCACTTTTAGTAAGGTCAAGGCGCATACTTTTCATAAACGAATCGACCAGTTCTTTTTGAATTCCATACTTATGATAGGTATGCTGAAAAGAATTGAGAATGGGATTGAGGCTTATTTTATCGATCAAGGCATTTTCCAGATCTACGGTAAACCGCGAGAAAAGTGCTTTTTTGTCATAATCGTGAAAACTATCCACGATTTCATCGGCAAATCGCACAAAACCGTAAACGTTGTGAATATCCTGCCTTATACTGGGCGCAAGCATTTGGGTCGCCGTTGAGAATGAGGTACTGTACGACTGGGTGACCATCTGGGAGCACTTGAAGGATACGGTGTCAAAAATTGCTTTCATGTACTACTGCTGTTTTTCAATAAGACCCGCTGTGAGCTTTCCTGAAATCAATGCAGGTGGAACCCCAGGGCCGGGTACGGTTAATTGACCTGTAAAATACAGGTTTTTTACTTTTTTACTTTTCAGTTTTGGTCGTAGAAAGGCTGTTTGCAACAGTGTATTTGCCATCCCATAAGCGTTGCCCTTATAAGAATTGTAATCCTGAATAAAGTCCTGCACACAAAAAGACTCCTTAAATATAATATTTTTTCGCACTTTTTGGTCGGTTAAATGCTCAAAACGATCCATTATTTTATGGAAATAAGTGTTGCGTATTTCATGCGAATCATAAAGTCCAGGCGCTATGGGAATAAGAAAAAAGCCGCCATCCTTACCTTCCGGAGCCATAGAAGCGTCTGTTTTTGAAGGAAAATTGGCGTAAAAAAGTGGTTCTGTGGGCCATTCTGGAGTATCGTAAATCTCCTCGGCGTGCTGGATAAAATCGGTATCAAAAAAGAGATTGTGGTGATTTACATTATCAATCTTTTTATTGAAGCCTATATAAAAGAGTAGGGAGGAAGGTGCAAATACCTTCTTTTCCCAATAACTTTCTGAATATTGGCGCATACTTTCTGGCAGGAGTGTTTCGGTATGGTGATAATCTGCGCCGCTCAAAATAATATCACCTTGCACGGTTTTTCCGTTTATTTCCAGGCCTACGGCCGAATTTCCTTCGGTGCGTATGCGACTTGCAACACTTTCTGTATGTATCTGTACACCAAGTTCTTTGGCGAGCGATTCTATACCTTCTATTACTGCATACATTCCATTTCTAGGATGAAAAGTACCCAAGCCAAAATCGGCATAGTTCATAAAACTGTAAAAGGCAGGCGTATCTGAAGGTTTCGCGCCCAGAAAAAGCACGGGAAATTCAAGGATCTGTATAAGTTTAGGATTTGTGAAGACACCGCGCACATCTTTACTTATCGTACTGAAAAAACGCCCAATTTTCAGGATTGTCTGTGGTGTGACCAGTTCTAGTGGGGAAACGCCGGGGCGATATACCAGATCCTTAATGGCCACGTCATAATTGTCTTTGGCCTTGTCTATAAAGTGCTGCAGCTTTTTTGAACTGCCAGGCTCTTCGGCTTCAAAGACTTTTTTTATTTTTTCGAGCGTGTCTTCAATAGTAATGTAATCGTCTTTGCCAAAGAATACACGGTAGGCGGGATTCAGTTTTTGTAGCGTGTAATAATCGGACTGTTTTTTACCGAAATCGGCAAAAAAGCGGTCAAAAACGTCTGGCATCCAAAACCATGATGGGCCCATATCAAAGGTAAAACCCTCTCGTTTTAATTGCCTCGCGCGTCCACCTATGCTACTGTTTTTTTCATAAATATGTACTTCGTGCCCTTGTTGTGCCAAATAGCACGAGGCTGAGAGGGCAGAAAATCCAGAACCTATTATGAGTATTTTTTTCTTCATTATAAATTTTCAATAAAGGAATCGATTGATTTGATGACATGGGAATTTTTAGGCAAATCTTTGATATTTTCCCGAAGTGCCTTTCGACCAAATATATAGAAAGGTACATTGTTATTTTCTAATTCTGTATTAAAAGCCTTTGCATAATCTGCTACCGAGCTGTGATCTGGTTTTACCGTAAAATAAGACACGAAACTTACATTGAGCTGATTGAGCATCAAGTATTTTAGATTTTCTATAAGGATACTTTGCCCCAGATAAATACATTTATAACCATGCCTTACAATCTCGTAATTGAGGAAGAGGAGACCAAGATCGTGTATTTCATTGTCTGGTAAGAAAAGGACAAAAACCCTTGATTTATGGGGGATATCTGTAAGTTGATATTGTTCAATCCTAAGCAGTATTTTTTGCTTGATTAGGTTGGTAATAAAATGTTCGTGCGAGGGGTCTATGGTATTGGTCTGCCAGAGCAAGCCTATTTCCTCTAGTAACGGAATAAGCACTTCTTTAAAAATGGTCGTGAAATCCAACTCCTTTGAGAGAGAATCAAACGTTTTAGCAAACAGCTGCTGATCAAAATTAATCATCGCGATCTTAAATGAATTGATGGCTTGATGACCTTTTGGCTGTGTTTTTAGCGAGACGGTTTGCTTGACCAGTTCCGCTATCTCCGAAGTACTGTGGCTTGCTATTTTTGATATTTTATAATCGTGCTCCAGTAAAAATGAAACATTCAACAGTTTTTGTAAATCTTTGAGGGTGTAGGTGCGAATGTTTGTAGGTGTTCGTTCTGGGGCAAAGAGCTGGTAACGTTTTTCCCAAATGCGTATGGTGTGCGCTTTTACGCTGGCCAAATTCTCTAGATCTTTGATGCTGAATTTGGTTTTGACGGCGTTCATTTAAAAAAATATTGTTGTACAATGCATTCAAATGTACAGCTTTGTTCAATAGATTAAAAAAAAAGATAAACAAAATATCGTTTTTAGTAAAGTATTATGAAGTGTGTTTGGATTTTACAATTAACACCTTAACTCAATGAATTATAAAAAACAATGGCCGGTATCTTTTGAGATACCGGCCATTGAATAAAGTTGAACTTTATGTTCTACGTCTTAGTTTAAAGATTCCATGTCAATTACAAATCTGTATTTTACATCCCCATCTACCACACGCTTAAACGCATCGTTAATGGTTTTCATATCGATCAGTTCAATATCAGAAACGATATCATGTTTTCCGCAAAAATCCAGCATCTCCTGAGTTTCTTTTATACCGCCTATTACAGAACCAGCGATACTTTTTCTGCCAATGATCAAGCCTGCGCCATTCACTTCAATAGGCTCAATAGCGCCTACCATTACCATTGTACCATCCCTTTTGAGGATATTTATATATGGATTTGTATCGTGGCCTACGGGAATAGTATTCAGTAAGAAATCAAAACTGTTTGCTTGCTCTTTCATAGCATCCAGATCCTTAGATATAAGAACCTCATCTGCGCCCAGACGTTTTGCATCTTCTGCTTTTTCTGGAGAAGTGGTGATCATTACGGTATGGGCTCCCATTGCGTGGGCGAATTTTATGCCCATATGTCCCAAGCCACCTAAACCAATTACTCCTACCTTATCACCTTTTTTTATATTCCATGTGCGCAAAGGAGAAAAAGTGGTAATACCTGCACATAATAAAGGTGCAACTGCTTTAGTATCCAAGTTTCCTGGTACTTTTAATACAAACTCTTTATTTACCACTACACTCTGAGAATACCCACCGAAAGTATGACGATCTTCTAGATGTTTATCATTAGAGTTATAGGTAAAGGTGGCTCCATTTTCACAATATTGCTCTAAGCCTTCCTTACAGGAATCACAGGTCTGGCAAGAATCTACCAAACAACCTACCCCTACAAGATCTCCTTTTTTGAAATTTTTTACATTTTCACCTACTTCAATTACCTCACCTACAATTTCATGACCTGGAACTACTGGATAAACAGAATTTTTCCAATCATTGCGTACTTGGTGAATATCACTATGGCAAACACCACAATGCGTTATTTTAATGTGCACGTCATCTTTAGTGGGCTTACGCCTTTCGATCTGCATTTCTTTTAGGTCTGCATCGGCGGCTTGTGCACCGTAAGCTTTTACCTGATTTGATTTATTTGACTTTATTTCTGCTTCTGCAGTTTGACTCTGATTCATATCTTATTTTAATTTTGTCACAAAAATATAAACTAAAGTATGCTCGGTCATGTAGACTTAACGCTCTTTAACAGGGATTATCCTTGATCTTAAGAGTTTGTTTAAACTGAAGCAGGCCAGATGGTGCTCATTTCAAAAGCTGTAGATGCGGGAAACAGGCATGCACTTCCGTTCTCGCGGATGTGGCTTTTTAAAATGCGCTTGGTATGATAAGAATTTTTCTGCGGAATAATAATATTCTCAAATTCCTCAAAAGTGGTGATCTGTTTTTCTTTTTCCATATAGCCATATCCGCGATAAATACCTTCACGTACCAGAACAACTGCATTCTCTTGTTCGCTGCGGCCAGCGCAAGGAATAACAAAATCTTGATGCATTCGGGTAAGCGCGGCGATTGCTTGGTCAACTCGGCTATTGTAATCAGCGACCTCTTCTTCTTTAATACAGACACCGTGGCAAGAGGTGATCTTGTAGTGTGAACATCTACCAGTGGTCTCCTGAAGTCCGCAAAAACGGGGGCATAATTCAAAATCTTCACAAAGCTGCTCTAGGCGTTCAATGCCTTTTGCACGGGTAAAAAAGTAATCTAACGCGCTGTCTTTGTATTTAGAACGAATCAATACGAGCTGTTTAGCGCCTGCTCGGTTCTGATAGGAAACAATACAGAATGGATTTTGAACCTTTTTCTGTGCCTGGTTAAACTTTGGATAATGCTTCGCTATTTTTTCGGATTCCAGCAATAGCGCTATGAGTTCGTTGCCGGTTACTTCATAATCTATGCGATAGGTTTCCTGAGCGAGCAGGTATTCACTGTTTTTTTTGCTGTAAAAATGGCTTGTAACCCGTTGCTTAATATTTTTGGCCTTGCCGGCATAAATTATCTTGCCTTTTTGATCCATAAATAGGTAAATACCGGTCTTTTCTGGCAGGTTTTCGAGGTTTTCTCTATTCAGATGTGGTGGAAGAGTCGCTTCTTTGCTCCGGGAGTTTAAGAAAGAACTAATTGTTTCCCCCTCGGGATCGAGGCTTAAAATCCTTTTGAAAGAGCAATACGGTCGCATCGGTATCGCCCTCGGCGCGGTGTCGGTTATTGAGCGGTATACCCAGCGAAGTGCATAATTTGCCTAGGCTATAAGAATATAATTTGGGGATAAGCTTTCGCGAAAGGCGCACTGTGCACAATTTCTTCCGGTAGAAATCGCGCTCTATGGCACGAAATTCACCGCGCAGCACGTTATAATCAAAGTTCACATTGTGAGCGACAAATATGCAGCCTCTGGTCATGCGCTCTATTTCATCAGCAATCTCATGAAATTTCGGTGCATCTTCCACCATCGTATTATCAATCCCCGTGAGCCCGGTTATAAACGGCGGAATAAAACACTCGGGATTAACGAGAGAAGTAAATTTATCAATCACGGCATCATCTTCCAGCAGTACGATGCAGATCTCGGTTATGCGATTGCCATGCAGGCCTTTGCCAGTAGTTTCTACGTCAATGATGCTATAACGCTGGGGAGCCATTAATTTTTTTTTTGGATAAAGCACAAATATAGATTATTATAGGAATAAATCCAAAATAAGGGAAATTATCCTTTGAAAGAGAAGATTATTTTGTGAGGATACTTATTCTATCCACCCAGCACTTTTTAAAAATTTCTTCAATTCCGCATCTTGTGTTGAAATGGGTGGCAGCCATTCTCTAACTTTTTCACGTTGCCACCATAAATTTTGTGTATTACCGGGAGCCGCAAAAGAGTAACGGTAAAGTACTGCGCGTATGTAACGGGGTGGCTTGCTGGGAAAGGGGTTATTTGCAAATAAGTCTAAGATTTTGGCGTCGTTGTGCAGCAATTTCCAGATCAAATTGAGTGTCCAAGGGTATTGTCGCGCACTGGCCATTGAAGCAAACCACATTTGCCAGTCAAGGTGCAACTGATAGGGGGCAATCTGCGGTGGCATCTTATCGAGCATTACTGGCAGGCCCCTATATACATAAGATTTCCAGTCGCTGGTATCGCTGGGGTTTTCATCCTGAGTGCCTTCAAAGATCACATTAAGCCTTTCGCCGCCTACAGTACCAAAAGCCCCATAAGTATTTACAAGCTCCAGCGAACTGTAAGAGGTGTTCATGATCTGTTTTTCAGAAAGCAAGTTCATCGCTGGCTTGATGCTAAGTACACCTATCACGGCGGTCACTCCCCAAGAGGTAACGGTCATGACTCGTGAGGGCTCTGCATTCATGGCGGCAAGTTGTGCCTTGTGTACCAGTTTTTTAGGCAGTACCTTCTCCCAGTAGCCATCATCAAAACATGCCAGAGCAGGAACTATGGTCAGCCAGTTTAAGAAGGAAAGATTACCGCTCAATATAATGGTGATCTGAAACAGTACGATTACGGTACCCGCAATATGCCTACCTATGCGCGGCCAGAATACAAACCAAGGTGCGGCCAGTTCTGCGAGCCAGTTATATCAGACCCCAGCTTTTAAAATGGAATGGGGCAGAAAATGAAACCACCGGCTCAAGGGGTCAGGAATTGGCTGCGTCTGAAAATGCTGAAATAGCGCGGTGCCCTCCCTCCATACGCTGTTTCCTCGGAATTTAATCATTCCGGAACCTATCATAACACGAAAGATCAACCAGCGAAACAAAAAAATGACCGGTGTGGGCGCAGCTCGTTTGGGGAACGGGCGCATATCTAGCAGCGGACAAAGAAAAATGGCCAGAAAACCGGTTTCAAGCAACTGGATTTCCCAGCCGTACCCATACCACTCCTGCCCCACGTGAACAATAGACATGTAAAGCAGCCAGAGCACAAGCAACAATGGCGCATTCGCAAAACCTGCCACCACAATAAGCGAAAGTATAAAACCCATCCACGACACACTGAGCAGCGCAGTATCTGAATGGCTGAACCAAAACAGCGATGGCAGGCGCTTAAAGCCGGCAGTGGTAGATCCCATTGCATCACTCACCCTGTCCAGAAAAGTTCCCACCGGCAGCAATCCATTTTTGCCTATAAGCGGTACGATCTCATTTATGGCAACCAGAAATGACACGGCATAGATCGTCCCCAGCAGCCGCAAAATCATAAAGCGGGTGAGCCAGTACGTGGGTTTTTTGTTCGATGGGCTGGTAACCCTAAATAATTTGCTGATCGTATTTTTCATGGTGAAGGTTTTTAAGCCTGTGAAACCAATGATCATTAATATTATCTAAAGTTATAAAACCCTTTTGAAATGTGGAATAGCAGGAACTAGCAAGATGAATTAAAGAATATTTTTTAAGATATTTTTGCTAAATGGACTTTATGTGAGAGCAATCAAAATTAATTTTTAGGGGTGCAAAGAAACTTTATTAATGCCCGCGAGTTATGGTAGGAATATTTGCACATGCCCAGTTTATCCTCTTGTATATAAAGTTTATTATGCTCATCTATCCTAAAAAACCATTCCCGTTTTGTGATCGATGATGGTTCGAATAAAAGAGTGTTTCTAATTCTCAACATCCACCCAAAAACTAGACATAGGCAAATCTGCTGCATTATAAATGCCGGGAATGGCGATATTTTCCCAGCCATAGCGGATATATTTAGGATCTTGCACTGTAGAGCGTACAATGATTTTCCCCTTTTCTACTTTTACTTTATTGGCTTGTTGAAACTGTTTATCTGCTCCAGCAAGCTCAAAAATGGCATTGGCGCGCTCTTTATTGGCATAATGCAGATCATCTCCATTTTTTAGATAAACTTCCACTTTATTGGTTGCCACTTGAATGGCACGATCCACTAGCGGACTTTCAGCAAGAATCTTTTCCCCATAATGTTTAGCTAAAGCCAAATTTGCAAAGCGCAGTCCCACAGCAAGTTTGTTTTTAGGGTGAATATTGTCATCTTCTCCCAGATCGCCCAGTACCACCATTCCGGTATTGGGGACTTTTAGCGCCCTGCGCTGGGCATCGCGAACTTCTACACCTGAGAAATTATCACCATATTGATAAGGCGCGATCTGCGCGAAATAAAATGGAAAATCGGTGTTCCAAGCCTTGCGCCAACTTTTAATTAAACTTGAAAAAGTATGTTCATAATACGCAGCGTTAGAAGTATTGCTCTCGCCTTGATACCATATTGCACCGGCGATGGTGTAGGGGGCCATTGGCGCAATCATACCGTTATAAGCCTTTCCAGGTTCACTTGGCCCCCATTGTTCTTCCTTGAGAAGGGTTGCGGCTTTAGCCAAAGAATCATTGGTCGTAAATAGTTTCTCCGGCATCCAGATTTCTGCGGGAGTACCACCCCAATTCGCCCCGATTAGACCGATTGGTACATTGAGTTCTTCATTCAATTTTTTTCCAAAGAAATAGGCGATCGCACTAAACGAAGGCATTGTTTCTGCGGTAGATTCTACCCATTTGGCATCCACATCATCCTGAGGATATTGGGACGACGTACGTGGGACATCAAAAAAACGGATATTGGTATTTTTAGCATTGGCAATGGCTTCCTCTTTGTTGGTAATTCCTGCAGAAGCGCTCCATTCCATATTAGACTGTCCCGAAGCGATCCACACTTCGCCCAGTAGCACATTACGCAATATGATTGTATTATAGCCTATGACAGTTATCGTGTAAGGTCCGGGACCGGAAGGGGTTTGAAGCTTTAATTTCCACTGTGCCTGTCTAGTTGCGGTGGTCGCGACGGTATCGTTTGGATTCCAAGAAGCCACTAATTGTACTTTTTCGCTTGGATCGCCCCAGCCCCAGATGTTTACTGTGGCATCCTGCTGCAATACCATGTTGTCTGAAAACAGTGCTGGCAATCTTATTTTTGCATGGCTTTGTTGCCCGAAAAACATTAGGGAAAGAAAAAATAGTGAATGGAAGGTCTTCATTGAGGTTAATTATAAAAGTGGTGTTTTATATTTATTGCGATTCTCTTAAAAGAACCCTCTTTAACTACGGTGCTTTCCTTAAAAAACAAAAGAAGGAACTTCAAAATCAGTAAAACGTAGATTTTATTATGATCTAAATTTAAAACATTGAGGACTATCACATTTTAAATCTATGATCAGACATTCGATGACGTGTTGCGGGGTTTTATAAGTCTATATCCCAAATATTAGAATGCAGCGGTGTAAATTTTTGTTCTCAAAACATATATGCCGCAAACCTACAACGCGGTTTGCGGCGACAACATGCCCATCTTTCATAAGGTCCTAGCAATCCATATTTAAACGAAGTGGTTTTTAGGCTTTTGATTTACCTTTTTAATGGCATTACTTACTTCAAAATTCCCTCGATCTTTTGCAGCTCGTTCTCGGTAAAATCTAGATTGTTAAGCGCTTCCACGTTATTTTTGAGTTGGTCTACCTTACTCGCACCTACAAGCACTGAAGTTACTCGTTGATCTTTGAGCAACCAGGCGATTGCCATTTGTGCAAGGCTCTGGTTTCGATTTTCTGCGATTTCGTTCAGTTTTTTGACCTGTTCGACCACTTCTGGAGTTATTTGATCTTCGCTGAGGTAACTTCCCTGAGTCGCTGCGCGCGAATCTTTTGGTATCCCGTTGAGGTACTTTCCGGTAAGAATGCCCTGTTCCAAAGGAGAGAAAACGATGCTCCCCACGCCAACTCTCTCGAGTGTGTCGAGCAATTTATTTTCCTCCACCCAGCGGTCCATCATATTATAACGCGGCTGGTGAATAAGAAATGGTGTTCCCATCGCTTTTAATAATTCCGCGGCACGCGCAGTTTCTTCTGCTTTATATTGCGAGATGCCCACATAAAGTGCCTTGCCCGAGCGCACGATCTGATCTAGTGCGCCCATGGTTTCTTCCAGTGGAGTTTCGGGATCTGGACGGTGGTGGTAAAAAATATCTACATAATCCAATCCCATGCGCTGTAAGGATTGGTCAAGGCTGGAGATAAGGTATTTTCTGGAACCAAAATTGCCATAAGGCCCAGGCCACATATCCCAACCCGCTTTTGTGGAGATGATAAGTTCGTCGCGGTAGGGCTTAAAATCCTCCTTAAAAATACGTCCAAAATTTTCCTCTGCAGAACCGTAAGGTGGCCCGTAGTTATTGGCCAAGTCAAAATGGGTAATCCCATGATCAAAAGCACTCCTTAAAATAGCACGGCTGTTTTCAAAATTATCCTTATAGCCGAAATTGTGCCAGAGCCCCAGCGAGATAAGTGGAAGTTTGATCCCGCTTCTTCCGCAACGGCGGTATTGCATAGAGTCATACCGGTTTTCCGAAGCGTTATAGGTCTTTGTAATGTTCATAGGTTTATATTTTTTCTATATGTTAGTATAAAAGTATATTTTAGTATAAAAGGAGGTAAGCGGTTTTGTCCTGGTTTGGTGATCTTCAAAATCTGGGGAAAAACCGCATCTGATGCATAAGCTTAAACCCAAAGGTAGCTACTGGATTAATGGTATCAAAATAGGATTTTGGCTTTGCATAGCTTTCTGAATTTTAGAGTGCACTTTTAAGTATAGTATCCCGAATCTCACATTGAGGATTTACAAGGTATTTTTAATGGAATAGCCCGCTGGCTTTCAACCAGAAGGTTTTTAACTCAGTGCTTAATTTTCTCAATAAAAAATACCCCATAAATTTTTGATTTACTTTGTTTTCGGCTCTGCCAGACCATCGCGTTTTTCGTTTTTAGAATTGAAAATACTTACTGCAAGGACATTCTCTGGAATTTGTAATTTTCGGGAATTCTGGGTAAGATAGCCCGAGCCAAAATAAAATTCCTGCCTATAGTCCTTCCCGCTAGCAAGTTTAAGCAGTGCGTAGGTATCGTCAGGCCTCAACTTAATCGTGCGCTTATTGTTTAGCTTTGTGAAATGCTGCAGACCTGCATCGTTATTTGCGACAAAAAAGTCAATTTTATCATCAGTAATGCGTTGTACGATTCCACGGGTATCTCCGGGAGTGTCAAAACCGCTTACATCCAGATTTGCCTGTTTAAAATCCCCTTTTCCATTGCCCAGAAGAACGGTGCCTTTAGAACTGTTTAAAGAACCTCCCAGGGTTTCGGTATCTGTTCTATTTCCGGTAAGCAGCACATCTAGATAGCCATCATCATTCAGATCTGTAATTGAGATCCCATAAACGGGCGCCAGCTGTGCGGATAGGGGCAGGGTTTTGTAAGAAAAAATGCCGTTCCCCTTATTTTCCAAATAAATGGTGCTAAGGCAAGTGACCTGCTTTTGGGTCGCGCCTTGCAGTTCTTCTTTGGTAAATAATTGGTCAAAGGTAGCCTTGCCATAATCTTTGTAGAAATGAAACCGCCCTTTCATAAAAGATAGCTGACTTATAAGCGCGTCTCTTGACGGTACTGGGTAATTGACCCCGTTGACGTAGCAGCCTATTATGGGATCTATCTTGCCATTATTATCAAAATCCTTGGCCAATATGGTCATGGGTTCTTTTTCAGAAGCGGTGAGGTCTGTATTCTGGCCAAAATTTCCCACGATGTAATCAATATCGCCATCCTGATCAAAATCAGCCCCGTTAATACTGTTCCAGAATCCACTGAGACTGGGCACTCCACTTTCAGCAGTGACATTGCGCAATACTCCTTTTTGGTTTTCATAGAAATTAATGTTCATCCATTCACCCACCACAATAAGATCGACCGCGCCATCAGCATTAAAATCAGTCCATAAAGCAGCGGTTACCATACCTACGTCGGCAATTTCAGGAGCAATCTCATTGGTGCGATCCGTAAATTGACCTCCGTCGTTTTCAAGAATATAACTTTTGTCTGAAAGTGGATAACTGTTCGGCTTGAGACGTGATCCCACAAAAAGATCCAGATCGCCGTCACCGTCATAATCTACAGCATTAACCGTAGAAGTGCTTGAGTTCATATGAGGTAAGCCATCCGAAATTTTAAAGGAACCATCCGGTTTTTGAAGGTACAGCTGATCCTGATAGTTATCATCAGTGTAAGGAAGTTCGTTACCCCCACTAGCAACATAGAGATCTGGCATCGCATCATTATTAAAATCTGCCAGAATACATCCCTGTTGTTCGTACTTCCAGGATTGCGGCAGGATTGCGCCTTTTTTCATCTTCCCATCACTTCCCTGCAGCCACGTGTACGAAGTGTCTTTTACCGCAGTGGTCATAAAAAGATCATCCAGGCCATCGTTGTTGAGATCTGCTACGGCAAGGCCAGGTCCTTCCCGAGAGAGCATTTTAAGGAGCAAAGGCTGACTTAAAAAGTCAACATAGGGATTTTCCTTGTGCACCATTGAGGAAACGAGACCATCATCAGAATCCAATAACGTGGGCTGCGGTTTACCCGTTTTCTTCTCCTTCGTTTGAGCATTGTCATAAGAAAGCGCGATGTGTTTATTTGTACTTAAGTTCCTTAGGATTTGTGTTTTGCCGTCTGGCCAAACAACCCACAAACTATCAATAGCCTTTTTATTACCAAGCCCAAAATGCAGCACAGGATCTACGGAAGAAAGATAACCGCGAACGGGATATTGCTGACTTTTTTGAATTGTATCGTTATAAAAAATGGTGATTTCAGCGCCAATACCGCTTGGATTTAATAAAGGACCTTTGAGGTCTATCGACAAGTAACGGGCGTTATCCCCATTTTTATCTACCGTAGTGTTTTTGTAGATATAAGCGGGGCTGTTAATATTGTTTGATACAAGATCTAAATCCCCGTCAAGGTCAAGATCTACATATATCGCCCCATTGGAAATACTTGCAGGTGCGGCGCTCCATGTTTCAGAAACATTTTTAAAGGAAAGATTGCCCGTGTTACTATAAAAATAATTGGGCAGATTTATGGATGCTAACTTTTCAACATCCCTATAAATGCGCTCTTTCCGAATGGAATCACTGCCAAAGGGATTATTAAGGCCTTCAGCATAATTAGCAAAATCAAGATCTGTGACATCCTTTCCATAACCATTTGTCAAAAACAGGTCTTTAAGGCCATCATTATCAAGATCTGCAATCAAGGGCGCCCAACTCCAGTCCGTTTTGTGAATCCCGGCCAAGCGACCCATTTCTGAGAAAGATGAATCCGTGTTTCGCACTTGTAGCGTATTGCGAACATATTGCGGCATATAACCTTTATCATAGCGTAAAGTCTGGCTGTTATAATTCATGACCAAAGTCATGGTCTTGTTGTGCAGGTTCGATTCGGGCAACATGTCCATCTGAACAATATCGCTTAGTCCATCGTTATTAAAATCCGCAATATCAATGCCCATCCCATTGTTAGAGGTTTGGGTAATGTACTTTTTAATGCCATCTGTAAAGGTTCCATCCCCATTATTGATCCATAAAAGATCATTGCTGATAAAATCGTTAGAACAATAGACATCTGGCCAGCCATCGTTATTGACGTCAAGAATGCCTATACCTAGCCCATAACCTTCTATGGTTATTCCTGCTTCTTTAGAGACATTTGTAAATGTATTATTGCCCTCGTTTCTATAGAACCTGTCTGTACTTATGCCTTCACTGTTGCGCTTAATGGGGCGCAGGTTACTGTGGTTGAATTTTTCCATACCGTTAGTCAAGAGGTACATGTCAAGATCGCCATCTTTATCATAATCAAAAAAAGCAGCCTGTGTACTATAACCACTATCGTCAAGACCATATTGCTTTGCCTCTTCCTTAAAGGTATTGTTGCCTTGATTAATATATAATTGGTTCTTGGAGAGCAGGCTATCTTTACTGGCATTACAGGCATAAATATCGATCAGGCCGTCTGTATTTATATCTACAAAACTGACCCCAGTCGTCCAGCCCATATTCAGGATGCCAGCACTCTCGGTTATATCTTCAAAAGTAAGATTGCCCTTATTTAAATATAGTTTTGAAGAAACCTGATTACCGCCAAAAAAAAGATCTGGCAAACCATCATTATTGATATCGCCGGTACCTACACCGCCGCCGTTATAGATGTACAGGTAATTGAGCGGATTAAAATCTTTGTTTTCTTTGATAGTATTATTAAATGCGATTCCCGTCTGGGCAGCGGGGAGCAGTTCAAACCTATAGGAAGGTTTATCAGAGCAACCCACGACTGCTAATAACAGCACGCAACATAAAGAAATATTTTTCACGAAAATAGATTTAAATCCCATCAGTAAATTGGACCTGGTATTCACATCATTTTTTTAACAACCCGTCATAAAAGGGGATAAGTTGTTCTGCCATTATTTTATGATCATCCAGATCAGGGTGATAACCGCAACCATGCGGTGTCATTGAGGCAAATTCAAAGATAGCCACTGTATGGCCGCTATCAAAATGGCTTTTTACATCCTGAAGGCATTTTAGGAAAATAGCGGCCTTTTCTCCCGAAACCATAGGACTGGTGAGCAATGCGAGTTTAGTTTCGGGATAACGGTTAAAAACATCCTGAACGAATGCAATATATTTAGAAGTATACTTTTCAGGATTAAAAGGCTCGCGTTCTTTCTCACCGTCACCTTCCGAAAGGTCATTGGTACCTAAACAAATGCTCACTAAATCGGGTTTATTACCGGTAAAACCCCATTTTTCATTTGTATTTCCATCTAAATAGGTGGTGGCGTAGACATCGCCCATCACAGGCTGATCTTCATCGTTCCAATTGCGGTACATGCCCATCCCGGAAACTGAGCTCAGCCTGTACTCTGCATTCAACGCCCGTGCTGCTACTGGACCATAGGCGAGGTAAGCGTTGTGCTGATCGTACCATTCCCCAGTATCACATGGAATATCTTCTGTATCCGCACCAAAACCGCAGGTGATGGAGTCACCAATAAATTCGATCTCAGCATCGGTTTTTGGGGTAAATTGCCCGATTTTTTCCGCTTCCGCACCATAAAAAATTATTGGACCGTTGCTAGCTTCAGTTGCTTTATAAATACCGATTTCATTTTCTTTCTCTAACGGTAGCGCAATGGTGATACGGTTTACGGAATCTTTCTGCACTTGAAAACGGTCTATGTAATTTCCGTTTACCTCGATCACTACAAAATCATGTGGCTCACCCTGTGCGCCCACAAATACGGTAAGGGAATCGCCTTCCGCAGTAAAAACGACATGCGCCGCCGGACTTATGAGTGCTTGGGTGCTATCGTTTGCTTTTTCGGTTCGTCCAGAATAGGAAAATTCGGTCTGTGCCGCATTAAAAAAAGTGGGAGTTGTTTTGCTTGGTTTTGTAGCGCAGGAAAGCATTACAGTGGTAACAAGGACTAAAAGTGATTTATAGGGCATTTTTTAAATTATGAATTATGAATTTTGAATGAAGAATTAATAGTGATTTAAGATTGATTGACGGATGACTTAATGATTTGATCCTATTTCCTTTCTTCCGGAATCAAATGTATGGAGAAAATAATCAGTTTTTAATTGGACATTAAAGATACATAACCAGCACCTTGCAGTTCAAATTCTAGTACTCCATTTTTGACTTTTACCGTTTTCATTTTTTTATAGGAATGATCAATATCTGTCAAAAACAGGGTAAATTCGGTCACTTTTTGAGGTAATCCAGTCATTTTTATACTACGTGTTGCGCCTTTGTTCACCATATGAATAGCATAATTTCCTGTAGCCTCGTCACCAAAAGCGGCGCAGGTAATTGCATCTTTATCAGTTGTGACAGGTATTGAATTTAAACCTTTTGGTGTGCTGCCCAGTTGTTTTAAGTTGAAAAAACGCTGCGTGGGATGTAGTTTATCTTTAGTATTACCAAAAAGTCCACCGCCAGACATCATGGAATAATCTGAAGTAAGCTGCCATTGCAAAATACTAAGTGGCTGCGCCATATTGAGAATTTTCATATACACTTCGATCTCATCTAGCGCGTAGGTAGGTTCTTCAAAAATCTGGGGATAGCGCCACGCACCGGCATCTATACTGCCCTCGCCCACAAAAAGTGGAAGACCCACACGGTTTGCTATATCCCTCCATTTGATGAGGTTTTCATCAGTATAACCGCGCCAAGAGTGAAAAGAAACCGCGCCAATGAAGGGTCGAGTTTCGGGATCAATAGAAGCTGGGGTGGTAAAATCCCAACCATTTGCATCTGCCGTGTCGCCCAATAAAAATTGGGTGTTTAAACCATTTTTTCTAAAATTAGCACCTAATTCTTTGATCAGCTGGTTGTGCTCGTCCGCCGTTTGGCGCACATCGATGCCCAGATCAGATTCATTGAACGAGAACATTCTTGCTTCTACGCCATATTCCTCCTTTAAATAGGTGATATAGGAAGTTAGGGATTTATATATTGCTTCCTTTTTAGTCTGATCAAGAGAATTTCCCCGAGAACCGTCCAGGTTTACACCACGCGCACGCTCACCGATTATCGCCCAGTCTGGGGCAAACCAGGCTGCCAATATCACGGGAGTACCAAGGCTATCTAGACGTTTTGCCATCTCCATGGCCGCTTTTACTTTGAGATCAAGATTTCCTTTTCTGGCTTCTGCGATGGGATCTACATTTTCATCGGGCTGCCAAAGTCTCCAGGGCAATTCAACACGAGACCAGGCCACACGAAGGTTCTTGATGCTATAATCAATCACCTGTGGATCCATTTGTGGGTTTTGAAGTCGGAAATTACCACCTATTCCGTCAAATTTTCGACCTTCTTGTTGCGGGAAAATCTTGATTACAGCCGGCGAAGTATCAATGTCTCCCGAGGCTTTAATCGTAAATGTATTTTTATAACTCTCGTTAGCGCTAAGTTGACCCGCGGCAATTTTAATGTAAAGGGAAATTTTCTTTTCTGTAGAATCATTGGCCTGAATGATCAGTTCTGTAGGGGTATTAAAATCTATTTCCAGTTTTCTGGTGGGCGCTTCAATGGTAACTCCAGTCGCGGGTGCTTTATAAGCGGCGCTGCCAAATTTTGCCTTGAGGTCGCTAAGCACCATATTTTCGGTGTTTTTAACCGAAAATTGGGAGTTTCGATCAAATTCTTTGGGCAGTTCCACTTTAAAATAGGCACCGTTAATGAGCGTGTCCACTTTTGATACGACTTGAAGTCCCAGCGTGGTCTCGTTTGTTCCTGTGGTCTGAATGGTATCTGCCCAGGTCAACTGCTCATTCATTTCATAGCTGAAAATCTTTTTATCGTCGACCCGCTTAAAATCAATATTCTGTCCCTCTTTTCGCGTCTCGCGAAAATCCCCGTGCTGGTTTAGCAAAACTAAGCTGGTGTTGAATTCCATAAGCTGATCATCTACGCGAATACCGGTGAGATTGCCCCATGTGGTGAATTCGGTCTGAGCATTGAGATTTGTCCATAACAGCAGAAAAAGAGCAAATGGCAGTATATGAGTAAAAGTATTTTTGGCACGAAGAGATGAGGTTTTCATTTGCGGTAGAGCTTATTTTTAAGCAAGGTCTAAAACTAATGGAATAGTCTGCTTTTAAAGTAATACTATTCTGTCAAAAGCAGATCGTATTTTTTCAGATTGGTCAAAAAAAGGCAATAATTCACCTATTTTCAGCTGAAAATGGCTGTTTTTAGACATTAAAATTCCTCCAATCTGGAACTCAACGCAATTTGTTGGAAGGCTTTAGCATTTGAAATACGACTGGCCGGAAAAATATACTCCACATTTGATTTGCTCCGTAACCTCCCGAAAATTTGTATCTTAAGGTTTTAATTATTAAAAATCTCGATCATGAAAAATCTACTAATTGTTTTTGCACTTACGTTTTCTGCGGTTGCACAGAACAAAATTCTTCCAAAGGATATACAGATAAAAACCGCGATTTTGGCCGCGCCCGAGATGTATCGCGATAGTGCTGCCGTGCTGGGTTACTCTGCTGAAGGAAAACTTATCACCCTTCGCGAAGGTACTAATGGAATGATATGTCTGGCAGACGACCCAAACAAGGCCGGAATAAGCGTCGCCTGTTACAGCGCAGAATTGGAACCTTTTATGGCTCGCGGACGCACATTGTCTGCCGAGGGAAAATCCTATGAAGAAAAGGAAGGGGTCAGAAAATCGGAAATAGACGCTGGAACCTTAAAAATGCCTGAAGAACCATCTATGGTCTATGTTTTAGCGGGAGAAGAAGAAGATTATAGTGTTGAAACTGGCGAACTCAAAAATAGCAACATACGCTACGTACTTTACAAACCTTATATGACAGGTGAAAGTACAGGTCTTCCCACAAAACCACAAACTCCAGGAATGCCCTGGTTGATGGATGCTGGCACACATCGTTCACATATCATGATTTCGCCAGTAAACAAATAAAGCGCTATTCTAAAAACCAAAACCGAAACCTACCTGAAAGATATTGGTCTCTACGGAATTAAAATAACCAAAGCTCAGACCGAAAGAGCTCACACCACTTATCCACAGGCCACCGCCTTGTGAAGTATGCCATTTGCTGGAAGGATCGCCGGAAAGCCAGGTGCGGCCATAGTCAAACCCACCAAAAACACCAATGGTAATGGGTAAAATTCCTGTTGTGTAATCTTTAATGCGCAAGCGCAGATCTGAACTCTGGTAGAAATAGGCGTCACCGGTAAAACGCTGATCCCTAAAACCGCGCAAGCCATTGTCACCGCCAAGAGAAGGCGCGTGGTAAAAGAAATAATCGGCACCAAAGTTGGTCTTCGCTTCTAGCGTTGTGCCAAAAACCAGATTGCCCGATTCTATTAGTTTTTTAGAGAATTCAAAGTTTGCCGATACATAGCCAAAATTATTGTCGGCCAATGTCGTATTGAATTTATAACCTGCCGTAACACCTATATAAAGTGATTCCGTAGGAAAATCGTCAGCATCGTCAATATTGTAAAATGCCGTAGTTTCTGCGCCTACATACGACTGATTATCAAAAACATTGGGGTCAAGGTTGTCTGCGGTAAAAAGCCTGTTTGGGTTTTCGTTCACGCGATAATTTTCAAAGAGAGCGGAGACTTTTAAGGTATAAAAAGTAATGCCCGCCCGCAGCTTTAACTGCTCCATTCGCGCCCTGAAGTAATTACGTCCCAATGTTTCTTCACTGTTCACGCTTTCATTACCGTAGCCAAAAAAGTTGGTCGCAAACTGATCGCTGGTGTAATAGCCTTCGGTTTCAAAATTCCATCTTGGGAATATATTCGCATAAATACCTTTGTAACGCAGCTCAATGGCATTAAAAGTGAAGAAATATTTTGCGGTCAACGCATGTTGCTGCCTAAAGGGATTTCCATTAAAGCCATTGATCGTGTACGTATCTTTTCCACCTATAAATACACCATCGTCCAGCCTGTAACCGGCTGTAGGCATAAATTTATTTGCGCTGGCATCAATATACGCCCAGTTATAATTATTGGTCGTATAAAAACTCGTGAGTTGTTTATGTGGCTTTTTGGCCTCATAAATGCTTTCTTCATAAGGAAGGTCATATACTTTAAGGCCTTTTTTATTGGTCACATTGTAATGGTCTTTGCCATAACCGCCGGCGAGGCGCACAAAAATGCTTCCATCACCTTCGCCAAATACGTTAAACTGATCGTCTTCATTAAGGCCGTAGATCCAGATCTCGCGGGTCTCGTCGCGGTTAAAGGTTCTATCGTATATGACCGTGTTTTTTTTATCGCTCTTGTCTCTTTTTATAACGACCCTTGTCCAGCCGTTTTCAAGACGTTCTATATCAAAAATATCATCTTTTTCCGTACCGTGCAGAACGATGGTTTTATTGAGGTATTTGCCATATTCTTCGGCATATTTGGGCAAATCTTTGAGGCGTTGCCTAAAGCTGGATTTAATAAATTGAAAGGTGCTATCCTGTCTTAATTCCGGCGGAAGTTGGTCAAAAGCCTTGTCAATATCCGCTTCGGTAAGTGAATTCTGAATACTTTTCGCTTGTTCGATCCATTTATCGGTACCATATTTGGTAACCAGCGCTTTATCAAGGCTGTACCCACGGTTATTGAACCACTTTACACTGTTTATTTCGGGACCATACGATACCCAAGAGCGGGTAATGGGCAAAAACCATTGTAAGATGGGAAGCGCCACGCCACCAAATTTTGGGAACGCATTGTCACGGTCGCGGGGCACCGGGATAAATCGAATATCATCATCATTAATAGTATATTCTATCCACCTGAACTGATCCTGATGCCGGTCCCAGTCGCCCAGTAGCATGTTGAAAAGGCGGGTGCGAACATACGTTTCTTGATCTACACTGTACTTTTCATCTTTATGAATAAGCTCTAGCATATCTGTGGTACTCTCAAAATCGCCAACTTTTCCCTGTTTTTTGGGATCTGCCTGATTATAGCCCTCAAAGTTTTTCTGCTCTTCGGAAGGGCGTTCTTCTATAAAGTATAACTGATTGCCATAATTTTGATTAAACGAGCCTAAAAACTCCTGTTTTGGCACATAAAACAGCCTGGGGCGGGAATGGTTGACGCCGGCAGCAATGGCGAGTGGATAAATGGGCAATTGCATATATTGTGAAGATGTGGTAAAAAAGTCTGAAAGGAGATCATCTGGCACCGTGTTTTTATAGCTGTCTGCTTCAAAGGTTATCCCAGGAATTTGCGCTGCAAGTGCCTGAATCGAATTCTTGCGCAGCGAGCGCATGTTGTATTGCCGGTTTTGGGGATCAACCATGCGCAGCGAACTCGATTGCTGGCCGCCGCCTTGTTTAATGATCTTCATCCCGCCATAAAGCGTATCGAGCTTTACAACTTGGGCGGTTACCGGTGTCGTATAATAGTCACGGTAACGATCGCCCCATAAAAACTTATAAAACTCAGAACGCTTAAAATCTGCCGGATTATCAAACATGCCCACTTGCACCGTTTGCTGGTCACCCAGACTGTCTTTATAGCTTTCGTTATATTCGCTGAATTTTGGTAAAACTGGAAGGCGCATATCTTTCTCGTCTGTTTCTGGAGTGATAAAAGTAACTTCAGAAGAACCGTCTTTAAAATATTCTAATTTGGCAAAGCCACGTGCCCCGTGGGTATAAATCCCTTCAAAAGGCAAAGTGCCACCTATAGCCGTGAGGGCGCTACTGGATCTCCGGGTAGCCTGCACCGTGCCCAAAGAGCCGCTTATGATTTGAGGAGTATTTTTAGCTATCAATAATTGCAGGTTTTCTTCATGTCCAGATACAAAGGTAATACGGTCAGAACGCTGTGCCATTGCGGCCATGAGCACCCGGTAGTAACCGTAAGGTCTGGAGTCGAGCATTTTTGATGAAAAAGAACCCAAAATTCCTATGCCTTCTACAATTGTGCTTATCCCTGGGATGGGCAATAAAGCATCTTTAAGCGTGATTTTACCGGCATATTCACCATTTCCAAAAATAGGATGATGCATGGCAATGATCAGGTTTTTGTCTTGTGCATCACTGATATAGCCTTGTAATTCCGAAGAAAAGCGCGCTGGGGTATCCAGGTTCCCACATTTTTGATTGATGTATTTAACGCCGTTCCAGCTATTGAGTAACCAGTCCGAATCTATAAGGAGCAGGTCTAGGTTATCATTGATGGTTACAAATTCTAAAGGACACACATTATTAGGTTCTACCTCAATATTTTTAAGGTCTTTATCTTTAAAAAAGTCTTCTACTTTTTCAATTTTCTTGGCGTTTTTGCTTTTCCATTCATTAATACCGGGAATGAAGTAAGTGTGGCCCTTAAAATTCTCCACAAGTTGCAGTTCAAGTTTAACAAGTGTGGAATCCTTTTCCCAATTCTCTTTTTCTGGGCTTATGTAATCACCGGTAAAAAGCATGGTGCTTTCCTTTGGGGCGTCTTCAAGGTTGGATTTGAGGAGCTTTAGCGTCTCATCGTCTAGGCTGGGATCTTTCAAATTGCCAACGCCCCCAGCAATAAAAAAAGTATGAGTTGGTGTTCTTTGGGTCGTTACATTTATGGGTTCCTCTCCCTTTTTGAGCTGCGGTTTGTAGGTTGCACAAGATACGAGCAGGAAAGCTATTAGAAAATGAAAATAGTTTTTTAGATGTATTTTTTTAATCATTCGGTAAAAGGTTAAATGCTCTAAAAAGGAGAGCGTAGGGTTTTATTTTTAGCAGAAAAGAAGAATGCCTGCATAAATCAACTAAAAAGTATATTTATTAAAAATTTATAATAATAGCGCAAATACGCATTGAGCGTGCAAATATAGTAACAAAAATTAAGTACTAATAGATGTTAAAATCGAAAGGGAAGTTTTGTTTTAATGGATATATTTAATTATAATTGATTGCTCTGTTGATTTTTTTTAATTTCGAGCCTATTCTAAACAGAACACTCCAGATGACGATAAAAGAAATAGCAAGACTGGCCAATGTATCTTTAGGTACAGTCGATCGGGTAATTCATAAGCGAGGAAAGGTTTCCCCAAAAACTGAGAAAAAGATTCTGGATATTCTGAAATATGTTGATTACCGTCCTAATATTTACGCGCGTGGACTGGTATTGAACAAATTATTTACAATTGCCGCTTTGATACCTTCTTTTGAAATGGGTGAGTATTGGGAAATTCCCCAAAATGGAATTATGAAAGGGGCTCAGGACTTAGAACAATTTGGAATACGCGTCAAGGTTTTCAATTTTAATCAAAACCTGCCCGAATCGTTTATTGAACAATCAGAAAAGGTGATAGCGCTAAAGCCAGATGGGATTATACTTGCACCGGTAATAAATTTTGAAGCGGTAAGATTTACTAAAAAACTAAATAAGTTAAAGATCCCATTCACAATAATAGATTCTAATATTTCAGATAGTGGCGCGCTATGTTTTATTGGACAGGATGCCTATCAAAGTGGAAAGCTTGCTGCAAAGCTGCTTAAGTCGGAAATTGGCGGTAAGGGAAATATTTCAATAATTTCAATAAAAAATAATGAAAATCATAACAAAACGCTTCAAAAAAGAATTGAAGGGTTTAGGGATTATTTTTTAGAGAGCGATGAGATCGATCAAATAAGCCTTCGGGAATTCGATATAAATCAGCGCGCTACGGATTGGAAAGAGCTTCTTAGGCAAGTTAGCTCAACCCCGGATACCGCCGGAATATTCGTGCCCAGCTCTAAAGTACATTTTGTGGCTGAAGTGATCGAAGATTTGAATGTAACTATCAAACTTGTGGGCAATGACCTAATTGAACGTAACGCCCATTTCTTGGAGAAGGGTGTCATCAATTATTTAATTTGCCAGCGTCCAGAAAATCAGGGATATATCGCTTTGGATGCATTCTATAGGATTTTAGTGCTTAAACAGGGCATTCAAAAAGAAAAATACCTTCCCTTGGATATCGTTACAAAAGAAAACCTAGGGTACTATAACGACGCCTTAATAAGACTTGCTTAGCGTTGGAGACTTCTGGGCGATGGTCTTATTAAATGATTGTTTGTAAATTAGCTAATCGAAATTTGACGTAATAGGGAAGAATATATTAATTCTATCTCGATCTCCACTTCAAAAATTCTTTTCTTGTTACTACACTTACCGTCCCTACGGGGCTAAATTTTATCGTTCCATAATTAAATGTAAATTTCAAAAGGGATACATAAGTCCTTAAAATTATATAGCGAAAATTTTTAAAGCGTGTACGTAAGTTATTTTTTGATAATTATTTGCTTTAGAATTAAAATATGTTAACTTGTACCCAATGAAACAAATAATAAATGAACATATTCTTAATTATTTAACTTAATTATTCGAAAGTAAATTTTTAAAAATACATAATGTGTACGTGCACATTGTTAGGGTGAGTTTGTTTTAGATGATGATTGTGCACTAAGAGAACAAATATCAGAAACCACCTGCAAACGATGTAAATTACAAATATGAGTTTTACTTTATTAGCCCATTAACCTAAAATCACATGGTATGAGACAATTTTTACTTAATTATCGCCTAATCTATAAAGGCATTCGAAAATGGACGTTCTTTTTGCTACTCTTCCCCTTTTTACTGGTAAATTCATATATAGCCTCAGCTGCCGTAAATACTGAAACATCCTTGGAAAGTCTAAATATAAATGGGCTAGGCAAAGATAATATTGCGCGAAACGTCCTAATAATTAATGAGCGCAAGAAGATCCAGAACTTGACTGTTAAAGGGCTTGTAGTCGATGCTCAAGGAATGCCCTTACCAAGTGCCAATATAATCGAAAAGGGTACTAGCAACGGAAGCTTGACTGATTTTGACGGTAATTATTCCATTACTGTTTCTGACGGCAATGCGATACTTGTCATTTCATATGTAGGTTTTGTTACCCAAGAAATTCCCGTGGATGGGCGGGAGACCATTGATGTTTCACTTAAGGCTGATGCTGCTGCATTGGATGAAGTGGTTGTAGTGGGCTATGGTACATCAAGTAAGAGAGATCTTACTGGAGCTGTGGCAACCATATCTACTGAAAAATTGCAAAATAAACCCGTTGTGTCCTACCAAGAAGCTCTTTCAGGACAGATGGCGGGTGTCCAAGTGCAACAGGTCAGTGCAGCTCCTGGTAACGAGGGGCTAGCCGTTAGAGTACGGGGTTCAGGGTCAATTACCGCTGGGCAAGACCCTTTATATGTTATAGATGGTTATCCCATAGAAGGGAGTGCATTTACGCTTGTAAACCCTTCGGATATTGAAAGTATCCAAGTATTGAAAGATGCATCTTCTACAGCCATTTATGGCTCGCGCGGTTCTAATGGGGTTGTGATCGTAACCACCAAAAAAGGGAAGCTAGGGAAGCCAAGCATTTCATACAATACCTATTTCGGTATTCAGCAAGTCGCAAACAAGTTTGATATGATGAACACTGAGCAATACCTCCAGTTTTTTAAAGACGGGCACAACCAAGCCTGGCTCGATAGGGAGCCTTTGCCTGGCGATCCCTTACATACTATTTCAGATAGTAATGAAATGCGGGAAAGATATACTAATTCTAGTTTTTATATAATTCCTGAAGCCTTTAATGACCCCAGTAATTTTGTAGATACTGACTGGCAGGACGAACTTTTTAGGAGTGCTCCTACCCAGCGTCACCAACTGTCCCTAAGCGGAGGAAACGAAAATGCACGATATTTTGTGTCTACGGGATATACAAAACAAGATGGTATTTTGATTAATAGTGATTATAAATTATATAATTTAAGAACTAACCTGACGTCTAATATCAGTGATAAGCTTGCGATAGGTGTGAATTTCAGTGGATATTATTCTGAGAAAAATAGCCTGGATGAGGGAAAAGACAGCCCACTTGCCTACGCAATATATTTACCCCCAATCTATCCAGTCCGAAATTCTGACGGTACCTATGGATCGCAGGTGAGAAATCGAGATATATGGGCGGGTGATGTAGCCAACCCCATTGGCATTGCAGAAAATGTTGTTAATTTTACCAATAGTAATGGGTTAATAGCTTCGGTATATGCGGAATATAGTATAACTGAAGATCTAAAATATAAATTAAGCCTTAATGGTTCTTTAGATAATCGGCGATTAAAATATTATCGACCTTCTTTTGTCGATACCGATGGTTCCAGAGCTCCGAAAACCGCCGATGCCCGTAACGAGACTTGGCTAGATAAAAATTGGCTAGTAGAGCATACGCTCAATTACAGCAAAGTATTTTCAGAGAAACATTCCTTTAGCGTACTGGCCGGATTTACCTCCCAAAAATTTTATTTTGAGTACGCTCGGGTGAACGCACAGAACTTTCCCAACGATGCGGTCGAAACTTTGAATTCAGGGCAGATCGTAGGCGGTACAAGTGCCGAATCAAGAAACTCGTTGCTGTCCTATTTGGGCCGTATCAACTATTCCTATGATGATAGATATCTGTTGACCGCTAGTATAAGGTCTGATGGCTCCTCAAAGTTTGGAAAGAACAACAGATGGGGAACATTTCCTTCTGCATCCGTAGGATGGCGAATCAGCCAGGAAAATTTTATGGAAAATGTTGAGTCGGTCAACGATCTAAAAATAAGGGCAAGTTGGGGTCTGGTCGGAAATAATAAAATTGGAGATTATGGATCCATCGGTCTGACCAGCACAAGTTATTATGTGCTAAACAATAATCTCGCAAATTCTGTTAACCCCAATACTTTTGCTAATTCCAATCTAGGTTGGGAAACAACAGAGCAGTGGAACCTAGGTCTTGATGTAGGATTCTTCAACAATCGTTTACGGTTAGAGACTGATTTTTATAGAAGCCGTTCCGTAGACCTGCTCTTGGATGTTCCTGTTCCAACAATTACAGGGTATGCTAATCAATTGCAGAATATAGGAGAAGTTGAAAATAAAGGTATGGAGTTCTTATTAAGAACCCAAAATTTAACAGGAGAATTTAAATGGTCAACGGATTTCAATATCTCTTTTAATAAAAATAAGGTATTGGCATTGGGTCCAGACGGAAGACCCATCTTTGCAGGTGCGCCGAACGCCGGTAATACGTTTATAACGACCATCGGCAAGCCGATTGCCACCTTCTACGGTTATCAATACGATGGAGTGTTTTTGAACGAATCAGAATTAGATGCTTCTCCCCATCTTCCCAATGATCATCCAGGCGATCCAAGATATGTAGATCTTAATCAGGATGGTGTGCTAAATGCAGACGATAAAACATTTATTGGAGACAATCAGCCAGATTTCATATATGGAATAAACAATGATTTTTCTTACAAAGATTTCGACCTTAATATACAGTTGACAGGCTCCCAAGGCGCAGAAACTTTCAGCTTCTTTAATCGAATGGTAGGTATATATCATGGAGATCGCAACGGACTTATCAAATTGACCGATCGGTGGCGCTCTGAAGAAGATCCCGGAAACGGACGCATACTAAGAGCAAACCGTGACCCAAAAGGGCTTCAAAAAGAACCTTCTAGCTACTGGGTAGAGAATGCATCGTTTTTAAGAATAAGAAATGTGTCATTAGGATATAACTTTAATGAACAGTTATTGAAAACAATAAAAATGGCCTCATTACGGGTTTATGTAACCGGTCAGAATTTATACACTTTTACGAAATACCCGGGTTACGACCCAGAAACTAGCAGCCAAGGAACAGGCTTGTCTCGTGGGGGTGACTATCTAGGCTATCCTTCTGCCAGAACGATTATGGTAGGTCTTAACGTAGGTTTTTAACATAAATGCTAAATTTTTTTAAATCATGAAAAAAATACTCATTGTACTATTTTCTATATTTTTCCTGCTTTCATGCGAAAAGGACTTTATAGATCTTCAGCCAATTTCGGACATGAACGTGAATACGTTCTATAAAACGGAGCAAGACATGAACCAAGCGGTGCTCTCACCTTATGCATCCTTGCATGACCTTTATAATGAACCCTATATTTATATGGGTGAGATTCGCTCCGATAATACTACATTTTCTTGGGTTCCCGGTAATTCCAAGGATATGGTTTCTATCGATAATTTCAAGGATCCGCTTTTATCAGATAATTCATTTGTTCTTAACTTTTGGAACAACAGTTATAATACTATTTTAAGGTGCAATATCGTACTTGATAAAATTGATGAAATTGAATTTTCAGACCCTGCACTTAAAGAGCAATATAAAGCAGAGGCACGGTTTATAAGAGCCTTGGTAAATTTTTGGTTGGTGCGAGTATATGGTAGCGTTCCCAAAGTCGATCATGAACTTGCTTTGGATGAGGCCTATGCCTTGGGGAGGAGTCCTATCCAGGAAATTTATGATTTTATCGTTGAGGATTTAAAGTTTTCAGAGGAAAACCTTCCTAACGCTTATTCAGATGTCGATAAAGGCCGCGTTACTGCTGGGGGGGCAAAAGGGCTTCTGGCCAAGGTGTATATGACCATGGCAGGATATCCATTAAAAAAAGGTGATGCCTACTACCAATTAGCGGAAGAGAAGGCATTGGAAGTCATTAATATGGGGCAATATTCGTTGGTGCCTGATTATAAAAGTCTTTTCGATGTAACTAATAAAAACAGTTCAGAATCCTTATTTGAAATACAATATAAAAAGGGTGGTACCGGGACGGGAAGTCCATGGAACAATAGCTTCGCTCCGCGGTTTTCTGATAAAGAAGTAGTTTTGGTTGGAGACAAAGGTGGCTTTAATGCACCGACCCAAAGTATGTCGATGGCCTACGCCGAAAGTGATCCAAGAAAGATGATTTCTATGAGTGATGGATATATATCAGACAGAACCGGTGAGTTTGTGTCTGAAAAATATGTAAGAAAATACTATGATGTTTCTTTTAGTGGAAGCGATAATGATAACAACTGGATCGAATTAAGGCTGGCGGATATTTATTTGCTGTACGCTGAGTCTTTGGTACGACAAAACAAACAATTAGGGGTCGCCTTGGATTATCTAAACCAAATAAGGGAAAGGGCCAGAAACAGTACAGGAGGAACAACTGTTCCGGCAGACTATCTTCCCTTTGGAACACGAGAAGAATTTTTATTGGCAATAGAAGAAGAACGACGGGTTGAACTCGCCTTTGAAAACCACAGATGGTTTGATTTAGTTCGTACAGAGCGTGCACAAGCGGTAATGTCTGCAGAACAAGCAGCGACTAATGGTTTTGATCCTGGAGCTTGGAGCGAAAACATGCTACTTTTTCCCATTCCTCTTCAGGTAATACAATCAAACCCTGATAAAATAACACAGAACCCCGGTTATTAATAATATAACCTGTAAAACCTATAGGATGAAAAACTTTATTTTGTTAATGGCAATAGGAATAATGTTGTCAAACAGTCTATTCTCACAAAACAAACTCACCTCAGAAGAGAAGAGGGATGGTTGGGAGTTGTTGTTTAACGGGATCAACTTTGATGGATGGACCACAATAGATAATAATCCAGTTCCCGATGGCTGGAAAGTGATTGATGGAACGATTACCGCCGTCAAAGATGGCAATGGCGGGAGCATTATTTCATTGGGCGAATTTTCAAATTTCGACTTGTCCCTAGATTATAAAATTGAACCTGGCGTCAATAGTGGGGTGAAATATTTTTTCACGGAATATGAAAATGGTGGAATGTTGGGAATGGAATATCAGATCATAGATGATAAAGAGGGAGAGGATATTCATTTGGCAAACCATCTTACCGGTTCCTTCTACGATGTACTGCCCCGGATGAATCAAAGAAAAGAGTCAATGCTCCGCGCCAATGGAATACCCTTAGGATCGTTTCACAAGGAAAAAATGTTGAGCACTGGTTGAACGGTATAAAAATACTTAGTTATGAACGGGGGAGTGACAATTATAAAAATGCGGTTGCTAAAAGCAAATTTAATAAGACCGATCCACCGTTCGGTATGGTCGAAAAGGGTCATATCATGCTGCAGGAACACGGTGGCGTAGTATCCTTTAAAAATATTAAGATCAAAAATATAAATAATTGAAAATATGGAAAAGAGACGTGGTTTTATCAAAAAAATAGCGGCAGGATCTGCCGGTTTGGCCTTAGGCGGTGCCGCCTTTGGGTTTAGCGCAAAAAGCTATGGCAACATTATTGGGTCCAACGAAAGAATCCATATGGCCATTATCGGTCTGAATGGGCGTGGTAACGGTATGTCAGGAACTTTTGCCAGTCAAAAGGATACCGAGGTCTCCTGTGTTTGCGATGTGGATGTGAGAGCAATGCCCAAGGCCATTAAAACTATCATGAAGACCAAACAGACCAATACCCCCCGATCAGAAAAAGATTGCCGAAAGGTGCTTGAGGACAAATCAATAGATGCGATTTATATAGCGACTCCTGATCACTGGCATGCACCACTCACTATTATGGGTTGTAAGGCCGGTAAACATGTATATGTCGAAAAGCCGGTAAGCCATAATCCCCGGGAAGGTGAGCTAGCCGTTGAGGCGGCACGTAAATATAACCGCGTGGTGCAAATGGGCGCACAGCGACGTTCAGCCCCCATACTTACCAAAGGTATCGAAGAATTGCACAACGGGATTATTGGCAGGGTCTATTTGGCGAAAACTTGGTACACTAATGAACGTAAAGAAACCTTTGTGAAACCGGGAACTGTTCCCGATTGGTTGGATTACGACCTCTGGCAAGGTCCAGCTCCCCGTATTCCATATCAAGATGGACTAATCCATTACAACTGGCATTGGTTCTGGCATTGGGGGACAGGAGAAGCCCTGAACAATGGTACTCATGAAGTCGATGTTGCCCGATGGGGACTTGGTGTAGATTTTCCTACAAGGGTCAGTTCAGTTGGAGGTAAATATCATTTCAATGACGATTGGGAAACACCTGACACGCAAATAATTACTATGAATTATCCAGGTGATGTTTCCTTAATGTGGGAGTCAAGGAGTAAGAATGGACGGAAAATAGAAGGAAAGGATCGCGGGGTGATTTTCTATGGAGAAAATGGAAGTTTGGACACTGGTGGAGACGAGTATACTGTTTATGATCTTAGTGGTAAATTGATTAAAGAGCAAAAATCAGGACTAGGGGAAGAGGGACTTCAAGGGCGTAATACTTCTAGCCCAAGTTTAGGAATGGATAATCTTCACGTAGCAGACTTTTTGGACGCTATGCGAAATAACCGCCGTCCCAACTGCGATGTAGAAAAAGGTTATAAAAGTGTGGTCGCGATGCAACTTGGAAATATTGCTTGGCGCGTAGGGCAGGATCTTAAAATAGATCCTAAAAACGGACATATCATCGACAATGTAGATGCCCAAAAATTATGGAGCCGTGAATATGAAAAAGGTTGGGAGCCTACAGTTTAAACTATATATGAAAGTCATGATTAAAAACTTCTTTAAAAATTATATTTTTCTTGCTGTGTTTATCCTTCCAAACAGCTTTGTTGCATTTGCCCAGACGCCAAATACCTTAACAGAAAAAGAAAAACAGGAAGGTTGGCAATTACTTTTCGATGGTGAAACCTTCTCTGGCCTAAAAAGGCTCACTGGTTCGGGATGGTCTATCGAAGATGGAGAGTTGAAAGCTCAAACAAAAGATGAAGAGGAACATCAACAAAAAGATATTATAACAGAAGGATTGTTCCAAGATTTCGAACTTACTTTCGAATTTAAGATCTTTAATATGACCAATAGCGGTGTCAAATACGTTGTAACCAATGATTATTCTGGGCGTGAAGGGGAGTACCTTGGTTTGGAATATCAGATTTTGGACAATGTGAATTTTAAATATCCAGAAAGGGGAGAATTGCGTTCTTTGGCATCCTTATATGATCTCATACCAGCCGACAAAAAGAAACCTGTCCCTCTTGATGAGTGGAACACAGCAAGGATCATTGTAGATGGAACCTATATTGAACACTGGCTGAATGGCGAAAAAACAGTGGAATATGACCGAAATTCGGAACGATTTAGATCTTTGGTCCAAGTAAGTAAATATAAGGAGCTTAAAAATTTCGGGCAGGCAAAAGAAGGTCATATCCTTTTTCAAAACGAAGGTTCACCGGTTGCCTTTCGCTCCATTAAAATCAAACCTGGCGAAAAACGCCTATTTCCTAAAAAACCCGGACTGGTATCGTATACCCATCGCACTAGCTTTGAGAAAAATGTATCGGCAACACTAGACACCATTCAGAGCTTGGGTATTACCGATATGGAATTTTCCAATCTTTTCGGGGAGACGCCTGAGAACTTAAGAAAAATGTTAGATGAGCGGGGAATTGAATGTTCCTCGTTTGGTGTTGGGTACGATGATCTCGTCTCCGATCCGGATGAAGTGGCTAGAAAAGCTAAAGTGCTTGGGGCTTCATTTGTACGGGTAGCATGGATTCCCCACGATGGAATTTTTAATATTAAAGATGCCCAAAAGGCTATTGCAGAATTTAACCGGGTAGGTGAAATCTTAAAAAAACAATACGGTCTGACCTTTTGTTATCACAATCATGGTTATGAGTTCGAAAAATATGAAAAAGGCACTTTATTCGATTATATGGTTCAAAATACAAATCCTGAATTTGTTTCTTATGAAATGGATATATTATGGGCGTTTTTTCCGGGGCAGAACCCAGCAGAACTGCTGAGCAAATATGGAAAACGTTTCAAACTTATGCATCTCAAAGACTTACGCAAGGGTGTGAAGGGTGATATGACCGGCTCTACCTCACAAGAAAATGACGTTGCTTTGGGCACGGGGCAAATAGATATTCCTTCAATATTAAAAGCTGCTCAAGAAGCTGGAATTCAACATTATTATATAGAGGATGAAAGCAAACTAAAAAGTGAACAAGTGCCGCAAACAATAAGTTATTTAAAGAGTTTAATTGAATAGATCGCTAGTATTTAAATACAGGTCATATAAGCATTTCAATTTAAGTTTATCACATAATAGTTAATGTTATGAGCAACAGTTGCTTGAGGTCAAAAAATTAAATGAATTTCATATTTTGACCAAATTGTTAATAGATCTTCCATTCTGTGAAGCCACATATTATAGTCGAAAATCCCCAGCTCAATTATAAATCCTCACGCTAACCTGACCTCAATTTTTACAGTTATTACTTTAAATTTTAGCAACAATGGAAAATCCGCTGCTGATCTTGGTAAAAAACAACTAAAAAGTATCAATGATAAAAATTAATATTGCAGCAAATAATCAGCCTTTAAATAATAAATACCTGTTTTTAGTCTTAATTAACTCTCAGTTTTATAAATTTAAAACGATTTAGTCACGCACACCATACAATTTTCAGATATTAAAGTAAAACAATCGGTTAAAATCAAACACCTTAACATGAAAACAAGATTTAAAACAAGTATCAGCTATCTTATGATACTTTCACTCTTTATCTCAATGAGTAGTTGTGATACAAAGCCCAAAGATAACACTCCTTGGGTCGACCTGTTTAACGGTAAAAACCTTGACGGGTGGAGCCAGAAGAACGGTAAAGCAAAATATGCGTTCAAGGACGACATGATCATAGGGACAACAGTTTCAAAAACTCCCAATTCTTTCCTGACCACAGATAAAATGTACGGCGACTTCATATTAGAGCTAGATTTTAAGGCCGATACCACTATGAATTCTGGGATCCAGATAAGGAGCGAGAGCAAACCTGACTATCAAGACAATCGGGTTCATGGCTATCAAATTGAGATAGACCCTTCAGACCGCGCGTGGAGTGGTGGTATTTACGATGAAGCAAGAAGAGGATGGTTGTATCCTCTTACACTTAATCCTTCTGGGCAAAATGCATATAAAAAAGAGGATTGGAACCATTACCGTATTGAAGCTATTGGCGACACCATTCAGACATGGGTAAACGGTTTAGCTACAGCAAATCTCGTGGATGACATGACAAGTGAAGGTTTTATCGCTTTGCAGGTACATGCGATAGGAGACGACGAAGAATCAGGAAAGCAAATCATGTGGAAGAATGTAAAAATTATTACAGATAGCCTTGATCAGTATAATATGAAGAGCGATGCACCTGTCTTCAATACAAAAAATCAACTTACTGATGCAGAAAAAGAAGATGGCTGGAAGTTGCTTTGGGACGGTAAAACAACAGATGGCTGGCGCGGGGGAAAACTGGACAAATTTCCAGAGAGTGGCTGGACTATCAAAGATGGTGTGCTCACTGTACAGGCCAGTGGGGGTGAAGAATCTGCCGCAGGAGGAGATATTGTGACCAATAGACAATATACTGATTTTGAACTTAAAGTTGATTTTAAGATCACAGAAGGTGCCAATAGCGGTATCAAATATTATGTAGATACAGATCTTAATAAAGGCGAAGGCTCATCCATAGGTCTTGAATATCAAATTCTTGATGACCTGCGCCATCCCGATGCAAAATTGGGCGCCCAGGAAGGAAGCCGTACCATGGCCTCACTTTATGACCTTATAAAAGCCAATCCCGATAAACCTGTCAACCCAATCGGGGAGTGGAACACAGCGTATATCGTTTCAAAAGGCGATCACATAGAGCATTGGTTAAATGGTATGAAAGTGCTGGAATATGACCGTTTTAGCCCAGAATTTCGTCAATTGGTAGCAGAAAGTAAATATGAAAAATGGCCAAATTTCGGCGAACTCAAAAAAGGAAATATCCTGTTACAAGACCACGGCAACCGCGTTTCCTTTAAAAATATTAAGATCAAACCTTTAAACTAAAATCATGACCACACGAAGAGGATTTATAAGAAAAGCAACATTGGGCAGCGCAGGTATAGCAATAGCAAATTCAGCGATGGGTATGCCAGCAAGCAGTTACCGCCGCATCATTGGTTCAAACGATAGGCTCAATGTGGCAATCGCCGGCCTGGGCCGAAGATACGGGGCTTATGTTGATGCCATTGCTAGAAAAGAAAGCAATGTTCAACTTGTATATCTTTGTGATGTTATGGAAAGCCAGCGCACAAAAGCCCTCGATAATTTTAAGCAGCACATAGATTATACCCCTAAGCTCGAGAACGACATTCGTAAGGTTATTGATGATAAAAATGTAGATGTACTTATGAATTCTACCCCAGATCACTGGCATACTCCGGGTTCTATAATAGCCTTAAAGGCAGGTAAGAACGTTTATGTAGAAAAGCCCTGTAGCCATGATATGAATGAAAACGAAATGCTCGTTGCCGCGGCCAAAAAGTATGATAAAGTAGTACAGATGGGCAATCAACAGCGCTCTTCAAACCATACCATCGAAATAATCAAGGCGATTCACGAAGGCGCGATAGGTACCCCTTATAAAGCTTTGGCGTTTTATGTCAATTCGCGGGGAGAGGTGCCCGTACAGAAAAAAGCAGCGCCGCCGCAAGGCCTGGATTGGGATCTTTTTCAAGGGCCAGCTCCACACCGAGAATATACAGATAACACTTGGGACTATAACTGGCACTGGTATGGCTGGGATTTTGGTACAGCCGAGGCAGGAAACAACGCCACCCATGAACTAGATGTGGCGCGCTGGGCACTGCAGGTTGATTATCCCCATCATGCGCATGTAGAGGCGGGAAAAAGGCAATTTGAAAAGGACGGCTGGGAAATGTACGACAGCATGGAGGCCACCTTTAATTTCCCCGATAATAAAATTATACAATGGGATGGCAAAAGCCGAAATGGTTATGATACCTATGGCGCGGGACGCGGTACCATTATTTATGGCAGTGAAGGCACCGTTTTTGTAGATCGCGGCGGTTATAAGCATACAGACCGCAGTGGTAAAATCGTCAAGGAGGTAAACGCTGGAAGCAATGAGGCCGGAACAGCCCTGGGTGGTGGTGGCGATACTTCAACGGCACATGTTGTTAATTTTTTCAATACCATAAGAGGCACAGAAAAATTACAGGCCCCCATTGATGACGCTGCCATCAGTATGGCGATGGTGCATTATACAAATATGGCCTATCGCGCCGGTAAAGGTTTTGATATTGATGAAAAAACAGGAAAGGTTTATGACCGCGATGCAATGAAATTGTGGGCCCGGGATTATGAAAAAGGCTGGGAACCGCAGGTGTAATTTAATAGTTTTATAATCAAGATATAGCTGCGAAAAGGAGGGGTATAATTTAATATGCCTGTCCGTAACTTGTACCAAAGACAATAAATTCTTAACTTTAAGAAGTGAAATCTAAAAATTAAAGTTATGAATTTAGGTGAATTTTTTAAACAATATCCAGATGAACAGTCTTGTATA